>WNFC01001847.1_pt1 | contig 22500 bp, 22 predicted proteins | sample 5400541 | NCBI WGS metagenome assembly WNFC01 (sample SAMN13153342, study PRJNA577476) | soil metagenome | isolation source: 120 cm saprolite under Douglas fir tree site 2 hole 2 replicate 1 | place: USA:California | collected 2015-04-18
TGTTCCTGTTCGTCATCATGCTGGTGAGTATCGAGCGCACACAGAAGGAACGTCAGTTCAATAAGCAGTGGCTGGTTGGGATTATCGCGGCGGGCACGCTGGGCGGCCTGTTCATCACGGTCTACACGAAAGGAAAGAACATCTTCCCGGACCGTGCGTTGCCTTCCGTGGAAGCGCAGAACACGCAAAACGTCGGGACCCTGCTCTACGGCCAGTACATGTTTGCCTTCGAGATCGCCTCGCTGCTGCTCCTGGTAGCAATTATTGGAGCAGTGGTGATGGCAAAGAAGAGAATTTGACTGCGAGCACTCAGCAGTCAGCACTCAGTATTCAGCCAGTCGGGCTGCAATGTGTTTTGCGAATGCGGAAGAAGCCGAGCGACTGAATGCTGATTGCTGAGTGCTGAATGCTACCGGCTAAGAGCTAAGACGAAACATCCAAAATGGACGCAATGCTCCACATCTCGACCGCGCATTACTTGGTCCTGGGCGCCGCCTTGTTTCTGCTGGGGGTGATCGGCGTGCTGACGCGGCGCAACGTGGTCATCGTCCTGATGTCGATCGAGTTGATTCTGAATGCCGTGAACCTGAACCTGGTAGCGTTCTCCCGTCTGTGGGGAGGACTGCACGGTCAGGTGTTCTCCATCTTTGTGATCACCGACGCCGCTGCCGAGGCCGCTGTTGGCCTGGGCATTCTGATCGCCTTCTTCCGTAATAAGGAGACGATTAACGTAGACGAAGTGAATTTACTGAAGTGGTAAGGAGCATTCAGGCGTCGGCACTCAGCATTCGGCCATTTCGGATTTTGGCTGGATGCTGGTTCACAGTTGACGGGCTGAGTGCTCAATGCTGAGTGCTGAATGCTATTTCTAGAACATATCTGGCTGATACCGCTCCTGCCCGCCTTCGGCGCGACGCTCATGTTTTTCTTTGGCCGCAAGTTGCAGAAGGCGACCGTGAGCGCGGTCTGCGTCGGCACGATTGTGCTGGCGTTCGCTATCGCCTGCGGGGCAGTCCTGCAATACACGGCCTGGTCGTCCCAGCCGAGTCACTTCCACCGGCCCTATCAGACCGTTCTCTACACTTGGCTCGGCAGCGACAGCGGAAACCTGACATATAGGTTGCATGACGGCAGCACAGCTCCGTTCCAGGCCGATGTCGGCTTCCTGCTCGATCCGCTTTCCAGCATCTGGCTGCTGTTCGTCACCGGTGTCGGCATGCTGATCCATATTTATTCCATGGGATACATGGCGCATGAGGGCGGGTATTACCGCTTCTTCGGATATCTGAACCTGTTTATGTTCTCCATGCTGACGCTGATCCTCGCCAACAACTATGTGCTCATGTTTGTCGGCTGGGAAGGTGTAGGCCTGTGCTCGTATCTGCTCATCGGTTTCTATTTTCATCGCAAGTCGGCCAGCGACGCCGCCAACAAAGCATTCATCGTCAACCGCATCGGCGACGCCGGATTTCTGCTTGGCATGTTCTTCATCGCATGGTATTTCGGCTCACTGCGCTTCACCGATGTCACGCGACTGGCTCACAGTGGACACTTCGCAATCGGCGACCCCATCATCACCGCTGCAACACTGTTGCTTTTCGTTGGAGCCTGCGGAAAATCGGCACAGCTCCCGCTCTACATCTGGCTGCCTGACGCGATGGAAGGTCCCACGCCAGTCTCAGCGCTAATTCATGCCGCCACCATGGTTACAGCCGGCGTCTACATGGTCGCGCGCTCGAACGCGTTATTTGTGCTCGCTCCGAAGTCGATGCTGGTCGTGGCCATCGTCGGCGCACTCACGGCCCTCTTCGCTGCTTCCATCGGCCTGGTGCAAAACGATATTAAGCGTGTGCTTGCTTATTCCACGGTCTCGCAGTTGGGCTACATGTTCCTCGCACTCGGCGTCGGAGCCTTCGCCGCCGGCGTCTTCCACGTCTTCACCCACGCATTCTTCAAGGCGCTGCTCTTTCTCGGAGCCGGATCAGTCATTCATGCCATGAGTGGTGAGCAGGACATGCGCAACATGGGCGACTTGCGCGACCGCATCCCAGTCACGTACTGGACGATGCTCATCGCCACACTCGCCATCACGGGCATTCCGCCCTTCGCCGGATTTGTTTCCAAAGACGAAATTCTTTGGCAGACATGGACCTCCGAAGGGGGTGCATATCGTGTTCTGTGGTTCGTAGGCTATGCCACCGCGCTGATGACGGCGTTCTACATGTTCCGCCTGGTGTATCTGACTTTTCGTGGCCGCCCGCGTATGAGCCGCGAAGTTGAGCACCACATCCACGAATCGCCCACGTCGATGACAGCTCCGCTGGTCGTGCTGGCGATCTGCTCGCTGTTCGCGGGCTGGCTCGGATGGCCCCACAGCCTTGGGGGTTCGGACCGCTTCGCGCAATTCCTCGAACCCGTCTTCGCCCGTGAAGCTCAGGTGTTCACCGAAGAAGGCAAGGCTGCGCAATTGGCCGCGGGCGCAAAGGAAGAGGAACATACCAGCTCCACCGAATATCTGTTGATGTTCTTGTCCGTCGCCGCGGCAGGCGTCGGGTTCTACATGGCGGGACGCGCTTACGGCAACGCCGAAAAGGGCTACACCGAGCCCATCGCTGCTGCAGCTCCACCCGTATACAACACGTTGCTCAACAAATATTACCTGGACGAAGTCTACGACTATGCTTTCACCGGACGCCGCAAACTAGGAGACGTACGTCTCGGCGTGTTGGGTGCGGGCGAAGCGTCGTCATGGTTCGATTCAAACGTTGTGGACGGCGCAGTCAACGGTGCATGTTGGATCACTCGCCTCACCGCGACATTCTCCAATTGGTGGGACAAGTGGATCATCGACGGTATCGGCGTCAACGGCCCTGCCATTTTTGTGCGCATGCTGTCGTATCCCGCGCGCCTGTTCGCGTGGGGCCTGGTGCAGTGGTATGCGCTGGTGATGACGGTAGGACTAGTCGGATTCGTGTTCTATTACGTGTACCACTGATTGCAGCTCTTAGCTGTTAGCTCTTGGCTCTTAGCCTAGAAACTGGAGGCGCGGAGTTACGAGCTAAAGGCTAAGAGCTAAAGGCTAAGAGCTTAATGTACAACCACATTCTCTCCATCATCCTGTTCACGCCGCTTGTCGGTGCTTTCGTGCTCCTGTTTGTCCATAAGGAGAACAAAGACGCCGTCCGCTGGATTGCGAATATTTTCGCGCTGGCCGGTTTCCTGGTCTCGCTGCCGCTTGTGCCCTGGTTCTGGGACAAGCGCTTCGAAGCCGGATTCAAGTTCATCGAGGGCGCGCCCAACAACTGGATTCCATCTATCGGCGCGGGCTACGTCCTGGGCATCGACGGCATTTCTTTCCTGCTCATCATGCTCACCACGCTCCTGGGCTGGATCTCGATCCTGTCTTCCTGGACTGCGATTGAGAATCGCGTCAAGGAATATTACATCTGGTTCCTGATTCTTCAGACCGGCATGCTCGGCGTGTTCATGGCCCTGGACTTCTTCCTCTTTTTTGTTTTCTGGGAAGCCATGCTCGTGCCCATGTACCTGCTCATCGGAATCTGGGGAGGACCGCGCAAGCTCTACGCCGCTATCAAGTTCTTTCTCTACACGCTGGCTGGTTCCGTCCTGATGCTGCTAGGCATTCTGTTCCTTTACTTCCACCATCACATCGTCACCGGGGTCTACACCTTCGCCTTGACCGCCTTGTATGACACCGCCCCGCGCATCTATTCCGACTACGGCCCGCACATCGCAACCCTGCTGTTCCTCTCGTTCTTCTTTGCCTTCGCCATCAAAGTGCCGATGTTCCCATTCCACACTTGGCTGCCCGACGCGCACGTGGAAGCGCCTACGGCCGGTTCGGTCATCCTAGCCGGTGTCCTGCTGAAGATGGGAACGTACGGCTTCATCCGCTTCTCGCTGCCGTTTTTTCCCGACGTGCTGATGCACACCAAGGTCCGCAGTTGGATGATCTTTCTTTCCATCGTGGCCATCATCTACGGCGCGCTCGTCTCGCTCATGCAGAAGGACATGAAGAAGCTGGTGGCCTACTCCTCGGTCAGCCACCTCGGCTTCTGCACTCTGGGAATCTTTGCACTCACACCGCTCGGGTTAAGTGGCTCAGTGTTGCAGCAGATCAACCACGGCATTTCGACCGGCGCGCTGTTCTTGATCGTCGGCATTCTTTACGAGCGCCGGCACACGCGCGAGATCGCCGAATACGGCGGCATCTCGAACGTCATGCCCGTTTACGCCACCATCACGATGATCATGTTCCTGTCCTCGATGGGATTGCCGCTGCTGAACGGTTTCGTCGGGGAGTTCACCATCCTGCAGGGCACGTTCATGGAAAACTGGAAGTGGGGTGCCTGGGCAGTTCCGGGCGTGGTGCTGGCAGCCGCGTATCTCCTGTGGCTCTACCAGCGAGTGTTCTTCGGCACCGTCAGCAATCCGAAGAATGAAAAACTGCATGACCTTACGCCGCGCGAAGTGGCGACGTTCGTGCCACTGATCATCATGGCGTTCTGGATTGGCCTCTATCCCAAGCCGTTCTTCCAGATTCTAGAACAACCGGTGAATCATCTGGTGTCGGTCGTGCGTCCGGATTATCTGCAAGCCGGAAGTACGGTGAACGCCGCGGTGCGTCCCCTGACTGAACGAACGACCGAAGGGACCACCTTCTACACCCCAACCGCGATGCCCTCAACTGTGGGCGCGACGGCTCAACCCGCCGCCACAGGGGGCAAGACGACTCAGCCTGCGAAAGGGAAGAACTAGTGGGTGTGCTAGCACAATTCTCGTGGACGGATTATCTGCTGGCTCTGCCCATGACCCTGCTCACTCTGTTTGCCCTCGGCATCCTGCTGATTGACTTCATGCTTCCAGCCGAGATGAAGTGGGCCAACGCAGTCACGGCCTTCGTCGGCGTAATGTTTGCCGCGGTGGGAGTGGTCAAGATCCAGCTCTGGATGCACGCCAACAATGCTCCGGGCTCGCTCGGCATGATGCGAACGCTGCTGGTGGACCGCTTCGCCATCTACTTCTTCTACTTGTTTCTCGCGGCCACAGCCATCGCCATTCTCATGTCGGTTCGCTACATGGAGATTGAGCACGAGAACCACGGCGAGTATTACGCTTTGATGTTGCTGTCTGTGGTCGGCATGATGTGTATGGCCGCCGGCTTCGACATCGTCCTGATTTTCATCGGCCTGGAGCTGATGGCCATTTCCACATACGTGCTGGTCGGCTTTCTGCGGCGCGATCGCCGCTCTAACGAAGCCGCGCTGAAATATCTGTTGTTGGGTGCGTTTTCGTCCGGCATTTTCGCGTACGGTCTTTCGCTACTCTACGGCCTTACCGGAAGCACGAATCTGGCCGTGATTGCCGGTCAACTCGCAAAGATCTTGCAGAGCAGCCAGTACAAGCCTATTGCGGTGGTGGCGTTGCTGACGACGATCACCGGCCTGTTGTTCAAGATTGCCGCTGTCCCCTTCCACCAATGGGCCCCGGATGCGTACGAAGGCGCTCCGACCAGCATTACCGGATTTATGTCCGTGGCCGTCAAGGCTGCGGGATGGGCGATGCTGCTGCGGATACTGCTCTGGGGACTTCTCCCGCTTCGTCCGGTCTGGGTTCCTCTGCTGGTATTCGTCGCCATCGCCACCATGACCGGAGCGAACTTCGCGGCCCTCACCCAGACCAATACCAAGCGCCTGCTCGCCTACTCCTCCATCGCCCATGTTGGCTATATGCTGCTGGGTCTGGTCGCCGGGACACCCACCCAACTTAGCCCCGACGGCATCAAGGGCATTCTGATCTACTTGCTGGTTTACACCTTCATGAACCTCGGAGCCTTCGGCGTGATCGCCTCGCTGCGCCAGCGGGCTGTAATCGGGGACGAACTCGACGACCTGAATGGCCTTTACTCTCGTGCCCCGGTCGAAGCTGTCCTGATGCTGCTCTTCATGCTCTCGCTCGCCGGGATTCCGCCGCTCGCCGGTTTCTGGGGCAAATACTTCATCTTCCTCAGCCTGATCGGGACAGCCCACTACACGCTGGCTGCGCTCGGTGTACTGTATTCAGTCTTCGGTCTTTACTACTACCTGAAGATTGCCAACGCGATGTTCATGGGCAAGCCTGCGGAAAGGGAAGTGCTGCCGGTAAGTTGGACGATGCGCGCCGGTCTTGGCCTGGCTGCCGTGGCCACGCTCTACATCGGCATCATGCCCGACCGCTTCATCCAACTGGTGAACTGGGCGCTAGGCATTGCGCAGAATCCGGCGGTAGCGAAATTGGTCCGCTAAGGAATTGCCTGGAAAAAGTTCGGATTCTTGGGTCGGTTCAGAGTTCCTGGAGAATTTGGATTTGTAGCAGTCGGATTCGTATCGGTCGGATCCGTATCAGGGCATGACTTCAGTCATGCCGTAAACGTGCGAAAATGCGTTCGGCTTCAGCCGCTGGGTGTTGAAGTTCATGGCCCGAACATCTTCTGCGACACGTCGCGCTCTCGTCGCCTCAATATGACTTAAGATATTCTCAGCCGGACTGAGCTCCATGTCGTCGCCAGATAAAAACTCCGAAGAAAAGCGAAGCTGGTTGCTTCAACTCGGCCGCTACAGCCAGTTGGCGTTCCTGTTGCCGTCCGCGACGGTTGCCGGATGGCTCCTCGGTACCGCACTCGATCGCTGGCTGCACGTGTCGTGGCTGAACATCGTTGGCCTATTCCTGGGAATTGCGGCTGGGTTCATTGAACTGATCCGCACGGTCTCGCGCGATCCGAACTGAAGTTGCTGATTTGCCCTCACACTCGCGTACCATGTGACCGAACGGATGGACTTCGACAACACAAAATCAAATCCTGAGCGCGGCCTCGGAGACGCCTTCTACGCCGGTGCCGTCGGCCGTATTCGCTGCTTCATGATCGGTCTCGGACTGCTCCTGTCCGGGTTGGCTGCGTGGAGGTTCGGACGATGGTCCGCAATAGGTTTCACCTGTGGATGTGTGATTGCCTACCTTAACTTCCACTGGCTCAAGAGCGGCGTTGCTGGCCTCGCCGACCGCATCACTAATACGGGTAAGCCACAGTCGGGCAAGGGGATCGTGGCTCGCTTCTTGTTGCGTTATGTTTTGATGGGCGCCGCCGCGTATGGTATATTAACCAGTTTTCCCGCGAGCCTTCCCGGCCTCTTTGCGGGCTTGTTCCTGCCCGTCGGAGCAATTGCCTGCGAAGCCGCCTATGAGGCATACGTAGGGCTGACCAGCAAGATCTAGCAACAAGGTCTATCAAACCAGCTGGCGAAAATCCGAGAAGCCAAGAGCTAAACGCGAGAAGCGTTCTTATGGAACAACTCTGGTTGACCGAACTTCTAAACCGTCTCTTCGCCGGTCCGGTCACGTCCTCTCTTCGGGCGCTGCACATCGAGCCCCAGCATCCGCAGGCTCCCATCTCGAATTCTTTCGCCATGGAGCTAGTCGTCTTCGTATCGCTGCTTGCGGTTTTCCTGCTGATCCGGTCACGCCTGTCCGTCGACAGGCCCGGAGGAATTCAACACATCACCGAATTGTTCCACGGCTTCATCGATTCCCAGGCCCACGAGATCATCGGGCACGGCAGCGAGAAGTTTGTTGCTTTCCTGACGACGCTCGGCGTTTTCATCCTAGGTTGCAACCTGTTGGGCGTGATTCCTACGTTTGAATCACCGACCGGAGTTCCCATCGTCCCCTTGGGTTGCGCGATTTGCGCGTTCTGTTATTACAACTGGCAGGGCATCAAGCATCACGGTGTGGCCAACTATTTTAAACATTTCTTCGGACCTCCCATGGAGGGGATGCCTCTCGTCGTGCGCATCTTCCTCGCCGCTCTGATGCTTCCCATCGAGCTTGTCAGCCATGTCGCGCGCTTGCTGTCTCTGACGGTTCGTCTCTGGGCCAATATTTTCGCCGGGGATCTGGTGACGCTGGTCTTTTTTTCCATGATTCCGATCGGTATCCCAGTCATCTTCATCGGCCTGCATATTGGCGTTGCATTCCTGCAGGCGTACGTTTTCGTGCTGCTGACGATCATTTACCTAAGCGGCGCGGTAGCGGAAGAGCATTAAACGGCAGTTCTCAGTTGTCGGTTCTCAGTTCTCAGTAAAGTTCAGATTTGCAACGTTCGAACAACTGAGAACAGAGAATTGAGAGCTGAGAACTGTAGGCTGCAAGCGTGAGGGCGTCTGCACGGGATGACGTCAACCACCCACTGGCGGCAATTTGATACGAGGAGACACACAATGCGTAAGCTTAGTCATCTGTTCATGACCCTATCGGCTCTGTGCTTCGCTGTCCCTGCCTTCGCGCAGGGCGGCGGCGCCAGCGAGACCAATTGGATTGCCATCACTGCTGGATTTTCTATGGCGATCGCCTCCGCAGTTTGCGGCCTGGCTCAAGGCAAGGCTACCGCCGCTGCCGCCGAAGCCCTGGCCCGCAATCCTGCGGCGCGCCCAGGCATTCAATTTGCCCTTCTCTTGGGATTAGTGCTGATCGAGTCACTGGCGCTGTACACCCTGGCGATTATCTTCTTGAAGGTGAAATAGGCAAGACCCACTCAGAATCAGAAAGCCTCTGCTGGGCGAGCAGAGGCTTTTTTATGCCCGACCGCAACCGAAAATAACTGCGGTTCAAAGCGCTCAGCCGCCAAGCGCGGACTCACTCTTGCCGCTCCGTTTCATCAGTTCCTGAATGGCGTCCCGCGGAGCCTTGCCCTGGTGCAGAATCGCATGCATCTGCTCGGTGATCGGCATTTCAACGCCCCGAGCTTTGGCCAAACCGACTGCCGCCGTGGTGGTAAAGATTCCTTCGGCCACCATCCCATGCATGCCAGCAACGATTTCCGGCAGCTTCCGTCCGCGACCGAGTTCGACGCCCACACTGCGATTGCGCGAAAGCCCGCCCGTACAGGTTAGGACGAGATCGCCCAGTCCCGCGAGCCCCGCCATTGTGTCGGCACGTCCGCCGCAGGCCATGGACAACCGCGTCATTTCGGCCAGACCCCTGGTGATCAAGGCCGCGACGGAATTGTGCCCAAGTTCAAGGCCGGCGCAGATTCCAGCGGCGATGGCGACAACGTTCTTCAGCGCGCCGCCTAACTCCACGCCAATGACGTCGGTATTCGTGTACACCCGGAAGCTGGGATCGCTGAACTCGTGCTGTACTATGCGCGCAAGTTCCCCGTCCTGCGATGCGACTGTGACGGCCGTGGGATCCCCTTGGGCCACCTCCAACGCGAATGAAGGGCCGCTCAGTGCCCCAACTCGTGGTCGATGCCCGCCGTTGTCGAGCACTTGCACGATGACCTCCGTCATGCGGAGCAGTGAGTTTTCCTCCAGTCCCTTGGTTGCGCTGATGATCAACGTGCCCGGCCGCAAGTGCGCCCGCATTTGTTCAAAGATGCTCCGACAATGTTGTGACGGCATTACGCTTACCACGATCTGCGCGCCGTCGATTGCAGACGCCAGATCATTGCTGGGTGTAACCGAGTCCGGGACGGAACAGCCGGGAAGAAATTTCTCGTTCACGCGCCGTTGCGCGATGGAATCGCACACTTCCTTTTCGTGAGCCCAGAGGCGTACGCGATGCGATTCCTTCCGCCCGAGGACGATGGAAATGCCGGTGCCCCACGCTCCTGCTCCGATGACGGCGATCTCGCTCATCCGCGCCTCGATCCGATGCGATTCTCAGTGCCGGCGACTAGTCGTCGGATGTTCTCGTGGTGTTTGGCCACGATAAGCAGAGAAACCAGGGAAATGAGTACCACAGCTATCGGCGTGCTTCCGTATTCATGAAGGAGCCAGACCAGAAGCGGAAAGAGAGCAACTGCCGCGATCGAACCCAACGAAACGTAGCGAAACAGAAGTACGACAGCAAGAAAGACACCAACTGCGGCCAGCACGGCTTTCGGAGCGATCATCGCAAACGATCCCAGTCCCGTGGCAACTCCCTTTCCACCTCGGAATTTAAGCCAAACGGGAAAGATGTGCCCCAAGACGGCGAACAGTGCGGCCAGCGACATTACGCTGGAAGAAGAAACCTCCGAAGTCCGCATTCGGCTACATATGAAGATGGCAAGCCAGACCGCCGCAGCGCCTTTCAACGCATCGAGCAGCAACGTCATTACTCCGAGCGCCGGCGATTTGCGCGAGACGTTGGTAGCGCCGATATTCCCACTCCCGGCCAGGCGCACGTCCTCTCCACGCAAGATGCGCACCAATAGATAGCCGAACGGAATCGATCCTAGCAAGTAGCTCGCGGCAGCGATGAGGAGGAGTGTGGGCATTAGCTGTTGAGTTTAACCGTAGCGTCGTCGGCCATCGCGAAAGCCTGTTTTCACAGCCGCCTATCAGGCGAGCCTGCGCTACCGCAAACCGAAGGCCGATAGCTTTGTATATCGTGATCCGCCTCGTGACAACTGGCTCTGGTACAAAAAGAAGTCGCGGGCCGTCATAGTACCAAATTCGGGTGCGGGCATGGCACTTAGTTTTTCCTGGAGCCGCTGGAAGCCGCGGTTGGGGCTGTCTTCCTTACGCCATCGCGGCGAAGCTGACCCACCGCCACGTCGAGCCAGCGTAAGGTGCGGACTGAAGACATGCTCTTCCTTCGGGATACCGAGCGATTCCATCTTCTCATCAACCTTAGCCGCCAGGGAGGCCAGTTGCGGTCCAGCTTCAATCCCAATCCAGAAAACGCGTGGTGCCTTCGCGCTGGGAAAGAACCCATGTCCACGAAACCGAATTTCCACCGCGCCGGACTCGATCGTTTCCAATGCCTGCTTGATTTCTCCAACCGCATGCTCAGATTTCTCGCCGATAAACTTCAGCGTGACATGCATCGACTCCGGCCGCACCCAACGCGCATCGGGCGCGAACCCATGCACGCCCTCCAGGAAGCATGCAATACGCTCGCGGATCGAATCGTCGATATCAAGGGCAATGAAGATGCGCATTGAAAAGATAAGAGTTAGTCGCTGATCTCACATCAACTTTCTTCTCAACATGTCGAGAGCCATCGTAGAAGCAAACCGGCGTATGCGTTTGCGATCTCCCGGGAAATTTCGCTGAACCACTTCGGTACCGCTGCTGTTCGCTACCGCGTGAAATACCAAGCCGACGGGCTTCTCGGGTGTGCCCCCGCTGGGACCAGCCACGCCGGTAATGCCCACTCCGAACGTCGATTCGCAGCGATATCGTATGCCTTCAGCCAGAGCCGCGGCCACTTCACGGCTGACCGCGCCGTGCCGCTCGATCATCTCTGAGGGGACGCCTGCAAGCTCCGTCTTGAGTTGGTTCGAATACACGACGGCTCCGCCCAGAAAATACCGCGAGCTGCCGCTGACCGACGTGATCCGCTCCGCCAGCATCCCTCCCGTGCAGGATTCTGCCACGGCCAGCGTGGCATTGCGCATCTGCATCCAGTAGCCCACGATCTGTTCGAGCGATTCGCCTTCGCGCGAGTAGACAAAGTCATCCAGTTCGTCCTCGACCTCGCCGGCTACTTCGTCAACTCGTGTCTGCGCGGCCTCAGCGGATTCAGCGCGTGCGGTGAAGTGCAGTTGAACCTCTCCTCCTCCCGCTAGAATTGTGGTATCCACGTCAGTATGTCGTTTGTAAATCGGAGCGACGCGAGCGTCGACCTGTGATTCCCCGAGCATCGCTACTTTCAGCACACGAGTCGCGAGAAAGGCCGGCGGAACCTTCGCGCTCAGCCGCTGCCGCACCTCCGCCTCAAACAAAGCCTTCAGCTCGTGTGGTGGGCCAGGCAAAAGCACAACGATCCGCTCGCGATCGTCAAACTTCCCACTCAGCCATTGGCCTGACGCGGTCCCATTCGCATTAGGAAGTGCGATGGCGCCGTCGAGAACATCCGCCTGCTTGGCATTATTGGGCGTCATTTTCCATCCCCGGGCGGCGAAACGTGCCTCTAGTCGGGCCAATATCTCGGGATCACGCCGCAATCCCATCCCCAATGCTTCAGCCACAGCCTCGCGCGTGAGATCGTCCTCGGTCGGACCCAAGCCGCCGCTGAAGATGACAATTTCCGAGCGGAGCAGGGCGTGCTGGGCAGCGGCCACCAGCCGCCGCAGATTGTCACCCACAATGCTCTTGAAGGTCACCTCAATTCCGAGCTGGTTGAGTTGCTCGGTAAGGTAAAGCGAATTGGTATCTGTGCGGAAGGGAGTGAGAAGCTCGGAGCCTACCGCGATGATCTCGGCATTCACGCGAAGAAGTTTAAATGAAAACTGCAGAGCACGCCGAGCGCGAAAGAAGGAAAGAAAGGCTGGGCGCCAATCATTCGGGTATTAGTGGCAGTCCCGCTATATTCCACGCAAGATGGTGGACCGCATTCGTAGTCGCAAGAACGACTGAGCGTCCCGGAGCAAACGCCAGTCCCACCAGTCCCTGCCCGGCGACTTCCAAATTGGCCTTGGCGTCAGGTGTGATCTTCACAATGCCGCGCTTGCCCGAAAGCGACGCGGCTACGTACATATTGCCCGCAACATCGAAGGCCAAGCCTTGCGGTCTCCCCAGACCTCGGTAGAACGTGCTCACAGTGCCGTGAGGGTCGATCTTGTGTACACGGTCGAAGCTCGATGTGGTGGGTCCAGTGACGAACAAATCTCCCTGCGGGCTAAAAGCCAGGTGATAGGCAGAAACGCTGGGCTCCAAGGTTGCAAAAACGAAAACTTGCTGGTCACGGGCGATCTTGAAGATCGTACCGCTGCGGTCGCCAACATACAGGTTTTGCTCGCGATCAAAAGCAATTCCCGTCGCGACCCCCATTCCCTCCGCGTAGGTCGTCATCGTCCCATTCGGCGCCACGCAGTACACCGCGCCGTCATAACGGGACGAAACGTACATCTGGCCCGCCCGATCGAAAGCAATGGATGTGGCATTCATCATCTCCGCCACAAAGGGTTTCACGCCGTAGTTCGTGTCAATCTTGAAAATTGCCACCGGAACTTTCTGGCCGCGCGAACCTGAGAATGTGACGTAAATGTTGTGCTCCGCGTCCAGCGCCGGGTTGGTAACCGGGTGCAGGTTCTCGGCGATTGGCACGGCCACCTTCACCGTGTACGAATTGCTGACGTGGCCGTCGGTCGCCACGACCACTGGACCCGAGGTCGCGCCTTCCGGCACGCGGGCGATCAGAAAGGCGTCGGAACTAACCACAACGGCGCCCTCGACCTCGCCGAACTGTACCCGCGGACGGTTCAACTCCTGCGGCCGCAATCCCGCGCCCATGATGCGGACTTCCCCGCCAGCCAGCGCCAGCGCCGGGGCCACAGCCTCGATGTGCGGACCGCCGTTAACGTTTTTCTTGCCCAAAATACGGTTGGAAAATACCATGAACGTCAACTTCCTTGGGGAACGCAAGCTCTCCTACGGTATTAGTAGACCAAAATGGAGCAGGAGATGCATCACGATCAGGCCGTAAAGCCCGGCGGCCAGGTCGTCCAGCACGATGCCAGTCCCCTCCGGAAGCCGTTCCAGTTGGCGTACAGGCGGCGGCTTGACGATGTCAAAGCCTCGGAAAAGTATAAAGCCCGCCAGAAAAGTTTTCCATGCCAGGGGAACCGCAATCAGCGTGATCAGTTGCCCCGCCACTTCGTCGATCACCACGAACTGAGGATCTTTTAGCCCGGACGCCCGCGCCACCCGCGTGGCCGCAGGGATGCCAATCAGCGTGACCAGCAAGGCCAACGCAATTGCGACCGGGGTTCGCAGCGACGGAGCAAGGCCATAAGCCAGTGCAGCCCAGAGCAGCACAGTTATCAACGACCCCCAGCTACCCGGCCCAGGGCGCAACCGCCCGACACCGAAAAATGTTGCAACTAGCGTAGCCCCGAGGGGCGCGTGTGGGCTGGACGCCGGGGGGGCGTCAGCCTTGCGATCAGGCTCCATGGTTGCTGGATATTTCACGAGTCTTCGTCCACCTCGGCGTCCAGATCGTTCGTACCACGCTCTGACTCGACATCGGTAACATCTGAAACGGGCGACTTAATCACGTACGCCCCGCTGGCCCACTTGCCGAGGTCGATGGTCCGGCATCGATCGCTACAGAAAGGGAAATCCGCATCCGTGCTCTTTACGGCTTTCTTGCAGATTGGACAACGCAGTTTGACGACGTGCTTGCGCGGCATACAGATTCTTATTGTAGAGGGAAGAAGCCGGATTGCAGATTGAAAAACGGAGCGTAGGCAGGGCTAGACAATCTTCGCCACGAGATCGTAGTCATGCGCTTCGGTGATCTGGCAGCGATAGAACTGGCCCGGCTGGGGCTCGACGTCTTCAGGAAATTCGTTCACGAAGACTTTACCGTCGATTTCGGGCGCGTGCATCGCCGTCCGCCCTTCCAGCAGCAAGTCGCTCTCTTCGGAGGCGCCTTCGAGGAGCAAGTCAAACTCCCGCCCCACCAGCGCTTTCTTTTTCTTTTTACTGATCTGTCGCTGGATGCCCATCAGATGTTTGCGCCGGCGTTCGATTTCCCGCGGCGAAAGATTCGTGTCCAGGCCGTAAGCGGCGGCGCCTTCCTGGTCGGAGTAAGCGAAGGCTCCCATCCAGTCGAATTGCGCAGCACGCACAAAATCGCAAAGCTCTTCGAATTCCTTGTCGGTTTCGCCGGGGAAGCCGACGATAAACGATGTCCGTAAGGTCACGTCAGGAATCGTGCGGCGCATCTTCGCGATTGATCGCAGAAACACATCTGCTCCGCCCCCGCGCTTCATGCGTTTCAAGGCCGAAGCCGAAGCGTGCTGCAGCGGGACATCCATGTAGGAGCAGATTTTTTCGTGGTTCGCGATCGTTTCCAGCAGTTTGGCGGTGATCTTGTTGGGATAGGCGTAAAGGAAGCGAATCCAGCGCAAGTCCTCGATTTCGGCGAGCTTCTCCAATAATTGGGCCAAACCATCCTTCAGGCCAAAATCTTCGCCATAGCAGGTCGTATCCTGGCCGATCAAAGTAATTTCCCGGACCCCGCTCTGCGCAAGCCGCTCGGCCTCGGCCACTACCGACTCGAATCGCCGCGAGCGGAATTGTCCCCGCAACTGAGGAATAATGCAGAAGCTGCAGGGATGATCGCAGCCTTCCGCAATCTTGATGTAGGCCATGTGCCGGGGCGTGGCCAGAATTCGCGGCGTGGCATCGTCATAAAGATAGTTGGGCAGATCGCTAATCGCCCCGTCCCAGGATTCCCGCGAAAAGCGTCCCTGGGCAGCCCGAGCATCGCCCTCGGGTCGCGATTGCAGCACTACAAACGGTGAAGCACTGCTCATTGGCTCGGGCGCAATCCCACTGGCGGCCAGAATATTCTCGAGTTCCCCGGTTCCGACGACAGCGTCCACTTCAGGAATGTTCTTGCGGATATCGTCGCGGAACCTCTCTACCAGGCAGCCAGCAACTACGAGTTTCTTTGCCCGACCGCCGGTCTTGTGGCGGGCCATTTCCAGAATTGTGTTGACCGACTCCTGCTGCGCGCTTTCGATGAACGAGCAGGTATTTACTACGATGACGTCAGCATCCTCGGCGCGAGGGGTCAACTCGGCACCGGCGCGCGCCAGCAATCCCATCATGACTTCGCTGTCCACCAGGTTCTTGGGGCACCCCAGGCTCACAAAGCCCACTTTTTGGGGCCGATTGGTCTGCGCAGTCTCCGGGGATTTCCCAGCCGGGTCGCTAATTGTGAGATCCTTCAAGGGCATGCAATCTCTCTATTTTAGCATTCTCCGGTGCGGGGTCTCCGCTAACACACCTCTTGAACCGTCGTGTGACCACAGGCACCACGAAAGGTAGCATCGGAGCACTCAAGGAGGCTGATGTCGTGCTACGCTAACTTTTATCGCCGTAAATTATCAAAAACCACTTCTCAGGAGGGGAAATGTCTGGGAAACAACTCTGGATCGGGGTCCTGGCTGTGGTGGCGACGCTCGCGGTCTCGGCGGCCGCCCAGGATGAAAAGAACGAACTGACCGGCATGATTGGTCGCACCATCATCAGCGACCAGGGCATCAAGGGCGCGAATTATTTCAATCCCTTTGTTCGCTCCGGTAAGGGCCTGAGTTTTGAAGTCAACTACGCTCGCAAGTTTATTGCGACTCAAGTCTTCGCCGTCTCTGGCGAAGTGCCGGTAGTTTTCAATCCCGACGAAGACCTGAACGCTGGTGCCGACGTTGTTCCCATCGACTACAGCGCTTTCTTCATCGCTCCCAGCGCCCGCTTGAATCTGTTCCCAACCACGGCATTTTCTCCGTGGATCAGCTTCGGCGGGGGCTTCGGACATTTCGGTGAAAATAAGACACTCATTTACGGCGGCACAAACCCGGGCAAATCCAAGACCACGGGCGTCATCCAGGCGGGGATTGGCCTGGACGTGAAATTCTGGCACCGCTTCAGCATCCGCGGTGAGGTGCGCGACTTCTGGTCGGGCGAGCCGGATTTCCCACTTGCGGCCACCGGCAAGACCCGCCAGCACAACTACTTTGTAGCCGGCGGCGTCATCTGGCATTTCTAATCAAGAGGACTCTCCCAGCGATTACCGAGAGGGACGAGGAATGTGATTCTGGCGCTGCCGAGCAAATTCTGAGCGAACTCAGCGATTAGTCTTTCCCTGGGTCGGTTACTTCCCAGCCGCCGACACCACTTCCTCGTACAACTCCGGCAGTCGCTGCGCATCGTCCACGGAGTTTCCGAAGCGCGCTGATTCGTAGGCCTGGGTGAATTGCGCAACTCGGGTCCGCAAGCGCTCGTCTTCAATCTTCTTCACGAATTCCTGGGCTGTGTTCCCGGGCAGTCTTTGCATTCCCCATCGCGCCAAGGAACGCGCCATTCGCTCATACCACATGGCCGCCGCCTGTTCCGGAAACCGTTTGGGATGCGATCGCAGCCGCTTCTCGTGGATCATTCTCACTATCCGGGCCGCATTTCCCAGCAGCAGGAGCAGCACCGCGATGCCAGATCCGAAAGCGACCCATCTTCGGGGCGAGCTTTCGATATGCTTCTGGCCGCGACGTGCCCAGGCCAGCATGGACTCATAACGATTACGTGCCCATGCTCGCGCTCGCTCCCAAGACGCGCGGGTTCCACCCAGTGCTGCCTGACCCAGAATGTACTGGTGTGAAGTATCGTAGCTGATGATCCATTCCCGCCAGAACGACGACATAGCGTCCAGGTAGAGCCCGACGCGGCCCCATCCTTGGGGTGTTCCTGCGTTTCCCGCAGGGGTAGGATCGAAACTCTGCCAGCCATAGCCGGGGAAAAAAGCCTCCACCCAGGCATGCGCGTTCTTCGCACGGACTACGTAATTTCCCGTAATGTCGTTGAATTCGTCGCTACGGAATCCATTCACCACACGCGAGGGAATTCCCAGCGTGCGCAACATTACCGCCATCGTAGAAGCGAAGTATTCGCAATGGCCCTGCTTTCGTTCAAACAAGAAATTTGCCAGTGGATCCTTCACCGCCGTTCGCGGCAACTGGAGCGTGTAGCCAAAGTGCGTTTTCAGGTAGTGCTCGAGTGTTGACGCTTTGTCGTAGTTACTGGACGCCGAACCCACAATCTGGGCCGCCAGCCGGGGAATGCGTGGGTCGATCACGGGCAGGTGTAAGTAGCTCCCGCTAACCTGAGGCGGATAGTCTTCTGAGGCCTTGCGCAACTGTTCCGGTGAGGGCGTGCCAATGTCCGAATCGGCTTCATAGACGCCGATCTGATGCTGTCCGTCGAGATCGTATACCGCTGCGCCAGCATCCACTGAAACAGTCTGGTACTCTCCTCGCACGCTGCGCGCCCAAGGGGCTAAAAAGAAAACGTTTGTGCCGATCGGCTCCATCAGCACCCGATAGTGGATGACATTCTCCCGTATGCTGGGCTCGCCCGAACCGGGAGGCCGTGCGATCTTCGTACCAAAGGAAGGAATGGAGAAACTATTGTCCGCTCCGCGCTGCAGTACCAATTGCTGCCGCGGGTTCGACCAGCTATGTCCGTCGAAATCCGCTAGCGCCACGCCGCGCCAGCGCAGATCGTAAGTGCCCACTTTATCGCCATCGATCTGAACGTGCATCACTACGGCATTCGACTGCTGAATCTGCCCGATTCTGCCCAATTGCACGCGGTCGCTGAATCCGGTAGAGAAATCCGTCCCAAACGAGTACGCGCCCATGTACCCTGCGGACATCCGAGGCAGCACAAAGAAGACGGCCGCTGCTCCGGCCATGATCATCAACATCAGTCCGGGAGTTACCCGCGCCAGGGAAAATGCCAGGTGGCGGTGTTCCTGCAGATCATTCGTGTGCCGTGCCTGGAAGCCGGCAGCGCGTCCGGAGCGCCCCATCTCCATGAGCACAAACGTTGTTACGGCCATCAGCATGAAGCCGGTGAAGAACAGCAGAAACACACTATCCACGGTTAACACGGACGCCGCCAGCACCATGAGAAAGGCCAAAATCGCCAGCATCACGTGATCGCGTTCCCGGCGCAGCGAGAACATCCGGATCACTAGGGCAAACAGAGCCAGATGTACCGTGGCTGTCAGAAAGCTGCGGGAAAACAGAAGGAAGTCCGCAAGGAAGAATACGAAATAGGCGATCGTCAGGGGAGTGGTCCAGCGCTCCGAGATCACCACCCGTCTCCGCTCCGCCAGCAGATACCCCCGCACCGCGAGGGCAGCCCCGACCAGCAGGGTTGTAGTTAGTCCCAGTCCACCCGTGCTCGCTAAAGCGCCAAAGCCAGTTAATACAAGAAGATAAAGAGATAGTTCGAAGTAGTGCTCAATCGCCTTCTGGAGCGGAATGACGCGGAATTGGGAGACCTGCGGAGCCATGGAATCGGAGCAATGAAACCGGAACTCTATTGTTCGACAATCAAACCAAGAAGGGAAGACTTTCCGGAAAGTTTCTTGCACCAAAAGTCACATATCGTCTGCGGCATCTGTTCGGCGGTATCGGCAATCCTCCCTGCTATATCTCGGCACCGTGTTGCAGCAACGGGTACTACGCACGTTGACCAGCAGCGCCCGCGTGGAATTCGCTCTGTCGAAAGGCCGGCACGACATCCGATGGAGCCGCTCTGAGCTCCGATTGCGAATGCTAGAATGATTCAGGTCAGGCATCGGTCTTACGCGACGTACTCCCGCCAACCCCGCCAGGTCCGGAAGGAAGCAACGGTAACGGGCTCTTGCGTGTGCAGTGAGTCCCCGGTGCCTGACTTATTTTTTGCCCAGGTTCTCAGAATGCGGCGTAGTTCACCTCTACGAAAGTGTGGAGCGGGCACTCTTGCCCGCGAAAGGCTGGCAGCGTATCAAAGTCCGAAGTCATCGAGTTCAATCGCTAGTGCCTCGATTGCTGGCCAGTTCTGAAATAGAATTACTGCGTTACTCGTGGTTAGGTTTCGGGGGCAGGAGTGCCCGCGCCACATGTTCGTACACGGATTCCGCGACGAGCGAAAACTTTACCCGCCATTTACGAGTCTTTATGCAAGAAACTCCTTCCTCGGACATCATAGAGAAGAAGGATTCCGGCAGATGTAATTGCCGGGCCAGGAGGAACGGAGAATATGAGTGTTGTTCCGCTACGCGCGGCTAATCCCGCAGTCACCATTCGAGTATCCGGACAATTGTTCCAAGGCCATCTTACGTATCTGGACCAGGTCGTCCGCTCGGCCACCGAGTGCGGCTTGTGGGCCATTGTGGATCTGCAGCACGTAGTTGAACTGGACCGTGCCGCGCTGTTCTACTTGATGCGAGGCGAAGGCCATGAATTTGCTATGGTCGCTTGCCCGGACTTCATCCAGCAACGGATGCGCCATGAAAGGCAAGCAGCCGCTGCCTAGGATGTTGACGATCTGCCGACATTGATGCTTAACGACATTGATGCTCAACGACGACTTCAAGACCAGCGTGCGTGTGAAGCTCTACCAGATGTTCGTTGCAAGTGGTCGATGCCCCACAAAGGAAGAGCTTGCGAGGGCGCTCGATTGCAGTCTCTCCGATGTGGCGGCGGCCTATCGAGAGTTGGCCGCCGCCCACATTCTCGTCCTGCAGCCTGGCAGCGGAGAAGTCTTGATGGCGAGCCCGCTCTCGGCGATTCCAACGGCGTTCGTTGTGGAGACGCACGACCAAGCCGAAGCGCGAAGCTGGTACGGCAACTGTATTTGGGATGGTTTGGGTGTGATTGCCATGCTGCGCACTGACGGCCGGGTGCTCACCTCCTGTGCTTGCTGCGGAGAAGGTATGACCGTCAGCGTGAGGAACGGTGCCGTCGTCTCAGAACCGGCGGGAGTCGTACACTTTGCTATCCCCGCCAGGCACTGGTGGGACGATATCGTCTTCAATTGAAAGACCATGCTTCTCTTCCGGTCGGAAGAGCACATCGATCGGTGGTGCTCTGCCTGGAAGTTGCCTCGAGGTGCTACCCTGACGGTGGAACAGGCCTGGAGACTGGCCGACTCATGGTATCGGGACCGGCTCTCGCCCGATTGGCGGCGGCGCACGGTCGACGAGGCGCACGACCTGTTCAGCTCTCTGGGACTGGTCTCGGATTTTTGGCGATTCAGCTAGGCCTGTCTGTTCCAGTTCGACCGTTACGGTTAGACATTCTGCTCCCAATCATTCAAAATACTGAGTTTCCTTCCTATAGGAGCTCTCATTGACTACACCGGTCCGCGCCAGAGCGAAGATCAGCGCCCTAGGTACCTATGTGCCGCCCCGCCTTCTCACCAACGCCGACCTGGAGAAGATGGTCGACACCTCCAATGATTGGATCATGTCGCGGGTTGGCATCCGCGAACGCCACATCGTCGACAGAGGCGTCGCCACCAGCGATCTCGCCGTGGAAGCATCCAAGAGGGCGCTCGCCCAGCGCGGTCTTGCTCCTACCGATATCGACGCCATCATCGTGGGCACAGTCACTCCTGATATGCTTTTCCCCTCAACGGCTTGCCTGGTACAGCACAAGCTAGGTGCCAAGGGTGCCTGGGGATTCGATCTGTCTGCGGCCTGCTCGGCGTTCCTATACGCGCTGCAGACGGGAGCCCAATTCATATCCACCGGAGCGCACAAGCGGGTGCTCGTGATCGGCTCCGACGTAATGTCGTCAATCATTGACTACACCGATCGTGCTACCTGCGTGATCTTCGGCGACGGCGCGGGGGCCGCGATCGTCGAAGCCTCGGAAGATGATTCTGTCGGCCTGATCGATTTTATCCACGAAGTGGATGGCTCCGGTGGATGTTCCCTGTACATGCCCGGAGGCGGAAGCCTGAATCCCTCGAGCCACGAAACCATCGACAAGAAAATGCATTACGTTCACCAGGACGGGCAGCAGGTATTCAAGTTCGCCGTCCGTAAACAGACCGAAGTTTGCGAAAAGCTGCTTGCCCGCAACGGCCTCAAGGGATCTGATATCGATGCCTTCATTCCTCACCAAGCCAACTTGCGCATCATCAACGCGACCGCCGAGCGCCTGGGCCTGCGCCCCGAAAGCGTGGTAGTAAATATCGAACGCTATGGGAATACGACCGCCGGCACTATTCCGCTGGCCATGAATACGGCGGTTGAGGAGGGCAAGCTGAAGAAGGGAAGTCTGGTGCTGCTGGCCTCAGTAGGTGCCGGCTTCACCGTCGGAGCCACGCTACTGCGATGGGCTTTCTAAGCCCAACCCATCGGGCGTGGAAGGCAGCGCCTAAAGCGACAGGGACAAGGGCGTCATGGCCGATTGAAGGTGTTTCCCCGATGGGATGTGCCGACGTCTAACGAATGAGGCCCCCCGTGACGTTCGTAACTTTCCTTCGTGAATTTTAGTAGCACCTTCAGGTAGTGCACTGTTATGTTCTCGGAGCGTCCGCCTCACGTGGGGATGTGGCGAGCGCGCAAGACCATGATCCGCAATGTCTGCTGTGTTTTGTTAGTGCTCGGCTGGTTCGGGCAAGCCGCGGCGCAGCAGTCCGACCCGCGTGAGAACAAACTCCTCGTGCTGGAGCGCCTCTGGAACGAAGCGCAAGTCAATCGCGATTCCTCAGCCTTGGACGCGCTTGTCGCCGAGCGCTTCATCAACACCGAATATGACGGCGAAGTGAGCGACAAAACCAAATTCCTTTCCGACGTCAAAGATCCGCTCTTCAAACCAACCGCTGCGAACATTCAGGCCGTCAAAGTAAACCTTTTCGGCGATACGGCCGTCATTACCGGCATCTATCGCACCAGGGGCACCTACCAAGGGAAGCCTTATGACCACCTGGGCCGCTTCACCGACACCTGGATTTCAGAAAATGGCAAGTGGCAGTGCGTCGCCAGTCATACCAGCCTGCTGAAGAAGTAAGCTTAGTCACTCTGCAGCTTAACAGCCCGTGGTGCAAGTTTGGATTCGTGAACAGAAAGTGTTGAGGTATCCACAGGCTTGGTTTGTAGAATCGGCGCATGGCGATGGGGACGCGCAAGCAGCGGGAGAAGCAAGAAGATTTGTGGATCGCACACACGGAG
>WNFC01004954.1_pt1 | contig 22500 bp, 29 predicted proteins | sample 5400541 | NCBI WGS metagenome assembly WNFC01 (sample SAMN13153342, study PRJNA577476) | soil metagenome | isolation source: 120 cm saprolite under Douglas fir tree site 2 hole 2 replicate 1 | place: USA:California | collected 2015-04-18
CGCTGAGAGTTTTCGGCAGATGCCGGGCGTTTTGACGGACCGCTTAAATGGCTTACCAAACACTCGCCACACGGGCCCGCGTGAGACTTCCGAATCAAAGCGATCAGAAATACTCAACGTACTCAACCGTCATGTCCAGGGAACATTGGCACGCGGGCTCACGCTCAGACTACATTACCGCCCTTGCTCTCTCTCGCAGTCACGCAGAGCGTCAGGGCCGCGTCCACTCACGTCCAAGGCATGACGTGCACATGCCAAAGCATCTACGACCGTCCGCGATCCCAGACTTGCGCTTCGAGCCGACGTACTTGGCCAAGCTCGCAACTGCGGGTCCCGGTTGGCAATCTGTCGTCTGGGTTACGGTCCGGGATCAGGTGATAAGCCCCTTGCTACAGGGTGCGCTTTGGTGCGTCCGCGTGTTACTGGTCTCACGGCCGTATAGTAATTGCTTGACGTGGCTCGTGCAGGGGCACCGCGTCCATCTTCATACAGCCCTTGTTATGGCCCTTTACCTGGTGGCGGTCTCGACCTCACATTTCACTGTCCCTGAAGGAAGGTAGCGCCGCGGGCTGGCTCCGCCAGTGGGCCCGCTCGCTCCTTCCGGATGCGCGGTCGGGGAGCCCGTTGGGGATTCGGTGATGGGAAGGCCTGCACTGGGAGCTCGCTATGTAGATGATATGGGAGCATATCGGTGTCTTTGTGCGTACGAATGAACATTTTTTTGTCGTGACTCTCGCGATTCATTGCCTGGCGATGTCATCTCCTGGGTTGTCGATCTTCATCGTCACCGTGCGCACTTTCCGATATGCGTGAAAAATGCACTCATTCCTTTATTTCCCCGAGAAAGCGACCCGGAACATGGCCATTCTAGTTGAGGTAACATTCAAGCCTCCACAGAGGACGTGCAAACACTGGTTTCCACAGTTGTTTTGTGCTGCGACGGTAACCTTCGCCCTCCCGCCGAATTTTGGGTCATTACTCCACTTTAAGCACATGGATGACGATGTTTTATTTTCGTCCACGGGGGTCTCTGCGCAGACCCTGGCAGGTCAAGTACCTGTGTTTCGGACTTCCCCTCACCTCTGATGGCCAAAATATACCAATATGAGTATGTACATTCAAGTTCATCAATTGAGGCTTTTCTTCCATTCCCTCCCTACACTTTTTCTACCTTCGCTTTGGACAATGCAAGATAAACACGCCCATGATCCTAGAAAGGATATCCTACAGATCCTGGGCCTCCATTCCACGAGTCAACAATGCGAGGACCATTTTGATGGAGAGGACGTCCGCTCTGACTATTCAGGTAAAGAGGTGACGCTTGTAGCCCGACCTTTGGGCGAGATAGTACAGGTGAAAATAGCGATGGCGACGCTCCTGGGTGTTGTACTATGATGGTAGAAAGCTCGCCCACGCACGGTAGAACCAAAAAAAAATCAGGAAATCGTAAGTTGATGCTATTTTCTCTACTAGCATGGTTTTCATGCGACTCGCCTCGAATGAATGCCACGTCTAGAGACTGCATAATTAGTGCGGAACTTATGAGCAAAAACTGATACGTCTGTTTGGAAAACTGGAAGACTGGCACGCCCTCGTCTAGGCTATTTCATAGGCTTCTCGAGGTTGAGTCATCTAATCGACGTACCAAGCTCCGTTTTATAAATATCACGGATACAGAACAGGCCTTGTCTGCGCCAGTGAGAAGTATGGCACTATCGCACAGAGGAACCCACGTTTTTATCGACTTATGGAATGGGAACGGTTAGCCTCCTCCGAGGCACCCGGCCTTTGAGAAGGCCTGGACTTGTCATCGTTGGGTCATTCCATTTGTCCGTGGCTCCGCAACGTGAAATCGCGAGAGGAGAGTGATGCCCTCGATAACACGGAATCATATTGAGAGACCCGTTTGCGCCTAGCGGCGTGCTGCAGCGTATTCAGCCAGTTGGAAGGCCTCTAGCATCAGGCTCCAACGCTATGTACACGTGCTTTTAGGCGGTTGATGGCTGGAACAAATAAGACGTCTCACAGTCGTGCAGTTACCAGCGGATCAGTATTGGTCGTGTCCTTGATACCAGGCATGGTTCCTGACTCGGCGGTCTTAGGTGGCACTTTGCCCTGACACCGAATTGCGACCTTCTTGCTTGGATCTGGGCGATTTATGCGGCTTCAGGTTCCCACCTGCTTTACTGAAGCGTATACATTACCTCGCGCGCCGTCGATGACCTTGACCTGTAGACCGGAGGACAATAAGTAGGTGTTACATAGCTAAAAAAAAGTTGCTGATTGGGGAATTTGAAGACGACTCGGCAATATGCTAGGCTCAGAGACTCGCTGAGACATGGCAAGAGCCGACATATGAAGCACGTTGCTTGGGCACAATATACAAGGTTTGTGGCTGCGCATTCGATACAGAACAGTGACAGAACTCACCACATCTGGTTTAGGTAACTGTCAAGCCCCTTGGTACGACGTCTACGTCTCGTGCGTTGGATAGACTTTAGGCCGAAGAGAGGATAGAGACCTAACCCAGTCAGAGGCACCTCGAGAGGGCAGAAACCTTACGGCAGTAGTAAAGGTCGAAGGTCCGGGACAAAGCCTCTCGGGAATCACCCTAGTTTGCAAATTCAGGAGGACGGGATTTTGGCAGAAAGTACAAGTACAACAATAGTGGTACACGGTGGCGTTGGAATTAGGCCGACCTCGACCGCGTCCATGAGTGTGAACTCACTGGTGGGTGCCAGTGGCTGTAATCCCCGCCTTCCTAGCCAACGGGCGCCACTGGCACAGGCTGTACCGTGACTGTAGTGGTATTGGCCCTTGAGGCGCTGCCGGGCTAGCGCCGGGTTTCCTTTCCCACGGAAGCCGCCGCGACTCCCGACGCTCGATGATCCGTTTGGAGGGACAAACTGTCTTGTCTCCATTTGACAAAGGAGAACAGCCAGTCAAAAATGCAGAATTGACCCTCGCACTTTTGCCTGTCGTCGCCATATTGGGGCCGGTCACCCCCTAGTGAGCAATGTTACCCGAACGTGGATTTTGAAACGGATGCGAACAAGCTCTCCCTCGTGCCGCGACACAACAAATATGCAGTGTTTTCACGTCTCTGTCCCCCTGTCGTGTAAGCGTACGTTCTTTGTCTAAATACCCAATATGACGCGAATCTACCAGTCCCGCGGCCCTTTTTTCATCGACTCCATTTTCGTATGGCGTCCGTGAGATCGCCTTTCATACTGCGCCAATAGCCCCCTTAGGGAATCGTCTCCTCACACTACGACTGGTTCGTCGAGATCGACATAATTCACCACGCGATGTCGTCAGACCGCCCTCGTCCATCTGGCCCCCCACACAATCTTCAGCGAACTCTCATTTGATTATTTTTCTTCTTTCTCGCCGTGACTTTGTTTCAATCTTCCCTGAGGCCATGATCGCCCGCTGGCTTATCGGGCGGCGACGAGCCCACAAGGGGTAATCGTTTCCAGCGTGCGTTTTATGCCGCCACACTGGTGCACTCTCCTGGCCCTCATGTATATGCACTGGGAACAACTTGGTGAACGCTTCACTTGTTGGTATGTAGCTCTTTGTCACTGCCACTCGATCTATGGGCTATGCCCGGCCAACCGAACACCGCGCCCCTGTCATATTGCAGGATGCACTTCTAGGATCATCTTCATATCATAGAACTGGCAAGTCTCAAGGCGCTAAAATGATCCATGACTGTACTCTATCCCTCATTTCGATTCACTACTACTGTTTTTGATTTGTTCTATGCTCTTTCCGTTTGCACTCCATTCCGTTCTTGGCTTGCCGGCATCTCTGGGATGCTAATGAGTAAGGGCATTAGTCGGTTTGCCTTCATTGTACTTTGGGAATACCACTGGGAACCCGAGTCCTTGCTCTTTCGGCGTTCTTTGCGATTATCTGACCCCTTGCTGATCCTGTTTGTTGTCATCTTACTACATATCACCGCGTGGTTGACGTTTTGGATTCTACAGTAATCCCTATGCGCACCAGCCGAAGGCGGTGTTTGCTACACAGCAGATAAACGACGGTCGGCATTTTCAAGCCGATGGCTGTGAGCACGTGCCTGGTGGGTGTTTTTATCCTCCTCGACGTCGACATCGTTATTGTGGTTGCTGTATAGTTCCGTGAGAAGGGCCAAAATTCTGGACCGTCCACTGGTCGTCTAAGTTATCGGGGCCAATGATAAGCGGGTTGTCTTTGGTTATCCGTGCCCCAGTTGTGGCCTCGTGGCAGATTCTTCGCTTCTGTGCCTGTTTTACTGCAAATTGAAGCATCGCTTTGATGACTTGTGGACACCCTTATTGAGCAGTCCTTTTGGTTACCGTTGGGTCGTCGTTGGGTGCTGATAGTCCCCATTTCCTTGTCCACGGCTCCGGCTTCAAGGTACGTGAGTCCCGGCTCCTGGCTCGCGACGTGGCGCTCGCATATGGACGTCTCTACCTACTCGTGGTGTCTGGCTAAAATTGTGGTAACGCGGTTCTAGACCCACTTGCTATTTGTATGTCCATACGTATCGCTTGACCCGGATCTCATGTGAGCATCGTGCCGGTGGGTGAATGATAATGACCGGACCAACTATATCCCCTCCTTCAGTACAACGCAGCGCCCATCTCGTCGGGAGGGTCTTCTCCATTTCCTAAAATGTATACTCGTCCCTCAGGAAGACAACACTAGAGGCGGTGTCTCTGTTGGAACTGTGCCAAGATTGAGGGGAGGGGGGACGGCGATACGTAAGATACTCCGAGTCCTGTGCTGATCATATGACGGAATTGCGACAGGAATTGGCATTGGCATCCCCATGGAGCTCGTGTGGCTCATTGCTGTACTTCCTAATGAATTCCCCGTACCTGATGGTGTTGGGTTGTCATGTATGTCATGCGTCGTGGCTGTCTTATTGAACAGGCATAGCCCTGGAAGGGAGAGAAGAACATATGTGGAGCATGCGATTTTGCAGCCGCCATATTGGGCTACATGAGCCAATATATCGGCCCTTGTGGGCGCTCCACAGACGGGTGAGTTGGGGCATTATAAAACCCCCCCCTATCTGCCACTATTTGGGTGTGTTTCTCTCTCCCAGATCCACCGACTGTCACAACCAAATGAACATGGAGACCATCAAGGGCTTCTTGGCACCATTTGGCCTCAATACAACGTCTATCCAAGATACATTGGCGCGCATATTTCGCTCCTCCGGCCCAGATAATGACCTGAGCGATGCTTAGAAGCTCGTCGTCGTTGGCGGGACTATCGAGACAGCGCGAAGGGCCTCAATATCCGCATGGAATGGACTTGTGGATTGTTCGTGTCTCTTTGAGGGAACGAGGGAACATCAATTCCTGACTAATGGCACAATATTAATGATTAGCGTTCTATCTCACCGCGCATTTTAGTCAAGAGGATTACCCACACGACTGGCAAGTGCCGTTTATCACTTGTTGTCTGCATACTCATGATATCCCTTGCCTCGACAGGCTGATGCACTGGCTTTCCAAGGTGGGTGCCACCCGGAAGTCAAACTGGCTTTCCAGTTGTGACCGTGACTGGATTGCCATCGCTTTGGGGTAAAGTAGCAGCCTGCCTGGAGCCGGAGCCGAGAGTTCGAAATCATTACTCGTTCCGCCAGTCGGAATCAGGTAAACCGATCAACATTAGGTGGTTTGGATGAGGAAGGAATAGATGAAGACGGCGAGCATGAATTGGAGTCTGGCTTGCACAACCGTAAGGTGACGTTCGCGCCAAGTCCCGGTGAGTAAATTGACCGCTCAGCGCTCAGCTTCGGCGTTCGTGTGAACGGATATTCAATCATGATAGACGTCACGCACACGATTTTCTACCGCGGCCATTGGTTGAAGGTGGGTACTCGATTACGGTACTTCCGTAAATGGGAGATACTCAACAGCCCCTATCTTAGATAACGCGCACTCGGCCATACCAGGACTATGGCCACTATTCGGCACTAAAAATAAGGTACACTCGGACTCGGAGGCAGCCCAATATTATGTTTTTCTTTTCTGATAATAAATAGCGTCGTCGCACGGAATAATGACATCCTCAAGCGGCTCGTGCTCGAGGCGAAGCATGAATACGAGAAGGATGTGGAACACCGCGTGCACATGTTCACCGCAGACACGTATGAGGCCATCGATCTGTCACGGTCACGACTTAACTCGTCTGATTTCCCTAGAACATATGCATACTGGAGATGGAACGGCTCGCGCAAGAAGCGCCCCATGTCCTCTATAGTTCTGGAACCTGGAGTTAAAGAGATGCTTTTAGCTGATTGCCGAGATTTCCTGCGTTCTGAATACTGGTGCGTCCATTACCTAGAGCTCACTGGAATATGATGGTACAAGTAGCCCACAGGTATGCTGAGAGGGGTGAGTTCGTTCAACACATTGGATATAAAGATGCAGGTATTTATGGCCACGTATTCGGAAAGGGATACCTTTTCGACGCGGGTACCTGCTGTACGGTGTGCCGAGAAGGTACACTCATATCTCGGAATAGTCATGACGGTCATGTGCTGACTTCGCTTTTAAGTGGCAAGACCTCACTCACTCTTTCCCTCGCCGGCGAGCTTGGCCTAGACATTTATGCTGTTAGCCTCTCATCCAAGGGGTGCGGCGTAATTGGCTCTTCCCCTCATTACCGGGCTGATCTCGGGAAATAGGATGAACCACAACACATTAATGACCCTAATGGGAAGTATTACTTCGCCGTGAGTTGGTTCCTCAAAAGGTTGCGTAGTTCTCAGATGCCTATCTTGTAGGTGCATATTGCTATTCGAGGACTTGGACGCCGCATTTGATCGGGTCATCGATCGAGATTCTACGTCAACTTGTGCCCCGACGATGCCTACCATGGCTGTAGTCAGGGAAAATGAAGGCTCCGCCCTGAGCTTGAACGGTTTTCTGAGCTGCCTGGATTGGGCTGCCGCTGAGAAAGCCCAGTCCGTCTTTGTCCCTTTCACACCCTTCATCTCGCCTGATTGTCTTTGCCATCTTTGACAGGCTGCTTTTCGCTACAACCAATCACATCGAACGTATTGATCCTGTGCTGAGCCGACCTGGACGTATGGACATCTGGGTTAATTTCACAAACGCCACCAGGCCGCAGGCAGAGTGTATCTTTAAACGGTTTTTCCCACCCGGGCCGTCAGCGTCGTCATCCGGCGTGCCGATTCTTGGAGAGGCAGAAATTGCCCAACTTGCTGAGCGTTTTGCAGATGAGATCCCTGAGGGAGAAATGAGCGTATGGCCGGCTTTAGCCGCTTTACCCAGCCGCCTTGCGTCTGTTCTTATCCCTAAATGTTTGCAGGTTGCAAGCTTACAAGGGTATTTGCTCAAGAATAAATCACGCCCTCGAGCATGCGTCGAGGAAGTCGCAGAATGGTGCGGGTTGGTCATTCGGGTTGTTGTGACAGGGTGCTGACATTGATACCGAATAGGGTACAACAAGAGCGCGAGGCGCGAGTCCGGATACAGCGTGAGTAAGAGGAAGTGAGCGACGACACCGTTGTTTCTTTTGGGGAAAGCCTAATCATATGCTTCTAGGCACGAAGTGAAAGAGAGAAGGGAGGTAATTAGGCAGTTGGATAAGCTTTGCAAAGAAGCGCGCAAAGACGTTTTGTTGAGGTGGGCTTGTTGTACTATTCAAGGGGTCAAACAGAACAAGTGGTGTAGTGCGCACATATATGCTCTTCTCAGAACGAAGTGGCCTCCAATCAAATCTGATCTGTTCCGCCTGCACCATCAGAACTCGGAGAATAAGAGTCGTCACTCCGAGTGACCCAGAGATGCGAGAGGAGAGAACAGAATCCAGTCAAAAATGCAGACTCTTGAAACTGTAATCTCCCAAAACGTTCAAAGGAAACACAACTAGTGCGATGATCACGATGATAGCAGTCAGGTAGTCGAGGACTTACTACATGCATGCCAATGACAAAAGCAAGAAAGTTGATGGAATACAAAAAACCGAGCCTCGAACTACGAGGACCCTGAGAGACCACGACGATGAAAAGCTCGGAATCTAATGAAGTTTCTCGCAAGAGAGATCAAACGTATTCGGGCCACGGCTGTGCTGACATCTCACCTTTTCTTTTGCCAGCCATCGTGGGGTGGTGGTGGTTGTTGCGTTGTGCTCCCCTTAATCACAGTTGACATAAACAAACTCGGCATTACCCGATATTTCCAATTTGGAGAGTCGGTGTCACCCGCGCAGAGCCACTGGCAGTCATTAGGTTGCGAGCAACTGAATCTCTCAGAAGCTTGCCCAAATCTCTTCCCTGGTCATGCCTGTTGATCATGACACAGTCATGAGACTGACTGGTGGCGGACCCGGGTACAGTACAGTATAATGTCTGTTGAGATTCGAGCTCGCACGGCGCATGCCAGTGCGTGCGTGGAGTACAAAATATTAACTGAAATTTTTCTTGTTTTTCTCTCCACTCTTTCATTTGTTCTTTGTTAAATCCATGGACATTCTGTACATAAAAACACTGTAGATACAACGGGGCAACGCGCGCGTTTGTACCCAAATAAACATGTTCTCGCGCTCGTCACCCCGTACCCGAAAAACTTCAATGTCAAGTATTAGTATTGCTAGTACTTAGTACGACTCTGGCACGGGAGGAAGGGCCAAGATCTCGGCAGTAACCTGGTTTACAGACAGATACAGTATACTGAAAAAGAGTATCATGAACGGAAATGTGGAAACCTTGAAGTACTTTTGCCGGCTAATACATGACACGTGATTGTAGCACGTGTCCCAGTCATCTTACCGATCCGGAGTGCATGTATGGAACTTGAGACTCACTCGCGATGCTCACGGGAAGAATACCATATAGTAATGAGACACAAGGCCCACAGTCCAGATGGATATCCAAGTTCCACATGCAGTAGAACAAAGCATCGAGGTGAACTTGAACAGAAGAATCGAGTGTACATTGGAATCTATGCGACGACATCTGTTCTGATCCCGGGCCACACCTACACAAAATACGGTAAATTTCCCTTTAAAGAAATCCCGAATGAGCGTCTCAGGATGGCGGCATGGGATGAACAGCAACGCACCGGACGTCTTATCCGTTGTTGTGCCGTGTCGCGCTCATTTTCCTCGGCGGGTCCATATACCGTGAAGCTACGCGTTCCGTTCTCCCGAACTGTGAGAATCGCAGCCATGTTCCCACAGCGGTAGCAGTAATTTGGCGCGGACCATACGGTGGCGAGCGCCTCGTCAAACATATATTTGTAGCCTTCCTGTACAAGTTGATGGGCGCGGGAGATAAGGGAAAGCGAGTTTACATGATTGAACTGCTCATGCGCGGCAGAAGAAAGGAGGGGGGGGGAGAGAAGACGGGGAGGACAGACCTCTTGCGTAACGCTGCCACCAAAGAGCCACCCTGCACCGCGTGGACTAACACCCCAGTTCTCGACATCATCCGGGTCAGACCACATGAGGTCTATCGTGACATGCCGGCGTTAGCACGTCAATCGCATATTGAGAGCTTCGCGCCGCATTAGCCCCCACTCACCGCAAAAGGCGCCTTCGTGCGGAATTTCCTGCGCGCGCGAAAGAACGCGAATTTGGTCAAGAGTGCGAATATCTGGTGAGAGCCCACCGTGGACGCAGAGTACTTCGCCGTCGATGATCTGCATGCGGGACAACGTTATAGAGATCCAGCTGGACGTGAATGGGCGAGGTGGGAGACGCACCGCGGCCAGGTTGAGATAATCGAAGACGTTACAGCATGCTTTCCATACAGAGGCGCTACCGTACTTTTGCTGACACTCCTCTCCATGAGGTGTCGGACAGCGGAGGAACGTGCAGGGCGGGAGCGAGCGTACCATAAAATCCGTAGACCTGCGTTATTTGTCTGCTCTCGTGGTTTCCGCGAAGCAACGAGATCCTATCAGGGTACCTTGACGAAAAAGCTCGTCAAAAAGGTACGAAATATATAATCAGGCAGCACGCACCTTGCCTTGAGGGCAAGAAGGAGAGACACGGTCTCGAGGCTATAATGTCCCCGGTCTACAAAGTCACCCTAAGAGGGAACAAGAGTCAGTGAGGTGGAATGTCGCGCGAATCGCACGTACGTGCCATGAATATGTAACTCGTCTCTGGTACGGAGCCACCTTTCCGTAGCAGCTCGAGAAGGTCCCAGAACTGGCCGTGGATGTCGCCGCATATCGTGACAGGACTTGAGATGGGTTGGATATTGGACTCTTCCATGAGGATGGTACGGACGCGATCGCAGAGGACCTTCATGTCGGATTCGGGAAGATGCTCACACCGCATGAGCTGCGTGATCCACTTGTCAGGGTTGAACCGGGTCATTCGGTAGTCGGTGAGTGTGTGGTGTCGGGTTTCAGAAAGGACAGTTTGTCTAGATTTCTACGCGGTGTCCACCATGGACTGAGCCGACACTCAGTCGCGGTAGAAATGGTCACTCCTCCACGTTAGGAAACTGACACCCACGCTTCCACGGGCCGTGCCATCGCAACACCTGCAATTGAATAGGCGTGCACCTCGTCTTCATTCTCCCTCTCCGCTCGGAAACACGAGGTACATGAAGTCGTCGTTTCTTCTGAGTTCGTAATATACTTCATGTTAACCTAGATACTAGCCCGTCGTTACTTTCAGTTACCCCAGCTTTTACTGGACCTGTTGTGATGTCGGGGTACGGTTCCTCCCGGAACTGTGTGCTAGAGACCAAGCTTACCCACCGTATGACCAGAAACTAGAAGCTTCCAGTGGATATCCCACACCATCAGAAGTGGTTTACTGCAGCAGTGGCATTGAAGTTAGTTATTTGGATTACAAACCTGGAGCTTGTCACTGGCCGCTTTGGTTCTTCCCTTTGTCCCGCTTATGGAGAGGCTTCTTAGTTATGGAAGCCTAGTCGCCTTTGTCGATGATCACCTTCGACCGAGTTTTGTCTCCAGGCTGGCAGTGACATCATGGTTCCCCGGGATCGGCAGTGAAGGTATCCCGGTATCCACTTTTCCAGAAAACCACACAAGCCACATCACTCACCCCTGTTAATCGCCACGACCACCTCCGAGTACTAAGCATGTCCAAGAGGGTTGTTATCGTTGGCGGTCATGGCCAGGTGCGTAACGACAGATCAAGCCGCTCGAGTCATTCTGGTGTGTTAACAACAGGCCTCCCTACTGCCATGTCCACCCAACATAGGTCGCCTTACGCCTCGCGCGTCTTCTCAGCGACAAGCAATACACTATAACGTCAATCATCCGCACGGAGGACCACATCCCCGACATCACCGCCATCTCGTCCGCCGTGACCCCGCTCGTCGTCAGCTTGGAACATTCACCGGTGTCGGCGTTCACGGAAGCATTTAGCGGGGCGGACACGGTCGTTTTCTCTGCCGGCGGCGGCGGTAAGGACGGCCCAGAGCGCACGCGCACCGTAGACTACGAAGGCGCCGTGAAGGTATTCGACGCCATGGAGGCCGTTCGAGGAAAAAAGCCCCATCTGCTGCACGTCAGCGCGGCCGACGTCCGCGATCCTGATCAAATACCTCCGCACTGGGTAAGCATCAGACGACGACGCACTGTTGCACTTATTCATACATCATCTATAGAACGATGCCGACCGGGCTGCATCAGCCCACGCGCGGCTATCGCTCAGCGACTATTTCCATTGGAAATACCAAGCTGACAAGGACCTCGTCCGCCGCACCGCATTCCCGTGGACGATCCTGCGCCCGACGGGATTGACGAATGGGCCTGGTACGGGACGCGCCGACATTGGTCGCACACATGTGACCGCTTCGATCTCAGTACGTGAAGAGACTTCCCCACATACTTGCCACGGGTCGTCCTAACCTTTTTTTTTTAGCGCGACGATGTGGCTCTGATTCTTGCAGAGCTCGTCGAGCGGGTTGACGCAGCCGGACTGGTGATCGATATCGAGGGGGGAGACTTTCCCATTGCTGATGGACTCGACAAGTTCATCAAGAAGGGCGAAACGGACTGGCTTGGCTGAGGATCCGATGAGTCATGAGGAACCGGGTGCATGTATTGCTCCAGTAGAATGGATCAGACACAAATGAACGAATAGTACTTGTGTAACAGACAGTACCAAAAAAAACATATCCACAATTATTTAGGAGTTACAACCAAATACGCCGGGATACTTGACGGCTCGCATTTTTATTCCGAAGTCTCGATAAGGGGTGGTCTTGGCCTGTCTTTGAGAAACTGAAACGTCAGGATAGTTGGCAATAGACCTGTTAGAACAACTCCGGATAGAAGTCCAAGAATAAATCCGGCTTTGCCTAGAAGCCTACATACATTGAACCGATAGGAAACTATCGACGTGACAAGAGGAAAGAGATGAGCTTACGATATCGTCTACCCCTGGGATAGTTCGACCCGTACTTGCGAAAGAATCTTCTAACAGGGCCCCAAACCCACATGCGTTTCCACACTCGCCAGTTCTAATTCGAGAAATCAGAGTCGAGTTGAGAGCAATGAGGTATTTTTCATACTAACCTCGGGGAGCATAAATATAAGGAAAGCAACGAGCAACCAAGAAAATAGAACATCTAAGCTATTCCGATTGATGGACAAGGTAGAAACTGTGGTAAAATGCGACAGCACAAGAAGAGGGACACCGATAAACAGACAGAACGGGAGCATTTCCCAATAGAGAGCAAATGCCTGAAGAACTAGATAACGATCGGTTACACGCGTGACGTATTTCTGGACAGCCTGTGATCCTTAAAGATACTCACCACCTCCGAGGAAGCACTTCGAGGAAAAACCAATCGCAGGGGCCAAATCTACGTGGAGGAACCATTCCCATCTAGGTGGCTGCACAAGTTCGTACAAGCCGATCCAATACGACCTCCGGACGCGGGGATCGGCGCGTGAAAAAACACCAACTTGCAGAAGATTAGAGCCCTCACAACGCAGCCAACACTGAGCCCCCAACCCACTCCAAACCCGACGGAGCGACGGACTGGCCTTTCAGCGATAAGATAAACTTGGCGAGTCCAATCGCGAGTAAAACGACCAGGTTGAGGAGTCTGTATGCGGTAAGCTTGACCCCGAGCAGAAGTGACTTGGAGGCGTCTACTTCATTCTCCTCTGGATCATCGGGGTCTCCACTTCCGGGGGGAAGCTCAGTGGTTGTGGGCAGGGCAGCAGGCAAGACTTGAAGTTCTATGTGCTGAGCAGCAGCCGGTGGAGGTGTCGTCGTGAAGGGTGTCGTCGTTATTGTTGGTTGGCCAGATACCGGGTCCATATCATAGGTATCACTGCTCGGGGTCACCTAATACCCTACGTCACTTCAAGTTGGACGCTGAGTTCATGCGTATATCGGTTCAGTTGAGCAGAGATGTCCTTGACTTGAGAGATGTACTTCAACTGAAGCTGCACAACTATTGTGTCACGGTTGGTTGTGGCACACCACTCGGCTCTTCGGCTGAATCAGCTTCTTAAATGGGGAATTGGTGACCCGCAATCATGAATGCCACTGGCAGTAGTAGTTACACCCAACTACTAGTACCTCAGTTTATTATTAACCTTCTCGTGTCAAACGCCCTAGTCTCTTCGCCTACGTCGTATCCCAGAGGCGGCCGCATCGTGGTCCTGATCGTTGGTCGTGTGCTGCGTTTCCTCTCGCCTCGCCTTCCCATTCAACCTATCGCGTCGCATCGCTCAACAATTATGATTTATTAGGCATTGGTGGGTCAAGAGGATATCTCGTTCCCGCGAGAGAAATAAACTAAGCCGAGTGGCGAACAGACAACAGCGATTCCGCAGAAGAATCCCATTGTCATTCCGACCGTGCCGGACCACTCTAGTCAACAGATTCAGGAATCGATGCGAGCAGGGAAAAAGCAACACAGGCCTCACCATGTTGTTTTAAAAGAGACGCACCAAGTCCGTAGACTTGGAGAATGCCCGCCGCGTATTGCCTAGCCCGCAACCGGCTCCGAAGTCGCCACGTCTGTAGGGTCAGTCCGTCAATACGTCGGCCTCGAAGGTAACCAAATGTATGATCAGGCTCACCCTCAACCAAGAAAAGTGGACGCAGAGGGTGAAGCAGATGTAGACTAAGAGCCAAATCTCGAGGGTGACGCGCGGAACGAGATGGGCAAGTAGAAAGAGGGGGATGCTACTCAGTGAACTGATGGTGAGCGTCCCATGGAGGGTGAAAAGTACACCTAAGACTGCCCATTTGTTCGCTCGCGTCAGTGCCAAGAGACCAAGGGTTTTCCAACACGAAACGCTCACCTCCCCCAAGGAAGCGCAGGAAGCAATAACGGATCGCGGGTATCAAATCAACCTGGAAGAACCATTCCCACCTCGACGAACATATTGGCTCGTACAGGCCTATCCAATATAGGCTTGCAGCTGAGATCAGTTCCCATTCACGAGTTTCCCAAGAAAACAAACAGCTCACCAATCGGTCAGAACCGCACCCGCTACCCAATCCAGTGTCGTCGGAGCGACAGACTGGCCCATGTAGGTTAGGATCGCCTTGACGAGGCAAAAGTTGAACACCACGCTCATGTTCAGCAGCCTGTAGCCCGTGAGCTTGACCCCCAGCGGCGGTGGGGAGTCATGTAAAGTTGTTGCACGACTATCTTCATGGTCCTGGTCGCTGTATGGACGTCCGGGAGGTAAGTTGTGGTCTCTGAGGATGTGAGCGGTAATACATGTGGCACTAACTCGGCAGCCTCGTTGACGATTAGTGAAGACATCTCGAAGGACTGCGAGACGCCCAGGCCGTTGTCATCTTCAAGCCCATTCGCTTGCATCTTGGATTCTTTCGTTCGGGATACTTGGACTGTTTGGACTATTTGGATGCGTAGGAGCTGCTTGCAGCGCTGGCGTGGTTGGGGGAAACACTGACATGACTAGGGGTGGATGTTACTGACATTAATTGGTTTGGTGTACACCGCCCCCCTCGCTCGGGGCCGCCCTGGGGATCTCGGCGATCAGCGGGAATTAGCGCCGGTTTGTCGCGCGGCAGTGAGGCGGACTCGGAAGACCGTGGCAGTTGACGACTGCCTCAGGCTGAACTCGGTGCAGGCTACGGTAGTATGAGGCCTATGACAACGAGCCTCGTCCATTGGCCAAGTATCACGCTGCAACACTGGACGTAGTCAAACCATATCCGAGTCGAAGGTGTTTGATATCCTGTGAATTGGCCCAGTTCTCCGCATAACAGGGTCGGAGAGACAGGAAGGACCCTAACAGGGCGCGCTAGTGACACGGTGGAGTCATTCGTCGATCTGCAGGACAATAATGGGCCTATCGTACGAAAGGATCAAGGTTGTGTCTGCGATTCCAGTCCCAGGACACACACCGCTTTTTCACAGCTTTTCACAGCCTTGTGATCAGTTTCTTATCTTGGTATTTGGCATGCCGCGCATAGGAGGATCGGCCCCGGCCAGGCCCGTCACGCGAAGGGAGATGATAACAAGCACTTCCCTACTTGTAAGACACTCCGATAAATGGTACAAGGGATGGTCTATTCGGATACGGGCTACGCAGATCCTTCCACCGCCAAGCTCTAGGGACCACAACAGCATCAATTAAACCGGTCTCTTGTGCCTCAAAACCTTCGACGCTTCAACCGCGTAGGATATCATTACTATTACCATCCACCCGAGGGTCTGCAGTGTTGACCATCCTGCGATCGAGATCAGGAACATGTCTGCCGACATGACTTTGCAGACTGCATGAGGTAGCAAACACGAGCGTGGGGGGGATGGAAAATGCTTCAGGGCAAGAAGGTCTACACACGGATTTTATCAAAAGCAAATAGGGTGGAAAGGCCTCGATGATGCTTACGGATCCACACGAGATAGTCGAAGATAAGGACAGCAGCAACAAGGTTCACCATGAAGACGATAAAGTATATATGATTGTTCTTTCCGACTGTTCATACTGCGAATGAGCGAATGAGAGCAGGTAAAGGAGTTATATGGACACACTGCAATTATGCATAAACACGGCATGTCTGGAGGATGATGGTCAGATGGCGGCACAAAAGCGCTGGACTAGTCATCTCATACTGTAACGAAAATTTGTGACGCGTAATGCATTTCTTGCAAACCGTGCAGTGCGTGGTGTGTGGAGGTTTTACAACCTGCCATCCAGCCGCAACGTCAGCACCAGGTTCTAACATTTCCATTGTGGAGCCTACCAAGCACCGCCTACAAAATACTTCGGAAGTAAACCGATTTCTCCGAACGAGGTCTTCGGTAATCTATATGGGAAGTTAGGCATATTCAGCGGAGCTTTTCGTAAAGAGTGGAGAAATATCACGTACAGACTTCAGAGCATCTTTTGTGGGCATAACGCATGTCCCTGGGTCACGGAACGTTATAAAGGGGATCGCGAGCATGAAAAGGCCAAATGATAATAGAAATGCGATGTGCATAGGTAGATAGCTGGAAGCATCTGATTGGGCGTATGAGTAAAAGCAAGAATAGCGCACAGTGGTGGTGTCAGGAAGCATACCGTGTCGAAGCCGGGTAATCCAGGCATATGCTACCCACAGCGCACTCCCAAATGTAGCGCCTAAAAGATAGGGACTTTCTTCCAAGCTTTCTTTGATGGAGTCCCTTTGTAGCACTTCATCCATCACGACCTGTGATCCAATTACGGGTGAGTCGGGCGTCTGTAACCGCGAAAAAAGCAGGGATTGCAAACCTTGCTCAGGACGTAGAACGCCCCTGCTGAGAGGACAATACTCAGATACCATGGAAACACGCTCGCAATCATAAAGGCGATGAAAAGAGAGATGGTGGGAGCCGAGAAAACGATGATCTTCACACCGGGCTATGGGAGCATCAGCCTCTTTCGGACTGCTGCAGGCCTAACAGCGCCCAAGACAGCAACATACCTCGCTGAGCGGTCTACGCACTCTTGATCCATCAGCCTTGAATCCTAGCTCCCCAACCGCCGCGTTCCAGGTTTCACTATTGCGGAATTCGGACGCCATTTCCTGGGCGGTGCGATGGTTCCCGTTCTTCGCTCGGATGTCCGCACCAGCCTCGAGGAGCTTGGTGATGCACGTCTTGTTCCCGGTATACGCCGCGAAGTGCAGCGGGGTGAGGCCGTCACCACCCACAACGTTCGGATCCGCACCTAGCTTGAGGAGGATCTCCGTCGAGGCCGCGTCGCACCGGTACACGGCCCAATGCAGCGCCGTGTAGCCCATGTTGTCCCGCTCGTCGATCTCCATCTCTGACCGGCAGAGCACGTAGAGCAGGGCCCAGTAGATGGGCGACTGCGTGACGGAGTGCAGGCAGCTGAAGCCGTTGTCGTCGAGGAGGCGCGGGTTCGCGCCGAGCTGGAGGAGCAGATCGATGGTCTGCAAGTGGCCGTTGCGCGCGGCCCACTGTAGGGCCGCGTGCGCGACCAGACTCGATCAAGGCTCGGATTCGTTCGGTCTTGCCCAGCTGTGCGGCGACGAAGATGTCGAGCTGCGTCCATCGTATGTATTACCGAGTTTTCATTTGGAGTGTACGTGAACATAAGGGACAGATCGCCCCCGTAGAGAATTGGGAACCCACCTCAGCATCGCTGCCAGTGTCTTGGGCGTTATCGCCACCGGATTCGGCCGGGCCACTCCCAGAGGCAGCGTTGAGGACGGCTGATGCCACCCTGGGCTCTATCCCGACTCTTTCCTCCATAGCGATCGCTGTCGAATCCATATCATCGGGAGACATTGTTACTGTATAACGAAGAGAAGGAGCAGACACAAGGACACCCCCTTCATGACACCCCCTTCCTGTGGCACAGACAGACACAGACCCTCGGTTGACATGGCGGTGTGTCTCAGGAACAGGGCGCTTATCTTAGCCGATGCCCGGACTGAGTTCAGCGGCCTTGAAGCTTGAAGCTTGAAGATTAATTTCTGCCCTCCCTTCGTCGCGCCCTCACTGATGCATCCGGAGTTCATTACTCTGCCTCCCCGGGGATTTGTGCATGGGTTTGTGGGTATTTGGTTAAGTGACATAGACCAATAAGTGATATCCAAGCTGCGAGCGCATGGGCGACGACCACGCAAATGAGGAGTGAGCGACTAAAGAGACGGAAAATAAGGACGTGTTGTTTGGGCGTGATGCCGGGCTGCTTTCATAATACTTATGATACAAGCATGCTAAGTACGGGCTTCCGAGTCAGGGAGTGTCTCAGACATCTACATCAGGGTCACGGCCGAGGTCAGTATATACCGTAACAATGCTCAACAAGTGATCCTTCCAAAGGATACGAAGACCGTGCCATATAAACGGGGCAAACATTACAATGAGGAGAAAGAGCTCAAACAAGTAAAAAGAAAGACTGGCGCCAACGTCGACACTGCCAGAAGAGGTCGCCGTCTCCGACGTCTGGGATGGCTCTGGCACCGATCCAGAGTCCGACGCCTCAATGGCACCCAGCTGGCGCTTAATGAGGGTAAGTGTTGAAAGAGAAGATGATGTGGGCGACGCTATCGATGGTGTTGGAGAGGGCGTCCAGGTGTTCATCCCCATGGGCTATTCAAAAAATCGCGGTAAGTGTCGTGTGGATAGTATGCTCTGAAGGTCGCCTCACCCTTAATTCCTCCCTACAATTCGAGAACAAGCAGAGTCGCTTATCGCGGTATAGCATCCCACCGGGGGCTACAGGGGAAGCAAATGTTACGGGCACTGGTGATAAGAACCGTGAGATCTCTAGTCAGTTCGTCGATTGTAGGTCAGCTCAAGCTGAGAAATTAACGGCTTACAAACTTGAAGAGTCATCATAATCAGTGAGAAAGTGAGAAGGGATGAAGGAGCACGCATTATAGACTTGAAACGGGGAATAGGCAGTTAAAATGACAGGAGGCAGGAGCAATTCTGGAGTGGAAGGCCTCTGGAGCGAATATAAATACTCACACAGACAAAGACGGTCGGTACGTCTGTGCACACGAGATAAACGAAACATGAGAGGAATCTGTGACATCCACAAAGATGAGCGAAGCATGGGTTGTTGCGGCATGAGCTTGCAGCTCCCATGAATTTATTATTCCGCCTCGGGTGATCGCATATTATACTAGTACCGGCCGAGTTCCACATGGCCACATTTTCCTCAGCAAGACTGCGGAATTGAGCACAGCTACGGGAGCTGACCAGTGGGCCAAAGACGAGTTTGTCTGGAGGAAGGAATGTGGCGGCCGCGCGGATAAAATTGGCGTCCACGCCATGTTTGATCCAAATTGGGATGTTTGATGAGCTTTGATTCTGCAAGTCATCCATCCCGCGCCGGGGCTGTGACATAAAGAACTCGTCGAACTGCGGGTGTCTTGCACCCATGTCGTAGTGGTTCGAACGGTGGCGATTCCTATCATTTTCTTTCCACAACAAACGTGCCTGTTGCCAGGCGATCAAGACGCTAATGCCAATACTGCGGTGTGTGCTGCGGTGTGTCTGGATCAGGGGAAGGCCATGTGGAAAGCACTGCATACTCACTACAGTAGACTCTGTCATAATCCAAACCCCTTTTTTCGATTGCCAAGGGTGTGGATTATGAGGACCTCAGAAGTTTGAAAGTTCCTATGAAAGGCATAAGACTTAAGAAATACCCCCTAAAATATGGAGGGAACATTGATTTGAGACTGTTGAATAATTTTCAAAAAGGAGGTATGGATTATGACAGAGTCTACTACACTTCTTGGCCTGAAAACGAAAACCCAACACGTTTCGCCGGCTGAGTCAGCTTCCTGGGTGGCTGACGCGCTGACGGGCCGCGACCGCGACCGCGACGGTTGTGGGCGGCGGACGACCAACACTCACTGGCATCCAACTACTTCAGGCTCTTGCGTCCGACCCCCATGCTCTTCGCCTGCGTCGTATCCCGGAGGCGGATTTCTTTTCACCCTCAGGCCTCAGGCCTCAAGCCTCAAGCATCATGGTCTCAATTGTTGGTCATGTGCTACCTTTCCTCTTGCTTCGCCTTCTGTGTCAGATTGCTCAACAATTATGATTTACCAGGCCTACAACCCCATTAGTGGCTTATCAGGACATCTGGTTCCCGTGAGAGAAATCAACTAAGCCGAGCGGCGGGCAGACAACGGCGATTCCGCAGAACAATCCTATTGTCATTCCGACCGTGCCGGACCACTCTAAATAACATTAAATATCGATGCGAGCAGAGAAAAAAAAGAAACTCGGCTCTCACCGTGTTGGCCCGAAAGAGGCGCACCAAGTCCGTAGACTTGGAGAAAGCCCGCCGCGTATTGGGCTCCGAAGTCGCCACGTCTGCAGTCCGTGAAGGCGTCTCCCTCGGAGACCAAATGTATGACCAGGCCTACCCTCATCCAAGAAAAGTGCACGAAAAGGGTGAAGCAGATATAAACTACGAGCCAAATGTCGAGAGAGATGCGCGGAATGAAATAGGCAAGTAGAAAAACGGGGATGCTACTCAATGAAGTGATAGAGAACGTCCCATGTAGGGCGAAGAGTATACCAAAGCCTACCCATTTTGTTCGCTCGTGTCAGTGCCAAGAGACCAAGGGTTTTCTGACACGATACGCTCTTCGAAAAAAGAGAAGACATACCACGTACAGACTTCAAAGCATCCTTTGTTGGCGTAACGCATATTCCCGGGTCACACTGGCAGAGCGTTATACAGGGGACCGCGAGCACGAAAAGGACAAACGAGAATAGAAATGCGGCATGTATGGATGGATAATTGGGGCCATCTGATTGGGTCATATAAGTGAAAGCAAGGTTAGGGCACAGCAGTGGCGTCGGGAAGCCTACCGTATCGAAGCCTGGCAATCCAGGCATATGCCACCCAAAGCACAGTTCCAAATGTAGTGCCCAAAAAATAGGGACTCTCTTGTAAGCTGTCTTTGATGGAGTCCCATTGTAACACTTCATCCATCACGACCTGGGATCCAATTACGGGTGAGTCGGGCGTCTAGAACCGCGAAAAAGGTAGGGATTGCAAACCTTTCTCAGGACGTAAAACACCCCCGGTGAGAGGATGATGCCATTATACCATGGAAACACGCTCGCAATCATAAACGTAATAAAAAGAGAGGCGGTGGGAACTGTGAAAACGATGACATTTATGGGAATATCAGCTTTTTTCAGACTGCTGCCAGCATACAAGGACCCAGGATGGCGACATACCTCGCCGAGCGGTCTGCGCACCCTCGATCCATCGGCCTTGAATCCCAGCTCCCTAAGCACGACGTTCCAGGTCTCACTGTTGCGGAATTCGAACGCCATTTCCTGGGCGGTGCGAAGATTCCCGTTCTTCGCTCGAATGTCCGCATCGGCCTCGAGGAGCTTCGTGATACACTTCTTGTTCCCGGAGTACACCGCCCAGTGCAGCGGGGTGAGGCCGTCATCACCCGCGACGTTCGGATCGGCGCCCTGCTTGAGGAGGATGTTCGTCGAGACCTCGTCGCGCTGGTACACAGCCCAATGCAGCGCCGTGTGGCCCATGCTGTCGCGCTCGTCGATCTCCGTCTCCGGTTGGCAAAGCACGTACAGCAGAGCCCAGTAGTTGGACGAATGCGTGACGGAGTGCAGGCAGCTGTAGCCCTGTACGTCGAGTATGCGTGGGTTCGCGCCTTGCTGGAGGAGCAGGTCGATGATGTACACGAGGCCGTTACGCGCGGCCCACTGTAGGGGCGTGGCGAACAGCGTCCGGCCGACCGCGTCGACATCTGCGCCCTGCTCGATGAAGTACGTGCATGCCTCGGCTCGGCCGTTGATCGCAGCCAAGTGCAATGGCGTGACGTTGTCGTCGTCCTTGTCCGTCGCGCGCGCGCGACCGGACTCGATTAAGGCTCGGATTTGCGCGGTCTTGCCCAGCTGTGCAGCGACGAAGATGTCGAGCTGCGTCCATCGTATGTATCACCGAGTTTTCATATTTGGGGTGTAAAACAAGGTTGGAAACCCGCCTCAGCGTCGCTACGCGTGTCCTTGGGCATTATTGCCGCCGGATTCTGCCGGGCCCCCTGAAGCAGTTGCCCTTTATCCTGACTCTTTCCTCCATAGCGGCGGTCGCCGTCGAATCGATATCATCTGGCGACATTGTTTACTGTATAGCACATAGAAGGAGCAGATACAAGGATAACTGTCGAAATGAGAGCGCGCGGATCTTTAGATCCGCTGATAAGATATACTTTACACCATAAGTCCTAGTAGTGATCTTGACACATTCATTTCAGCCTAGCTTAGTCATTCCTTAGATATATTTGATACTCAGATCAGACATCCACTATAATAAAGAAATGGTGTGGTTCTAACTGTGTGTTCCGATTGGTTGGTCGAAATGGACCCTTGAAAATTAGAGAGACATTCCCATTTTCGGACAGACAAATCAATATATTGATCATTGACACACCACCTCCTATCTTCATGAATCCCCCCCCTTCTCCTCCGACTTGGTTCACCGACGCACTCGCCATCATGTTTCCATTCTGTACATTCATACAGTCCAAACGCGAGCA
>WNFC01006976.1_pt2 | contig 22490 bp, 20 predicted proteins | sample 5400541 | NCBI WGS metagenome assembly WNFC01 (sample SAMN13153342, study PRJNA577476) | soil metagenome | isolation source: 120 cm saprolite under Douglas fir tree site 2 hole 2 replicate 1 | place: USA:California | collected 2015-04-18
TGGCGCGCTCGTCCTTGCATCGGTGCGTCCCGCCGTCATTGAGAATCTGCTCTGTCACATGGAACGCCGAGGCTCGGCGCCAGGATCCGTCAATAAGCTGCGTTCCGTCCTTCACACCGTTTTCAGCCGCGCCCGACGCGCAGGCCGCTGGGTTGGCGAAAATCCCGTTGCCGTGACGCAGCCCCGAAAAGTACCCAAACGAGTCTACGTGACTCTCACACCAGAGCAGATCGGGCGAATGCTGGAACAGGTTCCAGAGGAATGGCGCCCACTCTTTGCTTGCGGCCCAGCACTGGGGCTGCGCAAAGGCGAACTCTTCGCGTTGCGCAAAGCAGATGTGGATCTCGCACGAGGAACGATCTCCGTGTGCCGCTCCCACGAGCGCGACACTACTAAGACCGCGACCGCGGCGGTGCTGCCCATACCAACTGCGCTAAGGCCCTGGCTCGAGCGCCAGCTGCGGGAAGCTCCTGGCACCCTACTCTTCCCTGCTCCGGACGGCTCACAGCGAAGTCGCGAGGCCGACCCGCAGAAAATTCTTCGCTCCGCGCTCTCGCGTGCGGGCATCGTCGAAGCCTGGGAGCACCGCTGCCGCTGGTGTGGATATACCGAACGCGCCTCGGACAACGAGCGCCGGCTCTGCCCGAAGTGCCTCAAGCGGACGAATGGAAGCGGTAAGCCTCTGGTGCCCCCGCGTGGACGAGCTCTGTGGCCCAAAGCAATTCCCCTGCGCATGCGGTTCCACGATCTTCGACACGGATTTGCGACCGAGCTTCTTCGCCGAGGCGTCGACGTTCATCGAGTGCAACGCCTCATGCGCCACAGCGACGTGCGCGTGACGACCGGAATTTACGGGCACCTGATGGTCGAGGACCTGCGCGCCGCAGTTGAAATCAACACGCCTCTACCCGCGCTGCAGCCGCCACCTGAATCGCGCGCTCAAGGCACCGATTCCAACGCTCCAGAGGCAAAGTTTGCTGCATTTTTGCTGCATTCGACCCAAAACCGCGATTTCGGAAGGCCTGATCGAACCTCCGAACCCGCTAAAATTTCTGGGGAAAGTTCCGAATGGGCGCAGCAGGGTTTGAACCTGCGACCCCTGCCGTGTGAAGGCAGTGCTCTACCGCTGAGCTATACGCCCCGGTGATCGCCGCACTACCTAACTGAGTGGGAGAGCTTCTTCAAGGAGGCTAATTGTCGCTCGAGGAAGCGCGGGGCCCGGTCAGCTTCGTCACCTTCTCATCCAACTCGCGAACCCGCCGCTTGAGGCCGGCGAGCTGCTTGCCGAGCTTTTTGAACTCGCTGCGCGGCGCAAAGTTCAGAGCCCGCATCAACTCGTCCTGGCCGCGATCGCGCAATCCGGGTTGCGCGCTTCTCGTCCGCGAACAGTCGCTCGAGCGCCTTCTGCGAAAGGTCCGTCATCTGCTTCTTCAATCCGTTGCTCCAACCCATCGTTGGATCCTCCTAGCGTTCGTCCACGAAGCCGGTGTTCAGCTTGGCCAAGACCCGCTCGGCGATCCCCTTGTAGCGCATTCTTTCGATCAGTTGTTGGACGTCTCCATCCACCGAAATCCGGCGGCGCACCAGCGCCTCGATCGGATCGAGCGTCTGCTGGATCAGCGCCTTCCAAACCGAGTACGGGGCCCGCGCCAGGTAGCGAGGCTCGATTTCCTCCAACTCGTCAGGGTCTTCGAGCAGGCGCAGATTGTGGATCTTTCCGTCCCGCGGAACGCAGTGAATGGTGAAGGACCGCTCCAGTTTCCCGGCTTCCCGCTCTACCACGACCCCGACGTCCCCGACCCAGCCCTGGCCGGCCTCGACGCTCTCCGGGTCAGCGTTCACCAGCCGCACGACTTCCTCGCACCACTCGCGCGACGGAAAGACGAGCATCTTCGATCAACTCCGTCCGAGAATCCGTTTGAACCCGGACAACAGTCCTCGCCGGCCTTGGCTTCCCAGATCGGAGCGTGGAGGCCGCTGCCGCTGATCTTCCTCGAGGGCCTTGCGCAGCGACTCAGGCGTGTCCCGGGTCGCGAGAGTCACCTGCTTCTGCGAGCCCGCCTCGTCGATCACCAGCTTGAGCAAGCATTCCTCATTGAGCCGGAAGTCGATTTTGCGGCCCGCAGGCCCCACTGGAACCTTGACCGTTCCCAGATACTCATTGTCCACGATGAACTCGCTGTCGCCCTGAAAAATGTCCATCTCCACGAACGGCGAGCGCGGATCTTTGGGAGCTGGCAGCCGGAAACTCTTGACCAGCGGAATCAGCGAATTCTTCTCGATGATCTTGCGGAACATCCCGTTCGGCAATGCATAACCGATCGGCATCGAGAGCGCATCGAGCAATGTGACCGCTTCAATCGTACCGAGCGAATCGCCAAGAATCGCCGCACCCAAGGCCACGCATTCGTCGGGGTGGACTCCTTTTCGGGGCGGCTTTCCGAAGTGCGAGGCAATCTTCTGCTGCACGAGCGGCATCCGGCTTTGTCCGCCGACGAGAATCACTTCTTCGATCTCGGTCCGACGAATGCCCTTCTCCTTGAGTACCTGATCGCAGATCTCGAAGGTCCGATCTACCAGGTCCGCGGTGAGGGCGTTGAGTTGTTCTCGGTGGAGCGAAAGCCTGAGGTCCAAGGGCTTCCCCTTGCGCTCGTCGATGTAGGGAAGCTCGATCACCACGTTGGGGATCAGCGTCAAGTCGATCTTCGCCGCCTCGGCCGCGTTCTTGATCCGCTGCATCGCGATCGGGTTTTGGGAAAGGTCGATCTTGTTCTCTTCGCTAAACTTCTCGAGCACGTAATCGATCACGCGGTTGTCGAAGTCCACTCCGCCGAGAAAGGTGTCGCCTCCAGTCGCGAGCACTTCGAATACGTTGCCGTTGATGTGCAAGACCGAAACGTCGAACGTTCCGCCCCCGAGATCGTACACCAGGATCTTCTGGGCCAGTCCGCGATTGAAACCGTATGCCAGCGCGGCAGCGGTGGGCTCATTGACAATCCGCTTCACATCGAAACCAGCGAGGCGCCCCGCCTCTTTTACCGCTTGCCGCTGGTTGTCGTTGTAGTAGGCCGGCACCGAGATCACGGCAGCGTCGATCTGGCCTCCCATGAACTGCTCAGCGATCGTCTTCACCTGCTTGAGCACGAAACTGGAAATCTGTGGGAGCGTATACGTTCGACCACCGAGATTGACGGCAGCTTCTCCGTTCGGCCCCTCGACGATCTGGTAAGTGAAATAGTTCTTCAGCTCCTGCACGACTCGGGAGCTGTATTGACGCCCGATCAGCCTCTTCGCGCCGTAGACGGTGTTGAGCGGATTGGTGACGATCTGATCCTTGGCGACAGCGCCGACCAGCCATTCGTTCTTCGCGGTGTACGCAACGACCGAAGGTAAAACCAAGTTGCCGCGGTCGGTCGGAACGACTTTGGGAATCTTGTTGCGAATCGAGGCTACGCAGGTGTTCGTCGTCCCCAGGTCGATCCCAAGAATACGTGGCTTTTCGCTCATTTGAGGGGGGTCGCTTCTGTGGGATCGTACCATGGTCATATTCGACCAAGGGAGCGCCCCGCCGGGTCATATGAGATTTTTTGACGTCACTAAAAGGAAACGCGACGATCTCTGGTCTACCGTGCGCCAGAAACCTACACCTCTGCTGATCCTCTGCGCGGCCGCGGCTGCTTGCGCTGGCCCATCGAGCCAGGTCCAGTCGGTATCCTCTGAGTCTCCAGCCCCCGCTTCCACCGCCGAAGTCTCAGAGGCGTCGCTTGGGCTCCGCGGGCCGACTCTGGAGCGGCAGAAGGTGGTTGCCCTGGCGCGCGGTCTGCTTGGCGTGCACCACGTCGCTCTCAACGGCAAGCGTTATTCAAACGATTGCTCAGGCTTCGTGCGGGCGGTCTTCGATCATTCTGGAATCGATTTGATGTCGGATGCCCATCCGGGAGACAGCGGAACGCAGGCAATCTTCCGCTACACGCTCCGGCATGGAGAGGTGTACCGGCACAGACTTCCTCAACCCGGCGACCTGGTGTTTTTTCGAGACACCTACGACAAGAATCGCGACGCTCGCCGAAATAACGGTCTAACCCACGTCGGGATCGTCGAATCCATCGACCCAGACGGAACCATTTCAGTGATCCACCGGGTGCGACGCGGCGTCGTTCGGTACCGGATGAATCTGAGCCGACCCCATCTTCATCTGGATCCCGCCACCGGCCAGACGCTCAATGACTACTTGAGGATCGCGGGAAAGCAGACCAAGCCGGTGCTGACGGGCGAGTTGTTCGCGACCTACGGCGCGGTGCTGCGCACGGTCCGTTCCCATGCGGCTTGCTGCCGATGGCGAATGAAGCGCCAGAATCCCACCACGATCGCCCAATTCATCGTCACGAAGTAATAAGCGATCGAAGCGGCACGCCGAAGCGTGCCGGTGAACACGCCTCGTGAGCCGGCCAGCGCCAGCGCGTAGAACAGCACCTGCGCCGCCAACAGCAGCCGGTACCGGGCTCGGTCCAGCAACATCAGATTGGCGAGGAAGGCAATCGCGATCAGCGCCGGGGCGAGCCAACGAAGCACTTTGTGCGACCAGAGGGCAAAAGCCCGGAAGCCCGCGGTAGGCGAGAGCAGCCACGGAAACATCCTCAAGCTCTGGAAATTGCCCGCGGCGATCCGCGCGCGCCGTTTGAACTCCAGTCGATAATCGCCGGTGGTCTCCTCGATCGCGATTGCCTGTGGGTCGTACACCACCCGGAAGCGCTCATCCAAAACTCGCAGGGCGATGACGAAGTCGTCCACGATGGTATCGCTGGGAAGTGCGCTGAACAGCCGGCGACGAATCGCATACAGGCCGCCGTTGGCGCCCACCACCGCGCCTCGCTTTCCCTCGAAGTATTTGATCAGCGACTCGTACCTCCAATACGTGCTCTCCTCGAAGTCGCGCCGAATCGGGTCGATCAGCTTGAGCCGTCCACAGACCGCTCCCACGTCCGAATCGTCGAAGTGACGCGCCAGCATTCGAAGCGCTTGAGGATCGATGACCGTGTTCGCGTCCGAGAACACCACCAACTGGCCAGAAGCAAGCGGCACGCAGCGGTTGAGCACCGAAGCCTTGCCGGCGCGTGGAAGCGACACCAAGACGACTCGCGGATCGCTGAAGCTGCGAACGATCTCATCGGTGCCGTCGTCGCTGCCGTCCGATCCAATCAGGAGCTGAAGCTTCTCGGGCGGATAGTCCAGGGCAAGGCTGTTGCGGATCTTCTCAGCGATGCACTGGGCTTCGTTGTGGGCCGCGACCACCAGGCTGATCGTCGGCAATGCCTCTTCTTCGAGTACCACCCGGCGGTCCATCCCGCTTCTCATGAAGCGAATATCGGAGAGGACCTGGTGCACCGCCTCCAGCGCAACCAATAGGAACGGATAGAAGACGTAGGTGTGAAACAGGAGCGAAGCAGCCGTCCAAAAAACGAGTTCCGCCATCAGGAGCGCCCCTTGGCGTCTTCTGAACTTTTTGCTGCCCCGGGCGCCTACGGAAGCCGGTCCGGTTCTGGCTGCTGCACGCTTTGCACCCAAGCAAGGGTGCGGCGCGCCGCGTCGTGCGCTGGATTGAGCGCTACCGCCGCGTCGAGCAACGTCGCCGCGCTCTCGTAGCGGTTCTGCTGAAGCTCCAACCGCGCTCCGAGCAAATAGGCGCGCACGAAAGCCGGGTCGAAAGCGCGTAGCTTCTCGAGGGCAAATCGGCCTTTCGCGGCTATTTCCGGCGCTCCTTTTGCGTTGATCACAAATTCCGCGTACGCGATTGCGTCCCACCCGTCGGTCCCGCCGAGAGATCGATATTTCTCCCCGAGCCCGACCGCCTGATCCGAGGCATTCACGCCTTGGTAAACGGCCTGAGCTCGCACCACGGCAAGATCCTCGGAAGGCTCGAGGGCCGCGAACGCTTCACCGGCACGCTTTGCGAGGGACGAAACCCTGTCCTTGAGAGGCAATTCCTGGGCGTGCAGGACCCGAAGCTGCTCGTTCATGGCATTGACCCGATTCGGCCAGTCGGTGGAAGCTTTTTTCTCTTCGACGGCGGCAATTTTCCTACTCAGCGCCTCGGACGCCAGCTTGTTGTGCTGCACCGTCATCTGGGCATCGTCCCACTGGAGTGACAGAGCGAGTAGCAGGGTCGCCCTGGCTTGGATGAAGCCGGGATAAGACTTCCTGAGCAGCTCCAATTCTCTGACCGCCTCCTGCTTCGAATTGCCGTCATCCCGGCGCAAAAAGCTGATCGCCTGCTCGTGAATGGCCGCCGCCTCCTCTGGAACCACCGGTTTGCGGCGGGAAAAAAACCGCGCCCCCAGCCCGCCAAGAAGGGCAAGAACGACTGCAATGATCAGAGCCACGCGGTGGCGCTGGACAAATGGCTTCAAGTCTTCGACTTCAGTGGAATCGCCCGCCACTTGCGACAGGAATGGGAGATTGGCGGGAGGCAGCTCTACCTTCGGCGGGCGCGGCGGCTCGGGGGCAAGTCCGAGCGCAGAGTCCGCGGCGCTATTCGCCGCTCCCTGCAGCGCCGGACGCGACCCGTCAGCGTTTGCTCGGGCCGCCGGCGGAAGTGAGCCTTTGCCGAAGATCTGGGTGTGAAGCGCGTTGTTCGGAGCCGGGGTTCGGGCTGGAATTGCCGACGCGCTGCCAAACAGAACGGTCTCCTTCGCGGGCGGACGGGCCGCTGTGGGAATAGGTAGGCTCCCGAAGTGAATCGTCTCGGCCGCCGATGGGCGAGCGGGAGGCGCCGAGGCACCGGGGGCGTTGGGCTTGGGCCTCTCCTGGGCCGGAGGAGCGTTGACCGACTTGACCGGGGCCCTTCCAAAAATCTGAGTCTTCGTTGACGAGCTCGGCTGAGCCGGTGCCGGAGCCGGTGCAGCTCGCGGAACAGCCTCGGGCTTGGCGGTAAAGATGAATTTGCAGCTGGTACACTGAACCGGTGCTCCGCCAGAGGGAACCAGGCGGTCGTCCAATTCATAGCGCGCGGAACACTTCGGGCACGAGATCTGCACCGCGAACAGTTATACCATTCAATCGGATGCGTCCGGCTCACGGTCGGCCAGGTCGGTCCAGCGCTGCAGGCTGCGCAACTTGGTCGGACCGACGCCTCTCACGCTCGACACCTCATCCCACGTGCGGAAAGCTCCGCTTTCACCGCGAGCGCGAATCAGCGCTTTAGCCAGCACTGGACCCACGCCGGGAACCAGCGTCAGCTCATCGGCCGATGCGCGATTGAGGTTCAGCTTGCCTCCCACGGTCAGCAGTGCGCCGCCTTGCGCCGGCTGAGAGTCGGCGACCACTTCCCCACAGAATACGACTGGCGCCCCGGCCGACGTTGTCACGCGCACCTTTTTCAGCGGGCAGTCCAGCGCCGACGCTGGGCTCGGCCACTGCGACCGCGTCCACACTCCCACCGCCAGGCAGCCAAGGGTCAGGATGGATAGCCAGAACGTCCGATGCATCCCGTCAACTCGCGGCGTTCGCCGGCTCGGTGCGATCAAGGTCGAACGCGCTGTGCAGCGCCCGAACCGCCAGCTCGGTGTACTTCTGATGAATCACGCACGAGACGCGAATCTCGGAGGTGGAAATCATCTGCAGATTGATTCCCTCGCGCGCGAGAACCTGAAACATTTTCGCCGCGACGCCGGAGTGATTGCGCATCCCAACTCCGACGATCGAGACCTTTGAGACCTGGTCATCGGTTTCCACCGCTTCGGCCTTGATCGTCTTCGCCACGCGCACCACCACTTCCTTGGCCTTCGCCAGATCGCTCTTGCCGACGGTGAAGGTCAAATCGGTCTTTCCCTCCTTGGCCACGTTTTGGACGATCAAGTCGACGACGATCGCCTTTTCGTCGAGCGCCCCAAAAATCTGCGCCGCCACTCCCGGGACGTCAGGCACTCCTCGGATCGCGATCTTCGCCTCGTTCTTGTCATAGGCAATTCCGCTCACCTCTACATCTTCCATCGAGGCATCCTCCTCACAGACCAACGTGCCCGGATCCTGGCTGAACGATGACTTCACCCAAAGCGGCACCTTGTACTTCATCGCAAACTCTACTGATCGGATCTGCAGCACCTTCGCGCCCAAACTGGCCAGCTCGAGCATTTCCTCGTAGCTGATCTTCTCCAGCTTGCGAGCCGCCGGACAAATGCCGGGGTCGGTGGTGAAGACTCCATCCACGTCGGTGTAAATCTCGCAGGCGTCGGCCTTGATCGCCGCCGCGATCGCCACCGCGGTGGTATCCGATCCTCCCCGCCCCAGGGTGGTGATGTTTCCGTCTTGATCGGTCCCCTGAAACCCCGCCACCACGGCGATGTGCTTTTTCCGCAGCACGGCGAAGATCGTCTCCGAGTCGATGCTCTTGATTCGAGCCTTGGAGAAAGTGCTGTCGGTGACGATCCGACATTGATGCGCCAAAAAACTGGTCGCGTCGCCCCCCTGCTCGTGGATCGCCAGCGCCACCAGGCCAATCGAAACCTGCTCTCCGGTGGCCACCACCACGTCCTGCTCGCGCTCGCTCGGATGTGAGGAGATTTGCGACACCAGCTTGAGCAGCCGATTCGTCTCCCCGGACATCGCGGACACCACCACCACCACGTCGTTGCCGGCCTTCTGGGTTGCAATGCAGCGCCGGGCGACATTCTGGATTCGCTCGATGTCTCCCACCGAGGTGCCGCCATACTTTTGGACGATTAATGCCACGTGCGAAAAGGCCTCCACAAAATAGAGCCACCACCATAGAAAGTACCTGGCGATGGCTCAAGAGCGCATTGTGATCGACGGCGAGACTCTGAAGCTGGAGGAGATTCTTCCGGTCGCGTCGGGCGATGCCCAGATCGAGCTGTCCCCTCTGGCGGTCGAGCGGGTCAATCGCTCCCGGGCAATGGTGGATGCCATCTCCGAGGGTGATCAGCCGGTCTACGGGATCAATACCGGATTCGGGACTCTGGCGGAGGTGCAGGTAGATAAGCGCGACCTGCGCGAGCTGCAGCGAAACTTGCTGCTCTCCCACGCGGCCGGAGTTGGAGAGGCGCTTTCAATCCCCGAAGCTCGGGCCCTGCTTTTGCTTCGGATCAACGTCTTGGCCAAGGGCTACTCCGGCGTTCAGCTGCAGACCTTGCGACTGGCGGTCGAGATGCTCAATCGCGACGTCATCCCGGTGGTCCCGGAGCGGGGCAGCGTGGGCGCATCCGGAGACTTGGCCCCGCTCGCCCACCTCTCGCTGGCCTTGATTGGCGAAGGCGAGGCTTTCTACCGCGGAGAGCGGCTTCCCTCGCGCGAGGCGCTTGGCCGTGCCGGACTTGCCCCGGTGGTGCTCGGCGCCAAAGAAGGCCTCGCGCTGGTGAATGGGACCCAGGCGATGTGCGCGGTCGGAGCGCTCGGGCTGCTTCGCGCGGAACGGCTGGCGGAGATCGCAGACCTGGCGGGCGCGATGACTCTGGAGGGCCTCTTGGGAAGTCACAAGCCCTTTCTGCCCGAGATTCAGGAGACCCGACCGCATCCCGGCCAGCGCGCGAGCGCGGATCGCTTGCGCGCGTTGCTTCGCGACTCGGAGCTGGTTCGCACCCACGAGCATTGCAGCAAGGTCCAGGATCCCTACTCGCTCCGGTGCATGCCTCAAGTGCACGGAGCGGCCCGCGAGGGTATCGCGTTCGCGCGGCGAATCCTCGAGACCGAAGTCAACAGCGCGACCGACAACCCATTGGTCTTCGTCGATTCCGGCTTGATCCTCTCCGGCGGCAACTTCCATGGACAGCCCGTATCTTTGGCACTCGACATCCTGGCGATGTGCCTGACCCAGCTGGCGACGATCAGTGAACGGCGGGTGGAGCAGTTGGTGAACCCTTCACTTTCCGGGTTGCCGCCTTTTCTGGCGAAGAATCCCGGCCTCAACTCGGGTTTCATGATTGCCCAGGTCACCTCGGCGGCGCTTGTCGCAGAATCGCGGATTCTCTGCCACCCGGCGTCGGTAGATTCGATTCCCTCCTCGGCAGGACGCGAGGACCACGTTTCGATGGGGATGACCGCGGCGCTCAAAGCCCGTCAGGTCGCGGAATACACCAGCACCTGTCTGGCGATCGAGCTTCTGGTGGCCGCGCAGGCAATTGATTTGCGGCTGCCAGTGCGCGCCGGGAGCGGCGTTCGGGTCGCCCACGAGCTGATCCGCACCCGCGTTCCATTCATGGACCGAGATCGCGAGCTGCACACCGACATCAAGGCAGTCCAGAAACTGATCGACTCCGGGGCGCTGGATCAGGCACTTTGACGCCGCGACTTTAGACGCAAAACGTGCGAAATTTGCGGAATCCCGCTCGAGATTCCCACCGCCCTCATCAGCCTGGTGCACCCCACCGCCGACGAGCGGTCGGTACAGGAATCGGCGCGCCAAAAAATCGCCGCCTTGGAGCGCGAGGCGAAGCTCTTGGGAGACAGTCGCGAGGCAGCCTTGCTATTTCACGAGGTGGGCCGGCTGTGGGAAGAGCCGCTGGGCAGCCCCCGAAACGCGGCGGTCGCCTACCAGAGCGCTCATCGGCTCGCGCCGGACTTTCTGCCGAACCTCCGCGACGCGCGCCGTCTGTTCGAAAGCGTCAGCAACTGGCAAATCGTGCTTCAGCTGCTCGACGCCGAGCTGCGCCTGGTTGCCCAGGACGGAGTCAAAGCGCATCTGCTGTTGCACAAGGCGAACATTCTGGAGGTGCACCTGGCGCGACGAGAGGAAGCCACCCGCGCCTACCAGGAAGTGCTCGCGCTCAAACCGAGAGACGCTCCGACCTTGCTGCAGCTCGAGGAGGTGTATACCGCGCGGGCGGATCGGGCGGCGCTGGTGGAGATCTACAAGCTGCTCGCCGACGTGCTCGAGGGGGCGCCACTTCGTGCGCATTATCTGACCTCTGCCGGGTATCTACTCGAGGAACACCTGGCTCAGCCGGAGGAGGCGAGCGAGTGTTTCTATCAAGCTTTCGTGCTCGACCAGACGAATCCTCTCCTTCTCTCCGCGGTCATTCGATCCGCGGAACGGGACGGTCGAGACGAGGAGCTGGTCGCCGCCCTGACGGCCCAGGCCAACCTCGAGGGCGCTGACGCGACCCACAGCTTCTTGCGCCTGGGCAAGATCTACAATCGGCTCGGGCGCAAGGAAGAGGCGCTCGGGGCGCTTCTCGCAGCTCGAAAGACCGATCCTCACGATCCGCTCGTCCTCTCCGAGCTGTCGGACGTCTACGAATCGGCGAAGCGCTATCAAGAGCTGACCGACCTGCTTCTCTCCTGGGCCGAGTCCGGTCGCGATGAAAATGAAATGGTCAGCATCAACCTTCGCCTGGCCGCGCTGTACGAGGACGTGCTGAAGAAGGACACCGATGCAATTGCCCGGTACAAGGCAATTCTCGCCCGCAATCCCAGCCATGCCTCAGCGCTGAGCGCCCTCGGTCGGCTGTACTACCGCACCCAGAACTGGAACGGACTGCTCGCCACCTTCGAGGCGGAAGCGGCGGCCCTCTCCGATCCGAAGCAACGGGTGGCTCGGCTGTACAAGGCCGCCGAGGTGGTCGAGGAACGGCTGAATAAGACGGATGAGGCGGTCGCCCGCTACAACCGCTGCCTCCAGCTGGTGCCCGAATACGTCCCCGCCCAACAAGCGCTGGTGAGGATCTACGAGCGGAACGGTCGCTATCTCGAGCTGATTTCCTTGCACGAGCAGGAGGTGACGCAGTTTCCGCAACCCGCGCATGCGATCACCGCGCTGACCAAGATGGCGGTGCTGTACGAGGATCGCCTGAATAACTCCGAGCACGCGGTCGACTGCCTGCGCCGGATTCTCGCCCTCGATCCCAAGCATCTGCCGACGATCCGGGCGCTCGCGCGACTGTTCCAGAAATCCAAGCTGTGGCAGCAGCTGATCGAAGCGAACGAGATGGAAGCTTCGCTCACCGACGATCCGAAGCAGGCGCTGGCTCTGCGCCAGCGCAATGCGGAGATCCTCGAAGATGCGCTCAAGGATCGCCCCAGCGCGGTGGCGGCCTATCGGCGACTGTTGGAGTCCAATCCATCCTATCCGCCGGCTTTGAAGGCGCTCGGTCGTTTGTGCGCGCAGGAAGGTCGCTGGGAAGATCTGGCCAAGATGTACCGCGCCGAGGCCGAAGTTGCGCAGTCGACCGACCACGCCGCCACGCTGATGTACAAGGTAGGCGAGTTGCATGAGCACAAGCTCAACGATCTGAATGCCGCGATCACCGCGTACCGCGAAGCGTTGACACTCTCGCCCAGCAACTTCCCCGCGCTACGTGCCCTGGAACGGCTCTACCGCGCTCAGGAGAGTTGGGAGAGTCTGATCGAAGTCTGGCGCGCCGAGGCCGCCAGTCGGATGGATCCCGTGCAGCGCGCCAATGCGCTTTTTCAAGCCGCCACGCTTTGGGAAGAAAAGCTGCGCCGCGCGGACATGGCGGCGGAGTGCTTCCGTGAAGTCCTTCGTCTCAACCCCAACCATCTCGCCGCCAACCGCAGCCTGGAGCGCTACTACACCAGCCAAAACAGCGTGCGCGAACTGGTCGCGGTGCTGGACCGCGAGGTGCAGAGCGCGAAGAGCTCCTTTTCCAAACTCGCACCGCTGCTCAAGCTGGCCTACGTCTACCTCGACGGCCTGGGCGAGATTTCGAGAGCCGCGCAATGCTGCGACGCGGCGATGATGATCGATGCGCAGAACATCACCGCGCTCAAGCTTCGGGAGCGGATTGGCTCCGCCGAGCGCAATCGCAACGCCGATCTCAAGCCCCGGCCATCGCCCGGCTCGAATGGGGATGCTCAAAAATCCGCCCAGCTCAAGCGCGCCTTCGAGGAGGACCCGGCTAACTTCGAGCTGGCCGCCGCGCTCGAGCAGCAGCTTCGACAAGCGGAGGATCCGAAGGGACTGCTGGACGTCTACCAGAAACGCCTGGCAGCCCTAAGCGACGATACCGAGAAGATCGAGGTGGCGATGCGGATCGCCGCTCTGGCGCGCTATCAGCTCGGCGACTTCGGCAGGGCGATGGAAGCGTACGTCTCGGCACTGCGAATCAGCCCGCAGCTATTGCCTGCGCTACAAGGAACCCGGGAAGTGGCGCTCGCCCTCGGCGACTACGCCGCCGCGGTGAAGGCGTTGGAAGCCGAGGCAGCCGCTTCGCGGGACTCTCGTGGACGAATCGATGCCTGGCTGGCCGCGGGATGTATCGCCGCCGAGAAACTCAACGAGCCCGATTCGGCGATCGCTCATTTTCGGCGGGCCCTGGAGATCGATCCCTCCGACCAGACCGCCAATACCTGGCTACAGCAGATCCTTTCCACACCCGGATATGGAAAAGCGTTGGCCGAATTTCAAGAGTCAGCCGCCTCCGCGCTGATGGAACGAGGGGAGCTGAACGAAGCTGGCGAGCGGTTCACCAAGGCGGCGATGGAGTGGGCTCATCAAGTACACGACCGCGACAAGGCGATCTCCGCGGTCGACCAGGCGCTTCGCGCGCTGCCCTCCAATCCGGAGGCGCTCGAGCTGCAGGGCCGGCTGATGGTCGAGGCACAGCGCTATTCCGAAGCAGCGGAGGCGTTTTCTGCGCGCCTTCGCCAGGGGGGTAACCCGGAGACCCTCTTTGCTTTGAACATGCAGCTGGGCGTCCTCTACCAGGATCATTTGAGGGATCCGGCAAAGGCGACCAGCCACTTGCAGGCGGTGATCGCCACCGGCGTTCACAATTCGGAGGCGCTGGAGCGCCTGAGCAGGATCTACACCGAGGCGGCGAGCTGGCAAGAAGCCGCAGACTGCCTGACGAAGTTGCTGGAGACAGACCTGCCCGCGACCTCCAAGGCGGATCATACTTTGGCCCTGGCGAAGATCTCCGACGAAGGCCTATCCGACGTTCCCAGGGCGATCGAGTTGTACCAGCAAGCGCTCGAGCTGGGTAAAGAAGACATCTCGATCGTCAGTCGGCTCAGCGAGTTGCATCAGAGCGCCGGGACGGTTTCGAAGCTCGTCGAATTCCTCGATCGTCTCGCGAGCGGCTCGAGCGAGGCTGGCTTCGTAACCCAGCTACGGATCAAGCTCGGCGAGCTGCACGGCAAGGTGTTGAACCAACCGGCGACCTCGGCCGCCTATTACAAGCAAGTGATGGCAGCCGATCCCTCGTCCATCTCGGCGCGCTTGGGATTCGCGGATGTACTGGCCAGCGATCCGGCTTCCGTCCCACAGGCAATTCAGGAGTATCGCGAACTCCTCCGGATCGAGCCGCTGCGTTTGGAGAGTCTGCACGCGCTCTGCCGGATCTGGTCCCATCGGCAAGAGGACCGAGCGTTTTGCGCCGCAGGCATCCTCTACTTCATGCGCGCGGGAACCGAAGCCGAGACGGCCTTCTATGTCGACTCGCGCAGCCGCATCCCCGATCGTCCCAAGCGCCTGATCGAGACGAAGGACCTCAACGCGCTCCTTCATCAGAATGCGCGAAGCGCGGTCGTCGACGTGATCAGCGCGATTGGCGATCAACTGGGAGACCTCTACCCTCCGACGCTGAAGGAGCTTGGGATCAATCCGAAGACGAACCGACTGAAGTCCTCCGACTCCGCGAATCAACTCATTTCCACTTGTTTCGCCGACTTCGGTGTCACGGGTTTCGAGCTGTATCAGGCTCCCAAGGGTATCATCAGGCTCGATAACACCGACCCGCCCTCGGTGTTAATCGGACCAGAGTTTTCGAAGATGGATCCGCGACAACAGCGGTTCTTCATCGGTCGCGCCGCGTTCGTCCTCGCCCACCGAATGGTTTTCCTGCCCAGACTGTCCTTGGAAGAGCTGATGGATTTGGTTGGCAATTCGATCCGGATCCATGCGCCCACCGACGAGCGGCTGGGACGGCCGAACGAGGAGGCCTCCAAACAACTGCGCAAGCGATACTCCCGCAAGGCGCTGAAGGCGCTGGCGCTCGCCACCGAGGTGCTTGGCACCGCTCCGATCCGGCTCGATCTGCTGCTGCAGGGCCTGGCGTACTCGGCGGATCGGGCGGGGCTTCTGCTCTCCGGCGATGTGGCAAGCTGCCTGAGCCTGGCCGTCCGAGAGAGCGCGATTCCGTCCGCGTTCAAGGATGATCCCTCGGCAAAAAACGTGGAAGTTCGGGCCGATTTGCGCGAGCTGATGCAGTTCGCCATCTCGGACGATTTCTTCCGGTTGCGCGCCGACCTCGGACTCTCGATCTGACGGGAATTACTCGACGCGCAAGACGGCGCCCGCCGGCAGCTTCTGCATCAGCTGATCGATGACGTCATTCACCGGCTCGGGACGCGAGTATTCAACCGTGACCTTCACCCGATAACCGATTGAGCTGTCGAACTGGGGGTAAGACCCGATCGATACGTGCGGCATTGCCAGCGCAATCTGGTCCAGCACGTGAGCAACTTCGGTCTCCCCTACTCCCAAATAGAGGGACCGCAAGTGCACCGGCGCCCCTTCCATTGACTCAAGCACCGAATCGAGCTGAAGCCGAAACAACTGGGGCACGCCCGGGAGCAGGAAAACGCCGCTGCAGTGGATCACCGGGTACCAGATGCCGTCGCGCCAGATCAGCTTGGTGCCTTCCGGCACTTCCGCCAAGCGAAGCGCTTCGGGCGTGGCTTTGCCTCCATAGTGGTGAATCACTCGCCGCTCCAGCTCCGGGTCTCTCACCACCGGGCGGCCCAGCGCGAGCGCCACCCCTCGAACGGTGATGTCATCATGGGTCGGGCCGATCCCACCGCTGGTGAAAACGCAATCGGCCTTCGAACGCGCGGTGGAGACGGCCTCCACGATTGCATCCACCTCATCCGGTACGATGCACATCCAGCGCAGCGGAATCCCTTTCTCGCGCAACCGCCGGATCAGGTACGCCCCATTGAGCTCCTCGACCTTGGCGGTGAGAATCTCGTTGCCGATGATGACCGCGGCCGAGGCAATCGGCTTCATGGCCGCATTGTAGCTCCGATCGCCTGATGAATGTGCCGCAGCGCCTGGGTGGTCACCTGGTCGAGCGACTGCGTCCCATCGATCCGAACCACTCTTTGGGAGGCGCGATACTTCCGCACCAGCGCCTGGTACCGCTTGGCGATCCGCGTTTGCAGCTCAATCGCATCGAACAGCTCTTTCGCGCCGCCTCGCTTCGCGCGCCGTCTGGCTGCAATCCGCGGATCCACTTCGAGAAATAAGGTGAGGTCGGGGGCGATTGCGAATCGATTGATTTCCTCTACCCAGGAGGGGTTGACCGCGATGCCTTGGTAGGCAAGCGACGACAGCAGATACCGATCGCAGATCACAACCTTTCCATCCTCCAGCGCCGGAAGAACCTCGCCACGCAAGTGGTCCAACCGATCCGCGGCGAACAGCAGCGCGAGAGTCTGGTTAGTCAGAGCGTAGGCCTTTCGACGATGGCTGAGCTGCCGCATCAGCGCGCGCCGAATCAGCTTTCCTACCGGGCGATCGGTGGGCTCGCAGGTCCGCTGCACGCGATAGCCCTCTTGCCGCAGGCGTTTTTGCAACCGCTGCGATTGGGTTGTCGTCCCGGATCCATCGATTCCCTCGAGCACGATGAACCGCCCGGAGCGGTCGATCCGCTTCATCGGGGCAGGAGCGCTGAAGGATCGTCGATGTTCAACGAGCGTCGAAGAGAGCGCAGGTGCTCGTATCGCTGCAATTCCCACTTGAGAGCGCGTTGACCGCGCAGATACCGAAAGGCGGTGTAAGCCAGCAGCCCGATTGAGCAACCTGCCGCGACGATCCCCAAAATCGGCAACCGGATAGAGTCCCAAAAGAGCTTAGCCGCCGCCGCCGCGAGCATGAGCGCGAATAGGAAAGACACGCCCGCGTGCGCAAAGTGCAAAGTGCTCTCGCGTGCCTCCAGCTCTTTCTGCAGGCGTTCGAGTTCCTGGCGTTCAAGTTGCTGATTGTCCAACGAATGCCTAGACAACCGCACTGTGCACAACGGGTGATTGCCTCGTTCTCGGCGTCCTCGCGCCGCGCCGGAGGATTGTCCGGCGGCGGTTCCCAGACGGTTTCTTGCAAAAATCCGATCAGGCTACGGCCGCACCGCTGACATTCCGGTGCCGCGTCTTGAGACAGCCCACACAGCGGGCAGACAACCATGAAGCAAGGCTACGCGCGCGATTCAGGTGGTTGCAAAGGCTCGATCAGGGCAGATCCGACTCACCGGTCATTGGTACAAAGCGAACCGGGAGCAACTCTTCGTAACGATTGGCGCCGTTGTCACCTTTGCGCACCAAGACCAGTTCCTGAGCGTCGGTCGCAGGACCCAGCGGAGCGATCAACCGGCCTCCCGGTCGCAGCTGGTTAAGCAGCACGTCGGGAATCTGCTCCGGCGCCGCGGTCACCAGAATTCCGTCAAACGGCGCCGCTTCGGGCCAGCCGCGATGCCCGTCGCCCTGGCGCATGAAGACGTTCAGAAAGCCGAGAGCCCACAGTCTGCTGCGAGCGCTCTCGGCAAGCTCCGGCACAATCTCGATCGAGTAGACCTCGGCGCACATCAGAGCCAGGACGGCCGCTTGGTAACCCGAGCCGGTCCCGATCTCGAGCACCTTCTCATCACCGCGCAGGTGCAACTCCTGGGTCATGTAGGCGACAATGTAGGGCTGGCTGATGGTCTGCCCGTGGCCGATCGGAATCGGCATATCCGCGCCAGCTTCCCGGGCGCATTCGGACGGGACGAAATCCTGGCGGTCGAGAAAGGATATCGCCTTGAGGACGCGCTCATCTGTGATGCCGCGCGTTCGCTGCAGGTCGGCCAACTGCTGATCGCCCATCGTGAATTGCGAAGCCTACTCGCGGAAAATCCGAAGGGCTAGGGCGGAGGCGGCATCACGTCGTCCAGCGTCTCTCCTTTGATCATCGCGTCGTGGAACACGATTCCATCCGGCACGATTGCGGCGTTTCGGTATAGCCCCTGCTTCAGGTACACCTGCATCCCGGGGTACATGGTGGCGCAGTTCGTCAGGGGCACGACCAAGTCCCCATTGTAATAGAGCTCGACGAATCCCTGATTGGGGTCCGAGGACCACTTCACGTGCCAGGTGAAGTCGTTCCATAGGCTACGCACCAGAGGCGTGCTCCAAAGAATCGAGCCATCCTGATAAGGGTCCTGGCGGACGAGGAAGCGAATCTCCTCGCCATAAACGTAGAACTCGATCGGAGGGGATCCACAGCAGCCGGTGTGATGCGCCTGCGTGAATACCTGCCAGGTGCGCTCGCTGGGATAGGTCTCGTCGAAGAGCGTGCTCCATCGATAGTAGTACTCGCTGCCTTCGTCGTCGGTCGGACCCACCAGCTCGTTTCGATTGCCGCTCGCATGAATTGGGTCATCGCCCTGCCTGACCAATACGCGAAGAGCGTACTGACCCTGCGCTACGGGTGCGTCGACAATCAACACCCGGGGATTCGAGGGATCGTCGACCACTTGGCGCCCCATCCACTGACTGATGTCGGCGGTCTCGAAGTCAGCGACCCAAAGAATCTCAGCCAGTGCTCCTCTTGCGATTAGCAGCAGTGCGACAAGTACGATGCGTACCAAGCTCCCCTCCTCGATGGGCAAGTGAAAGCCCAAGAGTATTCGAGGGAATCCGCATGGATGAAGTGTAATTTATCTGACAGAAAGTGGGGCTCGTCCGGTAGCTCGGACCTCAGCCAACCCTGCTGAGGGCGAGTCTGCCACCCCAACGTTCGCTGAGCGCCTTGACCAGACCCGCATGCGCTGCTGATTCGAGCCGTGGATCCGCGGCGAGTATCTGCCGGGCTTCGTCGCGCGCGGTCGCGAGTAAAGCGCCATCGCGCGCCAGATTCGCAACTGCCAGCTCCGGCAACCCACTCTGCCGGGTCCCGAGAAATTCACCCGGACCACGCAACTCCAGATCCTTCTCGGCGATCACAAATCCGTCGCTGCTGCGCTCCATGACTGAAAGGCGATCGGAGGCCTCCTTGGACCGCGCGTAGCCGGCGATGAGCAGGCAGTGGCTCTTGGCCGCGCCTCGGCCCACGCGACCTCGCAGCTGGTGGAGCTGGGAGAGGCCGAAACGCTCAGCGGCTTCGATCACCATCACCGAGGCGTTAGGAACATCCACTCCCACCTCCACCACCGTGGTGCACACCAGGATCTGGACCCGTCCGGCTCGGAACTCGGCCATCACCGCATCCTTTTCCTCGGGCTTGAGCCGCCCATGCAGCAGGCCGACCCTGAACTGAGCGAACAGCTCGCGAAGTCGCTCCGCGCCGCGGGTTGCATCCGCCAGGTCGACCTTCTCGGACTCTTCAACGAGCGGATACACCACGTAGCACTGCCGGCCTTTGGCCAGCTCTTCGGCCATCGCGGCATAGGCCCGAGGCCGCTGTTTCTCGATGAAGACTTTGGTGGCGATCGGGGTTCTGCCGGGCGGCAACTCGTCGATCACCGAAATCTCCAGGTCCCCGTAGAGCGTCATCGCCAGCGTTCTCGGAATCGGAGTGGCAGTCATCACCAGCACGTCCGGCCGGCGTCCCTTGGTCATCAGCGCGTGCCGCTGGATCACTCCAAAGCGATGTTGCTCGCCCCTCGGCGATTGCCTGTCGAATGTCGCGCTTGCGCTTCGCGGTCGCAGCGCCCGTGACCAGGGCAACTTCGAACCCGAGCCGGCCCAAAATCTGCCCGAGAGTCCGATGGTGTTGCTCCGCCAGGATTTCGGTCGGCGCCATCAACGCCACCTGGTAACCGTCGAGTAGGGCGATCGATGCGGCCAAGGTCGCAACCGCCGTTTTTCCGGAGCCCACATCGCCCTGCAGCAGCCGGTTCATCGGCTCCGGTTTGGCCATGTCGCGGCAGATTTCGAGCACGACCCTGGCTTGGGCCGAGGTCAGCGAGAAGGGAAGCGCCGACCGAGCCTTCGCGAGGACTTCTTCCGTCACCTTGAAGGAGATGCCCGTTTCAGCCTTGATGCCCTGGCGGCGCAGCAAAATCCCAAGTTGCAAGAAAAATAGCTCGTCGAATGCAAGGCGGCGGTGGGCGGGACTCAACTGGCGATTGAGAAGCTCCAGGTCGTCGGTGCTTTCAGGAAAATGAATTTGGCGAATCGCATTCGATAGCTCGAGCAGATCGAGCCGCTGGCGCAGGGCCGCCGGCAGCGGTTCTTCCACCGCGGACGCGTAGCGCTCGCTAACCCGGTAAGCCAGCTCGCGAAAAGAGCGCTGCTCGTGGCGCTCAAGCCCGGAGTAGATCGGCACCAGCCGGTTGAAGTGAATCGGCGATGAGGCCACGTCCTCCGCGGGCTCAACCTCTGGGTGGGCCATCTCCCAACCGCCATAAGAGGCGCGCACTTCGCCCGAGACCACCAGGCGCTTGCCGACCGGAAATCGTCCCTTGAGCCAAGGACCGGAGTGAAAATACACCGCGGCGATGCTGCCGGATTCGTCCTCTAAAACCGCTTTGAACCGTCGCTGACGGCCCCGAACCATGTATTCATCCGCCGAACGGACCTGGGCGACGGTGACGCCCCGCTCACCCACCCGCAGCTGGGCAATCCTGGACATCTTCCGGCGGTCTTCGTAGCAGCGAGGCAGCAAGAACAAGACATCCCCGGCCGTCCGGATTCCCCTCCGGTAGAGCGTGCCAAGCAGACGCGGATTCACCCGCCAGCCAACGCTGCGCAAGGGCGTGGCCAGCGGCCCGGTGGACGGAGCGATCGACAAAAGCCGCGCCGCATCCGCGGGTGGCTCGGATTCCACGGGCACCAGCTCCTGCAGCTCATCGGGCAGCGCCAGCCCTGACCGGTGGAGCAGCAAGACAATCCGGCGCAACGCCTCCTTCCTCCGCTCGGGCGAGGCGTCATCCACGTTCTCGAGCTCTTGGCGCAGCGAAGAAATCTGGTCCGCCGGCGCCCCCAGATTCTGTGCGTTGCGAAGAGCACCTTCCAGGGACCCACGCAGGCTCTTTACGGTAGAGAGCCGAGCGAACTGTCGCTGACAGGCGTACCGCAGGGGTTCAACCAGCGGCGAGAACGGGTGAGAATCCGATCCAGGGCTGATGTCCATTTCTCGCGGCCTCGAACCGCTCCGAGGATCGATGCTAGGCGGAATTGCTGACACTTCGTTCAGTCGGTGCCCTCGAACTCGATCCGGCGCAGCTCATACTCGCGCGACCCGCTGGGACTTTGCACGACGGCAACATCGCCCACCTTCTTTCCAATCACCGCCCGCGCCAGGGGCGAGGTGACCGAAAGGTGGCGCTTTTTGAGGTCGGCCTCCACCTCACCGACGATTCGGTAGCGCACTTCCTTTTCGGTCTCCAAATCGAGCAGCACCACGGTCGCGCCAAACACCACCTGCTCCCCCTTGAGCTTGGTGACGTCGATCACCTCCGCGTTGGCGAGCCAATCGTCGATCAGCCGGATCCTGGCCTCGATGTGCGCCTGCTTCTCTTTGGCGGCGTGATACTCGGAGTTCTCTCGCAGGTCTCCGTGTCCCCGCGCCACCTCGATCTCCTTGCTGATCCGGGGCCTTTCGATGGTTTTCAAAGTCCTCAGCTCCTCCTTCAGGGTCTGAAGACCGGCTGGAGTCATTGGTACTTTGCCGCTCATTCTGTCTACTCCCTCTCATCATCGAATCGCGGGGCATTGCTTGGAGCGCCTCAAGCAAACGGGTGCTAGCATGTCGAGCGCCTTTTGCAATCCTCCCAACGTGATGCGCCGGTTCTTACCGACGGTTCTACTGCCGATCGCCCTCTCACTTCCGCCCCAAGCCGAAGGAGCGGCAAAGGCCAGCTCGCGCGCTGCGGGCCGCCAAGCGCGGCAGCCTGTGCCCAGCGACCCCGAGCGTGACGTCCCGCAGGTGATGGCGCGCGCGAAGCGGTTCTTCGGGGATCTGATCGCCGGCAACCCAGCGGCCTTGGTCGAGCAGTCCGCGTTTCCGTTCTACCTGGAGAATAGAAAAATCACCCAGCCTCGGGAATTGCAGCAGGAGTGGACGCGAAACCTGAACCGCAAGCGCACCGACTTGTTGGTGCTCTATGGAATCGAGGTCCTCACGCCGGCGGAAATGGAGAAAAAATACGGCAAGCCGCCTAGACACCTGGCGGCCATTCCGTGGCGAGGGCCGGATACCTACTTGGCGGTCGCGAATCTTTCCGGCCACGCGGCGGTCACGATCTTCCGCCGCGTCGATGGGGCATGGCGGGTGGTTGCCTTTCACGACTAGCTGAGCGCAGCAACGAACTTCCGAAGCCGCTTGATCCCCTCTTCGATTGCCTGGCGAGAGGCGGCGAAGCTCATGCGCAGGTAGCCGTCCGCACCGAACGGCAACCCTGGAACGACTGCCAGGTGAAAATCCTGGAGCAGAATGTCGGCAATCTGCATCGAGCCGGTGAGAGCGCGGCCCTTGTACTTGCGACCCACCAGCTCCTGTACGCGCGGAAAGGCGTAAAAGGCACCGTCGGGCGGACGGCAGTGAACTC
>WNFC01001982.1_pt1 | contig 22475 bp, 22 predicted proteins | sample 5400541 | NCBI WGS metagenome assembly WNFC01 (sample SAMN13153342, study PRJNA577476) | soil metagenome | isolation source: 120 cm saprolite under Douglas fir tree site 2 hole 2 replicate 1 | place: USA:California | collected 2015-04-18
CCCAAAAAGCTTCCCACCTGCCGCCGGTTGGCGAATTGGCGGTAATAGACCTCACGCGAAAGCAAGGCTGAGATCGCCGGCCCAATGCTTTTCAGTCGTAACAGGAGACGACGCTTGCGCTCGGTCGCCTCGCAGGGTGTCGGCGCCGTGTCTCGCTCGCGCTCGATCTTGGCAATCTGCTCCTGCACCATGGCAAGCCTCTGGATTTCCCGCGCGACCTCGCAGACGAGTCGAGGCGGCAAACGATGACCATCTCCGGTCACGAGCTGGTCGACTGCCAAGGTTTTGTATTGGGATTTGATGTTGATGCCGCGAACGCCTTGTGCGAACAGCAGTCCCTTGATTCGGTTGATGTGCGCAGTCCGCTCGCGGACCAGCCGGCTCCGCTCACGATGCGAGCGCCGCAAATCCTCCTCGTCGACACTTGGAATGCGCACCAGCGACCAAACGTGCCGCTCGCCCCGGCACCAGGCGATCAGCGTTCGTAGCAGCATCTTGACGTCGACTCGATCGGTCTTAACTCGTCGCGCGCGCCGGTTGACCTGGAGGCTACCCGGGTCGATCACAAGGCACTCGATGCCGCGCGCCTTAAGGAACCGAGCCAACCAGAACGCGTCATCGATCCCGAAACTGGATCGCCAAAAGCCAGCTGTTCTTGCTCAGTTCCAACGCGCAGTGCAGAGTGTTCGCAGAAAGCGTTGAGGTTGTCTGGTCCATTTGGTTGTCTCCTTCGATTGCAACATCTGGACGAAGGAGAGTGCGGGAAGATTTAGGCGGGCTTCGTCCGCCTCATAGCATCTTCACAACAAGAGACTCATGCACTGCAGCAATTTAACAGTCTATTCGATCACCTCATCGGCGCGTGCGAGCAGCGAGGGAGGCAAAGTGATGCCTAGCGCCTTGGCCGTCTTGAGGTTGATCACAAGATCGTATTTGGTCGGCGCTTGCACTGGCATGTCGGCGGGCTTCTCGCCTTTGAGGATACGATCGACGTAGCTAGCCGCGCGCCGATACATGTCGGTAAAATCAGCTCCATAAGAGATCAGGCCGCCGATGGAGACGTTGTCGCGGGTAAAGTAGAACCGCAGGAAGTTTATGCTGGGCGGCAAGCGAGACGATCAGTTCGCGTTGAGTGATTCCCGACGCGCTCGCTGTCGCGATTAGGCCGCCATTCGGCTCGCGCGCAAAGTCTGAAACGGCACGCTCGATTTCAGCCGCGTTGTTAGTGTCAATTGGGCTCACCTCCACGCCGACCGATGGCGCCACGGCCTGGATGACGGCGAACGGGCCGATCCCTGCTGTAAGTGTCGGATCCCGGAGGACTGCCGCTCGAGTCACGCCCGGCGCGATCTGCTTAAGCAGCTCCAGCCATTTTCCGCTCAGACTATACTCAAACTGCATCAACCCGGTTGCATTGCCGCCCGGCCGCGACAGACGCGCCACCAAGCCGGAGCCCACTGGATCGGGAACGACCGCAAACACGACCGGCACGGTGCGGGTCGCCTTAAGCATCACCTCCGTGGCCTGCCCGCCGGTAGTCAGAATGACGTCGGGCGCGAGCGCCAATAGCTCTGCCGCTTGTCGGCGCGTGACGTCGGCATTGCCCTCGCCCCATCGATGGTTGAACCGAACGTTGTGGCCGTCTGTCCAGCCCAATTGCTGTAACTCTTGCTGGAACGCGGCGAACCGGACTTTCCCTTGTGCGTCGTCCGCGGTCAGACCCTGGAGCACGCCGATCAGGCGCATCCGGTTTGGCTGTTGCGCACGCGCTGCAAACGGCCACGTAGCCGCCGCGCCACCGAAGAGCGTGATGAACTCGCGCCGCTTCATTAGCAACCCCAAGCCAGGAGATGGCATCATAGCGGTTCAAACGATTGCCTGACAGGGCTGAAAACCGTTCTCGCAATTGCGGCATGAAATGCTGGCGGATGTCCGGTCTGGGTCAAAATGCGAAATACCCGCTGCGAGCAAATGTTTTCCGCTATGCCTCTGCCGGCTCAACCGGTCGACGCAACACAAGCGTTAAATCTCTCTGCTGGGGTTTCAAATTGCAAGGTCTCACGTGGTCGTTCGTTTAGCTGGCGAGCCACTTTGTTCAGATAGGCTTGCGAGTGCGCCGACAAGTCGGTGCCCTTTGGAAAGTACTGTCTCAGCAGGCCATTGGTGTTCTCGTTCGACCCTCGCTGCCACGGGCTTTGCGGATCGCAAAAATATACGTCGATTTTGGTCGCCAACGTAAAGCGGCGATGATCCGTAAATTCCTTTGCCCGGTGTCGCGAGCGATCTTCTTGAACGGTGCGCGCGTGCATCGTTGCTTGAGCGTGCAAGCACGGCAGTCTTGAGGTTGTGACAGGTAGTTCCAGACACGGCTATCATGGACCGTTCCCGAGGTTCGCAGAGCTTGCCATTGGGACCCAGCAAAGCGGATAGCTGACTGTTCAGCGGCAGGATGGCTTCGTCATCGAGGCCGGATCGTTAAACGTCACCGTGCCGTCGAGTGCCGCTTCCCGGCGACGCCATGGGCATGTGCCTCCTGAGCCACGCCAGAGCGTCGCAATGATCGCGGCTTGAAGCTCTGATACCTCTTTTTCATGCGCGCCGCGGGCGCGCAAGAACGTCTAATCGTTAGTCGATCCGTAAAAGCTTTTGACGAAGCGGTCGCAATACAGGCTTTCAGTGATCGTTATAGGGGAAGAGGCCGCCAGCTGAGGCGGCCTCTATTGTTATTATCTCATGTGATGAGCGAACCTATGTCCGGGGGCAAACCCCGAAGCGCCTGGATGCCCACGCAGGCTGCCGTGCGCGCGGAACAGATGCCCCGGCGCATACCCAGAGGCGCCCGGATGTCCCGCAACAGGCCCGTTCGCGCGGAAGGATGTTCCAGGGGCAAACGCCGAAGCTCCACCACCGCGCGCATAACAGGCCGAAGCAGTTATCACCAACAGGCTAACCGCCACGGCTGGAAATAACATTCTTGTCATTATTTCCTCCTCCATCTGCATTGCCCCAGTTTGAAGTAACGCGCGCGTCGATCCTTTGTTGCGTTAGATGGCGTGGCCCGGCCGCGAGACCCCGTCGTCGCGCGAGGTTCCGTCACCATAATTGTGAAAGCTTATGTCTGCCCGTCGGCGATAAAGCCGACGTCACAGCGACGGTAGTCAACGTCTGCTTATGGACCATTGGTACGATGGTCAACCCGAGGGGAGCGCATGAGACGACGCGACCTCATTGGCCTCATCCTTCTCGGCGGCGCCGCAGCCGTGTGGCCGTTCACCGTTCACGCGCTGCACGACGCGCGAATGCTATCGTCGCGTCGATCCATCCGAAGGCGGCGCCAGTGATCCTGACCACCGACGAGGAGCGTCGACGTTTGGATGCGCGCGCAGGGTCTGATTTAGGTCGTCCAGTCTCGCTAAAAGCCGTGCCGGTCCACAAACAAATCCCGACGGTCACGGCGGATGTCGAACCGGTCGGCCCGAATGTCGGCCCGGTCCCGGAAGATATCCCGCCGATCCGCGCGAAGGTCCGCCCTATCGCGACGGATGTCGGCGCGATCCCGCACGATGTCGGCGGAATTGCCGAACCTCAGATCGCGACGCAGATCGGCTTGGTCGCGTCGCAGATCGAAACGATCGCTGCGCACATCCCGCCGGTCCCGGAAGAAATCGCGACGGTCGCGTCTGATATCAAAGCGATCCGCTCGCAGGTCCCGACGATCGGCGCGAATGTCGCCTCGGCCCCAACGCTGCGAGAAATGCGCAAAGCTGCCCCGTTGGCCTCCACCCCAGCGGGCGAAATGCGGGCCTCCGCCCATCCCGCCAAAGTGCATCCCTCCTCCTCCCATGGCATGCATCCCCCCTCCCATGCCGCCGCCACCGCCGCGGCCGAAGGCCGGCGATGCAAGAGCAAGCGCCGTGGCGAACGCGCCCACGATGAGATATTTAAAGAGCCTGTTGTTCATCCCATCCTCCTTTGTTGCATGGCAGCGACGGATCCCGTCGCTTGCAAAGAACAACAATCAGGAGGCCAAGATCGTCCAACGACTTCAAATTAAAAATGCGACAGTTTCTGACACGGAAGTTAGTCTTATCGCCTCGCGGCGGCGAAGCCATGGTTCGACACTCCACTTCGTGCTGCGTTCCAGAGCGCGACGACTTTTCTTCGAAATCCCGCTCTATCTGTTTGCTGGAGCATGATCCTCCGCGCAAACGCGTCGCGTTAGGGAAAACCGGCACCCACTTTTCCGGATCGTGCTCCAGGAGGCGGCTGAGCTCGCGGTAGCTGAACGGCGCCTCTAGCGAGGATCCGTCTCGCACTTGAATAGCGAGCCGAATCCAAGCTTGCCGGCCGGTCGTGGGCGTGACCTTCCCGCGTATGCGCAATGTCACGCGCCTGTGATCCCTTGCTGCCGGCCATAAGCCTTTCGCGGCAACGGAAAGCGAAGCCTCGGAACCATTGACAAAGCGATCCATCGCGCTTTATTTCCGGGCACGGGGAAGCGATCTCCCCGAAGGCAGCATGCCCAAGCATCGCGTCCGGTTTTCCGAGAAGGACGCTGCATGTCTTCTTACACCACGATTTCCTCCGACAAACTGTCCCGACTCATTGGCACGGCCAACGCGGCGACGCTGATCGATGTCCGCATTGACGACGACTTCGCGGCAGACCCCTGCCTGATTCCGGGCGCGAGCCGCCGCTCCCATCGCGATATCCAGGACTGGGCGGGTGGTCTCGCCGGCCAGTCCGTCGTAGTCATCTGTCAAAAGGGCCAAAAGCTCAGCGAAGGTACGGCCGCCTGGCTGCGCCACAACAGCATCGCTGCCGAAACGCTTGAAGGCGGGCAAGTCGGTTGGACACAGATGGAGCTGCCGACCGTTCCCGCCGACAAGATTCCAAAGCGGGACGCGCGCGGCCGCACCGTCTGGGTCACCCGGTCGCGCCCGAAGATCGACCGCATCGCCTGCCCCTGGCTGATTCGCCGCTTCATCGATCCATCCGCGGTGTCCTGTTCGTCGCGCCCGCCGAGGTCAGCGCGGTCGCCGAGCGCTTCGAAGCCACGCCGTTCGACGTGGAGAACGTGTTCTGGAGTCATCGCGGCGAGCTCTGCACCTTCGACGTCATGGTGCAGGAATTCGGCCTGTCGACGCCGCCGCTCGATCGGTTCGCCACCTCGCCGCCGACACTGCGCGGCTCGACCTTTCGCCGGAGGCGCCGGGGCTGCTCGCCGCGTCGCTCGGCCTGTCGCGGATGTATGACGACGACCTCGAGCAGTTGCGCGCGGGCATGCTGCTTTACGACGCGTTCTACCGCTGGTGCCGGGATGCCGCGAAGGAAACCCACAACTGGCCAACGAACAAGGTGAAGCCATGAGAAAAGTAGCAATGATAAGTCCGTTCGCACTTCTCGCGGTCGGTGTCGCGCTACAGTTCGCGGCACCGGCACGCGCTGGCGGGACAGTCGCACCGGCCAACAGGACGATCGCGTTCGTCTGCCTCCACGGCTCCGTGAAGAGCCAGATGGCCGCGGCGCATTTCAACAAGATCGCCAGGGAGCGCGGGCTTCCCTATACGGCCATCTCGCGCGGCATCGAGGTCGACAGCTCAATTCCGACGCGGATCAGAGACGGGCTGAACCTGGACGGCCTCGCACCGCTGGACGATGTGCCGCAATCGTTGACGCCGGCGGAGGCGGCAGGCGCCGTCAAGGTATTTGCCTTCGACGCCGTGCCGGACGATAAACGAGGTGCGGTCGAGGTGAACTACTGGTCCGACGTACCGCCGGCTATGAAGGACTATGTCGCCGCACGCGACGTCATCAAGCACCCACATCGATAACCTCGTACCTAAGCTGGCCATGCGGACGCGGCCGCAAGAGACGTTTCATGGCGTCGTCACAGCTATCGACGAGCGGAACGATCGCATCACGTTGCGTCTTGCCAAGGACGCCAGCAGCGACTTCAGGGTTCAGGACGCCCTGATGTTCGACGCGGTGCGCTATGGCGATCAGGTGGAAATCACCGTGGAAGATATCGAGGCAGCAAAGACGATCGTCGGATTGAAAAAAGCAAGGGACCAAAAGCGTGAAATGCGGGGCGACAAGGCCAACGAGGCGCAGACAACCATGCGCAACGGACTCTGGACGGCAGCTTCCATTCTCGCAGGCCTGTTCGCCACCGACGCGAACCCACAGCAAGCGGACTGGAGCATCTTAATCGCGATCGTCTCCCCGCCTATGCCCTGACCCAGGATGAGCTGGTCGCCAAGATCCAGGCGGCCGGTTATTCACAGGTCAGCGACATAAAGTCGACCGCTGAGGGCATAACTGCCAAGGCGATGAAAGACGGCAAAGAAGTGCGCTTGGTTGTCGACAGCAGCGGCCAGATCAAAGAGCAGAAATAGGCCCCTCGCGGCGCCGCCGAGGCGACTCGCAAGACGACATGCAGCCCGAGGCAAACTTGGCGGCACGGTCGATGGGATTCCCTGTGTGCAGACCGCGATGAGCGATGAATGAGGGGACGGCGATGTCACATCAGTTCCGGACAATGAGTGCGGCGCTGGTCAGCCTCACGATGCTGACCGGGTCTGTATTGCCGGCCAGATCGGCTGATCCTGCTCCCTTGCAACTTGAAGCCAAGATCTCGCTCGGCAATGTGCGCGGCCGGATCGATCACATGGCGGTCGATCTGAAGCGGCAGCGATTTTTCGTGGCCGAACTCGGCAATGACAGCGTCGGCGTTGTCGACCTGGCCACTCACAGTCTGGTCCGAACCATTACCGGACTGAATGAACCGCAAGGGGTTGGCTACGAGCCGTCGGCCGACATACTGTTCGTCGCCAATGCGCGGGATGGTTCAGTCAAGCTGTTCGAAGGCAATGCTTACAAGGCCACGGGGCAGATCGAGCTTGGCGGCGATGCTGACAATATCAGGATCGACACTGCGGCCGGGCGCGTCGTCGTCGGCTACGGGAATGGAGGATTGGCAATGGTCGATCCTTCGACCCGCAGCAACGTCGAGAATGTGCCGCTGAAAGCGCACCCGGAAAGTTTCCAGATCGACACGAACACGGGTCGAATCTTCGTCAACCTGCCTGACGCTCATGCGGTCGTCGTGGTGGACGGAAAATCCGGAAAGCAGGTCGCGAATTGGCCGATGGACAAGGGCGGCAATTTTGCGATGGCTGTCGATCGCGATCGAAGCCAGCTTCTCGTGGCGTTCCGCAGCCCGCCCGAACTGGCCGTCTTCTCCATGACCGACGGCAAATCCATCTCAAAGGCCGAGACCTGCGGCGATGTCGACGACCTCTTCGTCGACACCAAACGGGAGCGGGTTTACGTCAGTTGCGGAGCAGGTTTTATCGACGTGTTCGAGAGAATCGGCACGACTTATCGCCATATGGCTCGCATCCCTACGTCAGCAGGCGCGCGCACGTCCCTGTTCGTGCCGGAGATGGATCGTCTGCTGGTCGCAGTCCGCGCAGGCCTGGCCGGGCCCGCCGCGATCTGGATGTTCAAGCCAATGCCTTGAGACCGACTATCGGGGGGGCGCGCATGCCAGCAAACTGCCGACGTTTCCGAAGACTGCCGAAGCCTCTCGCTTCGGTCTCCATAATCACGCTGAGCCTACTGGCCTGGTCTGATCCTGCGCGGGCATATCGCCCCTTCGACGGCACCGACGCCGCCGTCGCCGCGAAGGGAGAAATGGAAATCGAGCTACAGCCGGCCGGACGCTTGCGCGATGAGAGCGGAACCAGCCTCATCGCGCCGGCTACGGTCATCAACTACGGTTCTGAGCGAGGATTGGGAAGCCGTCTTCGAAGGCCAGGGACAGACGCCGCTTTCGCCGCCGGGACCTACAAGCCTGACGGCAGCGGGCGCGTTCCTCAAGCATGTTCTCGTACCCGGCAGCCTGCAGGACAAAACCGGCCCAAGCGTCGCGACCGAGTTTGGCGTCCTACTTCCGGACAGCACCGGTAATTCGGGCGTCGGTGCAAGCCTGGCCGGAATCGTCTCGCAGCGCTGGGATTGGGGCACAATTCATCTCAACGCGGAGACTGCCCTCACCCGCGATCATCATGGCGAACTCTTCCTCGGTGCCATTGTCGAAGGACCGTCGACATGGACAGTTCGCCCCGTTGCCGAGATTTTCTACGAGAATGAATTTGGAAAGGAGCGGACGTTTTCAGGCCTGGTCGGCCTGATTTACCGCGTGCGCGACAATCTCAGCTTCGACGTCGCAATACGTCATGCGCTCACGGGTGGACACCCGGCGAACGAGATTCGCGCGGGCGTGACCTTTGGTTTTCCGGTCTCTTTTTTTCGAAAATCACGCCGCGCAACGCGAAGCATCTCACATCTTGTCTCGATAGCCTGGAGGCCGCCATGCCGCTGAAGACACTCACCGTTATTGAAATTCCGAACGGGGAGAATAGCGACTTCGACCACGCCGCATTCGATCCTAAAACCCGCCGCGTCTTTATCGCTCACACCGGTCGCGACTGCATCGAGGTAATCGATCACGACGCGCAAAAGCATATCGCAACGCTGCCTGGATTTCAGGGCGTCGCCGGCGCTGTCGCGGACGACGGCGAGGTTCTCACCACCAATCGCGGCGCAGCGAGCGTCACCTGGCTAGATGCCGCGACGTTCAAAGCCAAGGCCATGTTCAAGTCAGGTCCACGGCCCAATGGCGCAGCGGTCGTCAAGCGCGGGAACATGGGGGATCGTCGCCTGCATCGGCGACGAGCACGAGGGCCCTACATTGCATCTTTACGACCTGAAGAGCAGCAGCCAGCGCACGATCGACTTGCCAGGTCGGCCGCGCTGGTGCGTGACAGATGCGGCGGCCGAGCGGGTCTTCCTGTGCATCCGCGAGCCTTCGATGGTGCTGGTGGCCCGCCTGCCCAATCTCGACGGCATCGGGCACTGGAAACTGCCTTCGGGCGGCGCGCATGGCCTCGACATCGACCACTCGCGCCAGCGGCTCTACGCCGCTTGCGACGACGGCGCGCTGGTCGAGATCGACTCGGGCTCCGGCAAGGTCAGGAATGTCTGGCCAATCGCGGGCTCGCCCGACGTGACGTTCTTCAATCCGGCGACCGGGCTTGTTCATGTCGCCATCGGCGAGCCCGGCCTTGTCGAAACCATCAACCCCCAAACGGGCTCCCGTGAGCAAACCATGACGGGTGCTGGCGCGCACACGACCGCGATTGTCGTTCCCGACCGACTGTATGTGATCTCGCCCAAGCACGGCGGCGTTCTGGTTTTGGAAGATGCCTGACAACATCAACTCTTCGAGGAGGATCAGATGAAGTGGATTACGCGCGAACATGTGAAAGTCGATCGCGTCGCTTGCCCTTGGCTCATCAGCAAGTTCGTCGACAAAAATCCGGAGTTCATCTTCGTGCCCGCGGACAAGGTGATGGCGGAAGCCAAGCGGCTCGACGCCATTCCTTATGACGTCAGGGACGTCGAACTGGGCCACCACGGCAAGGAATGCTCGTTCGAGGCGATCCTGAAGAAGTACAAGCTCACGGGAGATCCTGCGCTCGTGCTGCTTGGCCGGATCGTGAACGGCGCTGATACCGACAACACACTCTATCATCAGGCCGAAGGGCCGGGCCTTCAGGCCATCGCCGAGGGTTTCCGGCATCTCGGCTACAAGGACGATCATGCGCTCAATGCCGCCGAGTGGATCGTCTACGACGCACTCTACGAGTATTGCCGCGAGATGGTGAAGCGCGGCAAACCTGCCGGCCAGTTCGAGCATTGAGGCCTGACGGGATACTACCGGGGATCTGCAGCCTCCCTTTCAGATGGATGTCCATCCAAGTGCTCACCACCTCGTTCGGGGAGCGACCCTATGGATGGACCCGTCTTTACTCTCTTTGCTCTCGCCGTCTTCACCGGCGGCTTTGTCAGCGGCTTTTCCGGCTTCGCGATGGGCCTCGTCGTATCGGGCGTATGGCTGCACATCATCACACCGATGCAAACCGCCACATTGATCGCCGGCCATGGCCTGCTCACGCAAGGCTACGGTATCTTCAATCTACGTCATGCCCTCGACTTCCGGAAGACCTGGCCACTCGCGCTTGGGACCATGATCGGCATCCCTATCGGCGTCAGCATTCTCGCTTACCTCAACCCGGCCTACCTGCGGCTTGGCGTCGGTGTGCTGCTCGTGCTTTACACGATTTACGGCCTGACGCGGCCCGTGTTCACTCCGATGAAGATCGGAACTGCATCCGACATCGCGATTGGCATATCCAACGGCTTGCTCGGCGGCCTTACGGGGCTCGGCGGCGTGATCTCAACGATCTCGTGTCAATTGCGTGGCTCGCCCAAGGATTTGCAGCGTGCCGTGTTTCAGCCGGTGTTGTTCGTGGCGTTCGTCGTTATTTCGATATCTCAGGCCGTTGCCGGCAGCATCACCTCGGATACGCTAACGCTGTATGGGTTGGGCGTGCCGGATTCTTGAATACTGCGTAGGGGATGTACCCACGCCTAGTGCAAAGCAGTAATCGAGAGTGACACCGGATATTCGAACGCTCCTGCGGAGTTGGTTTGTGTCACGGGATCGCGTTTTTGCCTGGCCGAATAGGCTATTTTTTGCGAGGCGCCACTTCTTAAATCCTGAGTAGGTTTTTTCCACGGATCAGGCGGAATTCTGGGCCACATAGGTTGTTCTTGTTGTTTGTAACTGAGCGCTCGCCGCTTCCCATCCGAAAAGCAACAAGTTCACTTATAGCCAGCCCTGTGCCCCAACAAACTCTCCAGGTATGTCTGCTGTCAGCGCTCGTGATCTTCGCGGTTGCCGATGCGCACGCTGACGATTGTCCGACCGCCAAGGACGACATCGCAACTGATCGGCCGGATGTTACAAACTCCAGCCTTGTCGTGCCAACCGGCAGTCTCCAGAACGAAAACGGTGTAAATTTCAGCATGCGGGAAGACGGTCGTACCTTCGACGGTACGAACAGCCGGTGGCGATTGGGCGTTGCGCCCTGTCTTGAGCTATTGGTCGACCTGCCCACTTATTTCGCGAACGTTCAAGGGCCCGGCAATTCGGGGTTTTCTGATGTGTCCCCGGCGCTCAAGTGGCAGATCAGTCCGATACCGGGGAAGATCGACTTATCGGTCGTATTCGGCGTGGCGTTGCCTACCGGCGTGGTCGCGATCGCCGGTCGTGGCGCGCAGCCTTATCTCCAGTTTCCCTGGTCGTGGGAGCTGCATGATGGTTGGGGCGTCAGCGGCATGTTCACCGAGTTCTTCCGCCCTTCGGACTTCACGACCAAGCGCATCACCGAGACCACCTTCGTGCTAGAAAAGAAGCTGACGGAGGAACTTAGCCTGTTTACCGAATATGTCGGCGACTATCCCGAAGGTGCCGGTCCCAGCCTGCTCCTGAATTCTGGCGCGCTGTATCATATGAACCGAACCCAGCAGGTCGACTTCCACATTGCGTTCGGGCTCAATCACAATGCTCCGAGTTATATTGTCGGCGTCGGGTATTCGTTCCGGTTCGATGGATTGTTCGCCAGCCATCCAAGATGAAGCGTCGGTGTGGTCAGTCATTATTGCGGCCGTAGTAGCTCTTAGTGAGCCGATAGTGACCTCCATACGAAACATATTCCTGGTGCAGACAACTGTCTCCCCTGCAAAATGTCGTCTGCTGATCGCTGTGCAGATGTTCAAAATGCAGTTTGATTAGATGCGAATTGTCGAAATAGGTCGCGAAGTAGTGACCGGCATGGGGTGGAGCCTTGCACATGTGGATGACGGCATTTCGCACCTCCGGTGGCAGGCGCTCGATATGTTCCGAACTCCAGGGATTGTCGTGCCCAGCCGGGCTGCTGCGAGCGAACGTGGGTTGATTGGCAAAGCTAAGAAGCAGAAATGCAGCAGCCATTGCCGATGGCCGCGCGTCAAGAGTCCACATGCCAGTCTCCCTTCGTTGGTGGAAGACGATGCATTCGCAAGGCAAAGACTATCAGGAACGGGACGGCCGCCAGTGACAATGAATTGTCCAAATTTATGTGCGGCGCATCAATTTGTTCAAGTTCCTTGGCCGTCGATGTTCGTTTCGGGTCATTCGCGTCGTTTTGACCGTCCACCCGTCACTTCCGGTCCACCCCGATTAGCGGACATTCTCAGTGTGCGTCGGCATGTCTCAAAAGTGCCATGTGTGGACGGCTCCGGGTTGGCAAGGACTTTCTTCACGTATGCAGGCTTGGGTCAGTGCAGCCATGTGTTCGGCCTGTAGGTGCGGTTCACATGACCGCTGGCCATAATGCCCTCCGCGGATCACGTCCCGGTCAAAAACCCGCATTCGATGATGCGATGGCACTAGTGGGTTGTCCTGATCGCCGGATCGACCGGCTCTGCATTAGGTGCTGTTCGCCCTCCCAACCTTCACATCACGCCGGCTGTCCGGCGCGATCTCGCTTACGCCGCAAGCGCGACGGGTTGTTTGTAACGCTCGCCCTTGGCCATCATGGCCCAGGCCATGCGCGCAATCTTGTTAGCAAGTGCAATGGCGGCGACCTTCGTCGGGCGCCGTGCCAACAACGCGGTGAGCCAGGGCCGATGCCCGGTTCCGTGAATCTTGGCGTAACGGATGACGGCGAGTGCACCGGCCACGAACAGGCTGCGCAGATAGCGGTCACCCTGTTTGCTGATGCTGCCGAGCCTGTCCTTGCCGCCACTTGAGTGCTGCCTCGGAACGAGCCCAATCCAGGCCGAGAAGTTACGTCCTGATCGGAAGGTCCTGGGGTCAGCTACACTCGCGACCAGAGCGGTCGCCAGCATCGGACCGACCCCGGGAATGTAATGAAGGCGCTTGCTCGTCTGGTGGAACGATGCCAGGCCATGATCATTCGATCGAACTCCAAAATCTGCCGCTTGAGGCCGAGCAGTTGATCGCCAAGCGCGGCAAGGCACACACGGCCAACCTCAGGCACCCGTTTGTCGCTCGGATCGGCAACAACATGCAGCAGCTCGGTGACTCCTTTACGTCCGACCGTCGCGACAATGCCGAACTCGGCAAGGTGAGCCCGGATCGAGTTAATCACCGCGGTCTGCTGGCGGATGAACAGATGACGTGTGCGGTGAAGCATCAGGCAGCTCTGCTGCTCGAGCGTCTTTGTTGGCACAAACCGCATGTTGGCTCTCGTGACCGCTTCGCAAATAGCCTCAGCGTCAGCTGCATCGTTCTTCTGACGCTTGACGTAGGGCTTCACGTAAGTCGGCGGCATCAGTCGCACGGTATGGCCAAGTGCCTGCAGTTCGCGCGACCAATGGTGCGACGATGCGCACGCCTCAATGCCGACCAGACACGGCGGCATCTGGAAGAACGCCAGGACAGAGCGGCGCTTCAACTGGCGGCGGATGACCACCTCGCCGGCGGCATCAACTCCGTGAACCTGGAACACCGACTTGGCGATGTCGAGACCGATTGTCATGATCGTCTGCATGGGTCGCTCCTCTGAATCGTGGGAGCCTTAACAGCGCCCGCATTCATGGCACTCGCGTGCCGGTGGAGGAGCCGTCCACAGCATCAGGAGCCGAAGTGGGCCTATTCGATTACCTCATCGGCGCGAGCGATCAGCGTCGGCGACAATTCAAGGCCGAGGGCTTTTGCCGCCTTGAGGTTATGGACCAAGTCGAAGTTGGTCGGCTGTTCAACTGGAATGTCGGCCGGCTTCGCGCCTCGTAGAACCTTGTCGACTTGCTCTGCGGCGTGTCGAAATAGATCTGCCACGAGGCTCGTCGCAATTTAAGACAATCTGGCGCTCTTCGCTTTCCTCAAGGCCGCAGACGTGCAAGACTATGAACATCAAATTTGACTGCGGGTGTCTATTCTGACGCTGATTATTCATTCGAGGGGCTAGACGGCGCCAAATCTCGGAGTGACCAATGTCAAAGTAGGGGACCGCGGGCATGACGACGAGACCTTGGTGGGCTTGGCCGCAACTTGTCGGGCTGCGAGCGATGTGCGTATCGCTCATCGCATTGAACAGCTTCGTGACCCGGACGCGCATGTCACACGAGAACGGCATTGTCGCCCGCGGGCGCATCCGTATCGTCGACGATCTTGCGATTCCCCAAAATGACTTCTTCGTACCGGGCCGCGAGTTTTCTTGTCGGTTGCGCCACGCATCGGTGTCGTTGATGGACGACGCCGGGCTGTTCGTGCGCGGCGCGTCCCTCAAGTTCGCGGACGCCGACGTTAAGAGTCCGCTGGACCTGTTAATGAACGGGGGCACGGCTGCGCCGTTCTGGAACATGTATACGTTCGCGCAGTTCATGTACGCCAAGATACGTGGTGGGCGTGCGCATTTGATTGCATATTTCCAGGCCAATCCGCGCTGCTTTGAAAACGTGGTGAGCGCGCTGCGGCTGCGGCCAGACTCATTTGCGTCATTGCGCTATCATACGCAGACGCCTTTCGAGTTTCGCGCCCGCGACGGCCGGCTTCGCTATTGCAAGTTTCGATTGCTGCCGGAAGACCGGGGCCCGGAAACGGGCATTCCACGGGAAGAAGACCTGCGAACGCCTTGGTTCCAAGAGGCGCAACCGGGGGAGACTTTGCCCCCGAATTATCTCAAGGACGAGTATATCGAACGCGTTCGGAGTCGAGGCGCAAAATATGTTCTAGAGGTGCAATTGCACGAGTGGCTTCCCGACGATGAGCGCGAGGTGATCCTCAATAGCCTCTATGCCTGGGAGGAAAGCGCGCATCCCTGGATGCCGGTCGCGCATGTGCACATCGATTCGATTCACGAGGAGGATCCCTACGGCTATCATTGCCTGTTCGAAATCACCAACCGACCCGATTGCATCGGCCTGATCGAGCCGATCTCGATTTACGATCCCCCTTCGCTAGAATATCTGCGCGTCGGCGGCGTAATCGCGCGTCGGGCGCGACTCATCGGCACGAAGCTGTTTGGTCCGCCGCAGCCTGTCCCGCATCTTCGTCCCGTCGTCTCTTATCCGGACGAACAGGCATCGCTAGCGACGGCGGACGATATCTGGATGGACGCAAGGCTGCCGCAAGACGAGACGAAATCTCGAGCGCGGGATCGGACGGCGCAACTCGAGCGCGCGCGCGGCCTCTATCAGTTCACTAGCGACGGAAGATCGCCCGCCTATGTCAAGGATCTCCCGGCGCATGAGGCGTTTTCCGACGAGAAGGATCTACGCATGTATTGGGACATTGCGGAGATGCTCGTCGAGGTGGGGCTCGGCGCAATCGAGCTGAAGTTCGATCCGTCACGTAGCTTGAATGCCTATAAGGACTTCTTTGGCGATCTCAATACTCCGCTTCCCTCGGTCCACACGCGATACGACAGTGACGAAGAATTCGGGCGCCAACGGCTAGACGGCGTCAATCCGTTTCTGCTTCGTCGCTGCGACACCATTCCCGACCACTTTCCCGTCAAGCAGGAGACCGTCGCGCCATTGCTGGCGGGCGGCTTGGATCTGGCCTCACTGCGCGACGCCGGCCGGCTCTACTTGCTCGATCTCTCGATCCTTGAGCAGGTTCCAGTCGTGCCCGGGCGATTCCTCTGCGCGCCTATGTGTCTGTTCTATGTAGATGGACGGTCGCGGCTCATGCCGCTCGCCATCCAGCTCGGGCCGTCGCCGGACGCCGGGCCGATTTTTACCCCGGACGATGATCCCTGGCTCTGGCGCACCGTGAAGACCCATGTGCAATGCGCCGACGCGCAGGTACAAGAATGCGCCTCCCACCTGCTGCGCACGCACCTCGTGATGGAGACCGTCGCGGTCGCTATGCACCGTCAACTGAGCGTCGCGCATCCGCTGCATCAACTCCTGGCCCCGCATTGCCGCTTCACCATGGCGATCAACCACGCCGCGCGCACCAGGATGCTGGCGCCCGGCGGGCCGATCGCCGAGACAATGAGCGTGGGGCGCGAAGGCGCCCTGGATCTATGCGCCAAGGCATGGGAAACTTGGTCATTCGAGCAGTATGACCTGCGTGGCGACCTGAAAGCGCGCGGCGTCGATAATCCGGACCTTTTGCCAGCCTATCACTATCGCGACGACGCCCTGAAGATCTGGGACGCGATCGCCGATTTCGTCGGTGCTATAGTTCGGAAATTCTATGGTAGCGATGCCGATGTTGTCGGCGACTTCGAACTTCAGGCCTGGGTTCGCGAACTCGCCGACCCCGAAATCGGCAATTTCAGAGGCCTTGCGGATTCGAGCGGAGGGGTGCAGTCGATCAAGGGATTGGTCCACATTGTGACGACGATGATCTTCATCGCCACCGCGGAGCATTCGAGCACCAACAATGGCCAGTACGACATGTACGCCTTCATACCCAACGTTCCCGGGGCGATCTTCGCCGCGCCGCCAACGACCAAAGCGCCGCTGTCAGAACAAAGCCTGTTTGATTCCCTGCCGCGCCCGCGCACCGCCGCCAAACAGATCGGAATGGTCCATCTCCTGAGCGAGCCGACAGAGACGCCGATGGGGCGATATTCGCCGCGGTTTTTCGCAGGAAATCCGGACGTCGAGCCGATCGTCAAACGTTTCGACTCCGCTCTGAACTTGATTGGAAAGGAGATCGACGCGCGCAACGAGGGGCTCGATGTCCCCTACCGCTATCTTCACCCGAAGCTTCTTTATCCCAGCATCGAAATCTGACAGCCCATCCGGGTGTCAAAATGATTGAACTGCCCGGTTTCCGAATAGGTGAAACGCTGCATGCGGGGGCTCATTTCTCCGTATACTGTGCAACGCGTCTCGACGACGGGGCCGCCGTCATTGTCAAAGTTCCCGATGCGCCGCATGCCGGGCCGCAGGCGAGCGTTCGGCTGGAACGCGAGTTCGCGCTGACGCGCGCCCTCGACGACATCGGCGTTGCGACTGCGGTCACGCTGGAGCGAGCCGGTCGCCATAATGTCCTCGTCTTTGCCGACAGCGGCCGTATCTCGCTTGCGCGCTACCTCGAGGGCCGGACGTTGCCGCTCAGCTCCTTTTTCGTGATTGCGCGTCAGGCCGCCGAGACGCTCGGGCGAATCCATGCGCGCGACATCGTCCACAAGGACGTGAAACCGGCCAACATTCTGATCGATCCACAAACGCTCTCCGTGCAGCTCACTGATTTCGGGATCGCGGCGGCGCGCGCGCGCGAGACGGCCTCGAGCGGGGCACCTGAAAATCTGGAGGGCACGCTGCACTACATCGCGCCGGAACAGACCGGTCGCATGAATCGCAGCATCGACGGACGCGCCGATCTCTATGCGCTTGGCGTCACGTTCTACGAGATGCTGACGAGGCGACTGCCGTTCGAGGTCGAGGACCAGGCCGAACTCGTGCATCGCCACCTCACGGCCGTGCCCCAGCCGCCGCGCGATCTCGACCCTGACATTCCCGGGCCTCTGTCCAGCCTCGTCATGAAGCTGCTCGCCAAAGATCCGGAGGACAGGTATCAGAGCGGTTCCGGTCTTGCGCACGATCTCACTGCCCTGGCGGAAATGGCCGAGACCGGTCGCGGTTTCGGGGAGTTTTCGCTCGCGTCTCGCGACGTGGCCGACCGGTTGCGCGTGCCCGAGCGGCTATATGGCCGAGGCGCGGATCTCGCCGAGCTAATCAGGTCGGTGGAGGACATCGCGCTTGGCCGCGCCCAGCTGCTGCTGATTGCGGGGCCCTCGGGGGTTGGAAAGTCCTCGCTGGTCCGTGAGGTGATGCGCCCGGTGGCGGGTCGCCGCGGCCACCTGATTTCAGGCAAATTCGACCAGCTCAACCGCGGCACGCCCTATCTGGCAATCCGACAGGCGTTCGAGGAGCTGGTGCGAAAGCTACTCGGCGGGCCTGCCGAGCGCGTTGAGATATGGCGTCGAACGCTGCTGGAGGCCATGGGTCCGAGCGCGCAGATCGTCCTCGACGTCATTCCAAGCCTCGAGCTTCTCGTCGGGCAAATGCCGAAAGCTGCGACGCTCGGCGCGGCGGAAGCGCAGACCCGCTTCAATATCGTGTTCCGTCGGCTGCTCCGCGCGCTGGCCAGCCCGCGCCATCCGCTGGTGATCTTTCTCGATGACCTTCAATGGGCGGACGGCGCTTCGCTCGCCCTGATCGAGGTCTTGATGTCGGATCCCGATCTCGTCGGCTTATTGATGATTGGCGCCTACCGAGACAATGAAGTCCATGCTGGTCACCCGCTGCAATCATTGATCGCCGCGCTCGCGCGAGCGCAGGCGCCGTGCAAACACATAGCGCTCGCCGCACTCGAGCGCGAGAGCGTGGGCCCGCTGATCGCTGACACGTTGCGGATCTCCCCGGCCGAGGCTGCGTCGCTTGCGGCGATTGTTACCGCGAAGACGCAGGGCAATCCATTCTTCGTCCGCCAATTCCTACGCACGCTGGAGGAAAAGAAACTGCTCGCCTTCAACGCGGAGGCGGCGCGCTGGGTCTGGGACATCGCTCGCATCGAGCAGGAGCCGATCTCCGATAACGTCGTCGAACTCGTCACTGAACGCATCGGTCGGCTTTCACCTGCGGCACAGCATCTGGTGCAGCTCGCCTCCTGCATCGGCAGTCACTTTGACCTGCATACGCTCGCTGTTGTATCCAGCGGGACGCCGCGCGAGACGGCGGGCGCGCTCGCCGAACCACTGGCGCAAGAAATCATCGCCCCGATCGGCGAGGGCTACAAATACGCGCCCTGGACCGAAACGTCTGGCGACGCCGACATTTCTTACAGGTTCACCCATGATCGGCTACAGCAGGCGGCCTACGCCATGACGCCTGCCGCCGAACGGCCGCGGCTGCACGATCATATCGGCCGCCTGATCATGGAGCGCTCGACGCCCCAACAGCGTGAGGAACGCCTGTTCGAGATTGTTGCTCACCTCAACCGCGCCACGATGGTGGTCGCCTCGTCCGATGAGCGCGCCGCGCTCGCGCAGCTCAACCTGCGCGCCGGTCAGAAGGCAAGAGGCGCCAATGCCTACGAGGCGGCGCTATCGCATTTCACGGCCGGCCTCGAACTAGCCGAAGCCGGCTTCGATCCTCGCCTGCGCCACGAGCTCAGCGTGGGTCGCATCGAGGCCATGTATCTTTGCGGGCGGTTTGAGGAAGCCGAGCGCCTCGCGGAGGAGCTGCTCGCGCGGACCGAATTTCCGCTCGAAAAGGTAGAGGTCCTGGAGCAGCTCGTGCTGGCGCACACCACGCGGCTGCAATATCGCAAGGCGCTCGAGACCGCCGTCCGCGCGCTCGCACTGCTCGGCGAAAACATTCCTGGACGCCCAAGCCAGCTGCAGGTGTTGGCTGAGCTCGCGCGTACCAAGCTGGCGCTGGTGGGCAAGCAGCCCGACGACATGCTCGCGCTGCCCCGCATGACCAACCCACAAAAGCTGGCGGCGATGCGAATTTTGATGCTGGCCACGGCGCCCGCGTATTTCGAGGACCAGAACCTGCTTCCGCTGCTCGCCCTGCGCATGGTGCGGCTGTCGGCGCGCTTCGGCAACGCCGCCCATTCGGCCTATGGCTATGTCATGTATGGATTGGTTCACTGCGGCGTCTTGAACGACATGCCGGGCGGACTGGCCTACGGTCAGCTGGCGTTGAAGGCGATCGAGCTGTTTGACGCGCGGGATATTCGCGGGCGCATCTCGATGGTTCTGGGCGGCTTCATTCTGCACTGGAACGGCCGGCTTTCCGACACCTTGCCGCACTTCAGCGACGGCGCGAACGCGTCGCTAGAAGCCGGCGACCTCGAGTTCCATGGATACAATCGCTATGCATTCGCATCCTACGCGTTCATGAGCGGCACGCCGCTCGACAAAGTGGCCGACTTGCTGGACGAGGGCTACGCGGCCGTATTGGAGCACAAACATGAGAAGACACAGCGCGTGTTCCGCATGGCGAGGCAAGCGGTACGCGAGTTGCGGGGCCGTGGCGCCAAGGCGATCGAGGAGGAGATTCCCTTCGATGAGGCGGCCGAAGTCATTTACTGGACCGAACGCGACCGCATGGCCCTCGCCTATTACTACAAGTACCGGATCCTGAAGCAATTCATGGCGCGCGACCTTGAAGGCTGCGTCGCCAGCGCGCGCGTGATTGACGAGAACTTCAACGTCGTGATGGGCATGGCGTTCTCCGCCTATTACATGCCGTACCAGTCGCTGGCGCTGATCGGGCTGCTCCCGAAAATGGCCGGTGGCGCCCGCCTGGCGGCCATGCGCACCATCCGCCGCAATCAGCGTCGGCTGCGCACCTGGTCGAGGCATGCTCCCGAGAACTATCTGCATAAATGGGTTCTGGTGAACGCGGAACTGGCGCGCCTTCGCGGCCGCGAATTGGAAGCCGAGCGCGCCTATCAGGAGGCGATCCAGCTCGCGAGCCGCCACGGGGCCTTGCCGGACGAAGCGCTTGCCCATGAACTCGCCGGCGAATTCGAGCTCGCGCGCGGTCGCGCTACGTCCGGCCGCGCTCATCTATTCGAGGCGCGGGATGCCTATTCCCATTGGGGTTCGCTCGCGTGGGTCGACCACCTCGAGCGACGTCACCCCGAAGTCATTCGCGTCGAACGGGACAAAGGCGCGTCGACCGCTTCGATGACCGCGATGTATTCGAGCGAGACCAAGGGACTGGTCGATGTCGCCGCCATCACGCGCGCGGCCAACGCGATTTCCGGGAAGACTCTCGTTAAGGACGTCGCCGCCGAGGTCATAGAGGCTTCGGTGATGAACGCCGGAGCGACACGCGGCCTGTTGTTGCTTGCACACGGCAACGAACTCGTCATCCACGGAGAGTCGAGCGGAAGCGGCCGCGTAGATCCTTCGCATGCATTGCCCTTCGCCGGTTCAGGCAGAGGACCCGAGCGTCTAGTCAATTATGTCGCCCGGACGCGCGAAAGCATCGTGCTCGACGACGCAACTCGCGACGAGACCTACGGCGAGGATCCGTTCATCGTCGAGCGGCGCCCCCTCTCCGCCTTGTGTATGCCGCTGCTCGACCGCGGCGAACTCGTCGGACTGCTCTATGCAGAGAACAGCCTGACGCGCGGCGCCTTCACCGCGGATCGCATCCATACGCTGCAATTGCTCGCCTCGCAGGCCGCGATCTCGCTCGAAAACGCCCGGCTCTTCCAGGAGATCCGCTCGCACGCCAACGCGCTCGAGGTCAAAGTGAAGGAGCGCACGCGCGAGCTCGAAGACGCCTACGGAATGTTAAGGGAGATATTTGGCAAGTATGTGCCGCGAGGCGTCGCCGAGGCGATCGTCGCGGGTCGGGGCTCGCTGCGGCCGACGCAGACCCTGGCGACTATCTTCTATTCCGACATCCAGGGGTTCACGAGTATCGTCGAGCACATAGAGCCGGGACGGTTGGTCGACATGCTGAACGAATATTTCCAGATCCTAATCGAGCCGATCGAACGCAACGGCGGCATTGTGAACCAGTTTCTGGGCGATGCGATGCTGGTGACGTTCAATATCCCGATCGCCGACCCGCAACACGCGCAAAAGGCGGTGCGGACGGCCGCTGAGATTCAGCGCGTGTTGCAGGGGCGCAAATTCGCCGGCGTCGAACTCGTGACGCGGATCGGGATCCATACCGGCATGGTCATCACCGGCAATGTCGGCTCCGGCAAGCGAGTCCATTACGCGGTCTATGGCGATGCGGTGAATCTCGCGGCGCGTCTTGAGCAATTGAACAAGGACTACGGCACCCGCGTGCTTATTTCCGGAGCGACGAAGGAGCTATTGAACGGGGCCTATGAACTCGCCCCCGTCGGCGAGGTCGTGGTGCGCGGAAAAACCGTGCCAGTGAAACTCTACCGCCTCGACATTCCTTCCTGAGCGAGGATCGCCGATAAACTCCCGCCGCCTCCTGCCGCGCCCTAACCAAGAGGCGCAACTTGCCGGCGAAAACTCGAAAGCGGCCGCATGGGGGACGAAAGAGAAGCAGTCATGTCTGCATTGGGTCCATTTTCAAACCTCGGGCCGAGTCTGAACTTGGTCCGTTGATCCTTCAACAGCGGACGCGCGGCGAATGCATGCGGCGCGATTCAGTCACCAGATCAATACGGGTGAGGTTTTCGGCACACATAGGCGTCGGCGGCGAAGCCGACCGGTCGTTCAAGGTCGTGCAATCAGCAACGGCTGCACGTTTGCGCCGCCTGCCATTCGGGGACTCGACGGCTCAAAGTGCTCTCGCAGTTCTCGCTTCTGGACGAACGCGCGCGCAACAACAAAGGCGTCCTTCAGGCTCTTAGCTTGCCGGAGTGCGACGTTGAAAAAAGCATCGCCGAAATGGGTCCACTTGGCCTTGTCCCGGCAGCCGAACGACGGATGCTCGGCATCGGCCGCAGTGATGACCAGCAGATCGGGGTTCGCGAGATGAGGGATGAAGACTCCGGAATAGCAGGCCGAGATGACCACCACCTTGTGTCGCACGCCCGTCCGCGCCAGCATGTCGGCGAGATTAGACGGCGTGAGCGTTTGCGT
>WNFC01001856.1_pt1 | contig 22460 bp, 22 predicted proteins | sample 5400541 | NCBI WGS metagenome assembly WNFC01 (sample SAMN13153342, study PRJNA577476) | soil metagenome | isolation source: 120 cm saprolite under Douglas fir tree site 2 hole 2 replicate 1 | place: USA:California | collected 2015-04-18
TGGCGAAGCCGAGCGCTCAAACGGTCGATGGCTATTCACGGGTGACTTGGGATCTATCGATTCTGAGGGGTATCTCACGGTCGTAGGGAGAACCAAGGAACTCATTAACCGCGGCGGAGAGAAAATCTCCCCATACGAAGTCGAAAGGGCGTTATTGGTGCACCCTTCCGTTAGGGAGGCAGCGGCATTTTCAGTTCCCCATCCTCGCTTGGGCGAGAATGTCGCGGCGGCCGTTGTCCTGAAGTCGGAGACGAATACGACAATACAGGAGATCAAAACATTTCTCGCCGATCATTTGGCCCCATTTAAGATCCCGCAGCATGTGTTCGTGGTACCGAAACTGCCGAAAGGGTCCACTGGAAAGATTTCAAGATCGGAACTTTCGGACGCGATGGCCCATCGCATCCGAGATGTGGTACCTCCCGATTCGCCACTTGAGTTCCAAATTATCGATATCTGGCAAGCATTGCTCTGTCGCAAGGATATCGGGATCGACGACGACTTCTTCGAACTCGGCGGCGATTCGCTATTGGCTGTTCAAATGGTGTTGGAAGTTGAGGCCATCGCGCGCCGAAAGATACCACTGTCAGCTCTAAAGGCGGTTTATACGGTTCGCCAGCTTGCCGCCACGATCATACGTACCGCCAGCACATCAGAGGAGCTTGTGACCTGTGCTAAGCAAGGTGACGGAGCGCCATTTTTCTTCTGCCATGGAGATTATACGACGCGTGGGCTATATGCCTTCAAGTTGGTTGAAATGCTTAGGTGCGATCAGCCAGTCTTTCTACTTAACCCATATCGTGACCCAGATCCCAAATTCAGCATTGAAGAAATGGCAAGGTGCTACCTGCCGCACTTGTTAGCAGCGCAACCTGCCGGCGCGTTTCGCCTTGGTGGTTTCTGCAACGGCGGTCTACTTGCCTGGGAGCTAGCTCACCAGTTGGAGAGCTTGGGACGTAGGGTCGAATTCATTGTGTTGATCGATGTCCGCTCGCTCAACGCCAGATTAACGCTTCGTATAATTGCCTCCCTTGCGAGACTTATCGCTGCGGTTGCTCCGAAGAAAATTGGTGAAAAGCTCAAACTCAACGTAATGCGCGCAATCTGGAACAGATTGGGGCAGGCCTTCTACTACGGTCCATACCTCCGCGCTATGTCCAATTATCTTCCACCAAAATTAAGGAGCAACGTAGTTATTGTGCTTTCTGAGGAACACCGCGTGATGAAAAAACTACTCCTCAGCTACTCCCCGACGCCTTGGAATCGTTTAGCTCCGAAGGTTCATTGCAGATACGTCGCTGGCACGCATCATGGCGCCATCACAACACACGCCGGGGAGCTCGCGCTCTTACTGGACGGCTTGCTTTCCACAGAGTCCCACAATTCGATCAATTGAATCGAAGGTCGATGCGTGCTCTGGGCGCTCATTCGGCCCTTTCTCGCCATGTTGGTCTTCACCATCATCTTCGGGCAGATCGCGCGCCTGCCGTCCGATGGAACCGCACCCCTACCCCTTGATGGTCCTCGCGGGCAAACGGGGATGCTGGAAAATTCGCGGCTGATGCTGCCAACCCGTCGGCAATCGGCATCAGCGGGCGAATTTTCCAACATCCCGTTACCGAGGCCCAAAGATCGATAGATACTGATACTTCACCCGGCTCACAAAACGCCGGGCTCGTCGAATCAGTTCTTGGTGGGGTCGAGGGTCCAACCAGCTTAACGAAGGGTGGACAGGGGGTAGATCTAGCCGCCGCGGAATCCGGAGCGGCTTCCGTGGACCGCTGCTATTTACGAGTTTGTGGAAAAGCTCTTGCCAGCGATCGGCGCATACTTTTTCGGAGTAGTCATCTTCCACTTTGGCATGGGCTGAGCGCGCCAATCGCTCCCAAAGCGCCGGATCTTCCCGCAACCGCCGAACAGCTGCCACAAATTCGTCACCTCGGTCGCCGACCAGCAGACCCGTAAGACCATCCACCACGAATTCTGTCACGCCCGGCGCTCCTCGAAGGCCGATAGGAACCACACCGGAAGCCATTCCCTCCAGCAAAGAAAGTCCAAGTCCTTCTTGATCCGACAAGAGCACCACGGCATGGCACTCTAACAAGTGTTTCGGGATCTGATCGTTTTCTACAAAGCCGACCAGTTGAACCGGCAAACCGTTGCCTTTCTCACGAAGTATCTGCTCTACGGCTGCACGCTCCGCGCCGTCGCCATAGATCAGAGCTTCGGTGCCCGGAACCTCACGCACAGCTCGACAAAGACCGTGAGTAACTTCAGAGATCCGCTTCTCCTCAGCCAGTCGCCCCACGTAAGCAAGCCTCAGCCGGCCGTTGGGCTTTTTCGCCACACTTTCTGGAATCGGAACCCCGCAGGGAATGCTCAGGACCAAAATTCCCTTGGGACGCCGTTCGAGAACAGCCTGCTCCAGCCACTTTGATACACAGACGAAGGCCGAGACTTGATAAGCGGATCTGCCGAACACAAACTCGTCCAAAAGCCCCTGATAAAAACCCATCACGGGCGCTACGTGGCATATACCTACGGTGGAAATTCCAGCTTCTCGTAGCCACCGCCCAGCGTAGTATGCTGCCGGATACACAGCGTTGACCACAAACACGTCAGGCGGATCCTCCGTCAGCCGGTCGAAAATCCAGCGCACCCGTTGCTTTGTATATTTTATTTCTTCCTCAGAAACTGTCGTGCAGCTAAACCCAGCCTGGCGGAGTGAACGAACGGTGGGAAATTCTTCCCCAGGTGATAAATGAAAGCATAAGACTTGCGACTCTATCCCACGCCGGCGGAGATTGGGCAGAAAGCGGCAGAGCCACGTGTTATGTCCACCGCTAACATTGGCATATTCCCTAGTAAAAAAGGTAACCTTCATTATGCCCCACTATAAGACCTAACTTGGAAGAACGGGTGCACAGGTAGTCACGCCAACCAGCATGAGTGCATTGCCGTCAGATTAACTCAAGCTCCACCTGCGTGTATTAGCCGGAACTCGCTCGGACAGCTCTGTGCCTGGTTGAGCGATCAGGCTTAGGTGTCCGTTGCCGTTAGGCCGCGATCATTTTCTCCTTCGTCATCGGCATTGCGTCCAGGAAAAGTCTGCATCGGAGTTTTGCCGAAGCACCAACGTCCCTGATGTGGTCGTGCCTCATTCTATTCTTTGATCCACGCGTCCAGATCGGCCTGCAGCTCGTCGGTTGAACGATATACCTTTTTGCGGAACGCAACACGATAGAATTCGTTGAGCACGGTACGAGGTTATCTCCCCTCGGTGGTCAGCCCCTGGCGCGAGGGGCGTTTCTGCGCAGCTTTCGCTGGGTCTCGAGACCGTGCGCATAGAAGTGCCGGCCGCGGCGCCCTCACCACGGGAGGGAATGCCGCACCGGAGGAAGTTCATCCCCGTTACAGACAATCGCATTGTATTAAAGCTCCCGCGCTTGAGACACTCAAAACATCTCTCACCCTTTGGCCCCTCGATCTCTCCACCTTGCAGCCTCTCCACCTAGCAGCGGCCGTAGCGTCGGCTTTTTGCTACGCAACCGGCTCGCGCAACTACTTGGCGCCAATCCTCATCCGTACTCGCACCTGCTCGCCAGCGCTAACGCCAACGCGAGGCCCGGTTGAAGGCTCGCTCTCTCAACTGAAGTGCATCGGCTGACGTCACAGGGGATGCGGATGAAGGAAGCCACCCCTTGACGAGACCCGCGCTCCCATGCTCGGTAACCGCAGTCACATAAGGCACTCTGATTAAGAGTCGGGCCACCCATACAGCGTCTACCCATACAGCGTCTAATGAGAACGAAATCGGACCCGAAGCTCATCTATGACGTTGGGATGCATAACGGTGACGATACTGCCTACTATCTATGGCGAGGGTTCCGTGTTGTTGCTATCGAACCAAACCCGGAATTGGTGGCCACAGCCGCCAATCGTTTTCGCCGCGAAATTGAAGCAGGGTACCTAAAAATTCTCAACGTTGGCATTGCGGCCGAGGAGGGGGAATTGCCGTTCTGGGTCTGCCAAACCGATTCGCGCCTTAGTTCATTTGACCGACGCAATGCATCACTGGACAGCTTCTACGCCGTCCATGAAATTCGCGTTCCTTGCCGAAAATTCCGCTCGATTCTTGATGACTTTGGCGTACCTTTCTACCTGAAGGTTGATATTCAAGGGAACGATTTCCTGTGCATCGAGGCCCTGGACCCCGGTGAACTCCCGAAATTCTTCTCCGTCGAGTTCGCACTTTCGGATATGCCCTTGGTGGCTCTGATGCATGAGCGTGGTTTCAACCAATTCAAGTGCATTAGCCAGACCCATTTTTTGCCATTGGAACTGCCACCAGTGGCTGAAGCCCGCCTGATCCAGCGTGCAGAACGGCTAAGTCAGACCAGAAATACACTTATTCGCGTGTTCCGGAAGCTCGGTGGAGGTTACTGGATTCAACGACAGTTCAACCGCCTCCGCACGCGAAGCGGTTGGGTTTTTCCGGCTGGCAGTTCGGGGCCCTTCGGCGATGAATTGCTCGGCCGCTGGCTCAGCTATGAGGAGCTCTGCATGACAGCGCGGGAATTTTTGCGATTGCGCCAGGAAGCTCCGCAAACGTTGTTGTGGGCATCAGAAGGACTAGGCTCCAATCCCTTCTGGGCCGATTTGCACGCTCGATCCGACTGAAGAACTTTGGGCAGCAACCGAGCGTTCCACCGCTGGCGAGCCACTACAACACGATCAGGCCCTACGCCTCAATCGGATACAAGCCACCAGGCACCAGAGGTGTTCGTGCCTGCATTCGCCGCGCGGCCGGCTGCGCTAAGCCGACCGGCTCCGCCGGCCATGCTGGCGCAACAGCCAACCTTAAGCTAACATTCCACCTGGACCACCGCTCAGCGGGGACTGATCAGCTGAGCAAGCCTATTCATCTGGATGATATCGGTAATGTGTGGAATAGCTGGTTACTGGGGTTATATGGCGAATGATATGACTCCGGCGAGCTTCGCTGCATTTACTCACAGCCTTGCACATCGGGGGCCCGACGGGTTTGCGATCGAGCATTATGCCGATGCTCGCCTTTGGCTTGGACACCATCGTCTCGCTATTATCGATCTTTCCGAGCATGGGCGACAGCCGCTTTCTTATGCTAATGGGCGATATTGGATCACCTATAACGGCGAGGTGTATAATTATGCCGAATTACGCGCGGAACTGAGTGCCCTAGGGCATCGGTTTGTCTCTAATACGGATACCGAGGTCATTGTGGCTGCCTATGCGCAATGGGGGCCGGATTGCCAGCTGCGGTTCAATGGGATGTGGGGACTCGCTATCTGGGATAATCAAGATCGGCAGCTCTTTCTTTCTCGTGATCGATTTGGAGTTAAGCCGCTCCATTACACGCTTCATAATGGCGCAATTGCTTTCGCATCGGAACTGAAAGCTTTCCTCGCTCTCCCCTGGATTGATGGGGCTTTTGATGTCGAGGTTCTTTCCGAGACGCTCACCAATCTGGAAGGATACGAGGGCACTGGGTACACTTTGCTGCCTAATGTGCTACGCTTACCTGCTGGTCACGCCATGCTGGTCACGGCTGACGGTCGTGTCCGCATTACAAGATGGTGGAATACACTCGACCATTTGCCAATAGTGCCAACAAAATTGGAGCAGCAGGTAGACGAGTTTGGAGACATATTTTTCGATGCTTGCCGAGTGCGGTTGCGCAGCGACGTACCGCTTGCGACCACCCTCAGCGGCGGTCTCGACTCGAGTGCTATTGCGTGTTCGATTGCGGAACTAAATCGCAAAGCCAAAACTTTTGGTGCGCCTAGAGACTGGCGGCGTGCGTTTGTCATTTGCTGGAAAGGTACACCTTATGACGAAGAGATCTATGCGCGGACGATTGTCCAACATGCTGAGATGACTGCTCACTATGAGCATGTGGATGAAAGTACAGCAGTTAATAATTTGGAGAAGATAATTTTTGACGTCGAGTCCCTCTTTGGAGATCCCAAGGTGGGACATTGGATGGTTTACCGTGCCATGCGCGCGAATGGCATCTATGTGTGCTTGGATGGGTCGGGCGCGGATGAACTTCTCGGCGGGTACCCGGAATGCGTAGCGATGGCGATCTATGCCGCTCTCACTGTATCTCGATATCTCGATCTGAGACGGGCTCTGAGTGGGTTTGACGAAGGAACTCGCGCCGGCATTTTGGGCGAGCTCCAATTGCTTCTCAAGTATAAGATGAGGCGATTACAACTGCTTGAGCCGCTTCGCGTGATACGCGCAGGAATTCGGGATCTTTGGACGCACTTGCGACGATTAACTGGCTCTGAAAATTCGTCCTTTTCAGAGCAGAGCGAGCAGACACTGCGTCCTTACTTCGGTCCGCGTCGCCTTTATGACGAAAGGCTTGATGGCGAGACTTGCGAAATGACGCCGCTTCAGGCGATGCTGTTCAGCTGGTTTCATAAGGGAAGGTTACCTACTCTCTTGCGCAATTTTGATCGGGCTTCAATGGCGCACGGCGTGGAGACACGCATGCCATTCATGGACTGGCGCCTCGTAACCTACGGCTTTGCGCTACCTGAGACGAGCAAAATCGGAGGTGGATTTACAAAGCAGGTCTTGCGCCAGGCCATGGAAGGGCTTATGCCGGATTCAATTCGATTGCGCAGGAATAAATTCGGATTTGTCTCGCCAATTAATATTTGGACACGTGGGCCTTTGAATTGTTGGGTGCGGGATGCATGTGCAAGCCAGTCTTTTCTCGAGAGCCCGGTTTGGAACGGTCCGAGGGTTCGGAGTCTCGTCAATCGAGCAGTTGTCGGCCAGAAATCAATTGAGCCGGTTTGGCCGATCATTCAGGCCCACGTTCTCGAGCAGTCCTTCAAGAGGCAGGCTCTGCTCTATCGCTCGATCAGCTCTCAGAGCCACTCGCCTGTCCCAAAGACTCTCGGGAATGTCGCACCTATTCCCGCGGATCGGACATGACCATAGAGACCGGACTGCCTGGCTGACGATGCAGTCAGCTGCGAACCAGTCTCCACATCAAATTCCCTGCTAACTATTTCGCAAATTCCGGGCCTCAGCAGCGATTTCCGCATCTAATCAGCGAGCTAATTCAAAGGCTTGCAACCAAATTCAATTATCACCTTGTCGGAGCCCCCTTTAGGAACTCGATTTCGAGCGCTTGGCGGCCAACCATGCGCTCCAACGCCGCAATCTTGGCTTCGTATTCCTGGAGTAGTTCGGCAGCCTGGGCGTCTTCGGCCAAGGCGCCGTCTGAACCCAGACGCGAATCAGCTGACGCGAGATATCATGCCGCTTGGAAAGCGCGTACAGGCTCTCCCCAGCAATGAACTCTTGCCCGAGCTTGAACTCAATGCTGTGGGTACGTTGTCTGGCCATGGCTTTCATCCTTTGAAAGCCCAGCTCACCCTGTCAAATCACTAACCTCAAACTGGCCGGCCCCAGGGGCGCACTCCAGATCCCCCGACTCACGGGGTCAAAATTGCACGCCGACTGACAGCTTGAAAAATCCGCGTCGGAAGATGTTTTGCGTGAAGGCAGCACATTTATTGCGCCCTATAGGCTAAAATGCGAGTACAGGAAATCGAGGGGCTGAGTGCCCGACACCCTCCAAAATCCCTCAAGATCATGGCCCAATCCCGGAAGCTCAATCAGCGGATCGTGAGGAATCCCAAGCGACGTTAAGTGGCTATCCAACTGCCGATTGACGGCTAGAAGATTATCTTGATTGCCGATGGACATTTGGATTGCCAAGCCAGACACTATAATGGCATCGCGATTGGCCGCCGACTGACCGAAAGAAGTCTGTAGCTCAAATGCATCCGTGTCGTTATTGAACATTGCTAAGGCTAGCTGTGGCTCTTCCGTAAGGACATTGAAGCCGCGGTCGTCAACCGCTCCCGCACAACTTCTTGTCGCGCAAAAAAGCTGCGGATATTTGAACGCTAAACGTAGACAGCCTGCGCCGCCGCCCGAAAATCCCGTAATCGCGCGACCGCCGCGATTTGCAATTGTCCTAAAACGACAATCAACTACCGGGATCACTTCATTAATTATCATAGATTCGGCCATCACAATTCCATACATCGACGATCTCGGCAATGCATCCATGTATTTGCTATTAGCAATCGGATTAACAAAAACTATAATAATAGGATTGTTTTGAGAAAAAGTCGCAAGAATGCTGAGCGTTCCAAAGCTGCTCATTTCATCATTCTCGTCTTGGCATGCTCCATAGCCCCCCCCTGTACACCAATAAATTACCGGAAACCGCCTATTGAGGTCATCATTGTATTGATCTGGAAGCCAGATATTAAATCCAGTCACGGCGCTTGCAATTGATGACCAATATTCATGATGAGAGATCTGCGGACGCGGACGGGGGCCAACGTTGCTATATTGCCACAAGCATCTGGTTTGAGCGACATCATAAGGAATACCATGTTGGGGCGGTATCGGATCTGGGATGTCGAATTGAGGGCATCGGGATGTAATAACGTCCGCGGTCGCCGTAACGCCGTTTTGGGGCTGTGCAGGCACCCGCGGAAGCGACAGTCCTGCTGCCCACCCGCCCCCAAACCAGAGCAAGCGTCGTCGCGACAACATTGCTCCCCTCCCATGACGCTGAGCTTACGCAACAAGTCATCGAGGGTAGCGTAGCGACCATCTCGCGCAAGATGGCTCATTGTCTGTTCGATGAGAGGGCGCCGTGGACGGAATTGTCGCTGCTCGCCCGCGCTGACGAGGTAATTGAGTGAAGCGGCGCAGAGCGATCGACTTGGATTCGTGACGCTGGTCCTCAAGCGCGCGTCGGCTTCTCGCTCCTCTGGCGAGTGGAACGACGACTATTGGTGCAAAATGACCCGAACAGAACTGATCATTCAGCTTCTCAAAGTGGCGATCGGACTTGCATTCGGCGCCTACTTCGTCTCGTGGAGTTTAGAAGATCGCGCCGTGCCTTCCAACAAAAACTTCAAAACTGCCCTCCGGCAGCCAATGGCTGCATGAGATCAAGCAAGACGAGTTCCGCATCATCGCCCGCAAGGACGGCGCGCAGGTGAGGCTTTTTAGTCGTCCAGGCAACGATCTACCCGTCGCTTCCCACTGATCGTCGAGGCGCTCGTCCGCCTGCGCTCGCGCTCATGCATCATCGATGGGGAGGCGGTTGCTTGCGACGACAACGGCGTGGCGTCGTTCGATCTCGTCCGTCACCACCACGCTAACCAGAGCATATTCCTCTACGCCTTCGACCTCATCGAACTGAACGGCGACGACCTGCGGCGCGATCCGCTTGAGGTCCGTAAGGCCACGCTCGCATCTATCGTGGCCAAAGCCCGCCCCGGCATCCGGTTCAACGAGCAGAGCGATACTGAACTCACTTCACTTTCCGCGTCGATACTGGTCCATGGTAAATGCCGCATCGATTTCATTGGCTGCGAATGGACGGACAGCGCGTGCCGACGCTGAAAACCCGTCCGTCAGGTGACGGACAAGCCCCTCGTTGCGCTATTGAGGTGCAGTTTTCAACCGGCCGGGGCTATTGCCTATCAACTTTTTCCAGAAAGCGCGGGGGCGGGCATGGATGCCACCATGATCGGCAGTCGCGACAACTAGTTCGAGGCCGCGAATAGCGCATTGTGAACGGAAAAAAGCTCGCCATCTGTGACGACATAATCAGTATAACTGGTCACAAAACGAAAGCCGAACGGGTCCAAAAAAGCGCTGATCGGCGCGAGTGCTCCGCCAGTCATACCGGCCCGCTCAAAAACGTCATTAAATTCGGTATAGACGAACTTGATTTTACGCGATTTAAATTTTTCTACTGCTCCTTTGAGCACGTCCAAATCGCATCCCTCTGTGTCCACCTTTAAAACATCAATTGTGCCGATGCTATGTGAGGAGCAGAACTCGTCTACGGTCGAAACCTGGATTGATATCGATTTGGCAGTTTTGCCGAAACGCACTGCGTAAGTGGCCGTGGGCGTAAGGCTGTTGATCAAGTCTTCGTCGTCATAGGTGAACAGTTCAGCCTTACCCGATTTGTCGCTTAGTGCGATATTGAACGCCTGCGCGCGGCGGCCCTTCAGACCTGCGGCTAGTCTCTCGAACGTGTCAGGATGCGGCTCAAACGCATACACCTCGGCGTTTGGAAAATATCCAAGCACCATCAGCGAAGTCTGACCGACATTGGCGCCAACATCGAAAACACAATTAATAGGAAAGCCCCATCGCTCGCTTAATCGTGCTATATCAAGCCACACGTCCCGTCCAAACGGCATGTTGGATAGGCGTGACACCTCAAACCCGCACTTGCGAGCGAGTGTTTTTACGATGTCACGCAGAGTTTGACGCAGCGGAGGAATGATTGCCTTAATGTTGGTGCCCTCTGAGAGTAAGCTGCACAGTCTGAAGGAAGTTTGCAGCCCGGCGACACCATGTCAACAGCGTGTGGATGCTATGGCCGTCTTGCGTGCGCCTGATCTCGGGGTCCTTCCCGAGATTGCCGGGTGCGCGTTGGCTGTCCGAAAGAAGAATCCAAGACATGCGGGCCCTCCTTGAGCAAGAAAGGGGCGAAGAACAAGAATGAGCCTCCCTTACCCGCCCCCGTATCAAGATTTGGCGACGCTCTCGAAGTACATCTGCGCGGCTGAGAGCACCATCGAGAATTGGGTGCGGATCGGCATCTTCCCCCAACCGCAAAAGGTTGGAGGCAAACGCTTGTGGCGCGGAAAGAGGTCGAACGCCATCTTGCCAAGATGAACGAAGCGGCCGAATCCTTGCCGGACGAGGAAGCACAGCGGATCAGAGAGGCAACCCGTGCGGCGGCGAGCAGGTCACATTAAGGGCGCACGTTTGCCACCGTTATCCGGGCTTAAGCCTTCGAGCCGCGGCGAGTTGGAAATCACGGACCTCAACATGCAATACCTGCGTGCCGGGACGCTCGAAGTCGCCCGGATGGGACGCGGCTTCGCATGGCTCGATACGGGAACATTTGAATCTCTCATTGACACTGCTTCTTTTGTCCAAACGATCGAGCAGCGTCAGGGCATGAAGATTGCCTGCCCAGAAGAAATTGCTTACAGAATGGGATTTATTGCCCGAACGCAACAGCGGGACCTGGCGCGAGCAGGTTCCAGCAACATAACGGAACGGAAAAACTCGCTCAGTCGCCCGTGATCTAGCAAAAACTCATAAGCTGGATAGCATAGAAACGCCTTCGCTTCACTGGCATACAGCTTGATACCCATCCGATCCCGGATGTCCGCCGCAAAGCTAAGGAATGTTGCCGGTGCTATCACACTCGGGCGCGTTGCACATCATTGGATATGCGCCCCGCCATCAGCACCAATATTGTAGCCAGTGCCAACAGCGTGCGGGATCGTATTGCCATAGTAGTCCCGTGTTCCGACGTTTAGATTGTAGGGGCTTGCCGTCAGATTGAGCCCGGCACCGATCATCGGTGAGTCGGTCCTCAGCTTGTAACCAGTTGGACAGGACTGGGGACCATTGCCAAGGCTTGGCGTCCAGGAGCAAGTGCGGCCAGCGCCGGGCGACGTTAGCAACGGGTTCGACGTGAGACTGCCGGTCACGTTGATCGCGCCACCGGATGCTTTGGCCCAAGCCGCGAGGGTGTTGTAGTTATTGCCTTGCCAAATCCAGGTCGGGGAACCCCCAAGGTTGTAGTAGGCGTTATTGAGGATGGTAAATCCACCAGTCAACACGTGGTTGTCTGCGTAGAAGATCGTCTGGCCATATTGGTTGGTGCCCGCCATCACGCAGATGTTGTTCGCCAGCACGCTCCCACTGGCAAACGTTCCCTGATTAACGCTGATGCAGGGGGCGCTTAAGCTACCGGAAGTGAATGAAAGGTTACTATACAACGTATTGTTGTAAATGTAGGCCAGGCCAAGGCCAGTCGCCTTGTTTGCGAGTCCGAGCTCACCTTGGAAGCCGCTCCCGATTGAGTTGTTGTTTTCAGTGATATTGTAGCGGATTGTGTTCGGTCCCCAGAACGTAGTTGGTGGACCCGAACCGCACCCCACACAGGTGTAAATGCCGCTGCCGCCGTTGTGGTGAGAATAGTTGTACTGGATCACCGAGTTGGACACTCCGCCGTCGAATCCAAAGCCGTTCCAATCGCACGCGCCGCTGCCAGGGCCTGCAATGGGTAACGGCTGAACATTATAAGCCTCGTTAAACTGAAAGGTTATGCTATCGGAGTAGTAAGCCCACATGCCTCCGCCTCCACCGCATGAATTATTATTAGCTCCTATGTCATGGGCGACATTGTACTGAATGGTGGCGTATTGCATCCCGTTTGGAACAGTTCCGCTGGAAGAATGAAAGAATGTGGTATTCCCGCCCATGTTTTTGAAAATGTTCCCTTGCTCCAGAACGTTAGTGATGTTGAGGCCGCATCCATATCCAGCAATACCCGACTGATCATTGCTGGTCGCCGACGACGGATCGCCGAGCGTGTTGTTGAGTATCTGGACGTTGTTGAGCGCTCCGCAGACGCCGTTCATCGCAAAGCCTGCGACAAAGATTTCGGAGCCGGAGTCTTGCGCGGCGTCCGAGTAGAAGCCGTAAATGATGTTCCGCTGTATCGTGACATTGTTGGTGGTGCCGCCAGCACCGTTCTGAACAAGAATGCCGTACTGCGTTTTGGTGCCGTTGGCGGTGATGATGAGATCCTGAATGGTGACGCTCACCCCGTTCAGGTTTACTGCCGCGGATTTGGGACCTCTGACTTCCCTGTTAACTCCGGGACAGTTCGAGTTGATTGAGGCATATCCAAGGCCGTAGCTTCCGAGGACGATGGGATTGGCCGGCACCGATATCGGAACGTTGGTGGCATAGGAGAGGTCCACGCAACCTACGAAGGACCGGCCGCCTTCGAACAGTATGTTGTCGCCGGGGTTATACCGCGTGTTGTTCACCTTCGCGATCGTCTGGCACGGCGTCGAGGTCGACTTGCAGTCGTTGCTGTCGCTGCCGGATGGCGAGAAGTAATAGGTCACAGCAGGGACGAACACCTGATGGGTAAGTGCCTGATCCGTGATCCAAACGTTCCATGCTTGGATGCGTTGGATGTAGTCATTAAAGAATGCCGACGATCCCTCGGTCGAGCCGAACGTCGCCGAGTGCGCCATTGCCGACCTCGCGCTGATCTGCTTGAGCAAGTCCTGCGCTTTTGCAGTCGTCACCGGGTCATCACGGTCATAGTAGCGGCTAAGGGCAAGCCCAAGGGTGATTGTTTCAGGCATCGTGAGCTTGGTCAGCACATCGCTCATTTTGACCCTGACCTGATCGATGCGCGGCAAATCCGGCGGAAGCCGCGACAAGGCTGCTTGGGCGAGCGCGCGCTCCTCGGCTGACCAGGCGAATTCGAACTGTGGAGCGAGCGTTGCGGCGCCTTCGGAATGGGTGGGCACCGTCAGCACCAATATTGTAGCCAGTGGCAACAGCGTGCGGAGCCGTATTGCCATAGTACTCCCTTATTCGACATTTAAATTGTAGGGGTTTGCACCGATCATCGGTGAGTCAGTCATCAGCTTGTAGGCGGTTGGAGGGGATTGTGGATCATTGCCAAGGCTTGGCATCCCTGAGGAGCTATTGCCTACTGACAAATTAGTCAGCTTACAATCAGTAGAAAGACTTACGAGCGATATTGGGCGGAAGTTCCGGCGCGGCGAGCAGAAGAAGTACATAAATAACTTTTTCTTTCTACAACCAGCTCATTTGGGTCAATACCGCATCGGAAGATGATCCGCTCAGCGGGTCGTTCTGGGTCCGCGCTGCCAAGTGGCCTCGCGCAAATCGCGCTGGTTTGTGACGTGCCCCGTTGAGTTGATCCAGGGTGAACTTGAGCTGCCACCGAAAAAATTTGAGCTGCGTCGATCATCTCGCGTCCCCGAGCAGGCGTCATAGTTTGCGGCGGATCAGCTCCTGCAGCATCTTTTTGTCGAGGGTCAGGTCGGCGACCACTCTGCGCAGCCGCGAATTCTCTTCTTGGAGTTGTGATCAGCCCCCGCTGAGTGGTTCAGGTGGAATATTAGTTTAAGGTTGGCCGTTGCGCTAGCGTGGCCGGCGGAGCCGGTCGGCGTAGCGCACCCGGCCACGCGGCGAACGTAGGTACGAACACCTCTGGTGCTGGCGGTTTGTATCCGATTGAGGCGTGGGGCCTGATCGCGTTGTACAACGAGGCTTGAGAACGCCCACAGTACCCAGTTTCGGGAACTGCTGTATCCGTGGCATCCATGGTCCGACCTGCGGATCGGCATTCATGAGGCAATTGAGAGGCCGGGCGGTATTGTCTTTCGCTGCGACCTGACTGCATCCGACGCGCACCGTTGGCTGGAGATTCCAGCGTGGATGTTTGATCGGTCGGCCTGCGCCAAGGTGCGTCTGGCGGTCGAGCCCCACACCGACTTGTCGGCGCTCGTAATGCTCGGGGCGCTCTTGCGGGACGTACGGAACAAACGTTCTACAGCATCGGATGCCGCCGATTCGAGCGTATCACCTCTCCCTGGCGACCAGAATCGGGGAGAGACCCATGCTACGCCAGAGCAGACAGAGGTCGGCACGCCGCCGCGTGCCGCAGCAAATCGACCTGTTCGCGGAGAACGCGCCGACCATCGGCGGCATGCCGGCGTGGTTCAGACTACCGATGGAGACGCAGGCGGCGCTAACCACCCTGATGACGAGGCTGATCCTGGACCATGCCGACAAGCACCAGATGGGTTCGACGAGGGACGGTCATGATCTCTGACAAGATCTGCCCCCATCATTTGGAGCGCAAAGCGATCCTCTACGTTCGCCAGTCGTCGGCTCATCAGGTTCTGCACAACCGGGAGAGCAGCGCGCTGCAATACGCCATGCGCGATCGCCTGACTACACTTGGCTGGTCCGAGATCGAGGTGATCGATGATGATCTTGGCCGTTCCGCTGCAGGCGGCGTCCAGCGCGCCGGTTTTGAGCGGATGGTGGCGCAAGTCTGTCTCGGCAAGGTTGGCGCCGTTGCCGCGCGCGAGGTCTCGCGGTTCGCCCGCAACAGCCGGGACTGGCAGCAACTGATCGAGATGTGCCGCGTGGTCGATACCGTGCTGGTCGATCAGGAAACGGTCTATGCGCCTCGTCATGGCAACGATCGACTTCTGCTCGGCCTCAAAGGAAGTCTCAACGAGTATGAGCTTGACCTGTTGCGGCAGCGTTCGCTCGCAGCCCGTTACGAGAAGGCCCGCCGCGGCGAACTCGTCGTCAGGGCGCCTGTGGGCTTCGTCAAGGCGGGCGATCGCTACGAGAAGGACCCGGACCGCCGCGTGCAGGAGGCCATCAGCTTGGTCTTCGACAAAGTCCTGGAGCTCGGCAGCGCACGACAGGCTCTGCTCTGGTTCCTCGAGCATAATCTGGATTTGCCGGTGAAGGGCAAGGACGGCGAGACGGCTTGGCGGTGCCCAAACTACGCCACCATCCACCGAATGATCGAGAACCCCATCTACGGCGGCACCTATGCCTATGGTAAGACGGCCGTCGTGGCGGGCTACGACGGGGCCGGCGTCAAGGTGAAGATCCGCCGCAAAGCACGCAGCGACTGGCTGGCGCTGATGCCGAACGCCCATGAGGGTTATGTCAGCTGGGAGAAGGCCGAAGCGATCCGCAAGATGGTCAGCAGCAACGTACCCACCAGCCGCCACCATGGTGCGCCCAAGCACGGCGACGCTTTGTTGGCGGGCCTGCTCCGCTGTCGCCGATGCGGGCGTAAATTGACCCTCCGCTACTCGGGAGCGAAGCATCACATCCCGCGCTACAGCTGCACCCGCGGCTGGATGGACAATGGCGAGCCGCGTTGCATCGCTTTTGGCGGGCTGAGGGTGAATGACGCCATTGAGGGTGCCCTTCTCACTGTCGTTGGCCCTGGCGCTATTGCGGCAGCCGTTGCTGCCGAGAAGGAGGCGGGGCAGCAACGGGACCAAGTGCGTGAGGGTGCTCCGGCGTGATCTCGAAGCGGCGCGCTATGCAGCCGGTCGGGCCTTACGGCAATACGACGCTGCCGACCCGGCCAACCGATTGGTGACTGGCGAACTGGAGGCGCGATGGAACAAGGCGCTCGCCCGCGTGGCGGAGGCCGAAGCCAAGATTGCCGCCCATGACGCCGCCACGGTCCCGTCCACCGTCGATCCGGCATCATTCGCCACGCTCGCAGCCGATCTCAAGAGCGTTTGGACCGACCCCACGACCGATGCACGGCTGAAGAAGCGCATCGTCCGCACCGTGATCCATGAGGTGATTGCCGATATCGATACCAATGCAGCCGAGATCGTTCTGCTCATCCATTGGGTTGGCGGGGTCCACACCGAGATACGCCTGCCCAGGCGGCGGCGCGGGCAACGCACCAGCACCTCGGCCGATGTGATTGCCGCCGTACGCCAACTGGTGCTGATCGCCAACGACGATCTCATCGCCGGCATCCTGAACAGGAATGGGTTGGTGACCGGCTATGGCAATCGCTGGACGCGCGAGCGTGTCACCTCGCTGCGCTCCTATCACGGCATCGCCGTCTACAAGCCGGCTGACGACGGAATCGAACCGTGGCTTAACCTCAACAATGCCGCGCGGCTTCTTCATGTGGCGCCTAAAACACTCAGGGTTGCGGCGGAAGCTGGTGGGATCGAGGCACTCCACCCTTTGCCGGACGGTCCCTGGATCTTCAGCCGTGCCGTTCTCTCCACAGCGCCGGCGTGTGCCATCACCGAACGCGCACGCCAGAACCCAAGGCACCCCGCGGGATCGCATCCCGATCAGCAAAGCCTGTTCTCTTCAATGACATAGACAGATGGGTGTTGCGATGCGCGCTTGTAGTGGCGTCGCCAGCTCTCGATGACCATCTGGGCCTCGCGCAAAGTGTAGAAGATCTCGCCGTTGAGCAGCTCATCGCGCAGGCGGGCGTTTGAAGCTCTCGATGTAGCCGTTCTCCCACGGGCTGCCCCGCTCGATGTAGGCGGTCTTGCGCTGCTCCCGGCCGCAGCCGGATGCACGATCCGTCGGCCAGCCAGAGCCTGCCGCGCTGGGGTTGCTTATGGGGACCTTCAGCCCCTCACGTTGCCAGATCGCTCGACCCGCTTGTCGTTGATTATCCAGCCCGCCTGACGCAGGAGCTCGGCGACCTTGCGATAGCCATAGCGGCCGTAGCCGGGCAAGCTCGATAATATCGGCTGTGAGACGCTGCTCGTCGTCACAACCGCCCAGGACCTTGCGTTGCGTCGGGCGATGCTGCCCGAGCGCGCCGCACAGGCGCGACGCTCGGAGACATGCAGCTGCGCTCGGACCTGCTCAATGCAGGCACGGCGACGCGCGGGCCTTAGAAGTTTCCCCGAGCAGTCTCCTGCAGAATGAGCTTATCCGGCGTCAGATCGGAGACCGCCTTGTACAGCCGGCTGTTCTCGAGCTCAAGGTCCTTCAGGCGCTTCACGGATGGGTACGCCGAAGGCGTAATAAGGGCGAGCGCCGCAAGTAAACGCTCGCGCGAGGCTCACCAGAGCGGCGTCGTCCTGGCAGCCCGAGATAGACCCAGATCATAGACAGAAGTACCGTAGGAATCTGGAATTGCCAGAACAGATCAACCTCGATGGGCAAGCGGAACAGGTGGAAGAGAAAAACAGCAATGGCAAAAATCTGCTCCGCGTCAGGCCGTGAAAATAGCAAACATGATCCAATCCTGACGGATATAGTGGCCAAGGTCGCTAAGAGTACAAGTAGTCCGACGTAGCCAAGATCCACAGCGACTTGTAAAAACGTGTTGTGGAAGTGGTACCCCGTCTTGTCAATTTTGAGATCGTGGGACCATATCTCTTCAGCTCCCCAGTTTCCAGGTTGCCAATAGGCCTGGTAACCGACCCCGAGCATAGGGCGTTTCTCGATCGCCATATCGGCCCATTCCCACATCCACGTTCGGCCTGTCAATGTCACGTCTTTTCCGAGAGAATTGAGGAGTGTGGTGAAGTCTCCGACATATAGCCAAACGATCAGAAACAAAACGACCAAGAAAGCCATGAGAAGAAGGAATGCAAAACGGAGCGCGGGCGCAAAACGAGCGACGAAAGCAAGCAGGCAAGTGACTGCTATTGCGGCCATCGAAAAGACCAATGCGCCTGTCGACCTCGATAGAACCAGGAGTACAGGAGACACTGCAGCTGCTGCGAATGCGATTAATCGAACTATGCCTGGCCGCGACCTGTCGAACGCGACGATCGTCGCCGTAAGCAGCAGCAGCCCGACGGAATAACCAAAATAATTCTTGCTACCGAATAACCCGACCAGTGTGACCTCACCACCCCAAACCTCATTCTGGCCCACTAGTAAACCGAGGGCTGTAACAAATGCCAATGCCGAAAACAGGGCCCCTAGCATCGTTCGCGGCTTGACGCACGACCCTGCCAATACTCCAATGATAGCTGTCAGCAGATATTGTGTGCCGGCTCTCAGCGTCCATCCCGCAACACCCGACCACGCCGTAGACAACAATGCGAATAGGGGCAGCGCCAACACAGGCCAGTTCGAAAGCAACCTTCCAATTGTTGCATTAGGGTTCCGCGCTGCTATCCAGACCCACGGAAAAAGGAATAGCAAAATTACAGCCGTTGTGCCAATTTGCGTTGCTGTCCAATGGCCAGACAGCAGCATTGCAAATGAAAAGAAGCAAAGGGCCCAGTCTGAACGGTCTGTCCCTGCAAAAAACGCCGCTGCCCGCGGACTTGACGGCGCGGCTCCGGCCACTCCAATTCGAACGCTCAAGGCCCCGCCTCGTTCCAGGTATCGATCCACTGCATTCGCGCGAACCCTCCAAGTTGCTGAGATCCCCGGGGCAGAACGCGCGTCCGGTGCGGGGCGCTAGAATGACCGAATGGATCAAGGTCAGCATATATTGCGGCACTACTTATGTCCACACGAGGCTCTCCGCTGATTGCATCGAACGGTCATTTTTGGTCCATATCCGGGACGCTCACAGAGTCTTGCCCGCTAACGTTCGCGCACCCATTGTCCCTCCGCCGCCCAAGGCGCCGACTCGGTTGCTTTGAGTTGCGGCTCAGCGGCAAAAAATGTCAATTTCCGTGACTAGCGCATCCACCCGGAAGGCGCAGGTGATCGCATGCCGGCGAGCGGGCTGCGACTTGCCGTGGGGGCGGGGCGCGCAGCCGCAGACGCGACGGTCCCATGCTTCAGCGCCGCTGCAACAAATCCGTTCCTTCTCCATTCTCCGACCAGCGACGGCGACATTGCAGTGACGTGATCACCTCAATCGCCCCCTGTCATGGGAATATCCCTAGGAACAATCCTGTGACATCACCTCCGCTCCCGCGTCCGAGACGCGGAACCGGGCGAGAACGAGGCCGAGCGTCGGGCCTCCGAGGTGCAGTTGTTCAGGCACTCGCCGCTAAGTGCCAAGAATGATATCCCCGACCGAGGGGCTCGTGGCCGCTGCTGCTCTCAATCGCCTCAAGCACGGTCACCTCCGGCATAGTCACGCATAAAGCCGTACCAACTCAAAAAGCCAATTTCGGCGACGAGCAACCGAGACCGGAGGCGCCGCCGACTTCGCTTTCGTCGTCTTGCGACCTGCTGGATTCGCAGTCGGTGTGGCGCTAGGCTTGCGCTCGTCCAATTCGCCTAATTTGTCCGCTCCGCGCTAAGGATTACGCGATGTCCGGTATCTTCCCGAGCGGTCTATCTGGGGCCAATGTTCATGCGCACTTCATTCATTTCTGTAAACGGCTCACTACCGCGATTCGCCGTCCCGCGTTCCATCCGTGGTCTAGTGGGGCAACGACGGCTATTGTAATGGTTGCCTTTCTTCCGGCGATCAACACTCCCGTCTTCAGTGCCGAAGATGAAGCCCGGCACTACAACCGCCTGCTCGGGCGAGGCATCAATCTGGGTAGCGCTCTCGAAGCGCCGCAAGAGGGGGCCTGGGGTATCACATTGAAGTCTCGGTATTTCCGGGACATCAAGAATGTCGGTTTCAACTCGGTGCGGATTCCGATCAGCTGGTCCACACATGCCGGGACCCAGCCCCCGTATGCAATCGAACCCATGTTCTTCGGTCGGGTGGATTGGGCGGTCAATCAAGCCCTATCGCGTGGCCTCGTGGCCGTCATCAATGTGCACCATTATGATGAAATGAACAGAGACCCCGTCGCACATCTGCCGCGCCTCGTCGGCATGTGGAAGCAGATTGCGCAGCACTATCGCGGCTACTCGGATCGCCTTTACTTCGAACTGCTGAACGAGCCGGTCCGCCAATTGACGGATGATCAATGGCAGGGCGTCTTCCCGGAACTCCTCCACGCCGTGCGCGAAACGAATCCGGCGCGGATGGTTATCGTCGGCCCGGCGAATGGGAACGACCTCCGTCATCTCGACAAGCTGTACCTGCCGGAAGAGGACCGGCATCTGATCGCCACCTTCCATTACTATTCTCCACCCCAGTTCACCCACCAAGGAGCTGGTTGGGTCCCCGGTAGCGATGCGTGGAAGGGCACAACCTGGACAGGTTCTGCACAGGAGCGCGACGTAATGGCGCGAGACTTTGACGATGCGGCGGCGTGGGCCGCAAAAACCGGGCGGCCGTTGTACGTTGGGGAGTTCGGCAGCTATGAGGAGGCAGACATGGCGTCGCGGGTGCGATGGACGCGCGCCGCCGTTAACGAGGCCCAAAAGCACAGGTTCAGCTGGGCGTACTGGGAATTTTGCGCTACTTTTGGAGCGTATGATCCAATTGCGTTGGCGTGGCGCGAGCCGCTGCTGCAGTCGCTGATAGGTAGTGGGAATGGCAACAAGGATTGACCTCGCGGGGGCGACTGACGTCAAGCGGACAAACTGTAATCGGCTTGCGCTAACGGGGCAGCAATGAAAGGCGGGCTGATCGTTGCGGTTACACGGGACCGTTATTCGACAAAATTCAACGTTCCAAAGCCGTCGCGGCATACCATCCGCCCGACGATTTTTGTTCCTACCCACAGAGTGTCTCCTCACATTGAGGGGATCACCGTTTTGTGGCCAACTCGCTGCGACCTGATCCACACCATCAATAGAATTCCAATTCTAACCAAAAAAAAATTTGTTATATCATTCGAGTCTCATTTACCTAGGTATTTTTGGGGCGAAAAGAGCAGGTTCTTTAAGTATATGCGGGGGCTATTGGCGGCACCTTCGTGCCGCAGGATTATTGCTTGGTCAGAATGCGCCAAGAAAATCTTCCTTGCGACGCACGCAGGCACTGAAGAATTCGATGCGCTGGCAGGAAAACTCCAGGTCATTTATCCGAACATCATCTTGCCGGAGTACGAAAATGAACCCCGAACCCGGCAAACCCCCATAAAGCTCGTTTTTGTTGGCTCGCATTTCGGACGAAAAGGAGGCGCGGTGGCGGTGCGGGCCGCCGAACTGGCACGTCTGCGCCGGATGCCCTTACATTTCCACATCATTTCCTCTCTCCAGGCAGGCGGTAACATTTGGACCGACCCACGTGATAGGACTTTTTTTGATCAGTATTTCAAACTGTTGCAGAATGATAACGTCACGTTCGATAAGTCCTTGCCGAACGAAATGGTTATTGAGGCTTTACGTGGTGCGGACTTTTCGATCCTGACGACGCTGAGCGATACGTTCGGGTTCGGCGCCATCGAGTCTCTCGCTGTCGGTACACCGGTCATCGCTACACCCCAAGGAGCATTGCCGGAGTTTATCGTACACGGTTACAATGGATTGACCGTGCCGCTTGAGGTCAATGCCTACGGTGAATGGATCCACGCCGGCCGGTCTGACAAGGATAGCAGGGTATTCGAGGCACTGTACCGCAACGAGATCGAGCGCATGGCGCGCAACCTGGTCGAAGCGGTAGCTCTATATTGCGAAACCTCAGGCCTTCTTGCGACGATGCGGCAGAATGCGCGGGCGACTGCCGAAAAGTTCTTTGACAGCCGAAAGACCTCTCCCCTTCTGGATAGAATTTACGAGGAGAGCGTTTTGGGTCCGGCCCCAAAGGTCCGCGCCCCGTAGTTCCGGAAACACGCTCCTGCTGATTGAGCGCAAGTAATCGAGAACGAGAGGCGATAGAATCTGACTGCGGTGTCAACCAGCGGATCATGGTAGCGGCCCCATATTAGGGCTAATACTCATAAATCAGAGAAGTTGTTGGGCCGCTCATTTTTGGCTCCCCGGATCTTCGGAAAGGAAACGAAAGGAACGAGTCGGACCAACAGGTTACGTTTTATCAGTCTAGACCTTTAGGCGCGTTATCAGTCTGGACCTTTAGGCGCGCAATCGCTGATAGTTCACGGGTAGCAGCCGCATAGAGATATGCGCGTTCAGTGAGGCCGGAGACGGTCGTTGACAGTCATTTTTACTGTAATATTCTCTTTCTTTTGAGGCAG
>WNFC01001858.1_pt1 | contig 22448 bp, 21 predicted proteins | sample 5400541 | NCBI WGS metagenome assembly WNFC01 (sample SAMN13153342, study PRJNA577476) | soil metagenome | isolation source: 120 cm saprolite under Douglas fir tree site 2 hole 2 replicate 1 | place: USA:California | collected 2015-04-18
GCTTTCATGGGGATGACTCATTATACGGTAATCGGGCAGCGCACCCAACCAACTCCGTGACTAAAGTAGTGACGGTCTCGAATACCTATTTCGGGCTTCCAAACCGGCTTCCGAAAGGCACTCCGGAAAAAGAAAGTAGTTACTAAACAGTAAGTTTAGGCGATCATTCTGGCAATCAAGGGAACGTCGCACGAGGGGGAGTTGGGGAATGATTCGTGCCACTGGTTCCAGAGCGCTACTCAGATACTAATAGCGTTACCTCCGGTTCTGACGAGTTCTCGCGCCACTATCAAGCGCTCCTGCAGACGGCTGATCCCGTAGCCACGGCGCGCACCATGCGCGGTCTGTTTGCCGAATTGCTAAAGCAGTTTGAGCACAACATCCGCTTTGACCGCCTCGGTTTTTCTCTGCACGACCCAGCCCGCAATACTCTGGTAACCCATGCTCTCATGCAAAAGGGGGAGTTCGATGTCCCCAGCGAAATCCCTGTCGAGGGCTCTCTAGAACTGATCTTGCAACAGCACCGTACCGTTGAAGTACGCGATGTCGAGACCGAGACCGACTTTGCCGATCTCCGCGCGATGGCCAAAAGAATCGGCTTTCGCTCTTTTCGGCAGCATCGGCACGCGAAGGGCGTGCGCCGCAAAAACCATCAGGATGGCAATTCCGCGGAGCCCGTCCAGTTGGGGAATTCGCCGCATAGAGTATCCCCATTCTGCTTGATGTGTCACCCCGGGAGGTAGTGCACACAATGAGTCACAAGGCTCACACTGTTTTCGCGATTTCCCAGCGTACATTGTGCGCCAACACTCACGCGCTCCCGAACCTATTACCATGAAGACTAGATTCAAAACATGACTCCCACCGCCACAGAATTTGATACCGGCCTGCTGCCGCTCTTGGTCTGTCCGCGCCACGGCCTTCCGCTGGCGCAACAGGAGTCGAGTCTCGTCTGCACAGGTGGAGATCGTTATGCCATCATCGAAGGCATTCCCATTTTGCTACTCTCTGAGGCCACCCAGACCCACGTCGAAGGCACGCGTTCTCTCGAAGTCGCCCGCCAGGGCCAGTCGGCGATGTTGCCTCAGTTCAACGTGCCTGCAGGCACCATCGACCCATTTGTGCAGACCTCAATCGGCGCAACCAATGGATCGCTGTACCAGCATCTTGTCGGGAACATGAAAGAGTACCCAATCCCGCATCTCCGCCTGCCGGCCGGAGACAGCAAGCGGTTTCTTGAGATCGGCTGTAGCTGGGGGCGATGGTGCATCGCCGCCGCCCGCCAGGGTTATCGCCCGGTAGGCATCGATCCATCTCTAAAGGGAGTCCGCGCCGCCCGCCGCGTGGCCGCGCAACTCGGCATCCAGGCCCATTACCTGGTCGCTGACGGACGCCATCTTCCCTTTGCCGACGATAGTTTCAGCCAGGCATTTTCCTACAGCGTCCTACAGCACATCTCGCGCGACGAAGTGCGCAAGACCCTTGCCGAAATCCACCGTGTGCTTCGACCCGGCGGCGGTTCTTTGGTGCAAATGCCCAATGCTTTCGGAATCCGTTGCCTCTATCATCAGATGCGGCGCAGGTTCCGTGAAGCCCGCGACTTCGAAGTCCGCTACTGGCGCCCCCGGCAGCTACGCTCCGCTTTCGCCGCAACTGTGGGGCCCACCCGCCTTTCCGTGGATGGATTCTTCTCTCTCAACGCCCAATTCAGCGATCTCCGCTTCCTGCCCTGGAAATATCAGCTGCTGGTTCGACTCTCCGAATGCCTCCGCCGCAGCAGCCTGAAAATATCCGAGCTGGCTTATTTCGCTGACAGCCTCTATGTCTCATCCGTCAAGAATAAAGATCAGACCACAGCGAACACCGAGCCGCGGATCAGTCTCGAGCCGCCGCTCTCCGCAATCGAATCGAACCTGCCACTTCCAGTAACTGTGCCACATGATCGCGCCAGCTAAAAGCATCTGACCTCTCCGCCGCGATCAATTGCCTCGCCACTTCGGTCGAAGCCGCAATCCCCGCCACAGTTTCGGCAAGCTTTTCAGGAGAGAACCGTGGAAAGTACCTCGCCGCGTCGCCGCATACCTCCCGATGGACTGGCAGATCGGCCGCAGCAATCGGCAGCTTTGAAGCCATCGCCTCCACCAGCGGATGCGCAAACGTCTCGGTGTAAGCTGGAGTCACATAGATATCGCATGCGCGATACAGATGATGCAGCAAGCGGTACGGCACCGCCCCCAGTTCCACTACTTCTTCCCGAATTCTCAATTGCTCGACGATCGCAGCGGCCCGCTCGGGACGGTAGGCACCCGGATTCGCCCCCGTCCGCAATTCGCAGGTCAGAAATACTCTGACCTTCCGTCCTGCCAAAGCCTGACGCAACAGCGGAATGGCGCGCAGTAAAGTCTCAAAGTTGCGGTAATAATTGTAATGGCTCACAAACAACAACTTAAGACACCCGTTCGCTGCATCCACTTCTTGCCGAACTGCATCCGGCAGCCCTGACTTGTCCGCGAAAAATACTCCCCGGTCGAACCCGTGATGAATGGCAAGAACTTCTTTCCCGGTCCATCGTCTGAGCTCCTCCGCATAGGCCCGACTGGGGGCCACCGTCCGCTCCGCCCAATAAATAGATTTCCTCGCCAACAGCCCCTTAAATCGTGTGTCCGCCCAGATGCCGTACTCGCTCCGCGACCTCAGGTCGCGACAAAAATCCCGCGAAGTGTACAGAGAGTTTCCGCTCAGCAGAACTTGCGGCACCGGCGATTTTCGCAACGCGAAATTTCCCGCCGAAATCAAAACCTCAGCACCCGATTGCCGGATCAGCCCCGGCAGCGCGCGCTGCTCAAACCAAAACCGTCGGGCTGTCCCCCAGGAACTTGCCCATTAGCCAAAGTTACGTTGGGAAAATCACCGAAGCCGCCCCTCACACCCGGCTGCACAGCCAGAGTCGTTCGTACTGAAGGCAAGGCCGAAAGCTGCGGCAGAACGTTGTACAGGTAGGTAAGGCCAGCCCCTGCGCTCGCTCCCAAGCCATTCAGGAACAGATGAATCATTGCCCCGAAGCTGCAGCCAGGAATTGCGGCTCGGCCACGGGCATCATGATCTCGTTCGCACGCGTCGCCGCCGCCGCGTGGAGCACATCAACCAGAATAAAAGCCATCGCCCAGAAAAGCACGCAGACGTAGTATCCCACCGCAAACATCCAATCCTCAAACCCGGCGTGCACAAGACCCGCCGCTACAACCGCCGCTGCAGGAATGGCGGGAGACAAAATATCGCCGCTTCGGCGCACCAACGAGAACGCTCGGCGCACGTGCAACGCCGCCATCCACACCAGGAAATAAAAAGGAACCACACCCAGCAGTCCCACCCATTCGGCGATGGCCAGATAACTATTGCCGTGCTCACGCACTACTCTGGAATCAAAATGGGAGTGAATCGGAACCAGTTGGCTCCAGTCATCCGCGGTCAGGCTGGTGCCGAAGCCGCTGCCAAACCAAGGATGGTCTTTAATCACCGCCAAGGTTTGGTCCCACGGTCCTTGGCGGGATCCCATAAGGCCGGATTGTTGTTTCCCTTTGTACAGGAATACCGAAACAACGGAGTCCGATCCATTCCATCGTGGCGCGTCAGCGGGCAGCGGAACCAGCGTCACCACAACCATGGCGATCAACACTGTCGCTGCCGCGCCTTTCACCATCAGCCGGAACTGCCGCGTCATAACTCCGATCATGAGGCACGCCAGCACGGCCGCTGCCGTGCTCGCTCGCGAGAAACTGCTCAGCAATGCCATCATCGACAGCAACAGCGCGAATCCGCGCCGTCTCCGTTCGACCGCCGACGTAGCTGCCAGCACTCCCCAAAACAGGACTGGCACCACCACCACCCCCATCACAGCTCCCAGTGAGTTAGGGTTTCCGAAAATCTCGAAACGAAACAAGAAGTAGGACCCCGCGCTGATATACGTCACCACCTCGCAGATCACTACCAGACCGCGAAAGAATCTCTCCGGGTGGAGCGCGGGCACCGCAAGCCTCGCTCCCGAACATCCGTACAGAAACAACGTCAGCAAGCTGAGCGCTTTCAGGACGGATTCCTCGGGATAGGCCGACACTACTGCCGAAACGAGTGCCGACAAGACGCAGAAGAATGCAACCAAGTGAAACGTGCCAAAATAATGACCGTTGACTTTCAGATAGATGGCGAAGCCGGCCAGCGCCCCAATCGCCAGCACAAACCATCGTCCCTGCAGCCACGCGATCCTAAGGGGCAGGTCCATGCCCGCCCACAGAAACGACGCCATCAAAATTAGAAAGAAGATCTTTCGGTACCGGGCTAGCGCAGCAAAAACCACCTGCGCCACGATGATCGCTCCGAGGAATTCCGAATTGGCCAGGTAGCCTGGGCTGCGCAGTAGAACCAGCAACACTAGGGCCGCCCCGCCCGTCAGAATGATCAGTGTCCTCAGTCCGCCATCAGACATGAAAGAGCTTCTCTGCGCCGATCGAATAACCGCGATTGGATGATAGCAGCGTCCGTCGTAGCGATGGTTACCGATGCAGGTTCTCGCGCACTGAGCCTGCTCTCTCCGTAGCGTTGGCCCTACGACCGTCACCGGGGTGCGACGCTGTCAACCCCGGGCCGTCACCTTCCCGGCTCGGGAAAACCGGCGTCAGCGCGTCCGCCAGTCCCGCAGCACAAGTCTGCGGACTATACTGCTGAATCAGTTTTGTGCTTTCCCGCGACATCCTCTCGCGCAGCCCGAGGTCAGTCGCGACTTCCTGCATGACCATCGCCAGCCGCGGCCCATTTCGCGCAGCAACGATTATCCCGTTCCCCCTAACTAGATCTGCGGCGCACCCGGCAACCGAGCTGCAGATCACCGGCAACCCACACGCCATCGCCTCATTCACCACTAGTCCCCATGGATCGCTGTGCGTGGGCAGGACGAAACATTCCGCGAGCCCATAATAGGCCGCCAATTCGTCGCGATGCACAAATCCCGGAAAGTACACTACTCCCGGATAAACATCCCGCGCCAACTTCTCAAGCTGGGCGCGCTCGGGCCCATCACCGGCATAGACCATTCCTAACTCCGACCTCAACTCTGGCGCCAGTAGGCCGTAAGCTTCCATGAGATCAAAAATTCCTTTGCTTCTCACCATCCGCCCGACGAAAAGAAAATATCGCAACGGAAGTCCGAGGCTATGCCGCACCTGCTCGGCCTTATCTCGAACTATCCTTGCGCCGGCTGCGAACCGGTCTATATCAACGGCATTTGGAGCCGTAAAAATCTTCTCCGCTGCAACACCAAGCCGTAACAAATACTCCCGTGACGATTTCCCCGGCACCACAAACCCGTCGCACCCGCGCAGAAAGCTCCCCTTCAGCAATTCCACTGGAGCACGCTCACCGCGCTGATCGCTGCTCGTACTCTCGCACCACAGGAAGAACTGCACGCGATTCCGCTTTGCCCACCACTGCGCTTGCCAAGAAGCCAGGTAGTTGTACCCGCCGCACACGACCACTTCCGGCTGAGCCCGTTCCAACGCGCTCGTAACGCTCTGGTTCACCAGAATGTTGTACTTCCCCAGCCGCGTTCTCCACGACGGCAGCACTTCATACGAAAAGCGGATTTCCTCCGCATACACCCGCCACTGTCGCATGGAATTGTCGGTTTCCGACAAGAAGATAACGTGCAAATCAACTTCCGCACGCTCTGCCAGCACATTGAAAACCGGGATCCGGTACGGCGCGATGATCTCCGTCAGCACCACCACCCGGCGTTTCATTGCGCACACTCCCAGTACACTTCCGTCAGGCGCTGCGCCTGATGACCCAGCGTGTGCCGCTGTAAAACCACACTGCGCGCGCTCGCCCCCATACGGCTCCGAAGCTCGCCATTTTCCAGAAGTATCTTCAGGCAATCGCTCAGTTGGACTTCATTCTCCGGACTAATCAGAAACCCGTTCTTGCCATGCTCTATGATTTCCTCGATTCCCTGCCCCTGGCAACCGATCGCCACTTTCCCCGACGCCATCGCCTCCAGATAAACGCAGCCCAGCCCCTCATAACCGCTGGGCAGCGCAAACACCGCACAGCGCCGCATCGCCTCCGCAATGGTTTCTCTGCTCTTTCTCCCCCGAAACCGCACCCGTCCGCTGATCCCCAGTTCGTGCGCCAAACGAATCAGGTTGTGCCGTTCCGGCCCATCTCCGAAAATCTCCAGCCAACATTCTGGAACTAACTCGAGGACACGCGCAAAACTCCGCAGCAACAGCGAGTGGCCCTTGATCGCAATAAGATTCCCTACGCTTAATACCGTCGGCGGTGATCTCAATTCCGGCCCCGGACGGAACATCTCCGCATCCACCCCGTTATAGATCACTCGCGTATTCCGGGTGAGATCTCCCCCCAGCCGTTCGCGCACTCTCTCGCTGATGCAAATCACGGCGCGCGCAGAGCGATAGACTCTTTCCGAAATCTGCTTGCACCAGCCCGGCGCCGCACGCTCCGCCTGAGTTACTGAAAACACATCCAACCCATGTACCGAGACCACGAACGGAATCCCCAGCTTCTTGCTGATCAACCTCGCCGCGTGTCCACAAGGCAACGCCCCGTGCGCATGGATCAAATCAAACGGTTCCCGTCGGTGCATCTCGCTTAGAGTTCCCCTCAGGGCTGCCGCCAGGAACACCCCAGCCGTCGGCAGCCCCCAATTCCCCGGCACAGAAAAATATGTTTTCCAGACTATGGAAATCTCTGAATTCGTGGGTTCCGCACGGCCGCGATAAAAGGGCTGGACCGCGATCACCTGGTTTGAAACCCCCAGGCGTTCGGTCCAACTCAATGGTTCTGCCACGAAACAGCCCTGTACGCTGTCTGCTACGGACGGATAAAAAGGAGTAAGCGTAAGTACATGCGGGCAGCGCACTAAGTTCCTGGCCTGCCTTACGGGTGCCTCATCGGCCCGGGCGGCGGTCAGGAGGCTCTCCTCAGTTCGCGACCGGAGGTAAGCGCCGTAAATGTTTCCGCCCACTGTGCTGTGATACAGTCCCAATCGTATTTCTTACTGTGCTCCCGCGCGGCCTGCCCTAATGCCCGTCGGAGCTGCGGCCTCGCCAGCAGCAGTTCCAAGAATGAAAGCAAATCTTCATCTGCGACCGCTTGGAAACCCGTGACTCCGTGGATCACAGTTTCCGCCGAATAATGGTTCCGGATGATTGCCGGAACTCCGCAGGCGGCCGCTTCCAGAATCACCTTCGGGGAGCCCTCGAAGACTGAAGGAAAAAGGAAGATATCAGCACGGCGATACTGTTGGCGCAGTTGATCTGCACTCATCGGCCCAGCCAACACAACGTTTCTGAGGCCCTCTTGGGCAACCCGGGCCGCGAGTTCCCGGCCCATGGGCCCGTCCCCAGCAATGGTAAAATCCGCGCCTGGAAAACGTGCTGCTGCGGGCAGTAAAAACTGCGGCTGTTTGCGACTCCGCAGTGTTCCCACGAAGAGTACCTGCGGCCGCTGATTCACGGGGCGGTCCCACTGGGGATTAAAGAAATCCGTATCCACCCCGGTCGGAACGACCTCACTGCCCAGCCCGTATTCGACTTTCAAACCGCGCTGCACGTGGGTTGAATTGCTGAACAGGTAGTCACACCGCAGGATCGTCTGCTCCCATAACCGGATCGCCTCCGGCGAAACGTCCGTCTCGTTGCGAAGGTCACACTGAGACTCAATGCTACCGATGGTGATGCGGCCGTCGCGCCATTTTTTCCGCAAGCTTAAGTAACACCTGCTGGCTGGAGATGACTTCACGTAAAAAAGGATCTGATGCTTGCCCCATAAAAACTCGGCAAGAATCCTGACCGTTTGCCGTCGCTGAGGAAGCTGGATCAACCGTGTATTGTTTCGCGCCGCAATGCGTGGGTCAGGCGCTCCCAGCACGAACATGCTCACATGAAAGCGGCTGGGGTCGAGGCGGCAAACGATCTCCCGGGCATTCCCCATCTGCGCATTCGGCCAGCCCGCGTCAGCGAAGCTGTCCACCAGGATTCGGTGTTGCCTCATTGCCATCTTCGCCGCAGAAAATCAACCGTGTTAATGGAGATCATTGGTCACCGAGTGCGCCCATTCTAGTCGAAGGTCCCGCAGTCGAGCCCCGAGACGCCTGTCGAAATCCAGTGCCTTCCGTGATTCTGCCAGGTGTTTTTTCGCGCCTTGCAGCAGTTCCTTGCGGACGCCCCGCGCGCTATCTAGGGGCAGTGGACGCACTTCCTGAGGATCAGACGCCAGATCAAATAACTGCTCACTTCCGGACGCAAAATCTACCACCAACTTGTTCTGTCCCTTCATGATCGCCAGAATCCTCGAACCCATTCGCCCGTCCGGATAAAAAGGGTTGGTACATCCCTTGATGCATTCCGTGACAGCCGCTCGGTCCCAACGCTCATTTTTTTGGATCTGGTTCCAGCAACTGCACCCGCGAAACACCGCCGGCTGCGATATCCCCATAATGTCGAGCAACGTGGGGGCAAGATCAATCAAACTCAGCGGAGACTCGAATTGCCCGCCTTGGGAGTACTCCGGAACTCGCAGCAGCAGCGGAACCCGCGTCAGTTCTTGAGTGAGCTTCATGGGGGTGTGGAAACGCCCCCCATGCTCCAGAAATTCCTCCCCGTGGTCCGCCGTGACTGCCAATGCGCACTTGTCCCACAGGTTCAGTTCCACCAATTTCTCCGTCAGCCTGCGAATCTGCGTGTCGGCCCAGCGGATCCCGGCATCATAGAGTGCAATAACGTCCTCACGCTTGCTGTTCAGGCGTTCCGCGTTCAGGTCCTGGCGGTTCCAATATGAATTCGCATATCTTGCTCGGTTTCCCTTCAGTCTGCCGCCCCCCATCAACTCCAGCGCCTCTTGCTTGGGGAAATACGGCGAATGGGGATCCATCAAGTGCAGCCACAGGAAAAAAGGGACCCCGGCGCTTTCGCCGAGCCATGGAATCGCGTAGTCAACCATGACATCTGCCGCCGGGAATCTTCTTAGCGAGTCCATCGCGGCGTCAACCGGCGCGTCTAGTTTCCGGCAATAACGAAAATACAATTCATCGTAGGCCGCTCCCAGCGGAGCCACCTTGTGGCACGCTTGGGAAAAAAGCCTGTTCGCCCGTCCGCGCAGTCTCGATGCAGGCTGAGCGCCCTGCTCGCTGGCGAATTCCACCAACTCGCTTTCCAGAAAATCCCGGAACACATCGAAGCCGAGATGGTAGCCGAACCTCGGGGAAAGGTAAGGATTGGCAGCTAGAAACGCACCCGTTGTAAAACCGTGCTCTCGCAACTCCGAAGCGATCGTGGGTTCATCCGGTGCCAGGCCCAGCACATCCCGCCCCATCGAAAGAGGGAACCTGGAGGCAAGAATCCCGGGCAGCGAATAGTAAGTTGGGACCCCTGCAGCTATCGCATTCTTGAAAACAAAACTTCGGCTGGCTAGAGAGTCCAGGAAAGGCGTCGTGGGACGCTCATACCCCAGGAAACCCACATGGTCCGCCCTTAAGCAATCAATCGTGACCAGAATAAGTGAGCGTGGCGCCTGCTTCATTGGTCCACCGCCTGCACCAGGTTTGAGTTCCAATCGCGCCGTTTGGCCGAGACTGAGATCCTCGCATTGCGGTTCTGGAAAGCGCCCTGGGTGACGATTCCGTACATATCTTCGTCATTCACATAAAGCAGTCCCGGGTATCTCGCTTCGAGCGCGCTTAGCAGCGAATCAAGGCCCGCAAGCGAAGGGGTGCGGAAGTCTTTCAGCGTAGAATGAAAATTGATGGAGTGCACCGAAATGATCACCGGCAGCCCGCGCGAGAAACAACTGCCCGCAATCTGCATATATTTCTCGATGTCCAGCTCCTGGTGGCTGGGCTCGAAGTCAATCGTCCGGTAGAGATGCAAAATACCGAACTCATCCAGGTGCGGCGCCCGCAAGCCGCTCCCGCTTCCGTTTGCTGCAACCCGGACTCCTGCTTCTGACCACGCCCGACGGGTATCGCGGTTAGACCGATACCCCGGGGCACAGGCCGATGTCGGCTTTACTCCAAACAACCCCAGGAAATTATTACAGGCCTCCCGGATCAGATCGCTCTGCCGTTCCGCGCCAACAAACCCGGCATGTGGCTTCTCTGGGTTCCAGTACTCATACCCAATCCACGGCATCCGCCAGTGGATGTATGGTGTCTCTGCCTCCCAAAACAATCGCAGCAACTCTGCCCGGCTGCCTTCTTCCCCCAGCGCGCTCTCCGCCGCTGCCGCGCAGAAATGTGTTGTGCCGTGCAATGCCGGATAAAATACCCCTCGATCAATCCCTGCCCGATAAGAATCGAACAGTCCAGGCCGTGACCAGTTCCCCGGTAGTCCCTTCGCCAGCGGAAGAGTTTCGATGCCTTTGAATCCCCGGTCTCGCATCTTCTTGAAATCCAGGTTAGCCGTGCATAGATTCATCACCAGACACGGTGGCCGTCCCGTCGAATCCCGATGGCGCCCCAGCAGCTCCCCTACCGCCGCCACGTCTTCGGCAGTCTCGAGGCTGTAGAGATCGTAAGCACGCTCACCCAGCCTGACCCCGTGCCCGCGTAAATAGTCGTAACCCTCGTGGTCGCGAACTCCCACCCGGCCCCAATCGTCGCTCTGCAGTATCACCAGCGGTCGCGAGAACACCAGGCTCGGTAATTCCGCCGGTCGGCGAAATAGATTACGTACTGCTCTCAGCAAATTTCCCCCATGTGGTACTTGTCTAGCCGTCCAGCCAAGCCGGCACGTTCATCATATGTATCCCAGCCCCTTCAACCTCTCTTCAATGATCTGTTGCTCTTTCTCATCCATTCTCAGGGCATCATCGCGCACCAGTTCCTCCAGCGCCGCGGTCAGCAATTCCTCAAGTCCGCCGAAGCGGCGAGCAAATCTCTGTTCCGCCACGCTGCAAAGTTCTTCGCGCAAAATCACGGTCCGCTTACCATCCATCAGAAGCTCACCTCATCTCTTCTCAGGCTGTGCATGATTTTTGCCCACGCCATTTGCGTGAACCTTCGGTCTTCGCTATCCAGTCCAAACATCACCAGCGTGCCCAGAAAAGACACATACGCGCAGACCATGCCGGAGACTGCCACCTTCCATGGCGAATGCACGTCGGCCGCAATGTGCATCAACGCGAGGAGAATTGCCCCGGAGATCAGCGTCGGCAATGCCAGTTTGAGATACCCAGCATGGTACGGAAATAACTTCAAGCTTCGCCGCACCGCCGCCAGCGACCACATATTTGTCGTCGCCACCGTGATCGCCGAGGCCATCGCCGCCCCCGTCATTCCCCATCGCGGCACCAGAAAAAGGCTCAGCCCAATCAGCATCACAGCGTTTGCCGCCTGAATTTTGATCATTTCGACTTGATGGCCTGACATCATCAACAGGAATCCCACCGAGCCGACAGCGCAGTTGATGAGCTGACCGGCCGTTCCGATCACCAGCACCGCCGCACCAGGCCGGAACCCGGACCCAAAAACTTCCATCAGCGGCCGCGCAAAAACTGCAATGGTCAGTGCCAGTGGAATCGTCAGTATCACGATCCATTTGGTCAAAGTCGCATAAAGCCTTTGCAGCAGAATGCGGTTCCCGCCCGCGTGCAGTTCAGCGATCATCGGCGAAAATATCTGATTCACTGACTGCAATGCGATCGGCACAAACCCCACCAGCCCCATCGCCACCGCATAAATCCCGACCTCTTTGGGCGCCAAATAGCAGCCGAGAACAATCTTGTCCGTCTGCGAAAGCGCGAAGTCTATCGCCGCCAGGCCAAATGCAGCTGCGGAAAAAGCCACTACTTTCCCTTCGACTCCGCACAACGTTCCCGCACTCCGCGCCTCGGCCGGCGTCATCCTCCACACCGAAACTGCCAGCAACCCCAGCACCAGCATGGCGCTCGCCACCTGCGCAACCAGGTACCCGCCCAGCCCAAAACCCAGGCTGATAAGCAGCACTGCCGCCACGATGTTGACCGGAGTGCCGATGAAATGCGTGATCACCGTCCGCCGCGCCACGTCCCGGTATCCCGCCATGACCTGTGCCAGAAAAGTAGTCAGCACTCCAAACAGCATGATCAGCGCAAACGCCCAGCAATAGGAGCGCAGCGCCGGAGCATGATAAAAATGCACCGCCACCCACGGCCCCGCCACCAAAACCACCGCTCCCAGCAGCAGATTCCCCACCGAGAGCAGCGCCAATGCTCCCCGCAGAAACCCGCCCAGCCGCGCCAACTCGCCGCGCGTAGAATATTCAGCCACAAACCGCGCCGCTGCCGTAGGCAGCCCCACCGCGTTGAACAGCCCCATGAATCCCACAATGCTCATTCCCAGGGCATAAAGTCCTAGGGCTTCCGCCCCCAACCTGCGGGCCAGATAAATTTTGAACAGGTATCCCGCTGCGGCGGTGAGAATAGTTCCCGCAAAGTACACCGCCGACTGTCGTGAAATACTCCCGATTCTGCGGTGAAATTCGCCGACGCCCGGTCCGATTTCCGGCAGTGATCTGATTCCCTCGGCATCCGGAATTTTGACCGCAACACTCATGCTCGACTCTAGGCCCCAGGCCTTGAATTCATCCTGCGATTAATCTTCCTCTCTGCTTCAGTTTTTGAGCATATTCCGGCCCATAATTTTCTGATATGCCAACATGGGTTCGCCTGTGGAATTGGAAGCGGGATCAGGAGTTGCGCGGCGAGGATTCGCTGCTGATCATGGCCCAATCGAGCGGCGATCCTCGTTCAATATCGCGGGTCGCACAACGGCCGAGAATCTCCGATAGATGCCGCGTGTGCAGCCCGTGTGCGGGCCGGATGGAGCGAATGTTCTTGCTGGTGAACCTGTCTCCACGCTTCATATCTTCAGTTACGAACAGCGACCGGCGAAAAATCCGGCTGCCGCGTTCGTGGTCCCCAGGGCCGATTTGGCCTTGCCCCAGAGCTTTCTCCGCAACCCGTACCGCATCAACCATGTCTTTGAATTCGTGCGGCTCCAGCGAGAACGCGCCGTCCGGACCTCCATCCGCGCGAGAAAGAGTGAGATGCTTTTCCACAATGCACGCTCCCAGTGCAACCGCCGCAACCGGCACCGCAACTCCCATCGTGTGATCTGAAAGCCCGACCGGCAGTTCAAACCTGCATGCCAGCTCAGGAATCGCGCGCAAGTTCATCTCCTCAGGCCGGGACGGATACTCGCTGGTACACTTGAGCAACGCGATTTGCCGTGCGCCCGCCTGCCGCGCCGCCTGCAGCGCCTCTTCGATTTCTTCCACCGTCGCCATTCCGGCGGAAATAATCAACGGCTTGCCCGTGGACGCCATTTTTTGAATCAGCGGCAGATCCACCAGTTCAAACGAAGCCACTTTGTATGCCGGGACCCCCATGCCTTCCAGAAAGTCCACCGCCGTTTCATCGAAGGGAGAAGAAAACAGATCGAGCCCATGGTCCTGCGCAATCTGCCTCAGCTTGGGCTGCCAGTCCCAGGGAGTAAACGCCTCGGCGTACAGGTCATACAGCGTCCGGCCATCCCACAGCGTGCCTCCACCAATGCGAAAAATTTCCCGGTCGCTGCGGATCGTAATCGTGTCCGGCGTATAAGTCTGCAGCTTGACCGCGTCCGCCCCCGCCTCTTTGGCGGCGGCAATCAGGCGCGCAGCCTTCTCAAACTCCTGCTGATGGTTGGCCGAAAGCTCCGCAATCACATACACCGGATGGCCGGGGCCGATAGCGTGCTCGCCAATCTGAAAAGGCGTCGCCTCCAGAATCTTCACTGCAGGCGGGGAAAGCAAATCAATTCGGTTCGCCACTTTTCAGCATGATAGTGACACTGGAGCGCACCTGCAATCTGAGGTTACAACTCGGTATCTCTTGCGATAACGTAACCATGTAATGCATGACGCAGCGTCGCACTGGGATCAACTTCACGAAAACCCGCGCTTCCGCCCTTCCTACCCCAACGACCATGTAGTCCGCTTCTTGATCGCAACTCGGGGGCTAGTCAGCCAGTCCACGCCCGCGCGCTTCTTGGACATCGGAGTCGGCGCTGGACGCCACACCAAGGTGGCCGCCGACCTTGGCTTTTCTCCTTGTGGCATTGACATTTCTCTCGTCGGCCTTACCCACACTTACCAGCGCTTCCGCGACGCCGGCGCCCCGCTTCTGCTGGCGCAAGCTTCCATGCTCGGTCTGCCTTTCGCCGACCACAGCTTCCACGCTGTTCTTAGCTTCGGTGTCTTCTACTACGGCCGCGCCGAGGAGATGAAACGAGCCATCCATGAAACCCACCGCGTGCTTGCCCCGGGCGGCAGAACGTTCGTGGTCTTGCGCACTACCGCCGATTACCGCTTCGGCAAAGGCGTCGAACTCGAGCCCAACACTTTTCAACTCACCATCTCTGACACCAACGAGTTTGGGACAGTCCAGCACTTCCTCGCAGCCCCCAACATTCCTGAGTATTTTGGCGCCTTCTCGCGGGTGAGTTTTGAAAAGACGGAAACCACTTTCGCCAATCGTACCCACGTGAACTCCGACTGGCTGATCACCGCAGAGAAATAGATTTCCTGGTTCCGAGCTTCAGGCCGAGGCTTGCTGCAGCGCCGAGACCTGCGTCGACAGCAACGGCGATCGCCGCCCACTACGCAGAACCTCCAGCGACCTCGGCCCCTCGTTGAAGACCAAGTCCAGCGCCGACGCATAAGGACAGAACGGAGGAAACAATTGGGAATATTCCGGGTGCGCGTAGTGATGAAATTCAACTTCGATTCCAGCGTTGACGAACAGTTCCAGATCGCTCAAGAGATATGTCGCTGATCCCGGCGGCGAAAGATACGACTCGGCCTTCAACTCACCACAGATATTCACCAGCAGATCAGACCGTCGTCCTGCAGTCTTCATTGCAGAAGACCGCAAGACCGGCGTCCCGATGGCAAGTATTGCGCAGAACCACCGCAGCAGGCCGGCGTTCAAGTCGGCAAGCAGGCCCTTCGCCTGGGCATGGAGTACGTCCGCCAGTTCCGGATAGTAAGTATCAAAATACGGCGCCCGGCGATAGCTCAGTTCAATGCCGCGCGAGTGCTTGCGTGCAAATTCAGGATCGCGAATTTCAACCTGGTTGATATGCTGCCCGAAGTGGCCACGATAAATCACGGGCACCGTCAGCCATTGCAGGCCGGTAGCTGTCTTGATTCGATTTCGATGCTGCCACGACTGCTTCTCGAACTGCACCGAGTCCAGCAATACAAATGTATCCACCTGGTCCATCACATCAAAATACCCGAGCCACGGAAGGTACGTAGGCTGGCAGATGGCAATCTTCAAACCCCAACTCCTTTCCCGCATTTTCGAGGACTTGCTGCATGCAGCGGAGCCGTATATTCACGCGGCGTACAGGATTCAGCCCGCATCGCAACTACCACCCGTTCCGCCCCGCGCCCGTCCACCAACTCGCACCCGCGCTTCGACATTTCTCTCCTCAGCCCGCTCGAAAGCAGCAGCGATCGGACACTGCCGCAAATCTCTTCCCGCGTCGCCGGTTCGTCCCAACTCTGGTGAATCGCAATGCCCATGCGGCCCAGTTCCCAGGCCACCGGCTGTTGGTTCTCCGCCAACACCAGCAACACTGCAGGCAGGCCCAACGTACAAATTTCCCAACAGGTTGACCCCGCGGAAGAAACCGCGATATCCGCCCAAGCCATAAGCTCCGGCATGTCGCTGACGTTCTGTTCCACCCGGACCACACCTCCCCATTTCTCGGCGACGGACTGGAGCGAAGCCATGTGAGGATTACTGCTTCCGACCGCAATCCTTATTTCCACGCCATCAGCCCGCAGGCCGCGCAGCACTTCACACACCTGCGCCGAAAAATTTTTTGGATCACTTCCTCCCATGGTGATCAGGATTTTCCGCCCTACCGGGGCAATCTCTCGCCGCCATCCGCGCCATCCATGGAACTCCCGTCGCAGCATCGCGAACTTCGGTCCCAGCAGCAGCTCGGCATCTTTTGCCAGGTTTCGATACATCTCTTCCCGTGCATGCAGGTTTTGGTTCAAGACCATGTCAGCGCCATTCGGGCCGCAACTCCCGCAGTCATCCACCACCAAAACCCTGCACCCACCGTGCCTGATGGATGCGTGATATTCCGCGCTGAATTGGTACCCATCCACCACCACCCAGTCCGGTCGGTAGTGACCAACCAGTTCTCTCAGTCGCATGCCGTCCTGCGCGCTGCCAGGCAGATCCTGCACCGGGACCACGTGTATGCGCTCCGCGCAAAGCCGCTTTTCGATCACCGGCGAAGATTCCGCAACCGCAAACACGACCTCGCCCCCCGCGTCCTGCCAGGCTTGCGCCAGCGCCAGACAGCGCATCACGTGTCCAGTTCCCATCTGGACGCTCGCGTCTGCACGCACCAATAGAGGTCCGGCGCTCATTCACCACCTCGCAATAAATCCTCGCCCCTCATACCGCAGCCGCCTGCCGCACCGCCATCCGCCCGGACAGCAATTCTCTGAGTCTCGCCGAGGCAATCGGACTCGACAAATCCGACGGCACTCCCGCTCTGCCTTTGGACGTCTTGAGCATCTCCGGAATGGACGCGATGTCGCCTGCTGACCCCAGTTTCACGCCAGCGCCAAACCTGCAGAACTGCTCGCTGTAGCCACAGGAAAAATACTCCAGCCAATGGCACAGGAAACATGGGACCCCGCGCAACGCACAATCCATCGCCGCCGTGGAAAGCACAGTGATCGCGAACCACGTCTTCTGCAATAGTTCTTCGTCGAGCGGTCCGGTCACCACCCGAATCATCCGGTGCCGCGGCTCGATTCTTTCGACCAACCTCCGCCGCTCACTCGCACTTTCCATGGGATGTAACTTGATCACCAGTTCCCTGCCCGTTTCCTCTGCCAGATTGGCCAGGGGAGGAAGCAAGTCCTGATAAAATTCCTCCGTCCTGCCCCCGACGATTTCGTAGGGCTCAGAAAAAAACACTATCCACGGGGTGCGCGCATGACCTGCCCTTTGCGCCGTGGGAACGGCTGGCTGCGCCGGACCCCCAATTTCGACCTGCTCCGCCCTGACGCCGCACACCCGGGTCAGATAGTCGTGCTCCATCCGGCCTTTTGCCAGCACTACATCGGCATGGTTCCTTTTAATCAAGTGCCCCGCGTCCAGCCCGCCGTGGTGGCACGTCACAGTCGGCAAACCGCGCTGCTTGGCGAGTAAGAGAGGAATACGCGTGTATGGGTTCGTATCGTCGCAACATAAAACCGACTCGACGGGCTCAGTTTCAAGCACTCGAAGCCAGGCGTTCCGAATCCCCAGTCCTGCCCGCAACAGTTTCGAAAAACGCGCAAATGCCCCCAACCGATCAAGGATGGCAAGCTCCGGCACCGCGCCCATCTCCCCACGAAGCTGTTCCCATTCTTGAAGCAGTTCCACAAACTCCCTCTGCACTGCCTGCGTTCCACGAGCGTATGCGGCCAGCCTTGCCGTCTTCACATTTGACGGCAGCCTTTCCATCCAGCCACTTGGGCGAGTTGCCACCAGCAGAAATTCCGCGTCCGGCACCATCTCCGCATACCTGACTCCCATCCGCGAGACATTGACGTACGCGCTGGGCAGCAACACCACCGGTTGCGCGTGAGTTGTGCGCGTGAATGAGAGTCGCCCGCGTATCCGATAATCGCTATCGTATTTGTCCCAAAAAATTTCCCCTAGCTGCGAAACTGAAAATTTCTTAGTCAGTTTCCGATAATGTCTCGACCTCTGCACCAGCGACGGCCTGCCGGAGGAAAAGCAGCGAATTCCCTTGCCCAGCATTTGTTCGAGAACATTGACCTGAAATCCGCCGCGAGTTGCGAACACCTGATCGCCCTCGTGCAGACCATCCACGAATTTCTGCAGTAAAAGAATGCTCCCAATCTGCTGATCGAAATTGACAGAAATCAACTCCCACCAGTCCAGTCCCCAGTCATCCATCAATCGGCCTTGCCCGGCCTCCAGCAGTCGGCGAATCCTGCCGTATTCACCCAGGTCAATCGCCCCTAGGCTTTCAACCACGCAACCAAACGCTCGGCCCCAGCGCTCGTATGCATTCTCTCCCGCCTGCACCAGATCAACCACGCGGTCCCAGGTCTCTTGCGCCCACGGCCCACTCAAAAGATTGTCCTCGGGATGGAGTAGAAGGATTCTCACGGCCTCACACAAGCAGATGCTTCATGAACCGCTTTCTGGACCACATGAGAATTCAATGCCGCCACTTCAGGATGCCGCTCCAGCAGCCCGACTACTTCTTGCCAGCTCATCGTGTCCCGGTTGTCGAAACTCGCATAGACAGCGTGTATCAGCTGCAGGTCGTCGGCCGTATCCAGGGTCAAACGATACTTGCTGTAATCCCCCGGCGCCGAGATTGACCAGATTCGAAAGCGATCAGGATGCTCATAGAAAAACGGCGTCACGTGCTCTCTTTCATAGTCCCTGCGCGCTTCGCGCCAGGCTCGCTCAAGCGCATCGTCTGTAAACACTTCCGCACTGATGCCCAGCGGATAGGTCTCTGGAATCGAGTTGCTGGCGTAATCCGCGCCATTCTCCAGAAATGCTTCGATCGTCTGATCGACGACTTCGGGATCAATCAGAGGACAATCGGCCGTGATGCGGACTACGGCGTCCGAGGGCCATGCCCGAGCGGTTTGATAGTAGCGGTCAAGCACGTCCTCTTCGCTGCCTCGAAAACACGGAACTCGCAAGCGCGCGCACTCCAGGGCGAGGGCATCGTCAGCGGCGGCGGCGCTAGTAGCAACCACGATCTGTTGCAGCAATCTCGCGCGGCCGAGCCGCTGCACAACTCGGCTCAAAACGCTCTGACCACCAAGGTCCATCAGGACCTTGCCCGGAAGCCGCGTGCTTCCAATGCGCGCCTGAATGATCGCGGTGATTTTCAAATTGCCTCCCCACCAGAACGCGAATGCTCCTCAGTGTCCTTTTCTCAACAGGAACACGCTATCAATGTTTGGATTCTCCAGATAAGTTAAGTGTCGCTCGCGCACCAGCTCCAAATCTTTGAAGCCTTCCAGATACCGTCTGGCGTAATCCATCTTCCATAGAAGTTTTTCGTGACCGCGGTAGTTCACTTGAGTGACGTCGGGAGCGTAGTATTCCGCTCCCCAGATGTAGGTCTTTGCGCATCGGTGGATCTCCTCCATCGCCCGGGGCAGGTCTTCCGGCGCGACGTGGATCAACACGCCGGAGGTGAACACCACGTCGAACGAATCGTTGCCGTAGGGAAGCGCCAACGCCGAACCCTGCCTGATTGCAACCTTGCTGACCCGCGATTTCGCGATTTCCACTGCGTAAGACTGAATTTCCACCGCGGACAGGTTCCGGTAACCAAGCTCTTGGAGCTGCAACAGTTGGTTGCCGACGTTGCACCCCACCTCCAGAAAACTCGCGTTCTTCGGAATATCCTGCAAGAAAACCTGGTTGATTTCTCGCCTCGTAATCCCATAATTCGCGGACCACAGGGCATTCAGGTCTTCGACATCGAGCCTATTGCGGTCGGTGTAGGCGCGCCCGAACTCGCCTGCCCATACCTGCGCCTGAACTGTCTTCGCGTTGTCGGGTATAACATTCTTCGCCGCCGTGTAATCACTCATGCTGGTCACCTCGAGTAGTGCCCTGAAACCTTATCCACCGCCCTTACCACATCCTCCACATCCGCATCGCTCATCCCATGAAACATCGGCAAACTGATCAAACTCTCGTATGCCGCCTCGGCCACCGGAAATTCTCCTCCGCGGTATGCAAAACGCTCCCTGTAATAAGGATGAAGATGGACCGGGATGTAATGCACATTCACCCCGATGTTCTCCGCTCGCAGCGCCCGGAAAATCTCGGCTCTTCCTGCCGAAAGCTTCGCCAAATCCAACCGTATCGGATACAGATGCCATGCCGGCAAAACTTCACTTCGCACCGCTGGAACCATAATTCCCGGTACCACCCGCAGCGCCGCCGTGTACTTCGCAGCAATCTCTCTTCGCCGCGCGAGATTCGCCTCTAGCTTCGCCAGTTGCTGCAATCCCAGCGCGCACGCAATATCCGTCAGCCGATAATTGAACCCCAGCAGGACCATCTCATAGTGCCACTGGCCTTCCCGCTGACGGTCACGAGCATTGCTGCTGATGCCGTGGTTGTGAAACTTCCTCAGCGTATCCGCGAACTCAGCATTGTCCGTAGTCACCATTCCACCCTCGCCCGTAGTCAGGTGCTTAACCGGATGAAAGCTGAACACGGTCATGTGCGAAACATTTCCCACACGTCGTCCGCGATACTCCGCGCCCAGTGCGTGGCAAGCATCTTCAATCACCGTCAGTCCATGCCGCTCTGCGATTTCGAGCATCGCCTCCAGGTCAGCCGGATGCCCCGTATAATCCACCGGCAGCAGCGCTTTCGTCCGCGACGTCAACAGACGCCGCGCCTGCTCGGGATCAATATTCAGCGTGTCCGCAGTGATGTCCGCGAAAACCGGCTTCGCTCCCTGATAGAGAACGCAGTTGGCGGTGGCCGCAAACGTCAGCGGAGAAGTAATCGCCTCATCTCCCGCTCCCAGCCCCGCCGCAAAGGCCGCCCCGTGCAACGCAGCCGTTCCACTGCTGAAACTGACCGCATAGCGCGCACCCACCCACGTTGCAAATGCTTCCTCAAACTCATTGACCTTGGGCCCAGTCGTCAGCCAGTCTGAGCGCAGCGTATCCACCACCGCCTGGATGTCATCTTCGTCGATCGTCTGCCGTCCATAAGGAAGAAGAGTGGTTCGCACCGGCGTTCCCCCGTGCAGGGCCAAAGCCTCTCGGGTTGCCGCCGTTGCAGTCATCATTCCTCAGGCGTTGGCGCGCAGTCTGGTGTCTCTGGAGACCAAAGACAGCGTGGGCGCGCTCCCCTCGACCAGCTCGTAAAGGTCTTCCGCCGTGAGCCACTTGTTGTTCGTATCGCTCGCGTAACGGAAACCTTCCGCCAGCGGCGTAGCACTCTTCCAGTTCTCTCTCGGCCACCATGCGTGCGCCGGCTGAATCACAAACATGCCTTCCGCTTCCACACTGTTTCGAGCCTCATCTTCGGAAAGCAGAACTTCGTGGAGCTTTTCTCCGGGACGGATTCCCACACACTCAATCTCGCAGTCTGGCGCAACCGCCTGCGCCATGTCGAGCACTTTCATGCTTGGAATTTTCGGGACAAAAATTTCTCCCCCGTGCATCTGCTCCAGGCAGCGGACTACAAAACGTACTCCCTGGTCCAGCGTGATCCAGAACCGCGTCATGCGCGGATCGGTAAGCGTGACTTTTCCCCTCTTGCGCTGCTCCATGAAAATCGGCACGACGCTGCCGCGGCTTCCCACTACGTTCCCATAACGCACGCAACTGAAGCGGGTATCCTGCACTCCGGCGTACGCATTGGCCTGCACAAACATTTTTTCCGCGCACAGTTTGGTCGCCCCATACAGATTGATAGGATTAACCGCTTTGTCCGTGCTCAGCGCCGCCACCCGCCGCACCCCGCGGTTGATTGCCGCCTCAATCACATTCTTCCCGCCCATGATGTTGGTCTGGATCGCTTCAAACGGGTTGTACTCGCACGCCGGCACCTGCTTCAACGCCGCCGCATGCACCACCACCGTGACTCCCGCGAACGCTCGCTCCAGCCGTTGCTGGTCGCGCACATCTCCAATGAAGTACCGCAGGCTGGGATGATCCATCCCCGCCGAGCGCATCTCATGCTGCTTCAATTCATCGCGGCTCAAGATGATCAACTTGTGAGGCCGATACTCGTTCAGCATGATTTCCACAAATTTCTTGCCAAACGATCCCGTCCCTCCGGTCACCAGCACCACCTGCTCTGCCCAGTTCATCTCCATCATGACGTTCTGACTCCCTCTTCCTAGCCGATGCCATCCGGTCGTGTGGCGCGGGCGCCCTCGCCCGCGTGTTTGCGGCACGGCGTGAAGCCCTCGCCTCCGCCAACATCCATTCAAGCGCAAGTATATTCATTGTTCACAACCCGCCTCTGTGAATCTCTTTTCTTTCACAGCCTCGAACCAACTCAATCAAGGGGCTTCGCATATTTTCTCTGCCATACTGAGACTCGCCGTTCGTCTCGCCACAGTTAGATGGCGATTTTTGCGCCAAGTTAAGGGGGCCGATGGAGCCATCGCCAATCTTGCAACCCAACTCACAGGTCTTGCGGGAGGCAGTTGCTGCGCCCCTGCGAAACTTGGCGGCTATTCATCCCGCAATGGCCGCCCAGGATTCCATACTGCGCGAGTATCTCCGCGTTCTCATCAAGCGCGCCTGGGTCGTCGGCGGAACTCTGGCCCTGGTCTTCGGCGCCACCGTTGTCGCGAC
>WNFC01001859.1_pt1 | contig 22439 bp, 18 predicted proteins | sample 5400541 | NCBI WGS metagenome assembly WNFC01 (sample SAMN13153342, study PRJNA577476) | soil metagenome | isolation source: 120 cm saprolite under Douglas fir tree site 2 hole 2 replicate 1 | place: USA:California | collected 2015-04-18
GAGTTCAGGCAATCTGGTGCTTTGAAGGCAATTCAGACTGATGAACAATTAGATTTTCTGCAAACAGAAGTGCAAGATCTCAACTCGAGAGGCTACAGCTTAAAGATCTTAACGACCCTAGATGCCCGATCTATCGAACCTGAACTCGGTTCGGAGCTATCAGGATGCCTGTACTATCCACTAGGCGGCAACGCAAATCCAGTAAAAACCACACATGCTTTTGCTTCAGAGGCACAGCAAAACGGAGCCAGTATACTGACAAGACTAGAGGTATCATCCATCGAATACCTCGACAACGCCAGTTACAAAGTTGATACTTCCAGGGGTATCTATCAAACGCGAACACTGGTATTAGCAGCAGGACCCTGGTGCAGATCCATCGGGTCTATGTTGGGTCTCAATATCCCTGTATTTCCAGTGCGTGGTCAGATGTGGTCTACAGGCCCCGTTCCAACTCGTCTCTTCCATGCTCTTGGAGCAGCGGAATCCACACTCTACTGGCATAATAATCCATATAGCAATAAGGATACTCCGCTTGAACTCACCCACCGGGACAACGTTCGGCTCACCCGGCACCTCTATGGACGCCAGACACGCGATGGTGAGATCGTTTTTGGCGGAGACAGGCAGCTCAGTAATAGTAAAATTCCCGACGAAGCCGGGATTGAATCAAATCAAAACCACGTAATCGAGATCTTTCCTTCTTTACGCCAGTTTCCCATCAAGCGAACCTGGGCAGGACTGATGCCGTTCACCCTAAACCTGGAACCCATCATCGGTAAGATCCCACAACACGAAAGCCTTTACATTGTCACGGGTTTAGGCTCCTCTGGTTTTGAGCAAGGCCCAATGTCAGGCAAGCTTCTGGCTGAGTACATTCACAATGGTAAAGCCTCCCCTGTCCTCTCTAACGCAAATCCGGTTCGGCAAGTCTCACCCCTGGTGCCTTAGCAAGTAACATAGCTGACGTAAATCCAACAGGTAGTTTGCTGTTCTTGTCTCCATCCTCTACAATAGAATATAGTAGTCTAAATAGATGCCATGGTACATCTACACCACATACAGCGATGTAGATGTAAAGCACCCTGGGAACTTCGGAGTTGATTTTTTGTACCTTACTTGAAACGCTGGCGGCAAACTCTTGAGAACCGCCTGGAAAGGCAGTCATGACGATGGTGTCACGATGAGCCGGTGCACTGGCAAAGAATGCCATTCACAGCCATTAGTTGACACAAAGGAGATTTTTCATGATTGTCGTAATGCAACAGCATTGTAATGACGAAGCTATCGAACATGTGATGAGCTACCTAGAAAATCATGGACTAAGTGGGCACCTATCTCAAGGTGTCGAGCGCACAGTTATTGGCGTCCTCGGCGCAGTCGGTCCCTCGGGTACTCATACTACCGTTGGAGGTATTAACCCGGCCATCGGGGAAGCACTGGAAAGCCTGCCTTGTGTTGAACAGGTGGTAATAGTTACAAAACCTTACAAGTTGGCCAGCCGGGAGTTTCACCCCGAAAACACTGTTGTCGAGATTCCTACTCCATGTGTATCAGAGGGCGTGGTTCGTATTGGCGATACCTCCGTGGTAATCATGGCCGGGCCATGTACCGTTGAAAGTGAAAAGCAGCTCTTGACCACGGCTGAAGCGGTCAGAAAAGAGGGCGCTGTTATTTTACGCGGCGGCGCGTTCAAACCTTCCACTTCTCCTTATGGCTTCCGTGGAATGGGTGAAGAAGGTCTAAAGCTACTATCTAAGGCGCGCAAAGAATTCGGCATGGCGATCATTACAGAGGTCATGACACCCTCAGATGTCGAATTGGTTTGTGAGTACGCTGATATTCTACAGATTGGCACTCGGAACATGCAAAACTACATGCTGCTTGACGAGGTTGGGCGCACAGACAAACCAGTCATGCTCAAACGTGGCATGTCTGCTACTATCGAAGAGTGGCTACTGGCAGCCGAATATGTACTTTCGCAGGGAAATGCTAACGTTATCCTATGCGAACGCGGCATTCGCACTTTTGAGAAGATGACACGTAACACGATGGATATCAGCGCTATTCCTGTGATCAAAAGAGTCTCACATCTACCAATCATCGCCGACCCAAGCCAGGGCACCGGACACCGTGATCTTGTGAGCGCCATGTCGCTTGCCTCGATTGCTGCTGGCGTTGACGGCTTGCTAATCGAGGTCCACCCCAACCCCGACGAGGCACTGAAAGATGGCGCTCAATCTCTAACCCCCGAACTGTTTAAGCGACTCATGCCGCAATTGCAGTCTGTTTCCACCGCCATTGGACGAACAATTGTTACCAGCTAAATCGACTGTGATAGGCCTTAGCTAACATTTGACGATACTTGTGTAACATGATATAATTAGAACAGGATTTCAATGTATATTGTACACTAATATGCCAATTTCCATGTTCGCATAGCATCCTGAGAATAAGTAATAAGTAAGTTTGATCTACCCATGAAGGAAAGGAGCTGTAACCATGAGTATCATGCAGCTCACACAAACAATACAAATTCTGCCTCCGACTTCTACCCGAGCAGGAAAATATCCGAGCCAACCTGCATTGCCCGGATTAGAGCCAGAGGAAATAGCCCCTCCCATAGTAACGAACCGGCAGATCGCGGAAGCCCTTTCAAGCATTGCGGAATTATTGGAGTCTCAATACGGTAACCCATACCGCATCCAGGCCTACCGTAATGCAGCTCGTGGAGTGCTTGAACTCCATGAACCTGCTGCTGAGATCATAAGACGAGGAGAGAAATTACCTGTCCCAGGACTAGGGCGACGTCTACACTTTCGCATTGCTGAACTCATTTATACCGGCACTATGACTTTCTACAACGACCTGTTTATGCAGTCTCTTCCCCCTGCCGCACGCAGGCTAATGGCAGTTGAACATGTTGGGCCTCATTCTGCTATCCGGTTGTACGAAGAACTCGGCATTGATACACCCGAAAAGCTCTGGTGGGCAGCGCACCAGCAACGCATCCGCAAATTGCGAGGCTTTGGCGTACGCAGTGAGGCACGATTGAAAACGGCTGCTGCACTCTTACTAGGCAAAGCAGAGCAAACTCAACTTGGAGGAGTTGCGTAAATCCCCTTTAAATCTCAGCTGATGCCCCTATGGATGACCTATTATAGACAACTTGGCCGTTCAAGCCTCCTATATTGTATGGTAGAATTGTAACAGGTAACCTGGCTAGTTCTGAATAGCCTACAATATGCCACGTTCGTTCCGTCAGCTCAACATAGGAGGCTTCTATGACCGACAGCTTTTCATATCTAAACATCCCGGGACCCAAATCTCGCGAACTCATGGCACGCCGCCAGGAATTCGTTGCACGGGGCGTTGCTTCTACCATGAACGTATTTGCAGCTAAGGCCGATGGGGCTATTATCGAAGATGTAGATGGCAACCAGTATATTGACTTTGCAGGTGGCATAGGCGCAATGAACATTGGCCATTCTCGCCCAGAAGTCACCAAAGCCATTGCAGAGCAAGCGGCCAAATTCACGCATACTTGCTTTAGCGTGATGATGTATGAGCCATATATCGCTCTCGCCGAGCGACTCGTCAAATTGACTCCAGGTGAATTTTCAAAAAAAGCCATCTTCTTCAATAGTGGCGCTGAGGCTGTCGAAAACGCGGTCAAGATCGCTCGTTGGGCAACTGGACGACCCGCTATCATCGTCTTTGACAATGCCTATCACGGTCGTACTTTGATGACCATGACCATGACGTCCAAGGTGAAACCTTATAAGTATCGTTTTGGGCCCTACGCTCCAGAGGTATACAGGGCGCCATTCCCATATCCATATCGTATGAATATGACACCTCAGCAGTCCATTGATTATTGTATACAGGAGCTTGAGCGTAAGTTTGTCAGTGAAGTTGCTCCCGACCAGGTAGCCGCGATCATCGTCGAGCCTGTCCAGGGTGAGGGTGGCTTTATGGTTGCACCTCCTGGATTTTTAAGCGCTCTCAAAGCAGTCTGTGAAAAGTATAACATTCTATTCGTCGCAGATGAGATTCAATCTGGTTTTTGCCGTACAGGTAGGATGTTCGCGGTTGAACACGATGGAGTAGAGCCTGATCTCATGATTATCGCCAAATCCATGGGTGCAGGCATGCCGATTAGCGGTGTGGTAGGACGCACTGAAATCATGGATGCACCAACACCTGGTACACTAGGGGGCACTTACAGCGGCAATCCAGTAGCTTGCGCAGCAGCACTTGCCGTTCTCGATCTTTTCGAGAAAGAGGATTACGCTGCTCGCTCACGTGAAATAGGCCAAATTATTACAAAGCGCTTTCTAAATCTGCAAGAACATTATCCCTTGATTGGCGATGTACGTGGACTGGGCGGTATGGCTGCTATGGAACTTGTCAAGGACCGTTCAACCAAAGAACCAGATTCGCAGGCTGCTAGCGATGTTCTGGCAGCAGCACATCACCGGGGTCTGGTGCTGATCAAGGCTGGTATGTACGACAATGTATTACGCATACTCGTTCCACTCTCTGCAACTGATGAGCAATTGAACAAGGGCCTTGATATCTTTGAGGATGCTCTTGAGACCGTCGCACAAGCTGAGTCCATAACTTCTTCAGTAAGCTAGATCATTGATCTGGTAGTGCTAGCCACAATACCCGAATGATAATCGCCATATTGGAATTGCAGAACGACAATTCCAATATGGCGATTATTTACATTTCTGTCCGTCCCACCATCTCAATGAAACGCTGCTCAAGTTCGTAAGTGCGTGGGCCTGGTTTACCATCGCCGATTACAAGATCATCGATCCGCACAACTGGCGTAATCTCTTTCGAAGATGACGTAATAAAAGCCTCATCGACTAGTGTTAGTTCTTCGAGCAAAATTGGCCGCTCGTCAACAGCAAAACGGCCTCTGGCAAGTTCTAGCACAACATTGCGAGTGACACCTATCAATATGCCCTTATGTGGTGTAACCAGTGTGTCTCCCCGAAAAATAAAAAAATTGCTGCGCGTTGCCTCCAACACATGTCCTCGTTCGTTGACAAATAAAGCGTCCGCAGCATTGCGCCGCACAGCTTCCTTCAACGCACGTACAGCAGCAATATAATTAGCTGTCTTTGCCTCCGGCGAGATACGCTGCAGTTTCGTCGTTATCAGTTTACAACCTCGTGCAAACCCCTCCATATCGCGTTCGCCCAATTGGGTAATCATTACTATTAATGTTGGGGTGTCCGAAGGTAGTATTCCGTCCTCGCTGACCCCCCCGGTGACGAGCAGCCGAATGGAAGCATGCTGATACACGTTACGAGCTATGATGTCTCGCACAATATCTGTGATTTGCTCACTCGACCACGGAATCTCTATCCCAATCAGTACCGCAGATCGATAGAGGCGCAACAGGTGTTCATCCAGGTGGAAAGGACTGCGATTATAAGTTCGAAGAGATTCAAACACGCTGTAGCCACGTAGCACAGCGATATCATTAATTGAAATGGTGGCTTCATCAGGATGTACCCAGCGACCGTCGACATACCAAATTGCATTGTTATCCATTCAGCCTCATCTCTCTAAACTAAAGTGCCTTCTCTTTCAACCACGCCACCACATTCTCAGGAACGCTCATCGTAGAGAGTCGACCCTGGCGCACCAATGCCCAATCATCAAACAAGTGGCTCTCCTTGACCTCGTGTAGAGTTATGGGTTGGCTAAATCGTCGCATAAACATTATATCCACCACCCAGCTTTTGGGATCGTTTGGATCTGGACGTGGCTCAGAGACAACTCGTGCGAGACCCACAATCGCAGCCTCACCCTGGCTATGGTAAATCAGGACTTCATCACCAGGATGCATGGCCCGAATTGCAAGTAGCGCCGCGGCATTGCGTACACCATCCCAAACGGTTGTCTTTTCACGTTCTAAATCGTCGATTGAGTACGTTTTAGGATCTGTCTTGGCCAGAAAATATGCCATTGTAGTTTCCTTTTTCAACTTATTACCCTTGATGTCCGTATATATTATATAGTCGCCAATAAGACTGACGAGTCTACAAGGCTACAGGCAAAGCATAGCACATCACTCTCGAGAATGTGAAGCGTATTGACTTGTATAGCACAACAGTAACATTCATTGAATACAGCGCAAAGGAGAAGAACCATTTTGACACAGACAGATTCTAATACAACTCCAGAACAGAAATCCTACACAGAAGAGTTGCAGGTAATGGGTGAGCAGTTACTCACCAGGGTCAAAGAGCTGCTGCACGAAGGCAACGTACGACGCATCATCATCAAACAAGAGGGGCGCACTATCATGGAGTTTCCCTTAACCATTGGTGTTGTAGGTGTTGTTGCGGCCCCAGTGCTGGTCGCAGTTGGTGCTATAAGCGCTCTCATCGCCCAATGCTCAATTGAGGTTGTCCGTTCAGAGACGCCAACTTCTACCGTTACCGAAGAACCCCCAACAACCTGATAAGTTGGGTGAGTTATCCTAAACCAGCTAGAATATAGCATCCAAAGAGCTAGAGCTTGCAGTTTTGCCGCTCTGGCCTTTTTATTTCATCGCAAGCAAATCAATCGCTCGTTACCCGTGTATAATGAGGAAGTAAAATAGAGACAACGATCACTCAATATTTGAAGTAGTCGAAGAGGAAGTTCTTTTCTAATGTTTAAACCAATTCTAGCCACTTTAGGATATGTATTATCACCAGATAGAAGCCAGGTGTTGATGATCCACCGCAACAAAAGGCCACATGATCTGCATTTTGGTAAATTCAATGGACTTGGAGGAAGACTGGAACCAGGGGAAGATATAGTAAGCGGAATGCGTCGTGAAATTATTGAAGAGTCGGGGTTAATAGCTGATCGTCTCACTTTACGTGGTACTATCTCATGGCCTGGTTTTGGAAAAGACGGCGAAGATTGGTTCGGGTTCATCTTTCTGATCGAAAACTGGCATGGAGAACTCAATGGTGGTAATCATGAAGGTACTCTTGAATGGGTACCGCTCAATGCTCTCCTCAAGTTACCACTCTGGCCCAGTGATCATAACTTTTTATCAATGGTCTTCGATTCTGATCCTCGACAATTCCATGGCTGCATGCCTTACCACAATGGCGAAATGGTCAATTGGAGCTATGAACGCGTTTGAGGAGATACGTCAATCTTAAATACCGGGGGGAACCATCATGAAGCTCACCAGGATCGACCGCTCTCAGGCACAACCTGACACCGCCCGCAAAGGCTACTTTGACGGTGAAGTGAAAACACTACAGCTTGTTGGTTTAACCGAGAGCAATGAAATTGAACTGCTGGCTGTATACTTCAGCGCAGGTGCACGCACGATACCTCATATTCACGAACAAGATCAGGTTTTACAGATCATTGAAGGCCAGGGAATCGTGGCAACTGAGACTGAGAAGTTCATGGTTTCTGAGGGTGATGTTGTCACAATTCCGGCTGGGATCTGGCACTGGCATGGCGCTACTCGAAACACTGCTATGTGCCATATCTCTATAAAAAGACCCGGTCCTTCCAATTGGGAAGTTGAACTGAAGAATTGGGAATCAGGTTATGACAAATAAGACTACTCACGGTTAATTGATTTAGTTCATTACACCACAATCCTTATTGCATACAGCAACTCAAGATGGTACTATAAGCCAACCATGGATCAAAACACGAATAAAAATTCAATAGATGAGATCGACCAGAAGATTATAGATGCATTGCAAATAGATGGGCGACGTCCTTTTACCAAACTGGCTGCCGAACTGGGTATCTCCGAAGCAAGTGTCCGTCAACGCGTGTCCAATCTGATTAATGCGCGAGTGATGCAGATAGTGGCAATTACGAACCCGGTGAAATTAGGCTTTTCACATGCCAGTATGATTGGTATCCGTGTTTCAGGTGATCGTCTCTTTGAAGTAGCAAACGAGATTTCGGCTTTCGAAGAAGTAATCTACCTCATTATCTGTGCGGGCAGTTTCGATCTGTTAGCCGAAGTAGTTTGTCGCGATAATGATCACCTCCTGAATTTTTTGACTGAAAAGCTTTACAAAGTGCAGGGTGTGCAACAAACAGAGACGTTTATGTACTTGCGTGTCTGCAAGCAAAATAACTGGGCTTTCCTCTCTCAGGCTCGGGTTTCTCCTGCGACTCCACAGATTCAGCCTCATTCAAAGAGTGAATAGGCTAACTCCTAATACATGACAGCCTCAGTGCATCTGGTGTATAATGCCTGCGAAGGCACAAAACATTGCCAAATGTGACGCAGTTCATTTTCTAAGTCGCCCCGTTGCCGGTATACTGTTCGTGAGAACAAAAAAGGAGACACCCTTTATGGTAATGGAAACGCTTCCGCAAGGTACTGTACTGTACGGGCGTTACCGTATTGAGCGTGCTCTGGGCAGCGGCGGCTTCGGTCATGTGTATTTATCTGTGGACCTGAGGACAAATCAGCAGTACGCGATTAAAGAATATTTGGTAGCAGGAGCAAGCGGAAAAGTTCAACTTGAGCACGAAGCGCGAGTGCTCAGCCAGTTGCACCATCCAAGTCTGCCAGCTTTCCAGGATGCATTTGACGAGCGTGGCCGCTACTTTGTAGTATTGGGCTATATCGAAGGCAGTGATTTAACCGACTTAATTCGTGTCGTGCGACAGCGCAATGAAGTAGTGCCGCTGGCACGTATTTTGACCTGGATTATTTCAATTTGCGATGCCGTTACTTTCCTGCATAATCAGAACCCGCCAGTCATACATCGCGACATTAAACCTGACAACATTCGGATTACACCCGAGGGAACGGCAATTTTAGTAGACCTGGGTAATGCAAAAGCGACAGCCGACGGAGCACGTACGCTTTTTTTCATCCGTCATCAAGGCACACCCGGCTATGCTCCTTTAGAGCAATATCCTGGGGGAAGTGGCACAGACACACGTTCAGATGTCTATGCCCTGGGTGGAACACTTCATTTTGCGCTCACTACTCATGAGCCTCCGAGCGTATCAACCCGCAACCAATCGATGCAACAAAACCTTCCTGACTTGCCATCATTACAGGAACAACTTGCGCACAATCCGCCAGAAACGAGCCTGGCGTCTGGAGCCGCCCGGCAATTTCGACTCGGCGTCACGAAGCCAGCGAAACCCGCGCCACGCCACTCAAGACATCTTGCTCAGTTGGGTACTCTCCCGCCCGAACTCCTTGAGCGTCTCAATGAGATTATCAAAAAAGCGATGGCAATGAAGCCAAAGCAGCGATACCAGTCTGTTGCAGAGATGAGCAATGATCTCAAATTGGTGCTGGCGGCATTGCCATCATCTACACAACCGCCCACAACGAATTCCGCGCGACCGGTAGACCCTCATAGCACACAACCTGATTTACCGCAGCTTTTCGAAAGTATACAAAATGCGCAAGCACCTACAGATCAAGCATCGCGAGATACATCTGCAACGCCGTCTGCCCCACAACAACAGCCCTCGGTAGCATCGGTTTCAACCGTTCGTTGTCCCCAATGCAATGCTGAAGTACGCCGACAGGCTACGTTTTGTCCTCAGTGTGGTTTTTCACTCGCAAATAAACCTCAGAATAATCCGGCAACAACTCCACCACCAGCACCAATAACACCTACGTTCACCGCACAAAACTCAATCAATCCAGCGCAGGAAAATAATAGAGCGCTGCCGGGAGGTTCAGCTGAACCTACAATGGCTGTCAGGCCAAATTTACCTGTAACAACACCTGATTCAACGGGTACTCCACAGCAGGGGTCTACTGTTTCACCAATTTCAATGCCCCCAACCCCTGGGCAAAATATGATACGCACACAATCGAAACCTTCAACGCAAGATAGGATTTTTTCACCTGCCCCTGCGCAGGTCCCACCTAAGTCGTTCATCCATACTTCAGCTCCTACTCTTGTGCAAGATACACCGATCACACAAGAGCCATCTGCGGCATCAACCACGAAACCTGCGAACAGCGCTGTTTCTAGCGAAACGCGTAAAATACTTCTTTATATGGTAATCGTCTTCATTGTGGTTTTGCTGATCGTTGTCTTCATTGTTCTGAAAAGCTTCGGGCATCATTCTTCAGGTAGCACGATCGATCAGCACTATGCGATTGTGACACAGGTGTGTAATTATGTACGAAACATCTCTCTCTGCATTACTTCCACCGCTCCGCATACTCATACTGGGTAATGGACACGTCGCTCAGGCGTTCCTTCCACTATTAGCATCCAGGAGCGAATGGTTGGGTCGCGAATCAGGCATACGCCCGGTAATTACGGGGATCGGCTCACGTAGCCGTGGTCTCTATATTCATCTTGATGGGATAGATGCCGATCTGCTTGCTCGCGAACAGGATCCACTACGCTGGCTTAGCAGCGCAGGAACCCGTGTGGAAAACTTTGAAGCATTTATTCAAGCAGGAAAAAGAGCAGGCGCTTCGCTATTCATCGAGCTTACCACACTCAATCCTCAAGATGGTCAACCGGCGATCAGACATATTCGCAAAGCCCTCGAGGCAGGTATGAATGTAATAACAGCAAATAAAGGTCCCGTAGCATATGCGCAAGGAGAGCTTCAGTCACTGGCACGGCGCCATGATGTACAGTTTCGATTTGAATCGGCTGTCATGGATGGACTCCCATTGATAAACATGGCAGAATTTACTCTTCCCGCTGTTGGTGTACAATCCTTTAAGGCTATGTTGAACTCAACCAGCACGCTGGTATTACATATGATTGAGCAGGGATATTCGCGTGATGAGGCAATCCTTAAAGCGCAGCAAATCGGTGTGGCTGAAGCTGATCCCTGGTACGATTTGGATGGCTGGGACGCCGTGATGAAGACCACCATTCTGGCCAACACACTTCTTGAAGGTAAACTCACTCCTCAAATGGTCGAACGCGAGGGCATTCGCGATCTCACTTCGGATGAAATTTGCGCAGCTGCTCTGGCAGGTTCACCTTATCGCCTGGTCAGTCAAGCACATTGTAAACACGGTGTGCTTTTTGCCGAAGTGCGTCCACGTCGCATCAGCTCAGATGACACGTTGCACATGGGCAAAGGCACGACAGGTGTGATCACAATCGAAACAGAAGCCATGGGCACAATCACTTTGGTCGAACACGAACCAGCACTAATGCAAACAGCTTATGGAATACTCAGCGATCTTATCACAATTCAACGGCAACGTAACTTGATGCGACCAACCATAAGGAGGAGTTATGGCCTCAGAAGTTGATGTGATAGGCGTTGGAGGAGCAGGAGGTTTCCTGGCATCCTCTCTCTACAGAGGAAGTATGCATCCCCGCGTTATCTCTCGCGGTGCAGCGCTGAAACAGCTACGTGAGGTGGGTCTAACAATCATCTTAGACAATAAACGATCTACGTACTTCCCGATTAGCTGTTCAGCACTTGATGATGTGCAGCAGTTCGCTCCCATTGTGCTACTTACCACCAAATCTTACGACATCCCAACATTAATGGAAGAGATGGTCTCTCGCATTACACCAGAAACACTTGTTATTACCGTGCAAAATGGATTTGCCGCGAACGATACTGTATGTAGCGCAATTGGAGCAGAACAAGCCGTTATGGGTGTGTTATATGTCGGCTCACACATAGTCTCTCCTGGTGTAATAGAAGTGAAACCTGGTATAACGCAATTATTTCTCCCTGTAGCACACTTGAAAGCGCTGAATCCTCTGATAGATGCCTTAGAAACTGCTGGCGTTGAAGCAGCTCTGGTAGATGATATTGAACGTCGCATGTGGATGAAACAACTCTTTCTGGTGCCTTTTGCTATCCTTAACGCTAAGATGCACCAGCCTATAGGCAAAATTTGTGAAGACGCAGCAGCCCGAAAACGATGGAGTGAAATAGCAATCGAGATCGCTCATATAGCCCAGGCATGTGATATCACTATGCCAGTTGATCCCGCTGCCGCAAGCCTGGCCGTTGCAGATCGTTTTGATCCGCAGGCCGACTCCTCATTCGCGCGCGACGTATGGGCAAACAGACCGCACGAAGCCGAGGCGCTTATGGGCCCTCTTTTGCAAAGAGCCAGTAAGCACGGCGTATCGTGCCCTTTATTGCAACAGGCATTCGATTATTTTATGAGGTAATTACCGGTCCCAGGGAAGTCAAGCTCACATCGCGCTAAAGCTCGACAGGTAAATCCCGGCGCACGCCCCATTCATTCCAGGAACCATCATAGTTTGTCAATGACGGGTAGCCTAGCATCGCAAGGCTGAAGAGTACAGAAGTGGCAGCGACCCCTCCATTGCAGTATGCGACAATATGTTGCTGAGGTGAGACATGTGCGTTGGAGAAAACCTGCGCGAGTTCTTCGTTACTACGGAAAGTTCCTGTTGTAGGGTCCATTAACTCTTCGCGGGGAATATTAAGTGCGCCTGGGATATGACCAGGACGACCAGGTTTGCGTACAATCGCACCTGTATACTGTCCGCGATCACGAGCATCGATGAGCGCTACCTCTTGCTGACCCAGTAACTGCAGAACTTCTTCGGCTGTCGCTCGCAATTCAGGATGAACAACAGGCGTAAATGTAGCAGGAGGGTAAGTCGGAATGCTATCATTCAGCGGCAGGTTTTCACGCTTCCATTTGCTCAATCCGCCGTTCAGCACTACGACCTGGTCGTGGCCGTAATACTTGAGCGCCCACCACAGGCGTGTAGCAAACTGCGATGTAGGGTGCGCATCGTAAGCCACAACAAGATGTTGATCGCCGATTCCCACGCGACCCATCATTTGCGCAAAACGCTCAGTGGGAGCTATCTGGGCCTTGATTGCATCGTCAGGATCAACGATATCACTTGTCCAATCGATATACACAGCACCGGGAATATGCGACTGCTCATATTCGTCACGCGCACCTACATAGTGCGCCTCCTGGACATCATTATGCTCCACTGTGCGAACATAGCCACGCATGTCAACAATGCGCAGGTCCGGGTCTTGTAGATGTTTGGCTAGCCAGGTCGTTTCAACTAAAAAACTGCTTCGCTCCATCACCGCTCCTTTGACTCCATTAGGAAAACAAGCCCGCAGCTTCAGGATTATCTGTACTGACAAAGTGAGCTGGCGTGCCAAAAACTGTCAGTGGTCTCACACCTGTAATCGTCATGGATGGATTAGGCGTTTGCGTGGTGATATAGCGTTGCACCGTCAATCCCAGTGGACGCGATACGATCATAGCTGCCATCGTTGCCAATATTACATTGTTGGCGCTGCCGAACGGTCGGCGCATTCTGGCAACTGTCATGGCCGAAAGCCCCGTCAACATTGCAGTCACAGCCAGGTTTGTGCCACAGCGTTCATGGATTGCCAATTCAGGTGAAGTCGTACGCAGCAACGTCAGCGCTTCCTGGGCAGTTGGCAGAATCGCTTCGGTCGGCACGTCACCAAACACGAAAAAGCCAGCCGCAAATGAAATGCCCGCAAAGCGAACATCAGGATATTTCCTACTCAACAAAACAATGGTAGCATGCTCAAGCGCATGATTTTGCTTGACAGCGCCTCCCAGCAGAAACTGCTGCGCTACTTGTACAATGGGATTTATAGAACTCATCCGAGTGAACCTTCCTATTTATATCTACTAGTAAACAATATTAAACACTACAATTTCATCACCAAAATTGATTACGTCACCGTCATTCAAAGGAACAGCCTGATTTGGCTGAAGCCGCATATTATTAACTAATGTGCCATTAGCGCTCTGCATATCCGCCAGGTACCAGCGACCTCCCTCAAACCAGAGCCGTGCATGGCGCCTGGAAACAGTGCGGCCCGAGATGATGAGATCGTTACCGTTTGTGCGGCCAATCGTCGTTACAACCTGGTGAAACAAGTATGAGCGACCAGCCATTTGCCCGTTCTGTAGACTAAGCCGAGCCAGCAACGGGCGGCCATTCGATGCAAGATAACGATCCTCCCTGGCCCACTTATCGGACAATTCATACCCGCAGGATGTACAGAACAATCGATCGCTTTGATTGGCAGCACCACAACGAAAACAAGGTACCGTCACTATTTGTTGTCTTAGATTGGACATCGATGGGTGCGAAAGTGGTATAAGCGGTTGTGAGACCTGGCCAAACCCTCCATCAGCATTGGATAATGGTATCGAAAAAGCTCCCGGTTGATCTGCTGCCTGCCCAGGTGGCTCTACTGGCTGTTTACCTGTACGCCAACGTGGTAAGGTAAGTTGGGAAGCCGTCAGTGCCCTCGTCAAGGCTTCAATTAACTCATCTGTCGTTTGATAGCGATCTGCAGGAGTTTTTGCAGTCATCTTGAGCAGCACTTGCTCAATCGGTTGAGGCACCCCTTTCACACGCAGGTTCTCGACGGGAATGGGGTCATTCAAATGTTTGACAGTGATTGAGAGCGGGCTATCAGCGGTAAACGGAACACGCCCAGTCAACGCATGATACAGGACAATACCTAATGAGTAAATATCACTGCGGCGGTCAACAGGTTGACCCGTTCCCTGTTCCGGAGACATATACTGCGGTGTACCAATACCGGTGCCAACTCGTGTTAGATTTACGGTACCTTCAAGGATTTTTGCGATTCCAAAGTCAGATAAGAGTAGATGTCCATCTTTACGCAGCAACATATTTGCAGGCTTCACATCACGATGTATAATGCCGTGACTATGCGCGCATCCCAATCCTTCGGCAGCCTGGATTACAAAATCAACTGCCTCAGGAACAGTTAAAGAACGCTCTTTTAAACGATCTTTGAGGGTTCCGCTTTCGACATATTCCATAACGATAAAGGTGATGTTCTCTTGTTCTCCAAAATCATGAATCTGGACGATATTTGGATGTGCCAATTTCGCAACAGAACGCGCCTCTTGTGTGAACCGTTTCACAAAAATTGGATCTCGCGCATGATACGCGGGCAAAACCTTGACAGCGACATAGCGATCAAGGGTTGGCTGATAGGCTTTAAAGACCGAGGCCATACCACCAGCGCCAATGTGTTCGACAATTCGGAACTGGCCAAGTGATTTGCCAACCAGTGAATTTAAATCGTCGTTGTTTCCCAATCCCATTGCAAGCGACTTCCTCTATTCCTGCCAATGCCTGAGTAATTCCTCGCCTCTCAAGGAATCCCAGCATCCTGGCAAAAGGATTCATAGTTTTCGGACGATAAAACACAAGATGCTGCTCATTTCCCTAGCGAACCAGCCTCTTGTGGAAATGTTCGTGCTCTCTTACAGAAAGTATTTCAGGGTGTTTAGTCACACTAGATTATACAGGTTGATCCAGCCAATGTCGAGAGAAAAAGCGGACCGATTTTTTATCTTAGATAGTACAGATCCTTCGCCTCGCTCAGGATGACACGTCAATGTCGAGAGAGAAGGCAGACCGATTTTTTATCCCTCCAAGAGTAACGTCTCTGGGTCTTCTATAAACTCCTTCTCCTTTACCAGAAACTGCACGGCTTCTCGACCATCTACGATGCGATGATCGTATGAGAGTGCCACGTACATCATTGAACGAATGACAATCTGACCATTGACGACAACCGGACGTTGCTCGATCTTATGCATCCCTAAAATGCCCACCTGAGGAGCATTCAAGATAGGCGTGGAGAGCAGCGAGCCAAATACTCCACCATTGGTGATAGTGAAGGTGCCGCCCTGTAGCTCGGCGAGAGTAAGCTTATTCTCTCGCGCCCGCTTCGCCAGGTCCGCAATCTCGCCCTCGATTTCAGCAAAACTCTTACGATCAGCGTCACGCAGTACAGGTACAACCAGACCCTCTTCCGCGCCGACCGCGATTCCTATATCGTAGTAATATTTCAAAATCATTTCATTGCCTTGAATCTCAGCATTCAAGCGTGGAAAAGCTTTCAGTGCGCCCACCACAGCTTTGGTGAAAAAGGACATGAAGCCCAGTGAAACACCGTGGCGCTCTTTGAACGATTCTTTACGTCGAGCGCGTACTTCCATTACCGCGCTCAAATCGATCTCGTTAAAGGTTGTGAGCATTGCTGCTGTGTGCTGAGCTTCGACCAGTCGCTGAGCAATGGTCTGTCGCCTCCGCGAAAGTCGCACACGCTCTTCACGTCCACGTGGCTCAGGCTGAATCTGTGTTCGGGGTATTGTTGAATCAGGAGGAGCTTCTCTCCTTTCTGTCTCAACAGCGGTCGCAGTGGTATTATCATCAGTTGGCTTTGACTGTGGTGTAACCATTGACAAACCAGGAGTTTGCTGCTCTGATGTTTTCTCTAAATAACCGATCACATCATCCTTAGTCACACGACCATGCGGGCTATGGCTTGTGACTTGTGACAGATCAATGTTATGATCATCTGCAATACGCCGCGCCAATGGCGAGACTGATCTCTGTCCATCAACAGCTTGAGATGCTGGTTGCTGTTGCCCATTGGATGATTGCCCTTCGGGCGTTTTTTCAGGTAGAGTAGTTTTTTGACTTACACCCGTAGTAACTTCGTCGCTTTCACCGACCATGCCCAGCACATCGCCAACTGCAACCACATCTCCTTCATGCTTGAGAATCTTTTGCAGCACTCCACTCTGCTCAGCGCTGACCTCGACATTGACCTTATCAGTTTCCAACTCTACAAGCGCTTCTCCCTGCTTCACTTCATCACCCTCACTTTTGAGCCACGTTGCGATTACCGCATCGACAATGGATTCTCCCAATGCCGGGACACGAATTTCAACCGCCATGTTTGCCTCCAAATTGCTTAACTGTTGTGCGTAACGCCCCTTCGATGATCTGTTCTTGCTCGAATTGGAAGAGATCCGAAAAGCCTGTCGCGGGGCTTGGACGGGCTGGGCGAGAGATTACATTCAACTTAATGTCTGGGCCAAGCAACGTAGTAAGTTGGGAGGACATATAACTCCATGCTCCCATATTTAGTGGCTCTTCCTGTACCCAAAGAACTTCGTGTGCTTCAGGATAGTTAGCAAGCACCTTTTGCAAAGCTTCTGCCGGGAACGGATAGAGCATCTCAACACGCACAATTGCCACATCTTGCTCCTGTGCACGAAGCTTGTGGGCAAGCATATCGATAGCTATTTTCCCTGTGCAAAGCACGATCCGCCGTATAGCTCCGGCACGGGTTAGAGCCGAGCGATCATCAAGTACAGGTTGAAAGGTTTCCTGGACCAACTCCTGTAAACTGGCCGCTGCAAGTGGATGGCGAAGCAGGCTTTTAGGCGTCATAACTACAAGTGGTCGTGGATACGTTAACAGGTTAAACGCTTGCAATCGTAATAAATGGAAGTACTGAGCAGAGGTAGAGCAATTCGCTACCCGCCAGTTGTCCAGTGCTGCAAGTTCCAGGTATCGCTCAAGCCGTGCACTTGAATGTTCTGGACCTTGCCCCTCGTAACCATGAGGAAGCAATAGAACAAGGGACGATTGTTGCTTCCACTTTGAGCGACCCGAAGCAATAAACTGATCTATAACAGGCTGTGCGACATTTGCAAAGTCACCAAATTGCGCCTCCCACAAAACAAGAGAGTTTGGCGCATGTACACTATAGCCATAATCAAAACCGAGCACAGAGCTTTCACTTAACGGGCTATTGTAGATTGAAAATGATGCTTTCGCCTGGGAAAGATGTTGTAACGGGATATAAATTTCACCGCTGTGCTGGTCATGAAGCACTGCGTGACGGTGACTAAATGTGCCTCGTTCAGCATCCTGGCCAGTCAATCGAATGGGAATGCTATCTGCAAGTATCGATGCAAATGCGAGCGCCTCTGCCTGCCCCCAGTCGATACCTCCCTCAGATCCCATGGTGGTGGCCCTGCGTTGTAATAATCGTGCCAGTTTAGGATGGGGGGAAAAGCGTTCCGGCCAGGAGAGCAGTTCAGCATTGAACTCGATTAATGTTTGAGCAGGAACTGTCGTGGGTTGTTCCAGTTTATCATAATGTCCATATAGTCCGTTCAATTCTTCTTGCTCAAAGGGTTGCAAACTGGCATCCGCCTCGCGTTTGGCATCCTCCAGGACCTTAAATGCCTGTTGCTGCACCGCGTCGACCTCTTCCTGAGAAAACACGCCCTGCTCTTGCAAGTAATGCGCATAAAGTTCTCGTACAGTTGGATGAGATCGAATAATCTCATACATCTGCGGCTGAGTGAAGGCTGGTTCATCGCCCTCATTATGGCCCCAACGACGGTAGCCAACCAGGTCGATGAGTATGTCCTTATGAAACTGATCGCGGTAGGCATGAGCCATGCGCACTGCCATCAGAGAAGCCTCGGGATCATCGGCATTCACGTGAATAATAGGTACTTCAAAACCCTTCGCCAGGTCGCTTGCAAAGTATGTTGAGCGATAATCTTGTGGTTCAGTCGTAAAGCCGAGTTGATTATTTACGATAATATGAATGGTGCCGCCTACAGTGTAACCGTTCAAATTCCACAGGTTTAAAGTCTCGGCAACGATACCCTCGCCAGGGAAGGCTGCATCTCCATGAATCAGGATCGGCAAGGTATGATCTACATCCAGTTGAGGGCTTCCTCTATGATCGTTCGTTTCCTGTGAGGCACGCGTTATGCCCTCGACAACAGGGTTAACAAACTCCAGGTGACTTGGATTGGGAGAAAGAATGATCTTGAGATCTACAGTAGCTCCTTCTCCAAGGATTGTTTCGGCGCCGAGGTGATACTTCACATCACCTGTATAACCAAAGCCAAAACTGTCGGTGAGAGGAACTTCTTCCTCGTGTTTCATATGTCCAAATTCGCCGAGTATAGCAGCATAAGGTTTCTCAAGCACATGTGCGAGTACATTCAGGCGGCCACGATGTGCCATACCTATGATCACTTCACGTGTACCGCAGTCGATTGCAGCCTTGATAACCTCATCAAGCATTGGCACAAACACATCTGTCCCTTCGAGTGAGAAGCGTTTCTGACCTGGATATGTCTGGTGCAGAAAGCGTTCAAACACCTCTACCTGCGTAAGGCGCTTCAATACATTGCGCCGGAAGGCTGGATCCGATGATGTACGATAGAGCTGCAAACCTACCGCGTCACGCAACCATCCACGCTCAAGCGGGCTTTTCACCTGGTCGAACTCATAACTTATCGTACCAGAATACATTGCACGCAAGTTAGCAATTGCTTCAAGTGCGTTCCGAGCGCCTTCGGCTGAATGTCCCCCGACAACAGCTGGTGGAAGTTGTGCAAGATCCTCATCGTTAATGCCGTACGTTTCGGTCAGAAGCGCGGGATCGCCCAGAGGCTCACTACCCAGTGGATCAAGATGGGCGCCAAGGTGCCCGCGTGAACGTATAGCATGCGCGAGCTCGGAAGCGGCTACAATTTTAGAAACTTCAATTGGTGCAATTCCTGTGGTAGCTTTTTGCTCCGCAGTTAATTGATTTTCGGGAGACCATGTATCAAAAATGGCACGAGTGTCGGCGTCAACAGAGGCTGGGTTCTGACGATAGCGCTCATATAATTCAAGAACATAGCCCGCATTTGGTCCATAGAATGCTTTGAGGTCATACATATTGATACCTTATTATATAAATGTTAAGCAGTTGAAACGTATAACTGATTGTATTTTATCATCTAAACGCCAGGGCTGCGCGCCTCATTTTTCTCCAGCTTTACTCACTTTGTAACAATCAAGATAGAAACTGACTATTGACATGTTTTACAGATGACTTTAAGATTATTGTGTAACATTTGTGTAACCGGAGCACCAGGAGGGGCTGTGAGCCATGACTCGTCGCATCCCAACCGTTCGCAATGGCACATTGCATGAGCACATTGAGGAGGTACCCTCCATCGATGCCATTGTGGTTGGATCGGCTGCCTGGTATACGTGGTTAGAAAATCACAGCACGTTTCGCTTTGACCATCCATCCTCTAGCTTCACAGCGCGCAAGGAACAACGCTCAGGAGGCTGGTACTGGTATGCCTACCGGCGCCAGGCCGGGCGACTTCGCACAGCCTACGTCGGCAGATCCGCAGAACTGTCGATCACACGATTAGAAGTGATTGCAGCCGATTTGGCTGGAGTTATCGACACACGAGACTTGCATATGCCTGCTGGCTATCATGTGCCAGCCCCACACATTTCAATACTCTCTCAGCCAGAAGTCGAGCTCATCCCAAGCAATAATCTGCCGCTCCAACTCACCTCGCTCGTTGGACGCGAACAGGAAGCGGCAGCAGCAGGGGCACTCTTACAGCGTCCCGAGGTGCGCTTGTTGAGCATGGTTGGCACGGCTGGTGTAGGCAAAACACGCCTGGCACTCCAGGTCGCCACAGATTTGGTAGAGAGCTTCGCCGATGGCGTCTTTTTTGTGGCCCTCGCGCCTGTTCGCGACACGGAACTCGTGCTCTCCACGGTCGCGCAGACACTGGGGCTTAGAGCCATGGGGAGCCAGTCCTTCCTCGATCTGCTGAAGAGATACCTGCGAGACAAGCACTGCTTGTTGCTACTCGACAACTTTGAACAAGTGGTTGGCGCAGCACCTCTACTTGCGGACCTGTTGGAGGCCTGCCCCGACCTGAAGGTTCTGGTCACCAGCCGAGAAGTCTTACGTCTGCGTGCTGAGCACCAGTTCAGCGTCCCTCCCCTCGCGCTCCCAGACCGCAAGCGCCTGCCAGACGACAGAGCGCTCGCGGACGTTCCAGCGGTGGACCTGTTCATCCAACGCGCACAGGCCATCAGACCCGATTTTCAGTTGACGCCGGGAAACGCTGCTGCCATCGCCGTGATATGTATTCGCCTGGATGGGTTGCCGCTTGCCATCGAACTGGCGGCGGCGCGCGTCAAGTGGCTCGCACCGGAGGCACTACTCGCCTGGTTGGATCGTCGGCTCCAACTCTTGACTGGAGGCGCACGCGATCTTCCTGAGCGGCAACAGACATTGCGCAACACGCTCAAGTGGAGCTATGACCTGCTGAGCGCAGAGGAGCAGCGGCTCTTCCGGCTGCTCGCCGTCTTTGTGGGTGGGTGCCAGCTTGAGGCGGTGGAAGCGGTGTCTAGAACTCTTGGCGACGGTACGATACCGATCTGGCACGGCGTGTCCTCGCTCATAGATAAGAGCTTGTTGCAACCAATGGATCAGGCAGGGGAAGGGCCACGCCTCATCATGCTGGAGACACTCCGCGAGTATGGGTTGGAGCGTCTTGCCGCGCATGGGGAGGAAGAGGCAACTCGAGAAGCCCATGCTGCGTACTACCTGCGACTTTCGGAGGAAGCGGAGCAGAGCCCGTTCGGTGCAGTGCACACGTTGTGGCTTCAGCGTTTGGAGCGGGATCATGATAATTTGCGGGCGGCGCTCCGCTGGTCGTTAGAGCCAGGAGAATCCGGGCACAGAATAGTGTTGGCTCTGCGATTGGTTGAAGTGTTGACGGGGTTCTGGATTCTCCATGGTCACTTTGGTGAAGTACGAGTTTTCCTGGAGCAAGCCCTGGCCGGAAGTAAGGGCGTTATGGTACCAGTCCGTGCAAAAGCTCTCGCAGCCGCATCGTACGTGGCGCTTAATCAGGGCGACCTTGAGTGGGCAACGACGCTCTGCGAGGAGAATCTAGCGCTGAGCCGGAAACTCGGCGATACAGCTGACATCGCCGGCATTCTTGCTCAGAAAGGACTCATTGCTCAGATGCGGGCCGACCTTGACGAGGCCTGCTCATTGGGCGAGGAAGCTGTATCACTCGCCAGAGAGACAGGCGACAGATTCCTGATTGCTGATGTGCTTCATGACCTGGCTTGGGCGCGTCTCATGCGGGGTGAGTATACCAGAGCATGTGCTATGTACGAGGAATGCCTGGCGGTTTTCAGGGAAATTGACTACAATACTGGCATTGCCGCCTCACTCCAACAGTTGGCACTGGCGCTCTTTTTGTCCCTGGGTGATCATGAGAGGATACACTCGCTGCTGGATGAGAGTTTTGAGATCTGGAAGGAGATAGGCTCTCCGAATGGAATTGCAGTCTGGTCCTACCTCGCGGGACAGGTAGCTCTCTATCAGGGTGATGCTGCCCAGGCACGCACGCTCCTCGAAGAGAGTGTAACGCTCTACAAGGAAATGGGAGATCGATGGCACTCTGCCCGGTCGCTCTCCGGTTTAGCGAGGTTGGAGGCTATCCAGGGCAACTATGCAGCAGCAGTTACCCTCTATAAAGAGAACCTGGCGCTTTGTAGAGAAATGGGCGACGAGAACATCACCCCCGCTCTTGAAGGACTGGCGGATGTGGCCATGAGGCAGGGGCGGCAAGCATGTGCAGCACGGCTTTGGGGTGCGGCAGAGACGCTACGTGAAGAGATCAGGATGCCCCTTCCCCCCGTAGAGCGTGCTTATTTTGAGCGTGCGGTGGATGTCGCCCGTGACCACCTCGGGGAGCAGGCCTTTACTGCTCTATGGGCCGAGGGACG
>WNFC01001861.1_pt1 | contig 22433 bp, 24 predicted proteins | sample 5400541 | NCBI WGS metagenome assembly WNFC01 (sample SAMN13153342, study PRJNA577476) | soil metagenome | isolation source: 120 cm saprolite under Douglas fir tree site 2 hole 2 replicate 1 | place: USA:California | collected 2015-04-18
GACCTCTCGATCAACGTCTGGGGCGCGGTGGACAGTACCTTGATCCGCACCGTCGACCGGAACGGGCGCATCGTGCTCCCGAAGGTCGGCGACCTCCGGATCTGGGGGCTCACGTTCTCGCAGGCCGACCGCCTGATCCGGGACGAGCTCGGCCGGTACTTCCGGGGCTTCCAGACGAGCGTGACCATGGGGCGGCTCCGCACCGTGAGCGTCCACGTCGTTGGTGAAGTCTGCCAGCCCGGCGTCTACACGCTGAGCTCGCTATCCACGGTCACGAACGCGCTCTACAGCGCCGGTGGGCCGACGAAGCTCGGCTCGCTCCGCGAGGTGCGGCTCCTGCGCAGCAACGTCCAGGTGGCGCGCATCGACCTCTACGACTTCCTCCAGCGCGGCGACCGGACGCGCGACTACCGCCTCGAGTCGGGCGACACGATCTTCGTCCCGACCGTCGGCGACGTCGTGGCGGTGGCGGGTGAAGTCAAGCGGCCGGCGATCTACGAGATCACGAGCGGCACGCGGCTCGCTGACGTGGTCGGGCTGGCGGGCGGGGTCACGCCCACGAGCTACCTCAAGCGGGTGCAGCTCGTCCGCGCGCTCCCGGACGCCGAGCGCATCACGCTCGACGTCGACCTCGCGAGTCACTATCTCCGAGGCGAGGAGCAGGGAAATCCGCCGATCAACGCCGGCGACCTCGTGCTCATCCACCGGAGCGACCCGCGCGTCTACAACATCGTGAAGGTCGAGGGCGCCGTGAGGTATCCCGGGGCGTACGAGCTGAAGCCGATGATGCGCATCGGCCAGCTCCTGCCGGCCGACAAGCTCCTGCCCGAGGCGTACGCCGAGCGCGTCGAAGTGGCGCGCCGCCGGCCGGACCTGTCGATGGAGATCGTGTCCGTCGATCTCAAGAAAGCGTGGAGCGGCGACCCGGGCCAGGATCTCCTCCTAAAGCCGCTCGACGAGGTCACCGTGCGCACCGAGCTCAAGACGGCGCGGACGATGGTGCTGACCGGTGAGATCGTGCGGCCCGGGGTCTACACGATCGCGGAGGGGGAGCGGCTGAGCTCGGTGCTCGAGCGCGCCGGAGGCTTCACCGACCGCGCCTTCCTCAAGGGCGCGGCGTTCACGCGGGCCGCGCTCCGGAAGACCGAGCAGGAGCAGCTCGACGCCTTCCTCAAGACGCTAGAACAGCGTCTGCTCGCCTCCTCGTCGACGATAATCGTCGGGGCCGAGAAGGAAGAGGCCGCCGCTTCGCAGCAGGCACTGCAGGCGCGCAAGGAGATGCTGAAGCTCCTGGCCTCGAAGGTCGTGGTGGGCCGCATGGTGGTGCAGCTCGACCAGCCCGACAAGCTCCGGGGCACCGAGAACGACGTCACCCTGATCGACGGCGACACGCTGAACATTCCGGAGCCGTCGCGCTCGGTCCTCGTGCTGGGCTCGGTCCGCAACTCGACGTCGGTCCAGTACAAGGAAGGCGCGGGCGTCGACTACTACATCAACCGCGTCGGCGGCTTCTCGAAGGAGGCGGACAAGAAGGAGACCCACATCGTGAAGGCCGACGGCTCGGCGATCTCCAGCTTCACGAACGTCCGCACGATCGAGCCGGGCGACACCGTCATCGTGCCGCCCAAGGAAGAGGAAAAGATCCGCACGCTGCCGACGATCCGCGACATCGTCCAGATCATCGGCTCGGCGCTCCTCGGCATGGCGGCGCTGGCGATACTGTTCTAACGCCGGCCGGGGCTCCTGGGGTCGGCTCGTCCGTGTGTATACTCAAGCGGACACCTGAGGCAATCACCATGACGCAACTGAGCGAGATCGTGCACAGCGACCCGGACATCCTGGATGGCACGCCTGTGTTCGTCGGCACACGCGTGCCGGTACAGTCCCTGTTCGATTACCTCGAAGGCGGCGAAACTCTTGATGAGTTTCTTCGCCAGTTCCCATCCGTGAGACGCGACCAAGCGATCTCGGCGCTCGACCTCGCGCGCGCTACGCTGTTGGCTAGTGCGCGTTCTTCTTGACGAGCAGATTCCGCTCGATCTCGCTGCGGTGCTCCAGGGCCACAGTATCGACACGGTCGTCGGCCGTGGCCAGATCCACCGCATAGGCGCATAGCCGGACCGCTATCGTCGCGTTCAAAAACTTGATGCGCTATCGTTTCGTCGACGAGATCCTGTCGCTTGCCCTCGACGGCATCCCTCGGATCGAGGTGGCGAAGAGTTTCGGCCCGGGCGACGACGTCTTCAGCGGGCCCCAGGGGCCGGAGCGCGTCCCCGAGTCGATGCTCCTCGAGCTGATGGCGATGACGGGCGGGCATCTGGTGTTCCGTCACCTCGGCGGGGGCCGGCTGCCGCTTCTTCTCAAGGTGCCTGACTGCCGCTTCGAGGCTTCGGCATCCGCGGGCGAGCGGCTTCGCGCGGTCGCGGTGCTGAGCGGCGTGTCGTCGATGGGCGACGGGACGAGCGTTGTGGAGACGGAGACCCGGATATATCTCGAGACCAGACAGATCGCGCACGCGAGGATCATGTTCGTCTGCGTGAGCGTGCCGGGGATCGACCTCGCCGCGCAGGGAGTCGGCGGGTGACCGGGCGCCGCGTGGTCCTGACCGGACGCGGCGTCGTCTCGCCGCTCGGCGTCGGGATCGCCCAGCACTGGGAGGCGCTCTGCGCGGGGCGCACGGCCGTTGGCCGTCGCGACCGGCTCGCCGCGCTCGGGCTGCCGGCATCGCGAGGAGCCGAGGTGACGCCCGAGGCGATCCAGCCTCACCTGGCCCGTCTTCCGCGCAAGCAGCAAAAGCTGTACAACCGGCCCACGCTGCTCGCGATGCTCGGTGCCGCGCTCGCGATGAAAGACGCTGGGCTCGGGCCGGGGGCCGGCGATCCCGCGCGCTTCGGCGTCCTGCTCGGCGTGAACACGCTCGCCTGGGACCTTTCCGCGATGATCGAGTACCTCGTCGCGTCGGAGTCGCCGGAGGCGCCGGCGGTGCTCGACATGGCGCGCGCCAACGGCTTCTGCCTGCGCTCGATCAACCCGCTCGACTACTCGCTCAAGACGCTGCCGAATCTGATCGCCGGTCACGTCGCTATCGCGAACGACACGCGGGGGTTCTGTCGCGCGATTACAGAAGGGCCGGTCGGCGGCGCGCGCGCGATCGGCGACGCCTTTGGTTTGATCGCCGACGGGGATCTCGACGTGGCCCTCTGCGGCGGCGCCGACGATCAGCTCGACGAGCTGTTCTTCGCGACTCACTGGGGCGCCGGGGTGATCGGCTCCGACGATGGCCGGCCCGGCCTCGTCCCGGGGGAGGGGAGCGGCCTTCTCGTCCTCGAAGAGGCCGAGCACGCGCTCGCGCGCGACGCGCCGGTCCACGGCGAGATGGCCGGCTTCGCCTCGGGCGCCGGCGACGGTCGCCTCGCCGGAGATGACGACACGGCCCCGCTGGCGGAGCGGCTGGCGCGGGTGATCGACACCGTCCTGGAGGAGGCGCAAGACACCCCGGATCTCGTCAGCCTGCACGGCGACGGCATTCCCGCCCACGATGACGCCGAGCAGACGGCTCTCGCGCGCGTGCTCGGCGGCGGCGCGTCGTCGACACCGTACCTCCGGATGAAGCAGGCTCACGCCGACCTCGGCGCAGCGGCGAGCCCGGTGGAGCTGCTCGCTTGTTCGGCCGCGCTCGAGTACGCTACACTTCCGCGTGCCGTCTCGCAGCATCCGCCCTCGGCGACATCGGCGTACCGTTCGGCCCTGGTGCTCTCGCTCGGACTCTTCGGCGAGTGCTCGGCGCTGATGGTGCGGACCTAGCGATGCCCGTGCAGATCGACCTCACCGGTCGGACGGCGCTCGTGACGGGCGCTTCGCGAGGGATCGGCCGCGCGATCGCCACGAGTCTGGCGCGCGCGGGGGCGACGGTCTGCGTGAACTATCGCCAGCAGCACGAGCGGGCCAAGGAGACGCTGCAGGCGATCGAAGCGGCGGGCGGTCACGGCTTCGTCCACCAGGCGGACGTGAGCGACCGGACGCGGGCCGAAGCGCTGATCGAAGCCGTCGTCGAGCGCGCGGGCCGCCTGGACATTCTGGTGAACAACGCGGGCATCAGCCGCGAAGGGCTGTTCGTCGAGATGTCCGACGGCGAGTGGACGTCGGTGCTGGAGACCAACCTCGACGGCGTCTACCACTGCGCGCGCCGGGGCGCCCACCACATGCTGCGCCAGGGCTGGGGCCGGATCATCAACCTGAGCTCGGTGCTGGGGACCCGGGCCGGCCGCGGCCAGGTCAACTATGCGGCGTCGAAGGGTGGCGTGAACGCGCTCACGGTGGCGCTCGCGAACGAGCTGGGCCCCCGCGGCGTGACGGTGAACGCCATCGCGCCGGGACTGATCGAGACCGACATGAGTCGCCCCTTCATCGGCATGGCCGCCTCGAAGATCCGGGAGTGGATCCCGATGCGGCGCGTGGGCCGGCCCGAGGAAGTCGCGGCGCTGGCCGTGTTCCTCGCCTCGGAGGAAGCGAGCTACATCACGGGCCAGGTCATCGCCGTGGACGGCGGCATCGGCTGAGGAGGCCGCGAGGCGCATGGAGCCGGACACCGCGAAGATCTGGACCCGCCCGGAGGTCCGCGCGAGCGTGGGCAAGCTCATCGTCGAATCGCTCGGTGTCGACGAGGCGAACGTGACGTCCGAGGCCGCGCTGGTCCGGGATCTCGGCGCCGAGTCGATCGACTTCCTCGACCTGAGCTTCAAGTGCCAGCAGGCGTTCGGCGTCGACCTGCCCATGCGGCTGATCCAGGAACGGCGCATCGAGTGGCGCGACCTCAGCGTGCTGGCCAGGGTGCTCGAGGCGCGGTATCGCGTGGCGGTGCCGTCCGACGAGCTGCGCACGGTATCGCCGGCGACGGTCGGCGCCGTGCTCGAGCACCTGGCGGCCAAGCACGGAGTGCGCCGCGCCGCGGGCGACGAGCAGGCGGTCGTCCGCTCGCTGGTCGAGCGCATGCTGGCCGACCTCGCGCGCACCCCGCTCGACCTGTCCGATCTCACGGTCGACCGGTTCGCCGGCTATCTCGAGAAGAACCTGCACTCGCCGGAGGCGGTCGAGGTCATCATGAACCGCCTCACGGTGCATGCGGTCACCGAGTACATCGTGGGACAGCTCTCGGCCGCCGGGCGTCTCGCCCCGGGGGCCTGAGGCAGGCGCCGCCCCGGCGATCCGGCTCCGGGCGTCGTCGACCCAGATGCGCTTCGTGTTCGTCGACCGCGTCGTCAGCGCCGAGCCTCGGCATCACATCGAGACGCTGAAGAACGTGAGCGCGACCGAGGACGTGTTCGCCGACCACTTTCCTGGCTACCCCGTCTTTCCGGGGGCGCTCGTCGTCGAGGCCTTCGCGCAGGCGTGCCAGCTCCTGATCGGGATGAGCCACGACTTCGCCGAGGTGGGCCGGCTCCGCCGGCTCTCGCGTGTCGCCTTCCGGCGCCAGGTGCGCCCGGGCGATCAGCTCTCGATCCGGTGCGAGCGGCGCGCCGGTGGGGCCGCGTGGGTGCTCGACGCCCGGGCGACCGTGGATGGCCAGCCGGTCGCGACGGCGACGCTCGAGTACACGCTCGAGCCGGCGCGAGCAGGAACGGAAGCGGCGCAGCAGGCCGAGCGGCTCCGCGCTCTCGCGCGCGAGCTCCAGCGGCCGCCCGTCGAGGCGCCCTCGCGATGAGTGAAAGGGCCTCTCGCACGGTTCTGGTCACCGGCGGCGGCCGCGGCATCGGGCGCGCGATCGCGCTCCGCTTCGCCGAGGCGGGCGCCCGCGTTTTCGTGAACTTCTTCGTGAACCGCGAGGCGGCGGAAAAGACCGCGCGCGACGTCGAGCTGCGCGGCGGCACGGCGCACCTGCTGCAGGCCGACCTCAAGGAGCCGGCGGAGATCAAGCGCCTGGTGGCCGAGGTCGAGCGACGAGCCGGGCGCCTCGACGTGCTCGTGAGCAACGCTGCGTCCGGCGTGCTCCGCGACGGGCTCGAGCTGTCGCCCAAGCAGTGGGACTGGGTGATCGCGACGAACGCGCGCGCGCTCCTGATCCTCGCCCAGGAGGCGGCACGGCTCATGGCCTCCGGCGGACGGATCATCGCGCTGTCGAGTCTCGGGAGCCGGCGTGTCATTCCGGGGTACACGGCGATCGGCGTGTCGAAGGCGGCGCTCGAGGCCCTCACGCGTTATCTGGCCGCCGAGCTGGCCGCGAAGGGGATCACCGTCAACACGGTCTCGGCCGGCGCGGTGGAGACGGACGTCTGGCAGGCGATGCCCGAGGGCGCGGCGGCGCTCGAGGCGATCCGGGCGCGCACACCGGGCGGCGCGCTCGTCACGCCCGAGGAGGTCGCCGACGTAGTGTTCTTCCTCGCGAGCCCGGCGGCCCGGGCGATCCAGGGGCAGGTCCTGACGGTGGACGGTGGCTACTCACTCCTCGCGTGAGGCGGGTGCGCGCCGCCGCGTCGTCGTGACCGGGCTCGACGTGGTGACGCCGATCGGGTCAGACCTGGAAGCGTTCTGGAAGGCCGCGCTCGCGGGCGTCTCGGGAGTCCGGCGGATCACCCACTTCGATCCCGAGGGCTTGCCGACGCAGATCGCCGCCGCGCTGGACGACCGCGGGCTGATCGAGGAGTTCCGGGCCGAGGCCGGGCTCGATCCACAGGAGCCGAGCGGGGTGGTGGTCGGCGTTAGCGCCGCCCGGGGTGCCGTGGCGGCGGCCGGCGCCCGCACGGTGCTCGCCTCGCCGCGCGCGGGTGTCTTCGTCGGCACGAGCGGCCAGCGGCACGACCTGCGTGACCTTGGCGCGATCGCGTACGCGAGCCGTCCGCCCGGCGGGCGGGTGACGCGATCGGGGTTCGTCGACGAGTTCGCGCGTCGCGCGGCGCCGGGCCGGTTCTACCGGACGTGGCCCCAATATCTCGCCGCCCGACTCGCCGCGCGCTTCGGCATCGAGGGGCCGACGGCGACGATCCAGACCGCGTGCACCTCGTCGGCCCAGGCGATCGGCGCGGCGTACCGCGCGATCCGCCGGGGAACCATCGACGTGGCGCTGGCGGGCGGCGCCGAGTGCATCGTCTCACCGATCGAGGTGCAGCTCTTCTGTCTGCTCGGCGTGATGTCGCGGCAGAACGCCACGCCCGAGTCCGCGAGCCGCCCCTTCGACGCGCGTCGCGACGGCTTCGTGATCGGAGAAGGCGCCGGCTTTCTCCTCCTCGAGGAGGCCGACCATGCGCAGCGCCGCGGCGCCCCGGCCATCGCAGAGCTCGCGGGCTACGGAACGACCTGCGACGCGTATCGCATCACCGACGAGGCGCCGGACGGCCGCGGGGCGATCGGCGCCATGCGTGGGGCGCTGGCCGACGCGGGCCTGGGCCCGGAAGACGTCGACTACGTCAACGCCCACGGGACTTCTACGCCGATGAACGACCGCGTCGAGACCGCCGCGATCAAGGCCGTGTTCGGCCCCGAAGCGCGGCGGCTCCTGGTGAGCTCCACGAAGTCCATGATCGGCCACACGATCTCGGCCGCCGGCGCCATCGAGCTCGCGGCGACGGTGCTGGCCCTCCGCGACCAGATCGCGCCGCCGACCATCAATCTCCGCGTGCCCGATCCCGAGTGCGACTTGCGCTACGTGCCGAACACGTCCGTGGCCGCCCGCATCCGGGCCGCGATCTCCAATTCGTTCGGGTTCGGCGGCCACAACGACTGCCTCCTCGTGCGGGAGATCGAGCGCTGAGCAGCGAGACGCGTCCGGCCCTGTCGATCGTCGTCCCGGTGTTCGACGAGGCGTCGAGTCTCGGCGACCTCCACCACCGCCTCGCTCAGACACTCAAGGAGGTCGGCCAGCCGTACGAGATCATCTTCGTCGACGACGGGAGCCGCGACGGGTCGGCGGACGTGCTGCGCGCGCTCCGAGCCCAGGACGCGACGGTGCGCGTGATCCGGTTCAACCGGAACTACGGGCAGCACGCCGCGGTATTCGCGGGGATGGAGCGGGCCCGAGGGGACATCGTCGTGACGCTCGACGCCGACCTCCAGAACCCGCCGGAGGAAATTCCGCGCCTCCTGGCGGCGCTAACGGACGGTGTGGACGTCGTGGGCGGCTGGCGCGCGAGTCGTCACGACCCCTGGGCCCGGCGGGCCGCGTCCTGGGTCGTCAACCGCGTGACCTCGGCCGTCGTCGGCGTGCGGCTCCGCGACTACGGGTGCATGTTGAGAGCCTACCGGCGCTCGGTGGTCGACCGGATCGTGGCGAGCCAGGGCGTGTCGCTGTTCATCCCGGCGCTCGGAGCCACCTTCGCGACGTCGGTGGCCGAGGTCCCGGTCGACCACGGCGCTCGAGAGCACGGGCGCTCCCGTTACGGCCTCTTTCGGCTCCTCCGGCTCAACTTCGACCTGCTGACCGGCTTCTCTCTGGTGCCCATCCAGATCGTCAGCCTCCTCGGGATCCTCGTGTCCCTGATAGGCCTCGGGTTCGCCGTCTTCCTCGGCCTGCGGCGCCTCCTGGTAGGACCCGAGGTCGAAGGGGTGTTCACCCTGTTCGCGATCCTGTTCTTCTTCGTCGGTCTCCAGATCCTCGCCCTCGGGCTGATCGGCGAGTACGTCGGCCGGATCTATCAGGAGGTGCGGCGGCGCCCGCGGTACGTGATCAGCGAGGTGCTCGAGTGACGCGCGCGCGCTGGGCCGTCTTCGCCTATCACACCTTCGGCGCCCGGGCGCTCGGCGCGCTGCTCGCCCGCGACGAAAGGGTGGCGGCCGTCGTGACCCATCCGGATGATCCAGCCGAGGGCAACTGGTTCGAGTCGGTCGCCGGGATCGCGCGCGTCCACCACCTGCCATGCCTCACGCCGTCCTCGCCGAACCTACCGGAGGTCGTGGACACGCTGCGCGGGCTCGCCCCCGATCTCATCCTGTCCGTGTGGTATCGGCGGCTCCTGGGCCCGGAGCTGCTGGGCCTGCCCCGCGTCGCGGCGCTCAACCTGCACGGCTCGCTCCTGCCCGCGTATCGCGGGCGCGCGCCCCTCAACTGGGTGCTGGTGAACGGCGAGCGGCGCACCGGGGTCACGCTCCATCACATGACCCTCGCGGCCGACGCCGGCGACATCGTCGCCCAGCAGCCGATCGACATCGAGCCCGACGACACGGCCTTCACGCTCTACGAGCGCATGGTGAAGGTCGGAGTCGAGCTGCTGCTCGAGACGTACCCGGCCGTGCTCGCCGGGACCGCGCCGCGCATCCCTCAGGACCACGCGCGCGCGACGATCGTTCCCCGGCGGCGTCCGGAGGACGGGCGGGTCGAGTGGGCGTGGCCGGCCACGCGAATCAGCAACATGATCCGCGCGGTGACGCATCCGTTCCCCGGCGCGTTCGTCGGCGACGGTTCCGAGCGTCTCTGGCTGTGGGCCGGGTCTGCCCTGTCGCGTGAAGCGAATGGCGCCGCCCCCGGTACGCTCCTCGAGATCGCGCCGTCGCGAGGCATCACGGTGGCGACGGGGGAGGGCACGCTGCGGCTGGTACGGGTCCAGAGCGCGAGCGGCATCGAGGAGCCCGCCGACGCGTGGGCCGTGCGGCGTGGCCTGCGGCCGGGCATGCGGCTGGCGGAGGGCGCGTGAAGGTCCTGATCACGGGCGGCGCCGGGTTCGTCGGCTCGCACCTCGCCGAGGCGTGGCTCGCCCGCGGCGAGGAGGTCACCATCCTCGATCCGGCGAGCGACCTCAAGGTCCGCCACCTGCGCGTGAATCCGAGGTTCCGGACGATCCGCGAGTCCGCGCTGAACCGGGACATCCTCGAAGGGCTCGTCGCGTGGTCGGATCTCGTCTACCACCTCGCGGCCGTGGTTGGCGTCGAGCATTACGTGGGCGATCCCTATCAGGTCCTCACCGTCAACATCAACGGCACCCAGGAAGTGCTGACGGCCGCGTTCCGCCATCAGAAGAAGATCGTCTTCGCCTCGACGTCCGAAGTGTACGGGCGCAACACCGCCGTGCCCTTCGACGAGGACAGCGACCGCGTGCTCGGCTCGACGCGGACGGACCGCTGGTGTTACGCGACGTCGAAGGCCGCCGGCGAGCACTTCTGCTTCGCGTTCGCCCGCATGGGGCTCCGCGTGGTGGTCCTGCGGTATTTCAACGTTTACGGTCCGAGGCTCGATCAGATGGACCGAGGTCGCGTCGTGACGATCTTCATGGGTCAGCTGCTGCGGGGCGAGCCGCTGACCGTGATCGGTGACGGCTCGCAGACGCGAACGTTCACCTACGTCGGCGACGCCGTGCGCGCGACGGTGCAGGCCGGTCTCCGGCCGGAGGCCGAGGGGCAGGCCATCAACGTCGGCTCGGAGGAGGAAGTGTCGATTCGCGACCTGGCCACGCGCATGGTCAAGATCTCCGGGTCTTCCTCCCGGATCATCTTCGTGCCCCAGGAGACCGTCTACGATCGAGGGTACGAGGACATCCCGCGGCGCGTGCCCGCGGTGCGTCGGATGCGGGACCTTCTGGGCGTGCGCGCCGACACCACGCTCGACGAGGGGCTCGGACGGACGATCGAGTGGTTCAAGCGACAGTAGCCCTGCGCGTGGACGTCGACACCCGTCGCGGTCTCGAGGAGGGCGTTCCGCGCCTGCTCGCGCTCTTGCGGCGCCTGGATCTGCGCGCGTCTTTCTTCGTGACGATGGGGCCGGACCGCTCGGGGCGGGCGATCCGCCGGGCACTGCGGCCGAGCTTTCTCCTGAAGATGTGGCGCACCAATCCGCTGAGGCTCTACGGGCTCCGCACGCTGCTCTCGGGAACCCTCTTGCCCGCGCGTCTGGTGGGCGCCGGTGCGCCCGCGCTGCTCCGACAGATCGCCGAGGAGGGCCACGAGGTGGCGCCCCACGGCTGGGACCACGTCGGCTGGCAGGACCGCATCCACCGCCTCGATCGTTCGGCGATCCGGGCCGATCTGGCTCTGGCCGCGCGAGCCTTCGAGGAGTCCACCGGGGTCGCCCCGCACGCGAGCGCGGCGCCGGGCTGGCGGACGTCGCCCGCGGCGCTCGCCGTCCAGGACGCCTTCGGCTTCCGCTACGCGAGCGACACGCGCGGCGAGACTCCGTTCAGGCCGAAGGTCGGCGACGGCGTGCTCGCGACGCTCCAGGTGCCGACGACCATGCCCACCATGGACGAGCTCCTGGGGCGCGTGCCGGACGTCCCGGGAACGCTCGCGCGGGCGGTTCGGCCCGGCGTCAACGTCTTCACGCTTCACGCGGAGGTGGAGGGAGGCGCCCTGCTCGCGGCATTCGAGACGTTTCTCGTGGAGCTGGGTCGGACGGGCGTTGCGTTCGCCAGGCTCGACGACGTCGCCGCACGGGCGCTCGCCGCCGCCGACGAGGTGCCGGTCGCCCCCGTGGTCCGCGGCTCGGTGGACGGCCGGAGCGGCTGGATCGCGGCGCAGGCGTGGGCTCGCCGAGGCGAGCCGAGCATCAGATGAAGCGCTGGATCGTCGTGACCGTCGCGTCACTCGTGCTCGTCGCTGCGCGCGCCGAGACTCAGCTGCGGCCGCCGGTCGGCCTGGATCAGTCGGCGATTCGTGTCGTGAGCGGCGGCAACGAGCTGATCGCGATTCGCAACGCGCCGGTCGCGTATTCGACGCTCGAGCAAATCGTCACGAGCATCGGCGGCGCCCACGCAACCCGCGAGGTCCCCGTTCGGGTCCTCCGCGTGTCGCCGCCCGAGGAGATCGACTATCTCTTCTGCGTCACGAACGGCGGAACCCTGGTCCTCGGCGAGCGCATCCACACCCTCGCCGCCGGCGAGCGCCAGTACGTGTTCGCGCGCGGCGCGATCGTCAGAAGCTATCCGTCGCTGAGCGTGCCGGAGGGCTGGCTCTGGCTCGTCGAGGTGCCGCTGAGCCGCGAGACGACCGTGACGCTCCAGCTTCGCGCCCGCGCCCAGTGGCCGCTCGACTCGGTGTCCGTGACCACGGACGGCGTCCCGTGACTGGCGCGAGCCTCCGCGCAGTGCTCCGTGCGGCGCTGGTGGCGCTCGCCCTGGCGGGATGCGGGGGCGTCGCCAAGGGACAGACCACCGCGGAGACGGCGCGGCCGGGCGCGCCCGCGGCGGCGGCCACTGCCGACCAGGCGCCCAGGACAGCGGCAGACCCGGCGCGCCTCACCGAGCAAGTTACCAGGATAGCCGGCGAGCTCAGCGAGCTGCAGAATGCCGTCGCCAAGCTGATCGCGTCGTCGCGACAACAGGAGGACCAGCTGACGTACCTCCGTCGCCGGTTGGAGGAGCTGGAATCGCTGAATCGAAATCGCCTGCCGGCCGCGCCGAGCGGCTTTGCCCCATCGCCGCCGAGCGGCTTTGCGCCGTCCGCGCCGGCGGCGGCGCCCCCGCCGCTGGCGTCGGCGACCACCATGCTTCCGGCCGATCTCTACCGTGCGGGAGTCGAGAAGCTACAAGCCAAGAACCTCGACGCGGCGATCCTGAGCTTCAACGACCTCATCGTGACCTATCCGGATAATTCGCTGCGCGAGAGCGCCCAGTTTCTGATGGCGGACATCTTCTACACGCAGAAGGACTTCCGAGGAGCGCTCGCCGAATTCGAGGCGCTGATCGCCGCCGTCCCGCGCGGCGAGAAGGTTCCGGACGCGCTCGTGAAGATCGGCCTCTGTCAGAAGGATCTCGGGGACACCGAGCGCGCGAAGCGGACCTGGGAGCGTGTCGTCAGAGATTACCCGGCGAGCGTCGCGGCCCGCCAGGCGCGAGTCCTGCTCCGAAACTAGGGCCCCCCGACGTGAACGACGTCGGCCGGATGAATTTCCACCACCGCGGCCTGGCGGATGAGCGTGACGGCGAGGACGAGCCGGGTCACCCTATCCTTGCGCAAGAGCTTGCCGCGGACGCCCGCGAGCGGGCCGCGCACGACTTCGACCTCCATGCCCTCGGCGAGAAACGGGTGCGGATCGTACTGCAGCGTGGTCCGCGCGAGGAGCTGGATCGCCTCGATCTCGGCGTCCGGCACCGCCTCGGGTCGGCCGCCGGTGCCGATGAGGTCGGCGACGCCGACCGCGCTGAGGATCCGCAGACGCTCGACGAGAGGGAAGCGGGCGAAGCAATAGCCGGGGAAGAGCGGGAAGGCGACCTTCTTGCGGCGGTCCTTCCACCGGCTCCACCGCTCGACGACGGGCAGGAAGGTCTCGACCTCACGACCCACGAGCTGATCGCGGACGATCTTCTCGTGACGGGAGCGCGTGCGCACCACGTACCAGAGGGGGACACACCGCGGGTCGGAGACCTCGAGAGCCTTTGACGCTGACGCGGACATCATGGCCAGTAACCGGCGGCATTATAGGACAGTTCCGCTCACCAAAAAACCAGGGGACACCATGACGCGGACACCGTTCGAGACCGGCAGGCTGTTGCAGTGGCTCGGGGAAGTCCTGAGAGCGGCCGATGGCGTCGATGTCGACGTGGTCGTCGTCGGCGAGCCGGACTCACGATCCTCCGTGCAGATCACCCTGCACGGCGTCCCCGGTCCGCTCGGCGGCCTCGAGGTTCGCCCCGGCGAGACCGACTGAGCCGTCCGGCTCCGTCAGAGCTTGCGGAGCCTCGGCACGAGCAGGGCGGCGGCGACGCCGACGGTCATCAGCGCGAGCCCATTCACCCCGAGCGCGGCGCTGACGCCGAACAGTGACGCGAGCGCGCCGATCTGGAACTGGCCGAGGGGCGCCATCCCGATGGCCACGACCCACGCGCCGCCGGCGCGGCCTCGGAGCCCGCTCGGCACGGCGAGCTGGATCAGGGTCTGGGCGAGGACGTCGGTGACCGCGCCGAGCGCGTTGGTGCCGACGAGGATCAGCAGCACCACGGCGAAGCTGCCGGCGAGACCGAGCGCCGCGATCGATGCCCCGAAGGCGATGAGCACGGTGAGGAAGAGGGGACCGTACGCGCGGGCCGCGCCGAGCCCCGACGTGAGGGCGATCCCCGCGAGCCCGCCGACCTGGCGCGCGGCCGTCATCACCCCGAGGCCGGCGGGTCCCACCCGTAGTATGTCGCGGGCCAGGCTCGGCAGGAGGGCCTGGTGTGAGAATCCGAGCACCTCGGCGACCGCCGTCAGGCTCATGAGGTGCAGGAGCACGCGGTCGCGGCGAATCAGCGTCAGGAAGTCGAAGACGTCGGCGCCGACCGAGCCCGTGTCCGCGGCGCTCGTGCGACTGTTCGATCGCGCCGGGAGCATGGCGGCGGCGCTGGCGAGGTAACCAGCCGCCACGGCCAGGTAGGCGACCGCGGATCCGTGTCGGGCGATCAGGAAGCCGATCAGCAGCGAGCCGAAGAGGCCGCCGACGCGTGAGGTGAGGGCCACGAGGGCGAGGGCGTGGACCAGACCCGCGGGGCCCGCGATGTCGTGGGCGTAGCTCTGGCGTGCGGTCTGGTGGAGGGCCCGGGCGCAGCCCGTGACGAACGTCAAGACGAGCGCCGGCCAGACGCCGGCGACTCGAAACGCGACGAGGAGACCGAGGGTGGCGGCGGTGACGGCCATCGCAACACCCGAGAGCTGCAGGAGCCTCACGCGATCTCCGCGGTCGGCGACCACGCCGGCCGGGATGCCGATGAGCAGGAGCGGGAAATTGCGGAGGCCCAGCGCCACGCCGACCATCAACGCCGAGTCCGTGAGCTCCAGGACGAACCAGCCCAGGACGACCTGCTCCCCGACCATGCTGAGCGTGTGGAAGAAGACGCCGAGGCTGAGGCAGCGAAAGTCGCGATGCGCCCACAGATGGAGTAGAGGGATCGAGCTCAGGCGCACTCCGCGTATCCTAACCCACCCGCCGGCGATGGGTCAGGTCGTCGACCCCGAAGCTACATCTTCTTCCACCTGGCGGAGACGCGCGAGCGGGCGGTGCGCGAGATCACGCCCTGGCCCGCCTTCACCCGTTGAAGGCCGCGAAGCACTTGCTCGAGTTGAAGAGGTACGTCTGGACGAACTTCGCCGCGTCCGGCCGCCGGTCGAGCTCCGCCATCGCGCCCGCCAGGCACATCCAGTTCAGCATCTCCTGCTGGCCGCTCTCCTCGAGCGCCGGTAGCGACGTCCCCCGCCACGCCTCGTAGTCCCCGACCCGCAGCTTGTCGTAGAGCGCGCGATCGGCGTCGACGTCCGGGTAGAGCAGGTGGTGCTTCGGGGTCAGGAACGCGTGCGACCAGCTCGACGAGGCGATCAGGGCCACCCGCCAGGGACTCTCGGCCATCACGCGCGCGGCGGCGCGACCGAGGTCGAAGCAGCGCCACGGCGCCGGCGACGGTGGATCGAGCTGAGCCTCGGTCGGGAGATCGGCGAAGCTCGCGGCGCCGCCGTACTGCGAGATGACCCGGCGGCCATAGCAGTTGATCGAGAACGGCACGACCGGGTAGGGGAAACCCTGCCGATCGTAGTCCAGGTACAGCAGCGTGTTCATGAAGGCGTGACCCAGCGGATGATGTAACGGCCGGTACGCGTACGACACATCGAAGCCGCGGTCGAGCAGGCCAGAGACGAGCGACTTGGCGGCGGCGCGGTGCCCCTTGTACACGAAGGTCGCGTCGCTCGCCTCGTCCCACGCGTTCCCAGATTTTTTCCACCGCGCTTCCGCCCACGGCCGGTGCTCGATCGACTCGTACGCCAGCACGCAGAAGGGCGGGATGATGTCTTCCTTGAAGTTCTCGTACTGGTCGTCGCCCCAGATCAGCACGAGGTCCGGGCCGAAATCGTCGAGCCGCCGCCGTGTCTCCCGGAAGCCCTCGATCAAGGCCGCGCGGTGGCGCCGGGCCGCGCCGAGCCCTTCGTCGGCGCCGTACTCCTCGCGCATCGCCGCGGGCCATCCGTCCGGGCGCCGGTAGCGCTCGGGAAGGTCGGGGTCCTGGAGGACGCGCTTGAGGATTCGCGCCATGTCTTCGTCCCGTCCGCAGAGAGGGGGATAGTGCGTCACGCCGAGGCCCAGGATCGCGCCCATGGCTCGTCCTCCTTGCCGGAATGGTATACCATCCCCGGAGAAAAGGAGAGCCCGTCATGACAGCTCCCGCTCTTCCTCCCCTGATCTCCAGCGACGGCCATCTCGAAGTCCGCCCCGAGCGCTGGTCGCCGCGGATGCCGGCCAAATACCGGGACCGAGCGCCGCGGACGATCAAGCTTCCGGATGGCGGCGACGCCCTCGTCGTCGAAGGCCAGCCGCCGTATCCGGCACCGTTCCTCGATCTCAGGGCCGGCCGGACCAACGAGACCTGGGAGCCCTTCGGTGTCACGGTCGACGACACGGCCGGCGTGGGACCGCCGGAGCAACGCTTGCGGGAGCAGGACATGGACGCGCTGCACGCCGAGGTGCTCTTTCCCAACATGCAGGTGGGGCCGCGGCTCTGGCGCGCGATGACCGACGACGACATCTACCGCGCGACGGTGCGCGCCTACAACGACTGGCTCGGCGAGGAGTACTGCGCCGTGTCGCGCGATCGTCTCATCGGTCTCGGGGTCATCCCGTGGACCAACGTCAACGACGCCATCGCCGAGCTCGAACACTGCGTGAAGCTGGGACTGAAGGGCGTCGCCCTGGGGGTGTTCCCCAGCGGCAAGGGCTATCCGACACCCGAAGACGACCGCTTCTGGGCAGCCGCCGTCGACATGAACATGCCGCTGACCGTGCACGTCGGCTTCGACCGCCTCGGGCCGCGCGCGTCTCAACCGACCTTCGAGTACCCGGGCGTCGATCCCGCGATTCTCGCCAAGCTCGGGCCGAGAAAGCTCGTGGAGTGGGTGGCCCTGCCGTTTCTGGGGACGGCGCCGTCCATGAGCTTCGCCCAGCTCATCCTGTCCGGCGTCTTCGATCGGCTCCCGGACCTCAAGATCTTCTTCGCCGAGACGCGCCTGGGCTGGGTGCCGTTCTGGATGGAAGAGGCCGACTACTGGTACGAGCGGCACCGCCACTGGGCCGCGCGGCTGCTGAACTTCAAGCCGCTCAAGCAGCGGCCCAGCGACTACGTGCGCCAGCACATCTTCTTCAGCGTGCAGCACGTGGAGCGCGTGGCGATCGAGCTGCGTCACCACATGGGCGTCGAGCGCATCATGTTCGCGACCGACTTCCCGCACATCGAGTGCGACTGGCCGAACACGCGGCCGTTCGCCGAGCGCCTGTTCGCGGACGTGCCGGCCGACGAGGCCTTCAAGATCGCGGCGCACAACATGCTGGCGTACTTCCGCCTCGAGGGCACGCCGATGGGCCGGAAGGTCCTCGCGCAGGAGTCGGCCGCGCCCAGATAGCCGCGACGGGCAGGAGGACATATGAGGGCGCGGAGGCCCTGCCGGCCTCTTCAAGGGGACGCTCGCCACGTGGAATCACTGATTTCCAGGACACTCCCAGTTCGGCGTTGACGGAAATGGTCCAGCGGACGGGACTCGACGACATTGAGTCGGTAAACGTGGTTTACGTGATATGACCAGGAGCGATTGGTTGACGGAGTTGCGATCGTGGTGGAGGGAGAGTCGTCAGCGTCGTGAGCAGCGACGACGCAGAGCGGTGGAGGACCGAATCCTACTCGAACTTCGGCGCGCGGCCTACGGCAGCGACGTCCCGTTGTCTGTCAGCACCGAGGTTCTGACACAGCGAATTCGGCTCTCGGCGTCTGAGTTGCAGCCGATCCTCGATCAGCTTGCCGCGCGCCGACTGATCTTGCCCGGTCTGACGCCGGGCGCATATCGTATCCGCGAATGGACGCTCGATCCCCAGTGATGGCTGGCCAGGACGGCCAGCGCTATCGCTGTCGATCTACCTCGTGCTCTCGCTTGCCATGCTCATCCCTAACTGGCTCTTGCTATTTCGCTGGGCGATGGCGCACCCACAGCCTCTTGCGGGAGTGGGCATCTTCAGTCTCGTAACCGCCCCTGGGTTGGTCGCATTCCTCGTGCTTGTCTTTACCCCGTCTCACGGCGCATCGTGGTTGGCGCGGCACTTCACTCTGGCGATGATCATCTACGCGGCCTTGTTTATTAACCTACAGGGCGCCGGGTGTTACTGACAGGAAGCCATTACAGTAAGCTGGCGATTGTCGTCTAACTGAGGCCAAAAATGGCGCGTGCGGAGCTCACCGAGGTCCTTGCGGAGCGTGAGCACTCTTAAAGTTCCTAGGCTCCCTTGGCCTGGGCCGGCTCATCGAGAACATGACGGACGCCACGCCGATCGTCGAGTGCATGCACGACGCGGACTCGCCGCAAGCCGAGAAGGTCGTGGTCCAGCGGCTCACCGACTGGACGAGGCGGCGGCGGCTCTCCTGACATGTGCCTGATCCTCTTCGCCTATCGTGTCGTCCCCGGCGCGCCACTCATCGTGGCGGCGAACCGCGACGAATACTTCGCCCGACCAGCGGCGCCGGCGGCGCTGTGGGCAGACCATCCGGAGATACTGGCGGGCCGTGACCTTTCAGCCGGTGGCACCTGGCTGGGTGTGTCTACGACCGGGCGGTTTGCCGCCCTGACGAACTTCCGCAATCCGGACGACCATCGCCGCGATGCTCCCTCGCGGGGTGAACTGGTCAAAGCCTTCCTGACGGGCCGGATGTCGGCCGAGTCGTATGTTCATGGTCTCGCGCGCGAGGCCGAGGCCTACAACGGCTTCTGCCTGCTGGTCGGGGACGGCGATCACCTCTTCTTCTACTCCAACCGCGCCGAGGTGCCGCTGAAGGTGCAGCCTGGCGTTCACGGCCTCGCGAACGATCTGCTAGATACGCCCTGGGCGAAAGTCGTCAAGGGGCGCGCCGGACTGGAACGACTGACCGGATCGCCCTTCAGCATCGACGATCATCTCGCCTTGCTGGACGACATGGTTCCCGCCGACGAGCGCGACCTGCCGCAGGTTGGCGTCGATATCGAGCGTGAGCGCCGCCTGTCGTCGCTGCGCATCCTGTCGGCGCTGTACGGGACGCGGTGCTCCACCGTGGTTCGGATCACCTCTGCGGGCGCGATCGACTTCGCGGAGCGCAGCTATCGCGCCGATGGCGAAATCGCCGGTGAAGTGCGGTACCGACTCCCGCTCGAACAAATTCCCGCCGCGGCGACGCGCGTGAGCGCCCCATGATTCCTGCGGAGGCTGGATCCTTCGACTCTCACCCTGGCCGGGCGATCCGCAGCTGCACGGTCTCGAAGAACCTCGCCGGACCGCGGCAAGCGTGAGGCGATCCTCCACCGGATCCAGCAGCTGATGCATGAGAAGGTCATGTTCGCCCCGATCTTCGAGCTCGCGAGTCTCGACGGGTACGGGCCCCGCGTCGCGGAATCGGGTCTGGGACTCATCCCGAGCATGGCGCCCCTCGGCGCCCTACGAAGAACACGCGCGAGGAGATTCTGCAGGCGGTCCAGGACTACCAGCGCGGTACGCTGCTCGGCTAGGCTACAGACCCTGCCAGTAGCGCCGCCCCTGGAGGCGGATGATCCTGCCGAACCCCGGCGCCTCGAAGTGTCCGGCTGCCACGAGGATCTTCTCGCGCTCCAGACGGTCCAGCAGGGCCTTTCGAGTCTGACGCGTCAGGTCCGGGTCCATGTCGGCGCGCGAGACCCAGTCCGGCTCGAGCACCTGCACCGGGCTATGCGCCGCATCGCCCAGGACGAGCGCCTGCTCTCCCTTCGAGGTGATCAGGATGCTCATGTGCCCGGGCGTGTGGCCGGGGGTCGGCACGGCCGTCAGCTCGCGCGTCAGGCTCTGCTCGCCCTGCATGAACTCGATCAAGCCGAGATCGGCCAGGGGCCAGACGCAGGTCGGCGCGTTGACGAAGCGCGTCGGCTGGAGGTCGGGCTCGTGGCACGACTCCCAATCTTTCTTGCTCATCCAGTAGCGCGCGCGGGGGAAGGTCGGCACGTACTTCCCGCCCTCGGTCATGAGGTTCCAGCCCACGTGGTCCCGGTGCAGGTGCGTCATGACCACCATGTCCACGTCTTCCGGCCGGATGCCCTTGGCCTTGAAGTCGTGCATCAGCTGGCCCCACGGGACGTCGGGCGTGTCCGCGGGCTTCGGACCGAGCCCGGTGTCGATGAGGATCGTCCGCCCACCGCCGCGGATCAGGTACGAGCCCAGATTGAAGCGGACCTTGTGCTCGTGCAGATGCGACTCGTACGCGGTCCAGTTGCCTTCCGGGATGGTCGGGAAGAAGTTGCACAGGTCGAACTCGAGCATCCCGTCCGACAGCATCATGACTTCCACATCGCCGACGCGGATCACATTGCTTGCCATGCCGGCCTCCGAAGCTCGGTGGTGGTTAGCGTCGCTCAGCGCGGGACCGCGCGCACGAACGCGGCCAGGTCCGCGTTGTAGCGGTCCGTCGCCTCATAGAACGGCGCGTGGCCGATGCCGTCGTAGAACGCGCCCTTCGCGTGCTTCACGACCGACAGCGTGTGCTCGCTCATCGGCACCAGCACGAGCAGATCCTCGCGCCCCTGGGTCACGAGCACGGGCACCTTGATCTTGGCGAGCACGGCATCGTAGTCGGCCGGGCGCCCGCCCATGAAGGCCCGCACTTTCGCCGGCACCAGCATGTTGAACGCGAGCGCGGTCGCCATGTCCTCGGCGGATGGCTGGATCTTGAAGCACGCGACGAGGAACTTCCTCGTGCCCTCGATGTTGGTTGCCAGATCCTCCGACGTCATCGGCGGGATCAGCTTGCCGCCGATGCCGAGCGCGCCGGGCTTCCCCGTGCTCGTCGCGGCGACGTAGTTGAGGCCGCCGATCGCGCCGTCGCCGTAGTGCGTCAGATAATCATTCATGACCCGGCCACCGTAAGACCAACCGACCAGCACGGGCTTCCGGAGGCCGACCTGCTTCATGATCGCGTCGATGTCGTCCGCCCACCGCCGGCTCTCGCGGTAGGCTTCCGGCACCAGCGGCTTGTCCGAGCCGCCGTGCCCCCGGAGATCGAAGGTGACCATGCGGAACTCTTTGGCCAGCTCGCCCTGGACCTGCCGGCTCCACGAGAGACTGGCTTGCGAGAAGCCGTGGATGAACAGGATCTCGCGTCCGGTCGGGTTACCCCACTCCTGGACAGCAAGCGTGACGCCGTCGGCCGACTTCACCGCGTGCGGCTTGTACGGTAGCGCCGGCGCCTGCTGTGCCGCGCCCGCGGTCGCCAGAGCCAATGTCCCCAGGAGCGCGATGATCGAGGCGAGCGAGCGCATGACGTCCTCCTTGAGAAGGTGCGCCGACTCTACTGGAGAGGACGCGGCGACGCCAGTCCCATCGAGCTCCGAGATAGGACCTACACGCGGTAGCGCTCGCGGTCAGCCGCCGTCGGCAAGGACGACGATCTCTACGCGCGCCACGCCCTCGCCGACCATGCCGAGCGCCTTCGCCGCTCCGAGGCTCAGATCGAGAACGCGCCCGGGCACGTGCGGGCCGCGGTCGTTCACGCGAACCACCACGCTCCGGCCGTTCTCGACGTTCGTCACCCGCAAGCGGGTGCCGAAGGGTAACGTGCGGTGCGCGGCCGTGAGCCGATTCATGTCGTACGCCTCGCCCGACGCGGTCGGGAGCCCCTGGTGTCGCTGCCCGTACCACGACGCGAGCCCCACGATCCGCTTCGTGGGCTCCAGCGGAGCCGCAGCGGGGCTGCTGGGCCGCTGCGTCTCGGCGCAACTCAGGACTACCAGCGTGAGACTGACGAGACCGAGCCCTGCCAAAACGCGTCGGGGGCTCGTCATCGGTCAGCCCTCGTTCGTCCGCTCGGCGCGATGACCGCGTTCCCCGATGACCTGGATGGTGATCTCGCGCCGGCGGGGCCCATCGAGCTCGGCGAAAATGACGGACTGGAACTGGCCCAGCGTGAGATCGTCGTGGTTCACACCGACCACGAGCGTCCGTCCGAGAAGCGCCGCCCGCAGATGCGCCCGCGCGTTTCCACGCTCGCAATCCGAGAAGCGCGGATCGTCGTGTCGGTAGCCGTTCCGGTCGGGGACCAGCCGCTCGATCAGCGCCCTGAGGTCTTCGGCGAGGGCGCTCTGGAACTCGTTGATGAAGAGCGCGCAGGTCGTGTGCAGGGTGTTGATCAGCGCGATGCCGGTAGAGATCCCGAACGGCCGGATCGCGACCTTCACGAGCGGGGTCACATCCGAGATCTCGGTACGCGCCGTACTGGCCAGAGTCAACGACGTGTTGAAGACGTTCACGGTCGTCCTTTCCCCGCGTGACACTGCTACGAGTCCAGGGCAAGCCCAGCATGGGTCGTGCCACAAGGGGCCGGCGTGTAAGTTCTTGATTTGCGGTTCGTCGCGAGGTGGCGCTGTTCCGGCTGTGCGGAATTGGACGGACAGACTGGCGGGAGGGCGGCAAAGCTTACACGATCAACGAGATGCTCTTGATCACCAGCGGGCCTCCCCGGTCGACGGCGCGCAGGCGGCGGTCACGGCCGACCAGCCGTCCAGCTGAGATGTTACCCGCTGCCGCGGTC
>WNFC01001970.1_pt1 | contig 22430 bp, 17 predicted proteins | sample 5400541 | NCBI WGS metagenome assembly WNFC01 (sample SAMN13153342, study PRJNA577476) | soil metagenome | isolation source: 120 cm saprolite under Douglas fir tree site 2 hole 2 replicate 1 | place: USA:California | collected 2015-04-18
CCCTCGTTCTCGCGGCGTTCGCGCCGCCGGAATCGGACTTACGAGCGTCATTGTACTCGAAGCGGAAAGCCGGGACCAACGCCGCGAGAGAGTCGTATGCCCTTAAGAGTCCGCGTCCATCATGAGCTGGCCGGCTAGAATTCCCTCTTCGGTTTGGCCTGTTCCGCTCCCACGCGTCCGGTAGTAATCTCCGCTTCATAGTAACTCTCACCCTTGATCGGTCCTCCCGACATGCGCCGCAGCATCGCGATCTGGCCGACATGGGTGAGCGCGTCGGCAATCGCTCCTTGCAGGAGTCTTTCCGGAGAAGTGTGTACCGGTTCGCTCGAAGCCAAATAATCGTCCAACTTTTTCAGCGCTGTGAACAAACGCTTTCCTTCCTCCTCCCACGGCAACGGTTCGCGGTCGTGCCATTCGCGCTTTCCAACGGCTATCGAGAGCGCCCAATCCATCAGATCGCCGATGTGTGCCAAAATCTGCCCGGGTGTGCGAACCCCTGCATCGGTGTGAAATTCGGAAAACCCCACTGGCGGATTGTGTATGGCCTTGCCTGCGCGATAGGCCACTGTGGCCAGAGCGTGCCGCAGCAATTCGCGCTTCGGATCGGAACCTGACAGATGGCTCATTGGAACGGGACCTCAGTTCTCAGTTCTCAGTTCTCAGTTCTCAGTTCTTCGGGACGCAGGAGTTACAACTGCTTGCGCTTGACCAGGCCCGCTGCGCGGAGCCCCCCGCGCAGACGTTTCCCCCAACCTTTGGCAAACTGGAAGTCGAGGAAGCCCTCCATCTGCCGCGCAAAACCTGCGCCGTAACCGTACCACCAGACTTTCTTCATCCCGGGCATGCGATCGGTATCAACATATTTCAGCCGCACCATTTCTTCCAGGCCAAAACGGCCGTGAGCCCGGCCTACGCCACTCGACTTTACGCCGCCGTGGGGCGCCTCACTGATACCGAAGCAAGAGACCACGTCATTCACCATAACGGTGCCAGCCTGAATGTGCCGCGCCAGGCGCTCGCCGCGTTCTTTGTTCCTGGTCCACACGCTTGCCGCCAGCCCGTATTCCGAGTCGTTGGCCAAGCGCACCGCTTCCTCGTCGGTGTCGAACGGCATCACCGGAAGCACGGGACCGAACGTTTCCTCGCGCATGATGCGCATCTCGTGCGTCACATCCGCCAGCACCGTCGGCATATAAAAATTCTTGCCCACTTCCAGCAAACGCGACCCTCCGGCCAGAATCCGCGCCCCGCGCGCCACGGCATCTTCCACATGCGCCTCTACAATCCGCAACTGACGCTCGTGGATCATTGGGCCCACGTCGGTTCCAGAGTCCGTTCCGGACCCCACGCGCAGCTTCTTTGTCTTCTCCACGCACGCTTTCAGGAAGGCTTCGTACAGACTGCGATGCACATAGCAGCGCTCCACCGACAAACAGGTTTGCCCGGCATTCACGAAAGCGCCCCACACCGCTGCACTCGAGGCCACATCCACATCCGCGTCGTCCAGCACCAGCATGGGATCTTTGCCGCCCAACTCCAACACGACAGGCAGCAAGCGCTGCGCCGCAGCCGCCGCAATACGCTTACCCGTTTCCACGCTGCCGGTGAAGATCAGCTTGTCGATTTGCGCACGAACTAACGCCGCGCCGGTTGCGCCATCGCCAACCACTATCTGAAAAACATCCTGGGGCACGCCCGCCGCGTGCAAAAGAGACTCTAATTCCAACGCTACCAGCGAAGTAAATTCCGAAGGCTTCAGTACTACAGTATTGCCTGCCACCAAAGCAGAGAGTGTTTCAGTCGCAGGAATCGAAAACGGATAATTCCACGGTGAAATAATCCCCACCACGCCATAAGGCTCTCGCAGCAGGCGTCCGCTTTTCAGTTTGGTTGCGAGATTGCCGTGCGGCACCGGTTCGTCGCGCAGAAAGCGATAGGCGTTCTCGATCAGAAAGCGGGCAGAATCGAGAACCACCAGAACTTCGGTGGTCAAAGCTTCGGCCACAGGCTTGCCCGCTTCGCGCGTGATGGCTTCGGCGATCTCTGATTTCTTCTCAAGCAGCCTGCGCTGGAATTCGCGCAGCCTTTCGATCCGCTTGCGTACACCGATCTCGAACCATGTCGCCTGCGCCACCCGCGCCCTCGCAACCGCCGCGATAACCTCAGCCTCGCCCGCGCATTCCAACTCGCGCAGAACTTCGCCCGTCGCCGGATTCACCGACGAAACTTTCCGCACCGCGATTTGTAGATCGGCAGTCATACCCGAAAATTTTCGTAGAACGTAGAAACGTAGCTTGCTACCTCTCGCCGCCACTGTCCGCCGAAATATCGATCTCCGTCAATGCTCCGCGCCCTCTGCGGCCCTTCTCCGCGTTCTCCGCGATAAATGCTTTTCCTCACCGAAGCAAGAATCTTAAATCGCGGAGTTTCCGGAGATCTCGCGGAGAATCGCAGAGCCGGCCTTCTAATACTCGACGTTCAACAGATACAAGCCGCCGGCCGGCGCGGTCGCCCCGGCTGCTGAACGATCGCGCGCCTGCAGAATGCGCGTCAAGTCTCCCGGCTGCAGCGTTCCCTTGCCCACAAGAATAAACGTTCCGACCAGATTTCTCACCATGTGATGCAGAAAGCCCGATCCGTGCACCGTGTACACGAACTCGTCTCCCTGCTGCTCCCAACGGGACGAGAAAATGCGCCGCACATTCCCAGAGAGCGACAACGCACCATCGCGTCCCCGCTCGGCGTCGACGGCGGCAAACGAAGTAAAATCGTGCTCACCCTCCAGCAGTCCGGCGCTCCGCATCATCGCCTGCTCATCCAAGGGATAGGGATAATGCCACACATACCTGGCCAGAAACGGCGGACAGATCGCGGACCGATGAATCCGGTAGGTATAGGTTTTGCCTCGCGCCGACTTGCGCGCATGAAAATCGGCAGCCGCCTCTTCCACCTGCAGTACCCGCACCGACGGTGGCAAAATATCGTTGAGCGCTTTTAGGAAGTTCGCTGTCGGCACCGACGATTCTGTGACAAACATCGCCACTTGCGCCAGCGCATGCACTCCCGCATCCGTTCTTCCCGAAGCTTGCGGCAATACGGTTTCGCCCGTGATTCTAGCAATGGCTGAGGCCAGCGTTCCCTGAATCGTCGCGGTATCCGGCTGCACTTGCCATCCGGCGAATTCGGTTCCGTCATAGGCGAGGATCAGTTTGAGATTACGCATGAGGGTCTCGCATTTGATTCTTCGGAAGCGGGCCTTTCAATTCTTGGGATGCAAAAGTGACTTTTATTTATTTCATTCGTAGGGTTCTAACTGTATAGCCTCACCTTGGTTATGACGATAGCCTGAATTAGCTGACGCATAACCTCAATTAGTTAGCCGGTGGTCCGCTCCGCCGTATTTGCCACCATGAAGGGAGCTGCGTGGTTCGCATATTCCTGGTCGAAGATAATGCGATGATGCGAGCCCAACTTCGAGCCGTGCTCGAGAAGCCGAAAGACTGGACTGTCGTAGGCGAAGCCGAAGACGGCCGTCACGCGATTGAGATGTGGGACGAACATGCGCCGAACGTCACGGTCATGGATTTCGCGATGCCCAAGATGGACGGACTGCAAGCCGGACGAAGCCTGTCAGAGCAACATCCCGAATCGCCCGTTCTGATGGTGACCATTGATCCGTCCCCGCAATTGGAAGAAGAAGCAAAAAAGGCCGGGATCAAGGGGCTTTGCCAAAAAGCTGACGTGCGATCCCTTCTGAAGGCGGTCGAAGCCTTGCTGAAAGGCGAAACCTATTTTCGTCGCAATTTCGCCGCCGCCTAACTGCCACTACTTTGTATTCGAGTTTTCTATTCCAGCACCGCAGACCGACTTAGGGCGTGAACTGATAGATCGTTCCGTCGTTGGTTGGACCGCCGTGCGTGGTTGCGCCGTAAAGGTTTCCTGCTGAATCGGCGACCATTCCGTTGTAGGAGAAGCCCGCGTCCGGCGCGCCAGGGAAGCGGTAAGGCACGCTCTCGATCCAGGTATTGTTCGCGCCGCGAGCCAGTTTGAAGATAACGCCGCAGGCGCATGATGTGCCGCCATCACTGGTGGTGCCGTAGAGATTTCCCGCAGCGTCAGAGACCAGTGTGCTGATGGGACTGCTGCCGTCGCTTCCGCCTTTGAAGCTGTAGAGCACGGTTTCGCTCCATGAGCCGTTGGAATTGGTCAGCTTATAAACTGTGCCCACATCGTTGGCTCCTGCGTAGTAAGTGGTGCCATAGAGATTTCCTGCGCGGTCAAAGATCAAACCACCGTAAGGCAGCGCACCATCGGGCTGATCCTGGAAAGCGTACAACGGGAGCAGCGTCCATGCATTCTGAGAGCGGGTAAGTTTGAAAGCGACGCCTTTGCCATTCGCGCCGCCCACAGTGGCGACGCCGTAGAGATTTCCTGCCGCATCAAGAATGAGGCGGCCAGCGGAGCCCGACGATCCATCGTTGCCGCCGGTAAAAGTGTGAATCACGCGCAGCCTCCACGCGCCATTGCTCTGAGGTCTCATTTCGTAAATAGTGCCGAGGCCGTTTGCGCCGCCAGTCGGAGTCATGCCGTAAAGATTGCCGTGCCGATCGAACGTGACGCCGCTGCCGGGACCGGAGCCGTCGCGGCCGCCGCTGAAGGCGTGGATGACTGTCTGAGTCCAGCTTCCGCCTGAGTTGGTCAGCTTGAAGACTACGCCGCAACCGCCTTCGCAGGATCCGGCGCCGCCGGTGACTGCGGTTCCGTAGAGATTGCCTTGGGCATCGAGCGTGACACCTTTATATGGTTCTCCTCCATCTTTAGCGCCTTTGAAACTATAGAGGACGGTATGAGTCCAACCAGTGCTTGAGGGCGACAACTGGAAAACGGTTCCGCTGCCGAAGTCTCCGCCTTGCACCGATGTGCCGTAGATATTGCCGGCGCTGTCCATCACCAGATCGGTGTCGAGATATTCTCCGTCATTGCCTCCGGCGAAACTGTAGATGATTTGAGTTGAGCTGGCCGAGGCAGCGCTGAGCAGCATTGCGAGCGGCGCGACGATTGCGAGGATTGAACGGATGAATTGCGAGAATCTGGCATGCAAGAATTGTGTGCTTCCCATTGGCTTCCCCTTGCCGAACCTCCTTGCGTCTGATGATGGAGGTTGCGGTAGCCTGACGGCGTGAAACTATAGCATGAAAATTCGGGGGGATTGTCGCAGGGCGAGCAATTCGGGCAGCGCGGCGCAAAGACGGCAGGCCTTTGTGAAGTTCTCATCGAAATAAATTTGCGGAGGCTGGTGGGGAGTTGTGTCGCTTGGCATGGGGATGAGCCGGTCTGTACCGTAAAATCCGCATGACAAAGCACTTAGAGGTCAAAATCATGAAACAAAGGACTTAGCGCGGGACGACTTGCTCTGGAGCAGACCGTCACTGCCTCGACCATGATTACCGATTTAAATTGGGGAGGCAAGGTTAGATGCCACAAGAGTGGTGTGGAAACCGAAGAGGGTTACACTTTGCCCGTCCTCTCTTCTTATGAAGATCAAACTCGGTGCTGCCAGCACCATCTCCTCCCACCCTTTCGCAAAGAACACCAAAGAGTGGGGCAGCCTCTTCAGTGGCGCTGCAAGGATGGGCCAGCCCACTCCAAGTGCTGTATGCCAATCTTTACGGGGTGATGGGTCGGGAGATGAAGCCGATGACTTGCCAGAAAACTGCGCTGAGGAACCGGAAACAGAAACCGTCTAGAAGCTCGCTCACTCATATCGCCGATGGGTTGCTGATGAAGCGACGATGTTAACGTCTAGTGGAAATTCGAGATCAGCACGACGTTGCTATTAAGGTGCCCGCGGGCGACCACCAGTTGTTTGCCGTCGTGGGACCAATCGAAGTCCCCAATCAGTTCGCCCTTGAAGTGGGTGATTTGCCTGGCTGGGCCTCCGCTAAGAGATTGCTCCCAGATGTTGCCCACGCCTCCACGCGTCAAAGCGTAGTTAAGAGCACGCCCATCACCGGACCAGCCGAACACCTGCAGCCCCGCCGGAGACTCGAACACGTGAAGGATTTTTCCGCTCTCCGCCGAGACGACTGAAAGAATCGAGGGACTGGCGGGCGACTTGCCCCACTGGCGGACTGCTACCATTCGGCTATCCGGAGAAATCGGTGTCCGCTGGCGATCGAGATTCTCTGCCAGTTTGCTGGGTGGACCTCCATCAATCGAAACACGCCAGGCGCTGGAAAACGTGTTCGGGCTGCTGACGGTGTACGCCACCCACTTTCCATCTGGAGAACACACCGATCGGCCCGCGGAACCGCCTTGAGTGAGTTGCGTCGGATTCGCTCCATCAGCCGCGTCCACCCGCCACACGTCGGAGACTGTGCCCTTGCGAGCCACGTACACGAGGTAACGGTCGCCTCCACACGCAGACGGCAAGAAGGCGGTGGCATCCCGGAGAGGCAAGCGGGCAGAATCGGCGCCGTCGGCTGCCATGGTCATGATCGGCCCGGAGCCGCGGGTGAGTAGTCGACCGTTGGCGGTCCAGAAAACGGCCGGATACTCCTCTCCTGAGGTCACCTGCCGGACCTCGTCGAGATTGCCCGGCGAGGCGACCCATAGATCTGAACTCGTATTGTCCTGCATTACTGCCAGCGTCTTGCCGTCGCGTGTCAGGTCCAGACAACAGATCGAATAATCCGTAGGATCATTCGTGAAACGGCGCGCTTCTCCGCCTGGGAAACTCACGAACCAGATCTGGCCGCGGGCGCCGGGTGTGCTATCGCGGACCGTCAGCAGCAGGCCATCGCCGTCCGGTAGCCACACTGGTGGGCCCATCGATGATCCGGCGTCGGGAAGATACAGGTCGCGACCTGTTCCGTCCGCTACGGATACGATCTTGAGCGTCGGGTGGGGTCCACTGCCGAACTCCACGAATGCGAACGCAATGCTCTTTCCATCAGGGGACCATGCCGGCGATGCCACAAAAGCCCGTCCGATAAAGCTATGAAAGCTGGCCAGCGTGCGCTCACCACTGCCATCGCTGGACGCGATCATCAGGCCCCACAAACCCTTGTTCGGAGTGCCGCGAACGTATGTGATCTGCCTTCCGTCCGGGGAAAAACTCGCGGCCGTGTCCACATCCTTTACGATTTGGGTCGCCGAGCCGCCCAACGACGGCATCTGGTACAGGTTCGAATAGTTGAACGTCGCTTTCTCGCTGCGAATGAAATACAGGTAGTTTCCATCGGGAGAAAAAGTTACTCCTTCGAAAGAGACTTCCTCCGGCGCCAAAACCTGCGCATCACTTCCCGTCGCCACCTGCCGCACCCACAAGCTCTGCTTCTCGCCGTCGCGGACTACCCACGCTACATATCTGCCATCAGGCGAAATCGACAGACGCTCTGCCTTGCCATTGTTGGTAAGTGGCGCGATCTGCATATTCTGCAGGTTGAAACCCCGGCTGCGCGTGGCGTACTTGTAGATTCCGAACCCGATCACGGCCAACAGAATAATCACTGCGCCGCCCAGCACCGCCTTGCGAGTCCCGCCGTGTATGCTGGCCGCTGCTACTTGCCCGCTCGACGGCGCTGCTACAGACGGTCCGGACGCGGGCGTAACCATCGTATTGCCCGAACCACTCCCTACATGGCGAACCTTGCCTGAACTAGTATCCCGCTTCAGCCGTTTCAGCTCCGCCAGCATCTCATTCGCACCCTGATATCGCAGGTCTCGGTCCTTCTCGAGTGCAGTGCGGATCAAGTCTTCCAGCCTCGGCGGGAGCCCCGGGTTAATTTCCAACGCTGGTACCGGATCGCGGTTCAGGATGGCGTCGAAGATGACTGCCGAGGTATCTCCGCCAAAGGGCAGCCGGCCAGTAGCCATTTCATACAGGACTGCGCCGAACGAAAAAAGGTCGCTACGGGCATCGAGTTCTTTGCCTCTAGCCTGCTCCGGGGACATGTACGCAATTGTGCCCACAGCGGTACCGGGACTGGTGAGGTGAGCGTCGGCATCCCCAGTGAGAGTCGCCTCGTGTCCCGAACTCGGGGACGCTGCCAGCTTGGCTAGACCGAAGTCCAGAATCTTGGCGTCTCCACGTTTGGTCACGAAAATGTTTGCCGGCTTGATATCCCGGTGAATGATGCCGGACGAATGTGCCCCGTCGAGTGCGTCGGCAATCTCAATAGCTACCGACAGCAAGGTCTCCATGTCCAGCGGACGGCCCGCAATCCGATGTTTCAGCGTGATGCCATCGAGAAACTCCATCGCGATGAAGGCCTGCCCCTCGGCCTCGCCGATGTCGTAGATGGTGCAAATATGAGGATGGTTCAGTGCGGACGCCGCCTGCGCTTCGCGCTGGAAGCGTGCCAGGGCTTGAGGATCTTTGGCCACTTCATCGGGTAGAAATTTCAGCGCGACGAGGCGATGCAGCCGGGTGTCCTCGGCTTTGTAAACCACGCCCATACCGCCGCCGCCCAGCTTTTCAATGATGCGGTAGTGCGAGATGGTCTGGCCGATCATACTATGCCCGATCATAGAGCGAACCTTGGACTGCAATGTTAGGGATACCCATGATGCTCGTCAACAGGTAATGCGCTCTCGGCCTCGATTGCGGCGTTAATTCGTCCGGGAGACCTCTTGCCCAATACACATAAATGTGGGATATCTACACATTCGGGTTTCCTCGCTATGCTGTCCAGTGAGGCGAGTGTATGCGAACCAATATTGACATCGACGACCGCTTGATGCGCCAAGCCATGCGGTGTAGTGGGGCGCGTACGAAGAAGGCGGCGGTGGAAGCTGGTTTACGGTTGCTAGCTGAGACGCACGCTCAAGGATCCATTCGTCGGCTTCGGGGAAAAGTGCGCTGGCAGGGCAACCTGGAACAGTCACGCCTGGGGCGGGTGCGAGCGTAGGCGTGGTAGAGCTCCGACCTGCAATTCAGCGCCTGAAGGCGCGCTTGTAACGCGGCAGTTACGGCATGCCTAAAGGCATGCCCTGATACGAATCTTCAGTCGTGGGCAGTTACGGTATGCCTAAAGGCATGCCCTGATACGAACCTTGCTGGCACTGGGCAGGTAATTTGGACGATGGTGATTGTCGATACGACGGTATGGGTCGATTACTTCCGCGGCTCCGAAAACCCTGAAACGAATTGGCTGGACGCGCACCTGACGCGGCAGCTGTGGTGCATGCGTGAAGGCCAGAATTTCTCAAGCTGCTGGAGAAATTATGGTGGTCGAGCACCTCGGCGGCTAAGAAGCCGCTATTCTTTTGTGATCCTTCTCGTAGCCCTGAAAGAGTCTGTGTCCGAACTTCAGGCGTCCCCCCGGGACGCGTTTCGATTTACCACTTTCCCCGGCACTGAAGGCGCCGGGCTATTGTCAAACGGCCGTCCGGGGCGCGAATTCACTTTCCTGCGGGCGTGTCGACGGTCAGGGTGGCGTTGAGTTCATTTACCAGCCTTGTGTTGCTGGTTAGGGCCTGGCGGAGGATTTCTGCTTGCTGTTTGGCGGTGGGCCAATCTTGTTTCTCGACTGCTTCGGTTAGGCCCGGCAACTCCAGGTGGGCGTAGGTGTAACGCGCGCCGTAGAGGATGTGCTTGAACCACGGGCGGCCGGGGATGCCGTCGGGGTTGAGCCAGTTGCGTTCGACTTCCATTGCGCCGTGGTTGACCGTTTTGGCGAGTATGGGATCGATTGCTCCGGAGGCCAGGGCGCGGGCTGCGGATTCATCGAGGCGTTTGCCAGCGGATTGGAAATCGTCGATGGCGGCTAAGATGGGGGTCAGATCGAGTGGCACGTTTGCGGCATTCTCGCCCTCACGGTGGGCCACCAGCTTCAATTCATGGGTCGAACTCCCTGACGGGCCGCAGGTAGCGCATGCAGACGCGGGGTCCTTCGACTGCGTGGCTGTTTCGCTTCGCGAATCAGCCACTCCGCTCAGGATGACAGGATTATTTTTGGCGAGGTCATTTACGAACCCGCGAATGTTGCTCGCGTAGCTGGCGAAGTCGAAGGGAAGGAGGTCGGCGTTGGCGAGGCGGAGGGCGAGTACGCCCCACAACTGCGACATCAGAGTGTGATAGCGGTAGCCGGGATCGCCGAAGTGGTTCATCCAGAAAAAATCGTCGTAGGCTGAGTGGTAGACGCCATAGGGACCTTCGAATCCCAGGCCGAGGACGGGCATGCCGACAAAATTGAGGAACACGGTGTGATCGGAGCCGCTGCCGATGCGAGTGTCGGCGAGATTCGAATCGGTGACTTCTGAGGATTGTTTGGCTTCACGACGCTCGCGAGTTGAGGAAGCCTTCCACGCTTCGTACAAAGTCCTGCCGGAAGGATCTTTCAGAGAGTGAGTAGCTTCGACCAGCATGGGCGCGAGCGACGCGACGGCCTGGCCATGTAAGTTTGGACCGGACGTGGCCTCGTCAACGTTAATGTAGGCGACGGCTTTGTTGCGCAGTTCACTGGCGAACTGCTCTCCCCATTCAGTCGAGCCGGTCAGTCCAACCTCCTCACCATCCCAACTACAGACGACGATGGTGCGGCGTGGACGCATGCCTGACTTTGTCAGCTTCCCGAGCGCGCGGGTTAGTTCCATCATGGAGGCGGTGCCGCTGCTGGGATCGACACCGCCAAAGACCCAGGCGTCGCGGTGATTGCCGAGCACGATCCATTCATCGGGCAGCTGCGCGCCGCGAATGCGGCCTTCGACTACGTAGTAGGGCTGAATAGAGGTGTCCATTTCGATTTTCACGTGCACGCGGACGCGATTTCCGCCGAGGTGATATTTGATGGGCAGTCCGCCTTGCCAGTCATCGGGAGCCACGGGGCCGTCCATATTCGCGAGCAACGGCTTGGCGTCGTGCCAGGAGAGCGGCAGCGCCATGATCTTGGGGATCGATATGGCTTCTTCAACGGGAATGCGTTTGGCACCGGGTAGAGATGCCCATCCCGGAGTCAGGGGATCGCCGGGAACTATGAAGTCGTAAGTGATGGCTCCGCGCTGGATGTGATATTCAGGGCCCCAGGGCCCGTTGGGAACGACTTTGCCTTTTTTGTATCCATCTTCCGCAGGGTCGCTATAGATGAGAAGGGCAGCCACGCCCTCGCGTTCGGCGGTTAGCGCTTTGAAACCGCGATAGCTGTAGGGATTCGAATAGCGCACCAGAACGACCTTGCCTTTGACGTCGATGCCTTGCTTGCGGAGAAGTTCGTAGTCTTCGGGATTGCCGCTGTGTGCGTAGACCAGCGGGGCGGTTACGTCTCCGGAGGCGGACATGCCGGTCCACGCCGAGCTTATGTTTTTGTTTTTCGAATCGGGATCGCCGGGGACAGGCATTTCGCGCAGGCCGGCGTGGTAATGCAGCGGAGCTGTCATTTCCAGAAAGGTGGACTTTGGATTGGAGCCGTATACGTCGTAACGGCGGATGGTGACGTCCTCAAGACCTTCCTGGCGCCACTCGTCCGCGATGTAGCGGGCCAGTTCGTTGTTGCGCGGGGAGCCGGCGACGTGCGGCTCGGCGGTGAAGATGTGATGCTGGCGGCGCTCTTCGTCGGGGGAGGGAATGGCTTTGAATTTGTTTTCGATCTCGGTTTCGTGAGCGGCAGCGGATGGCGTGAATCCGAGGATGGAAGTCTGGGATGAACCAGGCAGGCTTGCGGAGAGCAGAAGTGACAAGAGTGCCAGCGGGATCCTTTGCGGGTTCTCACTCGGTCTACGCTTCGGTTGGTGGAAAAGAGCTTGAATCGCGGAGCACGCGAAGAAAGTCCGCGGAGGACGCTGAGGCGTTTGGCGCCGGTCGGAATCCACAGGGTTAGCTCTCCTTGTCAGAACTTTACTTGGCTTTGTATATCTCGGTCAGCAAGTCTGGCTTCGTTTCATCGCGCACCAGGTGCGGGTAACGCTCCCCGCCGTGGTAATCGAGCTTATAAGTTTTGTAGTAGCCGGTGTTCTCAATGAGCAATTCGAGGGGAGCCGTGCCTCCCTTCCCCGCTTTCAGAGCGTCGCGCACAACCTCGGGCGAGTACTTGCGTCCGTTCACCGCGATCAGCTTCATGCCCGGGCCGATGCCTGCCAGGGCCGCGGGCGTTCCCTCGATGGTGTCGGTAATGGCGCCATCCTCGCGCAGGTACATGCCCAGCGAATAAGCCACGTCGACGAAATGAAAGGTGCTCTCGCCGCCTCGCTCCATCTCGGATTGCGTTTCGTCGTAGACCAGCTTCCAGCCACTGCCTTCGATCCCGCCCAGGGGTGCGCCGGGACCATGATTGGTCAGGCGCTCATTCCAGAAGCCGCGCCAGTCGTAGGGTACGACCTGGTTCAAAGTGTTGACGACATCGTCGAACGTATAGGGCTTCATCATCGGCGGAGTGCTGGGAGCGCCGAGGAAGACATGGCAAAAGTCGTCGATTGTCTTCTTGCCTTTGCTTTGGCGCCGGATGATGACGTCGGCCCATAACCAGTTCAGCGTGTCTTCGTTATAGAAATCCGTTCCGCGGCGCCAGGAATGCCAGGCTTCCGGGGAAAAATAAAGCTGCGGCGCGGCATCGGCGGTGTCCTGCAAGTTGCGCCATGCGCGGCCGGGAGTGTGGTCAAGGGCAGCGGCGGTCAGCCCCAGGTCGTCGCGTTCCTGGTCGGGAGTACGCAGCCCGCTGCGTGCGGTTAACACCGTGCCCAGATAATTCGTCAAGCCCTCGTAGATCCAGAGGAGATCGTCCTTCATCGGCTGTTGATAGTCAGGCGTGGCGAGGCCCGCAGGACGGCGATATTTTCCGTTCCACGAATGTACGTATTCATGCGGGAGCAGCCCGGCCTCCATTTTGCGCGCGGTGTCGTCGACCAGGCCGCGCTCGTCGATGCGGCTGTCGTCTGACTCATGGTGCTCCAGGCCGAAGTGAGCGACATGATCGCTCAAGCTGAGCAGGAAGTGGTAGTCGCGATAGTGATGCGCGCCGAAGAGTTTGTTGGTCTGTTCGACCAAGTTCTTGTAGTGGTCCCAGACTTCCTGCGGAGCGGCAAGCGCGGCGGCGCTGTCGGCGGCAATGTCCATCTCGGTGAGCGGATCGTCTGCGAGTTTGACAACCTTGAGGAACTCGCCAGTGATTACGGGCGAATCGACCAGAGTGGTGAGGGAAACCGTTGAAAACTGAATTTCATTGCCGCTCTGGCTTGTTATGGGCAGTGGCGTTCCGAACTTCCAGCCCTCGGGAAGTTTCAGGCTGGCTGTGTAATTGATGTCGTCTGACGTCCAGCCCCTGGGATAGAGCAGAACCTGGTTCCAATTGATGACTGCCATCTTGTCGGTTGCGGACGAACCTGCTGAGAAGCCTCCCTCGAAGGTGGCGGGAGAAAGGAAATCGAGTTCAGCGTCGATTTCATTCACGCCGGCGGGAACGTCAACGTGGAGTGTGAAGCCGTCGAGCAGGTCGCGGCGCCACTTCAGCATGTTGCCGCTGGCGCTGAATTTCAGTCCGGCCAAATCGACGACTGGGCCGTCGGGAGCGTGTTCCCCGGGAATCCACTTCGGGTAATAGAGTGTCAAATCGCCAGGTATGGCGGGAATCTTCAGCTTGGCGTGGAAGATTTTCCGCGGGGCTGAAGTGGCGTCCAGAAAGATGGTTACTGTTGGCGGCGTGGCTGACCAGCTGGAAAGCGAAGAGAAGAGAATGAAGAAGAAAAGACTGACCACTCCCAAGATCCTTGAGAGTTGCATTTTCATGGCCCCCATGTTTATGAACCGAATCTTAATTGCGCCTGCAGAATTTTAGACTATAGCAGCCAGCGAGAGCGGCGGTACAGGGACGCACCTGCGCTGATATCATCTCGACGATGTCGCGGCGCGGAAAGTTCATCACCTTCGAAGGACTCGACGGAACCGGCAAGAGCACGCAACTGCGGAAGCTGGCGGCCGCTCTGCGCGCGGCGGGATATAAAGTGGTGGAAACGCGTGAGCCGGGTGGCACCGCGAGCGGGGAGAAGATTCGCCGTGTACTGCTCGACTCCGCGACCCAGGGCCTCTCGCCGCTGGCAGAAATGGCTTTGATGTTCGCTTCACGGGCGCAGCATATTGCGGAGGTGATCCAGCCGGCGCTGGAACACGGCCAGATTGTTCTTTGCGATCGCTTCACTGATTCCACCGAAGCCTATCAGGGCTACGGACGCAAGTTGGGCAGCGCGGATGTGCTCAAGCTGCATCATGTCCTTTGTGGAGATTTGCAGCCCGACTTGACGATTCTTTTGGACTCCGATCCGGCAATGAGCGTGGGGCGGGCCAAGCGGCGCAATCAGCGTGCTTCGGATCGTGCGAACAATGGTTCAAACAAAGGTGGCGGCAAACACGCCGACGAAAACCGCTTCGAGCAGCAGACTCGGGCCTTCTTCGCCCGCGTGCGGGATGGCTACTTAGCAATTGCCGCAAGGGAGCCGCAACGCGTCGTGGCGGTGGATGCAAGCGGGACGCCGGTGCAGACGCATCGGCGGATCATGGAGGTTATGCAGCGCAATTTGAAACTGGCCACGAGAAATGCTTGATCTCGACGAAGGATATGCCCTGTAACCTTGTTGAGCGCTGATCGGAGAGCATGTCATCCTTTCCTCGCTTGACACAGACTTAGAAAATGACATAATATATAAAATGTCATGGCGACGATAGAGAGCCATACTCGCATTAACGAAAACGGGCGGATTGTTATCCCTGCTTCGTTTCGGCGTGCTCTTCACATACAAGCCGGCGACACGGTCGTTCTGCGCATCGAAAACGATGAGTTGCGAATTACAACTTTGCGGCAGCGACTGGCGAAGGCTCAACGACTGGTGCGCAAACATGTGGCGCCAACCACGTCTTTGGTGGACGAGTTAATTGCAGAGCGCCGCGAGGCCGCGCGACGTGAATAGAATCGTGCTGGACGCTTCTGCGCTGCTGGCGATTCTTCATGACGAGCCGGGCGCAGAAATATTCACTCAGCAATTTGATCTGCTCGAAAACGCCACCATGAGCGCGGTGAATGTAGCCGAGGCGTATGGCAAGCTAGTAGGGTTGGGTATCCGCCCCGAAGACGCATGGGAAGCTGTGATTGCTCCAATCCCTGAGACCGTGAATTTCGATATGCAACAGGCGAAGATTGCAGGTCAGTTGCTGCCAAAAACTCGTCCCCTGGGGCTATCGTTAGGAGACCGCGCATGCTTGGCTCTGGGGATCGCACTCAAAGCGCCCATCTACACGGCTGATCGCGCGTGGAAGGACCTGAGGCTTGAGGTTTCGATTCACGTTATCCGGTGACCAAGCTGTAGCGGATGGCTGAAACAAAGACTGACTGATGGGATTCTCTGATTTTCACGGCAATGCCGAAACCGTTCATCGCCTGCGCGACATGCTGGCGCGGAAGCGCTTTCCGCACGCAGTCATACTTTCCGGCGCGCGGGGGTCTGGCAAGTATACGTTGGCGTTGATGCTGGCGCAGGCGCTGAACTGCCTGGCGCCGATTGAGACCGACGGTCTGCCTGATTTTTGCGGCCAATGCGCGAACTGCCGCCGCATCGCTCAGGCTGCGGATCTCGATGCGCGCTTTGCCGAAGCTGTCGAAACGCGAGAGGGCATGCGCGAGATTGACAAGAAAGAGACCCGTCTCTTCGTGCAGACTCATCCGGATGTACTCGTCATCCCTCCCGATCCTCCGCAGATGATGATTAAAGTGGATCAGGTCCGGCGGGTGATCGAGACCATTTATTACCGGCCGTCGGAGGCTCGCGAACGCGTCTATATCTTTACCGACTCTGCTTTCATGAAAGAGGCGGCGAATTCGCTGCTTAAAGTTCTCGAGGAACCGCCCGACTTCGCCACGATTTTTCTGCTTTCGGAAAACCCGGGGGAACTGCTTGCTACCATCCGGTCCCGATCGATGGTCTTTCCGCTCGGCGCGTTGTCCGTCGAAGAAGTGGACCTCTACTTGGCCAAGCATCGTCCGGAATGGAAGGCGCCACAGCGAGCGCTGGTGGCGAGGCTATGCGAGGGTGCCTTGGGCCGGGCACGCACTTTCGACCTCGACGCCTATGTTGCCGCCCGCGCCGATGCGTTGGCAATCCTTAACTCGGCCCTGGTTGGAGGCGAGCACACGCAGCTGTTCAAGATTACCGAATCTTATCGCGCCGGGGCCGAGGGGCGGGAGAAGACGGAACGCCTCCTCCGCACACTCTACTCATTACTGCGCGACCTGATGTTTCTGGGGTCGGGAGCACCTCAATTGGTGCACAACACCGACATTCAAAGCCAGCTTGCGAAGCTGGCTGACGCTGCTGACTTTGACTGGATCGCCGGGGCATCCAACCGGTTAGCCGAGGTGGAACGCGGCATGCGCCGGAACCTGCTGCGGTCCTTGTCGCTCGATGCCTTGGAGTTGGCCCTGGAGAAGGCGGGCTAAGCCGGCCCGAATCGAACTACGAAGTGCCCATCTTTCTAAGAACAGTGTTTTCATCAAGTTGCATAGATTACTCTAGTGGTTCTACGCCCTTCAGATAAGTTGCTCCTCTGTCCCCTCACGCCTATAATGGACCCACTCTGGTTTAAGAATTCTCCGTCAGGTTCCGGGTAGCAAGACGTAAGGGTGAAGACTGTCTTCGCCCATGAGGATAATCCCGGTAATGCGAAAACGCCTGCAAATCGCCCTGATGGCCAGCACGATAGCCGCGACCTCTCTTTCTCTCATAACCCCAGTTCGCGCCGCTGAAGCGGGCGACGGCGCGGCTGAGAAGATCACCGCAACCGACGAGCACGGCCGCAAAATCTACGTCAACGAATCGATCCCGGCGAGACGGCCGCGACGGGTGGAGACGACCGAGTCTCCCCGGCGAAAGCTGATGTACTGGAGTTCCAAAGAGAATCGCTGGAAGGCCGTGCCTTCCGCGAACGCCGCGACTATGCGAGCGGCGCGGTCGGCAGCAGCCGAAGTCAGCGAGTTCCTTGGACGGGAGTCCAGCCAATCGGCCACCGCCAGAATCGTGGCGGCCAACTTCCGCGGCCCGGCGGCAACGCCCGGGGATGTGGATAGCGCAATCGAGCAGGCTGCCGCCCGGCATAACGTCGACCCTAATCTGGTGCGCGCGGTGGTTAAGGTCGAATCCAATTTCAATCCGAACGCGGTGTCGCGGAAAGGCGCGATGGGACTAATGCAGTTGATGCCCTCGACAGCGCGACAGTTGAAGGTGAAGAATCCGTTCGATCCGGAACAGAATGTGGATGCCGGCGTGCGCCACTTGAAGCAGCTTCTGGAGAATTATGGCGGCGACATCAAATTGACCCTGGCCGCCTACAACGCCGGGGCGGGGGCCGTGGCGCGAAGTTCAGGCGTGCCGCACTACTCGGAGACCCAGAATTATGTGCGGCGGATCACCAACCTCTACTATGCGGGGTCCGATTTCAACGTGGGCGCTTCACGCGATCCGGTTAAGGTTCAACGGGATGCGCGCGGCGTGCTTTACATCAGCAACACCGATTAAGATTTCGGCATCTGTTTTGTTTATTCTCCGGCACCCAGGGCATTGGTTCAACCAAACTGGTTCGAACGAGAAGGACGAAGGTACGGGCTGGTTATCTTGAAGAGCTTATTGGGCCAGCGTCGTCTGTGGGGCGCGGTAGTTGTGCTCGCGCTGTTCGCTGGGCCTACCGCTCCGGCGGCACACGCACGCGCCCACCATTCCGACGCCTGGGCGCGCGAACATTTCGCCAATGCCGAGCGCATGCGCGAAGCGCTGAATGGACGGCCTGCGGCCGACCGCAGCCGCCACGATTATCAACGCGTGTTGAATGCCTACCGCAGCATCTATCTGGGCGCGCCAACTTCAAGCAAAGCCGATCCTAGCGTTGTCGCGGTGGCGGAAACGCTGGTGGAAATGGGCCGGCATTTCGACGACGACAAAATCCTTCGCCAGGCCATCGCACAATACAAGTTTCTGCGCCACGAGTACCCCGGCAGCAAGTTTCGCTTCGATGGGCTATTTACCATCGGTGAGATTTACAAGGATGACTTGAACGATGCTGAGGCGGCGCGCACGACTTTCCAGGAATATCTGCGGCATTATCCCAAGGGTCGCCTGGCCGGTGATGCACGTCAGGCCATCGTTGAGCTGAACCAGGAAGCCGAGACCGGAAAAGCTGCTGAATCGCCGAAGACTGGCGACAGTAAAAAACGGGGCGAAAAAAGCGACAAGAAGGCCACCAGGGAAACCGCGGAGGAGGAGCCAGTATCGGGTAAAGATGGCACTCACTCTGGACGCCCGCCGCGGGTGACCGGCGTCCGGCACTGGTCTACTCCCGACTACACTCGAATCGCCATCGATGTGGAAGGCGACGTGAAGTTTTCCGCGCAACGGATTGCCCGTCCCGCGCGCATCTTTTTTGACTTGCACGATACCAGGCTCGCTTCGACACTCGTTGGCAAGAGTTTCGCGGTGGACGACGGTTTTCTGAAGAAGGTTCGCGTGGCTCAGTTTGCGCCGGGACGCACGCGCATCGTACTCGAGGTCGATAACCTCTCAGAGTACGACGCTTTCCTGCTGCCCAATCCCTATCGACTCATCATCGACATTCACGGGAAGGATGGCCGGGCAAAACAGATCAAAGATGCGACTGAAACGGCGTCGGTAGCGCCGAGTGTGCCCTCACCGCCGACCTCCGACGCCGATAACGACCCTGCTTCAACAGAGCTTACGCCCGCAGACTTGGCGCATGCAGCGCTGGCGCAGACAGGGAAGGGTTCAGCCTTCACCGGCGATGCGGCGACTGAGTCTGCGCTAGCGTCTTTGGCGGTGAGCACGAGGCCGCAGACCGCAGTGGTAAAAAAAGTAGTGGACGCAGGTGGCGACGATAACGATTCGAGCCTCATCCCGCCCAATGCGGCGAAGGGGAACTCACGGAATCTAAAAGCGGTGGCCGCAAAGAAGGCTTTGTCCAGCGACCTCGAGGGTGACTCAGGGACTTCCGAGTCGAAAGTGCTCAAGAGCCGCCGAAACCATATTGTCGACTCGCCACATGGATCTGGTTCTGGCGCGACCGGAAAATCGGGAAGGGGCTCCGACTTCAGTACTCGCGAGGCGACGCCCACGTCAAGTGGAGACCGTTCTCTCATTCGCGCCCTGGGACTAAAGATCGGTAAGATCGTGATTGATCCGGGCCACGGGGGCCACGATACGGGGACGATCGGTCCTCATGGGCTGGAAGAAAAAGATCTCGTCCTCGAAGTAAGCCGGCGCTTGGGCAAACTGCTGGAGACCCGACTGGGCGCGGAAGTAGTTTATACGCGCAAGGACGATACCTTCATCCCGCTGGAAACTCGAACCGCGGTTGCGAATCAGGCGCGCGCCGACCTGTTCGTTTCGATCCATGCCAATTCAAGCCACGATGCCGCGGCCCGAGGAGTTGAGACCTACTACCTGAATTTTACCTCCTCGCCAGAAGCTCTGGAGGTTGCCGCACGCGAGAACGCGGTCTCCGAGAAGTCCATTTACGAACTGCAGGACCTGGTAAAGAAGATCGCGCTCAAGGAAAAGATCGAGGAATCGCGCGAATTTGCCTGGGATGTACAGCAGTCACTGCACAGCGGCCTTGCGGCGAAGAGTCCGGCGATTCGCAATCGGGGCGTGAAAAAGGCTCCGTTTATTGTGCTGATCGGGGCAAACATGCCCTCAATCCTGGCCGAGATTTCTTTCGTCAGCAATCCTACCGATGAGCACCGCCTTGCCACCGGCGAATACCGCCAGCGCATCGCCGAATCGCTCTACCGCGGCATCGCCAAGTATGTGAATGGCCTGAGCGGGGTAAAAGTCGCCAGCAAGATGGACAAAGCCGCCGGCCAGTAGTGCCAACGCCATTCCTAATTCCTGCCATAGCCGATTCCCCCGGAAACTTTTTTCATCCTGTGTGGTCTAATAACAGAAGGGATTCTGTGCCAAGCGGTTCATTGATGCGCTTTTCAAGGTTCGTAGGCGTTTTTCTTTTCGTTGTCTCTGTGGGTGGGTTCTCCTATGGGGCTGAGCCGGCGGCGAGCACCCCCGCTCCGCCTATCCTGCCAAAACAGTTTGCAGGGTGGCAGATTCAAGGCGCCTCTCAGGCCAGCAAAGACGGGAACTCCGCCGATTCCACCCATGCCGCTTTGCTCAAGGAATATGGCTTCACCGATTTCGAGGCTGCGACTTACAAAAGTGATGACGACCGCACTCTGAAAATCCGCGCCGCGCGATTTAACGACGCCAGCGGCGCTTTTGGAGCTTTTACGTTTTACCTGCAGCCGGAGATGGCGGCAGAGGAGATCGGTGAGCGGGGAGCATCGCTCAACCAGCGCGTGCTGTTTTTCCGCGGTCACATTCTCGTGGATGCTGCGTTCAGCCAGTTGTCGGTAATGTCCGCTGCGGGATTGCGGGAGTTGGCTGGCGTGCTGCCGCGCCCTAACGGAAACGCAGGCACTTTGCCTCCGATCTTAGCTTTTGTGCCGCACCACGGATATGTTGCGAATACCGAGAAATACGCGGAGGGACCAATGGCTCTCAGCGTGATCGGCTCTCCGCTTCCGGCGGAGTTGGTCGATTTCGGAGCGAGCCCTGAAGTGGTGCTCAGGCAGTATTCCACTCCGAGCGGAGCGGCTACGCTCATGTTGATCGAGTATCCGACGCCGGCTTTGGCCGCCGAACACTTGCGGCGCATCGATGCCGCTCATCACGCGGTCGCACCCGAGCCCGGAGTCACCGCCGTTGAAAACGTCGGGCCGTTTTTCGCCAAGCGCACCGGACCAATCATCGCCATCGCAGCCGGTCCGCTTTCTCAGAGCGATGCCCAAACGCTGCTTGGCGCCGTGAACTATGACGCCAGCGTCACCTGGAATGAAAATACTTATTTCGACAAGAAGAACAACATTGCCAATCTGCTGGTGAACATCATCATTCTGTGCATCATCGTGGGCGGGTTGTCTCTGGCCGCAGGAGTTGCCTTCGGCGGCGCTCGGGTTCTGTTGCGAAGATTTTTTCCAGGCCCGGTTTTTGGCCGTCCCGACCAAACTGAATTCATTTCTCTCGACTTGGGAGAAGCTTCGGGACGAGGTTCTCCGGCACGTCCGTCGAGTGGTGCCGAGAGCTCGAAACCTTCTTAACTGCCTCAGGAATATCGGCTTAGGGCCGTTTTGGTTAGATTCTGTCTCAAATTGAAACATATGCGGGATCTGTTGCTTGATTCTGTAAGTTATTGAAACCAAAGACATTTATTTACCAAAAATTGCTTGACACCCCCCTTTTTCGGCTCATAAGATTTTGTCCAGAAAGTTTTGACGGAATTTTTTGCCTCCGTTGGAACTATTCTCCCTTGAAAAGAGAAGGCCACCCTGTTGCCGGGTGGCCTTTTTGTTTGCTTCGCCGAGCGATTTTTTTTGCAAGCAGTCTGCGCGTGGAGTAGAAGTTCGAGACAACACCAGTAACTTTAGCGAAACTCTTTGGTGTGAACTGCGTATCATCTTCTGAACAGTATGTGTTGTGGCGAAGGGGATCCATTCACGAATTGGCGTGGAGGAAATCATGTTCTGCGACGCGTGCGGCACTGCGGTGCAACCGGGGCAGGCATTTTGCAGCCGGTGCGGCAAACAAATCGTCGGACCAGTGACGGCAATGCAGCAGCGGCCGGGGCGCGTACAGTCTCACCTTCATTTACTCGGAATCTTGTGGCTTGCCATCTCTGCCTTCAACACGATCGGAGGCGTGGTTCTGTACATCCTGGCCAACACCTTGCTTGCTCATCTGCACGAGATGGGAGCGCCACCCGAGGCTCCGACCGGGTTTCTGCGTCCGCTGCTCAGCGTGATCGCCATCTTCGTCCTGGCCAAGGCTGCCATCGGATTCATGGCCGGATGGGGACTTATGCACCGCGAGCCCTGGGCTCGCGTAATCGCGCTCGTCCTGGGCCTTTCGGCACCGCTGTGGGCGTCTATACCCTCTGGGTTCTGCTGCCCGCGCAATCGCAACAGGAATACGACTCCATGGTCGCCGCTCGCGCCGCCGCGTAGTTGAATGATGAGATCCTCATGTGGGGACAGCCGTCCTCGGCTGTCCAGTCGAGCGAAGCTCGACGGTTTCTTCGTCAAGTAGGCAAACCGGGACGCTACCGTCGGACCGCTGAGGATGCTGATGCGGCAGTTTGATAAACTAAAACAGCCAATCTAGAAGCCGGCGTAGCTCAGTTGGTAGAGCAGCCGATTCGTAAAAACCACGTACTGCTGTGTTTTCAAACACTTTGGTATTCGATGCCAGTCGATGACCTTCCTTTGAATCCAGTGAGTTGCGGATTCATGGGATATGCGTATCCTAGGATACGGATCGTGGTCGAGGGAGCGAGACCCGCAGTACAATCTTCTACATGAGGAATGAGCGGTGGCCGATAGGCGAGAGAATGGCCGCAT
>WNFC01001997.1_pt1 | contig 22419 bp, 20 predicted proteins | sample 5400541 | NCBI WGS metagenome assembly WNFC01 (sample SAMN13153342, study PRJNA577476) | soil metagenome | isolation source: 120 cm saprolite under Douglas fir tree site 2 hole 2 replicate 1 | place: USA:California | collected 2015-04-18
CTCGATCAGCTAGACGAGGACAATGCCTCCCTAGCCAAGCAGGATTACAACGAAGCGGAGGGCCGCTATGAGTTTTCGCTGCAGGACGACTGGACGCTGCACCCCGATTTGCCGCTGATCGTCGGTGACGTGCTCCACAACGCGCGGTCTGCACTAGATCACCTCGCATGGGCGCTTGCGCGAGAGCCCGGCACGCACACTGGCTTTCCAATCCTCGACCCGGCGCGTCCGAGTCCCAGGAACGACTTCTACGGTCGCAAACAGCTCGCGACGATAAAGCGCGCGGTGAAGATGAAGCTCGAACGTATTCAGCCGTACAAGCGCAAACATCTCATGAGGTCTTTGTGGTGGCTGAACCAGCTAGACATCGCCGACAAGCACCACCTCGTTCTGCCAACCGCGCACAACGCGCCCGGCTTCGGGACCATGATGCCGGATGGGTATGACATCAAGCCAGTCGCAACCTTGGCAGTCGCACGCGGAACGATCTTCGCCATCGCCGTCGGCCCCTTCGATCCGCAGCTCCAATGGCAGATCAAGCCGCACGTGGACGTGGTGTTCACGCATCAACCGGTGATGTACTACCCGTTGGACCTCGTCCTTACGACAATCCTTGACGACATTGAGTTCAAGGTGTTTCCGCTGTTCGGTCCTGCAGACTTCTGGTAGGAGCGCCCGATGGAATTTCGGCTCACTTATGAGGGACCTCTCCCCGCCACTCAACGAAACGAGGTCGGTAGCGTCCGGTCGCTGAAACTACAGCGAAAGCACGACATCCGTAGATACCGGCGCACGCAGCGGTTCCAGCGCTTTGATCACAGAGGAAAGCGAGGGCCCGATTGACCTTGCCCGCGAGACCTTGGCGGCGAAGCACGGGCAAGACCCGTGGGGCTTCGTGCCCTTGGTTACGGCACAGCTGAATCTCATCTGTGCGCTTGACATCCTGATGTTGCGTCCACATGCACCGGGTGACGTAATTTCAGCCGGTGATCTGGACAACCGGTTGAAAACGCTATTCGACGCTTTGCGGATACCGGTGCCGAACGAGCGATACTCAGGCCGAAGCCCAGGAGACGATGAGAAACCGTACTTCTACTGCGTCTTGGAGGACGACAAGCTAATCACGAAGGTTTCCGTCGAGACCGACCAATTGCTGGAGTACGTGAGTTCTGGCGCGAATCCTGACGATGTGCGGCTAGTCATCACAGTGCGACTCCGGCCGTACGAAATGACCCTTGACAACATGCAATTCGGTTAGGCGACGCCACCGAAGCACAGGGCGTGCCACGCCACGCTGGCACAAGACTCCCCAAACGGGGTCGCGCCGTTACCTGAGCGATCGACAGAGCCACGTGGCAGGCGTGCGATCGCGGCGCGTTGATTGACGATGCATTCGGTCAAGGTACGGTGAGCGACATGGAGCGGACGTATCCACTGAGCCCTCGATCTTCACGCGACCTCAGGATCGGCGACTACTGGACGGTTCCCTTGTCTGACGGCACCTTCGGATGCCTTCAGGTAACGGACCTCCAGCAATCCGGTCCAGGCTCCTTGAAGACGCTCGTGGCGGGGGTGGTTGACTGGCGAGACGCGACGCCTCCGAGTGAATCCGATCTCGTCGGCCGTCGGGTCTTAGAGCAGGGCCTGACCCGAATCGAGGCGTTCACCGAAGTCGGATCAAGAGTAATCGGCAATACAGCCGAAACGGTCGGAAGGTCGGCTCTTGACTCGAATTACCGCGACTTTCACGTTGGGGCGGTCCATAACGTATACGGGTGGCGTGCGCTCCCCAAGATTGTTGAGCGAGTCCTTCGGGAGAAGGGTTCTGGTCGTTGAACAATGTGGGCCGCGGTGGACTCGAACCACCAACTTTCGTAGACCCTTTGGATTTTGAATCGAGTGCCTCACGGTCCTGACCGTTGCATCTCCGGCGCCAAGCCTCCGCAAAACCATCGATTGCGTACGACCGAGTTCAGATCGGCCGACGACAGCCAACATCGCCCGCGCTAATACCGATAAGGTCCCAGCGAACCTGTGCCCCGGCTGTGCCCCGTCGGCTCTGGACGACGCCAGAAATCGCCGGTTTTGAATACAAAAATGGTCGGGGCCCGGGATTTGAACCCGGGGCCTCACGGTCCCGAACCGTCTAGGTGGCGTGTCCTCCAGTATCCCGGCGGCTCCTCAAGTGTCCGCGCGTACTTGATTGCTGTCTGCTTCGTGTCCTTCCAGGTCCTCCAAGAGCCTCCTGGTTCCGGGATTCTGTGCCCCGGCTGTGCCCCGGCAAAGGTCCAGAACGGCTTCGAGAATGGCCGAACTAGACGAAGGCCACTAGCCTCTCCGATAAGCGCTCCGCGATCATGATCGTCGGAAAGTGCGTAAATCCGGAGGGCACGTCCGGCATGATCGACGCATCTACGATGCTTAGTCGCTCTGCGCCGTGAACGCGTCCCTCCGTGTCTACGACTGCTCCGTTATCCGGACGGGCGCCCATTGCGCACGTTCCGACCACATGTGGAATCGAATACCTGTGGTTTCGAATCCGCAGCTCCAACTCACGCTGGGTCGACGGCTCACGCTCTAGCGAGCCGGAGACACAGAAGCGATCTCGTGACGAACGGGATCCCAGTCGGCGAGGTCGACGCGCGGCTCGTTCTGCTGCTACTTAAGCGGGATAGCTCCGCTCATCACGGCTCCCCCGAACTACCTTCCTGCCATCCATTCTTCCCGCCATCCATTCTTCGACGCAGTCCGGTGGAAGTAAGGGTCCGCACCTTGCCAGGAGCAGCTGGCTCTGGGCGGCGGCGCTGAGTGGCTGAATCGGGCGCGGCAACACCGTTTTCGCCACACCGGCTGCCGGCAGCGCCGAAGGACGCTTGATCACAATGAGCGCCACTATCGCTGCCACAAAGCTGATGGCGGCGGCGATCGCAAACGCGTGGTGGTATCCGGCGATAACGGCACCTGCACCTTGCGCGAGGGACACCCTCGTGACCGACCCAGCGATGCTGACCAGAATCGCCAGTCCCACTGCCATTCCGACCTGCTGGGCGGTGCCGATGAGACCGGAAGCGATTCCCTGATCCCGATCGGGGACGCCAGCTGTGGCGGCCATAGTGACGCTCACGAAGGCAAGCCCTACGCCTACACCGGTCACCAGCATGGCGGGGATGAGGACGGTGACATAGTCACTATCGGGGGCGGTTCTCAGGAACAGGAGCATTCCCGCCCCCAGCACAAGAGTTCCGAGTGCGATCAGGGTTCTGGCCCCGAGCTTCGTGGCAATCCGGGCCCCGATGTTGGAGACGACCATGATCAGTACCGTTTGGGGCAGCCAGGCAAGACCTGCCTGAATCGGTGAATATCCGAGGATCTCCTGCAGATACAGTGAGTTGAAGAACACGGCGCCGATCATCACGACCGACACGAGCGCCGCCACCGAGTTGCCCGCCACCACGGATCTCAGCTTCAGCATCCGACCCGGCAGAAGGGGTTGGCTGCTGCTCTTCTCCACCACTACGAATGCAATCAGGAGCGCGGCAGAGAGAGCCAGAGCGATCAGCACCTTCGTGGAGGCAAAGCCTTGCCCGGTCGCCTCGGTCACCCCGTACGCGAGGGCAAGAACTCCGCCGGTTAGGCTCACCGCCCCGGGGATGTCAAGGCTGACCTTCGCCCCACGGCGAGGAGCATCTGCCGGCAGCACTGGAGATAGCAGAACCGCGGCGAGACCCAATGGCACATTGATGAAGAGCGTGAAACGCCAGCTCAATTCCTGGGTGAGCAGGCCTCCCAGAATCAACCCAGCCGATGCTCCGCCAGCAGCCATAGCACTCCACATCCCAAGCGCACGATTACGCTCCCGGCCTTCCTTGAAAGTCGTTGTCAGAAGCGACAGCGCCGCGGGCGAGACCAAGGCGCCGGCAAAGCCCTGGATTACGCGAACGGCGATCAGCATTCCGCCGGACTGGCTGAATCCGCCCAGCATCGATGCCCCGATGAAGATGACCAAACCCGTCAAGAACATGCGTCGTCGGCCGACGACGTCCGCCAGCCGACCGCCCAGCATGAGAAAGCCGCCAAAGGTGAGCGCATAGCCGCCGACCACCCATTGGATGTTCTCAGCCGACAAACCCAAAGTACGCTGCATCGAGGGAAGCGCCACGTTGACGATCGCGATGTCCAGGATCAGCATGAACTGCGCCGCGCAAAGCAGCGCGAGCACCAGATTCGAGCGACGTTGTGTCACGTCAACAACCAGCCTTTTCGTTGGCCAGTTCAGATACGAGAACTTTGTCGAGCGGGTCGGGATTTGAACCCGGGGCCTCACGCCTTCACGCGTCTCCCTGATGCCGCTGACCTCTCGATGGCGGCGATGACCTCGTGGCGCCGGACAGCGTCGGCGAAGTTCGGCACGGTGTGAGTCGCGTTGTCGATGTCTGCCGCGAACCCGGCGTAGGCACGAGCGACGTTGAAGGCAGGCGTTCCTTCCAGGCTTGTGAGCGAGGGCCATTTCTGTCTCGGCGCCGCGGGGATGGCAAGCTCGGCGGGCTCGTTCCGCCCCTGAGCTCCCGCGACGGTCAGCGGAAAGATTTCAGGGAGTGCGGCATCAGCAGTGATCCGGAGCGTTCCGTCGGTTCCGTTGATCTCCCACAGGAACCCGGTACCGCCGGCCACTGCCTCACGGATGTGGATACTGGCAGTCGCCCCGGATGTGAGGGTGCCGATCACGGCGATCTGGTCGGGGGCTGTTTTCACGATCTGCTCCCCGCTCCCTTCAATGGTGATCAACGGCCTACGAAGATCCGAAATCGCCGACAGGTCGGCGAACTCGCCGAGCACGTAGTTGAGGACGTCCAGGCTGTGGCCGAAGGCGACCGTGAGCAAATTGGCCCCGTTTGCCTTGTCGAGCATGTAGGCGTTGGGCTGGACAAGGGTGCCGCCAAGAACCGACAGCCCGACCATGCTGGTAGATAGGACTTCGCCGACGTATCCGTCGCTGAGCAACTGCTGGACGAACTCGATCGCCGGGGCCTGGCGTGCCTGCAACCCGACGACCGTGCGCATCCCTTTTTCGGCGGCGAGCGCGGCCATCGCACGCGCTTCCTCGAGGTCGCGGCCGAGCGGCCACTCGCAGTACACGGCCTTGCCAGCCGCCAGCGCAGCAGTGACCAGCTCTCGATGGTGCGGGACCTTAACGGTGATAGCGACCACGTCGATATCTGGCTGGATCACCAGCTGCTCGTGGTCTGGAAACACTGCCTTGATCCCGAACGCTTCGCCAGCTGCGCGAGCCGATTCGGCGCTGCGCGCGCTCAGCGCCCGTATCTCGTAGTTCGGCAGCGCGCGCAGTGCCGGGATGTGGGCGGTAGCGGCCCAGCCCCGAAGGGGGCTGACCCCGATGATCCCGACACCCAGCGTCGATTTAACCGCTAGGGCTGATGTAGTCTCGCGTGCTTCTGTCCGGGGCATTAAAAACCGAGCACCTCGTCGACCAACACCACGGTGATCCGCCCCGGGGTGATTTCCCGGTTGATTACGAGAACCTTATTCACCGCGCTGCGTACGCCATACGCAGCCTGGGCGCGGGCGTCTTCGAGCCGATACGCGTATTCGTTGATGCGGAGGAGACCTTCCTCGAGGTCCGGCACGATCTTCTGCGTCCCGACGACAAGAATGACTCGTCCAGCGCCGCTGACATAAGGCCCGAGCTGGCTGCCGCTCATGGAAGCCGCGAGCAGCGACCCGGTCTCAGTGACCGCATGGACGCTCCCGAGCATGACATCCGGCGCCGCGCCGAGGCGGCGAATCTCGTGGGCCTCGGTCTCGCGATCCATGCTCCAGATCCGCGGGCGGAGCGCCGCGTAGCGACCAGACTTTTCGATCTCGTAGGTGATGCCCAGCACGTCAAGCGTTTGCGAGGCTCCCTGGTGCACCGGGGAGGCGTCAGGGATGAGGTCCAGGACAATCCGCTTTGCCGCGGCGGCGTCTGACGCCCGGAGGACCGTGATTCCATTCGCCTCGAGGGCGGCCATGGTTCTTTTCACTCGGAGGTCGTCCGCCCTAGTGCCCCACCGCCGGGTCAGCGATCCCTCCGGGTCGAGTTCGACTTCTTTGATCATCCGCCATCTCCTTCCCGGTAATCGATATACTTGCGACTGCAAGTACTATACTCTCTGGTGATTGCATATGCAAGTACCTTCGAAACCGGACGCCGCTGCTCACTTCAATCGGATCGTGGCGAGGGAGGTGCCGGGCAGGCGCGGCTTGCGGGCGTGGGACGCGCTGCTCCGGGCCCACGCCACGCTTTTGCGCCAGCTTGAGACCGATCTCGAAAGCAAGACCGGTCTGGCCCTGGCCGACTTCGACGTACTGGCGCAGCTGGCCATCGCTGGAGGTTCGCTGCGGATGGCAGAGCTGGCGGACTACGCCCTCATCTCGCGCTCCGGCATGACTCGGCGCGTCACCCGGCTCGTTCACGAAGGCCTCGTGCGACGTGACCACGCCGATGCCGACGGGCGCGGTGTCGTGGTCCAGTTGACAAAGTCCGGATTGGACCGTCTGACCGTCGCAGCTCCGGTCCACATGCGCGGAGTTTCCGATCTATTCCTCACGAAGCTGGACGACCAGGAGCTCGCCGTTCTCGAGAGCGCCCTCGCCAAGGTCAAACTTGACTGCACCTTTGGCTAAGGCGTAGACGCGGCGCCGACGGCGAGCTAGAGCGTGTCCCGTTAGCGCTGGCCTGTCAACTCGATTTCGGAACTGGGCGGGGGAATGCGCCGGCCTGGCATCCCGAATCATGATTTCAAGCTTGCTGTTGCCGGTCGCCCGTCTTCTAGTCGACCTGTTGAGCGTACGCGATCGGACCAGCTGAGCTCCGAGCCGAAGCTCTGGCCTTGCGGCATCAACTGCGAGTGCTTCAACGGCAGGAACGCCAACCGCGGTGGCGTTCAGGCGATCGGCACGAGATGATCACGGTCGGGGCGATGGCCGACGCCCGCGGCAAAGCCCTATCTTGGCGTTGGCCCGTTCGGGGATCAGGAGAATCTTTGGATTTGACTCGAACCGCCGATCCAACCTCACTGACGAAACGCTAGCCCGCAGGGTCGTGCACTCAGCCGGCTGTTAAGAACGATCAAAACACGACGCCAGACCGCGCAAGTCAGCTCCACCTTGCGCAGTCTCTTACTGGCTATAACCCCGCATAAGTGCCGTCGTGTGGCTCTCGACTAAGCAACCGGTCCATCGTCCGCGCTGCCTGTCGATGAAGAGCGGGCACGACATGGCTGTAGGTGTCGAGTGTCAGCTGGATCGTGCTATGGCCGAGCAGGTCCTGTACGACTTTGGGGTGCGTACCGGCTTCCAACAGGAGGCTGGCAGTGGTGTGTCGAAGGTCGTGCACTCGGATACGAGGCAGGCCCGCGTCATGTAGCGCTCGCGTAAGCGCGCGATTGACCGCTCCTGGGCCGACTGCACGACCGTGCCGGTTTGTGAAGACGAAGGAAGTCTGCTGCCATCGCTTGCTGGTCTCCCGATCCCTGCACTGACGCTCACGCTGCTGCTCAAGCGCGCCCCGCGCCAGCCGCGAGAGATATATCGTCCGCCGACTCTTTTCGGTCTTCGGTGGTCCAAGCAGGAAGCCGATTCCAGGCTGCCGCTGCAGCGTGTTCCGCACGGCCAGCCGTCCTGCGATGAGATCGACGTCCTGCCACTGCAGCCCCAGCGCCTCCCCTACCCGCAAGCCGCTGGTTCCAAGCAGCACCCAGAGCGGGTACCACCGACTGCCGTCCGCGAGACGAAGCAACTCCTGAAACTGGGGGCCGGTCAGGGCGGTCATCTCGCGCCTCACCGGACGCGGGGGACTGACCAGCTCGGTCGGATTGCGTGCCGTGAGGCCCCAGTGCATCGCTTGGTCCAACGCACGGTGCAGAACGGCGTGCGTTTTCTCAACGGTCCGTTTCGAGAACCCGATCTCGAGCAGCGAGGCGTAGGCGGACTGGATGAGCCCGGGAGTCAGGTGGCGGATTGGAACGTCACCAAGTGCGGCGGTCAGCCGCCTGACATCGCGGGCATAGGTGACCAGTGTGATGGGCCGCAACCGCGTGCGACACACGATGAGCCAGTAATCGAGGTAAGCGCGCAGCGACTGCGTTCCGGCACTGACTGGCAGTCCCTCGCCCAGCGCCCAGCGAGCGTCGACCAGCCTGTGGATGAGGTCGCGTCGACTGCGCCCGTAAAACGAGCGCCGTCGTCCGCCTGGAATACGAATCTGGCCTTCCCAGCGGCCATCCCGCCGTCGGTAGACCGCCCCAAACCCCGGCTGGCGCTTGCCCATTATCCACCTCCCGGATAGAAGCAGAATGAGTGGGCTGCCAGTCAGCGTGCCAGTCAATTGTTAGAAGGGATCTCGACCAACGTCCGAGAACGAGTTCAAAAAGCTGGAGGCGAGTGCGGGACTCGAACCCGCGGTGGAGGTTTTGCAGACCTCTGCCTTACCACTTGGCTAACTCGCCCCTGACAGACAATCGGTAAGTCTAGCCTACCCTCGACGGCAGACGACCTCATCCATAATCATGTTCCCGTGATGGGCCCGCGCTATTCGGCCTTCCTCCTCCCACTGGCCACCGGGCTCGTGGTGGCCGGCTGTACGAGCGAGGCGGCGCGGCCCCAGCCGCAAGGAGACCCGATCGTCATCGGCGCACCGCTGGCGCTCACGGGCAGCCTGTCGGGCGAAGGGCAGATGGCGCAGGAGGGCTACTACTTCTGCCGCAACTGGGTCAACGCCAAAGGCGGCGTCTACCTTCGAGGCACGTGGCATCCCCTGATGGTCGACGTGCAGGATGACCAGAGCCGCGCCTCGGTCAGCGCCCAGGTCACGGAGCGGCTCATCAGCCAGGACCACGTCCGCCTGCTCTTGGGGCCGGTCGGCAACCTCGCGGCTGATCGCGACGCGGCGGTGGCGGAAGCCCATCAGGTCCCGATCCTGCTCGGCAGCAGCGCCGAGAGCACCTTCAACCGGCAATTCCAGTACGTCTTCGGTGTGGCGAGCCCGGCAAGCCATTACCTGCAAGGCGTGGTCGACATGGCGCTCAGCTTGACGCCCGCACCGCAGTCCGCCGCCATCCTCTTTGCCCGGGATGCATTCTCGACCGAGATAGCCAACGACCTCAACGCATACGTCGCGACGAAGGGACTGAGCGTGGTCTATTTCGACTCGTTTCCGGGCGGGACCAATGACCTCCGCGGAAAGTTGGGAGCAATCGCCGCTACCGCGCCCGACCTGGTCCTCGGCGTGGGCGGGCCCTCTGACACGGTGGTGACCATGGAGGCGGCCCGTCAGCTCGACGTCCATCCGCGGCTGTTCGCCTTCACCAGCGGGCCAGGGGATCCGGGGTTCCTCTCGGACATGAAGCAGTCGGCTGAGTATGTGTACGACTCAACCCAGTGGGCGGCGGGCGCTCGTCTGCCGATCGGGTACTTCCTCGACGGCAAGACCTACGCGGCACAGTACCTGGCGGCCTATGGGCACCGTCCGGACCCGTACAGCGCGGCCGGCACGGCAGGCTGCCTGGCCCTGGAGGTGGCGACGGAGCGCGCCGGAACCACCGAGCCACAGGCGGTGCGCTCGGCCCTGGCCGCCCTGGACCTCCAGACGTTTTACGGCGAGATCCGCTTCGATAGCCGCGGGCTTAACGTCTTCAAACCCATGGAGGTGGAGCAGGTCCAGGATGGCCTGGCGGTGGTTGTCTGGCCACCCGCCGCCGCCACTGGGCGGCCGCGCTACCCAATGCCGGCCTGGGACCAGCGATAGGCGACACCTCTCCCGGCCCTCCCCCTGAGGTGGAGGAGAAGTAGGGGCCTCCGATTCCCCTGAGGGGGAGTTAGGTCTTCTCTATTGCGAGCAGTTGTGCCAGATGGGCGAGCAGCCGCACGGCTGATCCCGTCGGCCCTTTGGGGACTGCCTTCAGTTCGCTGGAGTCCTGCCAGGCGCTGCCGGCTATGTCCAGGTGCACCCAGGGTCGGCCGTCGACGAACTCCCGCAGGAAGAGCGCCGCGGTGGTGGCACCGGCCCACAGGACCGCCGTGTTCTTGATGTCCGCGATGTCGCTGTCGATCAACCCGTCGTAGTCCGCCCAGGTGGGCATCTCCCAGACACGTTCACCGGCCAGGTCCGCCCCCCGGCGGACCAACCCCATCAGCTGGCTGTTGTTGGTGAACGCGCCCATGGCCACCGGACCGAGCGAGCGAGCGATTGACCCGGTCAGGGTGGCGACGTCGACGATATGGGTGGCACCCTCCTTGACCGCGTAGGTGATGCCATCGGCCAGGATCAGGCGTCCCTCGGCGTCGGTGTTGATGATTTCGATGGTCTTCCCGTTCGACGCCGTGACCACGTCGCCCGGCCTGGTCGCCTTGCCGGAGGGCATGTTCTCCGTGGTCGGCACGACGGCGATGACGTTGATCACAGGTTTCAGCTCGGCGATGGCTCGCATGGCACCCACGACGGCGGCTCCGCCGCCCATGTCCGATTTCATGTATTCCATGTGATCCGCCGGCTTGAGCGAGATCCCGCCGCTGTCGAACGTGATCCCCTTCCCCACCAAAGCCAGCGTGGGCCCACCGGGCTTCCCGCCGCGGTAGCGGAGCACGATCATTTTGGCCGGCTCGTCCGAGCCTTTGGCTACCGCCAGCAGCGCGCCCATCTGCAACCGCCGCATGTCCTCCATCTCCAGCACCTGCAGCTCGAGCCCGCTCCCCTTGGTGAAGTCGCGCACCTTCTCCACGAAGACGCTCGGGGTGAAGGCGTTCGCCGGAAGGTTCACCCACTCCCGCACCTGGTTGGTGGCATTGGCCAGGGTCAGCCCGGCGGCCACCGCCTCGGCGGCGCCGCGTTCGGAGTCAAGGCCGACGATCGTGATGTCCTCGATATCGACCTGCGGTTCGTCGGAGCGTGTGCGTAGCGACCGCTGCTCAAAGTTGCCCAGCGCGACCCCCTCGGTCAGCGTGCGCGCGACGTCTGCCGCACCCCAACGCTGGAGGGCCGCCGCCGGCACCAGGACGGCCAGCCGGCGATTCCCCTTCTTGCGCAGGAATCGGGCCCCCGCCTGGACGGCATTGCGCACCCGCACCGGGTCCAGCGCCTCAGCCTTGCCCAGGCCGAGCAGCAGGGTCCAGGTGCTCGCCAGCTTGCCGAGATTCCGAAGATAGACCTGGTCCATGAGCTTCCCTGTGAACTGGCGATCGCGGACAACCTCATGGATGGCGCCCCCCAGCTTCTGATCGAGCCCCGCCACCTCGGCCGGCAGCGTTTGCTCTCCTTCGAGCAGCAGGACCATCAGCGCATCGGCCTGGACACTCTCGGGCGCCGCTTTCAGTACTTGAGCCTGCATTGACCCTCCATTTATTCCGGGACGGAGGTCCTGCCCGCTCGCTTGCGAGCCTGCCGCTCCTGGAAACGCTGCCGCATGCGCTCCAGGTCGGCCTCCGTCCAGCGGTTCCGCCCCAGCTTGTCCTGGCGGCTGGCTTCGCCGATCCCCAGGCGGATCCACGTGGCGATGGTCGCCGGTGACACGCCCAGCTTCTCGGCCGCCTCCGTGATCGAGTACAGGCGCTCCGCCATGGCCCGGATATATTAGGCCAATGGAATCCCTGCGAGCCCCGGTGCGCTGCCCGCGCTGCAACGGACAGCCGTCATGGAAGGAAGTCCGCGACCCCGCTCGAGGGGTCGAGACCCTGGGCAAGCTGGGAACCCATCCCCTCCAGGGCTGGCGCTGCAACCTCTGCGGCTACTTCCTGGCGGTTTCGCAGTACGAGAGTTAACCGGCTCCGGACCTACCGGATGGTCCGGGCGATCTCCGGGTCCAGACCCGGATACTTGGCCAGTTCGGCCACCCGCTCCTGTTTGAGGCGCTGGACGAAGGCCCGGTACTCCTCCGCCCGCCCGGTCCGCTCGTACAGGCGCCGCGGCTGGAGGAGCTCGATGTCGTCGATCCCGGGCACGCCCTCCGCCACGTCGTAGCCGAAGTCCGGGTCGCGCGTCCAGCTGATCGTGCCCTCGGCCACCGCCTTCACGATAGCCCCGGAGTCTTCGATGGTCACTTTCTTACTGCTCGGCTCGGCCTCGGCGCCCCCCGCCCGCCCGGTGTTCATCAGGTAGACCTCGAACGGCCGCGCCGCCCGCAACTCCAGAAAGCGGTTGCCCTGCTGCTCGTGGCGCAGTGGGAAGAACGGGTTGGTGCCCGGCACCCGTAGGGCCTTTCCCATCTCGTCCTTGCCGCCGGCCGAGGTCCCCTGAGTTTCGCCAAGCATGAAATAGGCGGCCGCCTGTTCGGCACTGAGCCTGGCCACGGCGGGGATGATGTTCTCGTTGCGGTTCAGGATCAGCAGCACGTCGGCCGGCCCGATGTTCCGCGCATCTTCGTACCAGCCGAGGTCGTCCATCTCAAAGACGGCGCGCCCATTCTGCGTATAGCTGGTATCAAAGAAGTCCACCGGCCCGCCGTCCACTTTCTGGGACACGTTCTCCAGATACGCGTGCGGCTTGGTGACCGCCCCGTAAATGGTGGGCTCGTGCTTGGGGTCCAGGGCGAAGGTCTTGGCGAAGCAACCGTTCTCGCTGGCGTAGATCATGCCGCCGGGCATGAGCGCCACGAAGTCGTCCTGGACCGGCTTGGAGTCGTTCTGGGTGGTGAAGGTGGTGGTCGTCTTGCCCGTGCCGGACAGGCCCACGATCAAGAACACCCGCTGGCCGCGGGGGGTGGGTACGACCTTGCAGCCGGCGTGGAGCGCCAGGCCGCCCAGGTCGTAAACCTTCTTGTTCCACATCCGGAGGCCACCCTTCTTGGATTCGCCGAAGTAGTCGGAGTTCAGCACCCGGGTAATCCCCGCCTCCAGGTCGACGAAGATCCCCCGGTCATTGGGATAGCCGGGGGCGGGCAAATTCGGCGTGTAGATGATCGTGATCTCGGGCTCTTGGGCGCCGTTTGCGCGGGGGTAGTACAGCATGCGCTGCATGCCGGCGACGTTGGCGTTGCGCGCCTCGATGATCAGCCGGGCGGGGGTGGTGAACCCGGGGGCGTTCCCGATGAGGCCGTCCACCAGCACCATCTCCTGGTCGTGGATATACGCATCCTGGATGCGGGCCCACTTCTCCCCTTCCGCGCGGCTTACCGCTTGCATCGTGTGCTCCTGGGGCCGGTTGGTCACCACGTAGGTACTCCGTGTGCTGCGCGAATCGACCCGGGTGTGCACGTTGTAGTTGTCGAAGATGGTGCGGCGGGCATTGGGCATCCGGGCAGTCAGCTCGCGCAGGGTGCCAGCCGACGGGTTCTCGATGAGGCGGCGCGCCTCGGGCACCGTGCCCTTCCGGATCTCAATCGTCATGGATCAAGAATACAGAGGCAGGCTCAGCCCGGATCCACCGATCGGACGACGCAGATTGGGATGCGGGACGAGATGAGCGGAAGGAGGCGACGAGCACGCGAGGGCGCGCACCCGTCGGTGCGTAACCGAGCGCGCGCAGGAGACGACACACCGATCGCTCGTCCCGCGCCCAAGATGCGAGTTCGACTCGGTGGATTCGGGCTTATAGGGCCATCACGCCGAGCAGCTCCTTGACGCTCTCCGCCGACCGCCGGAGGGCCGCCTGCTCGTCCGGCGTCAGCTCGAGCTGGACGATCTCTTCCGCCCCGCGCGCGCCCAGCTTGACCGGCACGCCCACGAACAGGCCATCGATGCCGTACTCGCCCTGCAGGTGGACCGCGCAGGGGAGGATCTGCTTGCGGTCGAGCAGGATGGCATCGATCATCTGGGCGACGGCCGCCGACGGTGCGTAGAAGGCGCTCCCGGTCTTGAGCAGGTTGACGATCTCGGCCCCACCGTCGCGGGTGCGCTTGACGATGGCCTCCACGCGATCTGCGGGCAGCAGCTTACTGATCGGGATGCCGGCCACCGTGCACATTCGGGCTAGCGGCACCATGGTGTCGCCGTGGCCGCCCAGCACATACGCCTGCACATCCCCGACCGCGACCTGCAGCTCCTGGGCAATGAACGTCCGAAACCGCGCCGTATCCAGGACTCCGGCCATGCCGATGACGCGCTCGCGCGGGAACCGGCTGACGGAGAACGCCAGCTGGGCCATGGCATCGAGCGGGTTGCTCACCACGATCAGGATGGCCTGCGGCGACCGGCGCACCAGCTCCTCGGTGACGCCACGGACAATCTTCATGTTGGTCAGCACCAGGTCGTCCCGGGTCATGCCCGGCTTGCGCGGCACCCCCGAGGTGATCACGCAGATGTCGGATCCGCCCGTTTCCTCATAGCCCGTGGTGCCCACCACCCGGGAGTCGTAGCCCACCACCGGGCCGGCTTCCAGCAGGTCGAGCGCCTTCCCCTGGGGCAGGCCCTCCACGATGTCGACCAGCACCACATCGGCATCGCCGCGCTCGGCCACTCGCTGCGCCAGGGTCGCCCCCACATTGCCCGCGCCGACCACAGAGACCTTCTTGCGCACCGGGTTGAACCGTACCAAATCGGCGCGCGCCAGCGTTAAACTCCCGCCATGACGCCGGCGACCAGCTCACGGACCGCGGGCATTCTCCCGGTCCTGCTGGACACAGCGCCCAAGCCCCGCATCTCCTGGCGCGGAATGCTCGTGCTCAGCGCCTTCTGGTTCGCCATCGCCTACCTGATGCAGGCTCTGGGGTCGTTTGTGATTCCCCGGCTGATCGAGGGGTTCTTGAGGTCCGGCTCAATCCATCCCGTCACGCTCCATCTGGCCTTCCTATCGTTGTCGATCGACAAGAACACGTACGTCGCTATCCTGGACACGTTCGGCGCGCTGTTCGCGGTCGTGTGGCAGCCCGCCATCGGCGGCCTTAGCGACCGGAGCCGCTTCGCCCTGGGCCGCCGGCGACCCTACATCGTGATCGGGGTGGTCGGCGACATCGTCTTCCTGACGCTGATGGCGTTTGTCACGTCCTACTGGAGCTTGCTCGTGGTCTACGCGTTCTTCCAGCTGGCGTCGAACACGGTGCAGGGGCCGTACCAGGGGATGCTCCCGGACCAGGTCCCCGAAGACCAGCGGTCGGAGGCGTCCGGGTACTACGGCGGGATCCAGCTTCTCGGCAGCATCGTTGGCTTCGTGGTCATTGGCGCGGTCCTAAGCCATGCGTTGCAGCTGGCTATTTTCTCGACCGTGGCCGTGATTGCCATCTGCGGGGCCATCGTCGTCCTGCGCGTTCCCGATCTCCGCGTGACCCGGGTATCGGACAAGCCGCTCGGCAAGACCCTGCTCCTCAGCTTCGCGATCGACGTGCGTCGCTACCGAGACTTCGCGTGGCTCATGGTTTCCCGCTTGTTCTTCCTGATGGGACCGGTCGGGATCGTGACCTATGCGCTCTTTTTCCTCCAGGACACCTTTCACCTGACCGAGGACCAGGCTTCCGTGTACACGGCGGCGCTGCTGGCATCCGTCACGATCCTGGCGGCTCTCGCATCCTTCCTGGGCGGCTTTGCGGCCGCGCGGCTGGGGAAGAAGCGGCTGATCGCAGCCGCCTGCCTGGTCGGTGCGCTGGGGGCGGGCCTCGAGATCGCGGCGCCGTCGATCTGGCTGGTCCTCGCCTTTGGCGCCATCATCGGCATCTCCCTGGGCGCGTTCCTGTCGGTCGACTGGGCATTCATGACCGACCTGATCCCGAAGGTGGAGGCCGGTCGATTCATGGGACTCTCGAACATCGCCACTGCCAGCGCGGGTGTCTTTGCCCGCCCCATTCTGGGACCCATCATCGACGCCTTCAACAACCACCGAACGAGCGCCGCCGGCTACCGGGTCATGTTCGGCGTGGTCGTCCTCTTCTACCTGATCGCCTTCGTGGCCCTCCAGCCCGTCCGGGAAATCAAGATCGAATAAGCCCGGCTACTTCAATACGGGAAACGTGACGGTGACCGTCGTTCCGGTACCGGGGGCACTGCGCACCTCGATGTCGCCCTTGTGAACCTCCGCGATCCACTTGGCGATGGCGAGGCCGAGTCCGGTGCCGCCGCTCTCCCGGCTGCGGGCCTTGTCCGCCCGGTAGAAGCGCTCGAAAATGTGAGGCAGGTCCTTGCTGGAGATGCCGATCCCGCGGTCAACCACTGTCACCGCGACCCGCCCATTGTGGCGGGCGACGCCGACCGTGACCGCCCCGCCGTCGGGTGAGTAGCGCACCGCATTGTCCAGCAGGATGAGGAACAGCTGCCGCAGCCGGCTCGGGTCCGCCTGCACCGTGACCCCGCCGTCCAGGTCCGGCTGGATGGTCACGCCCCGCTGCTCGGCCACCGGCTGGAACTGCTCGATCAGCCCGCGGAGCGTCGAACTGACTTCAACCGGCTTCCGGTCGATGCGCAACTGGCGGGCGTCGGACAGGGCGAGCGTCGTCAGATCTCGCACGATGGCGCTCAGCTGATCGGTCTCGTCCACCACGTTCCGGGCATGGACGGCGCCCGACCCGCCGTCGCTACGCCGCAACCACGCCTCCGCGTTAGTCCGGATCAGGGTCAGCGGCGTGCGCAGCTCGTGCGAGGCGTCGGCCACGAAGTCGCGCTGCTTCTGGAACGCGGCCCGGATGGGGCCCAAAGACTTATTCGCCATGAGCAGGGCCACCAGGGCGCCCAGCACCATGGCCACCGCGGACGCGATCGCCAGCAACCGCTTCAGATGGTCCAGGGTGTCGCCGATCCAGGAGATCGGCTTGGCCACCTGGACTGCGCCGACCAGCTGGTGCTCGTGGTTCCGCAGCGGTTCGGTGCGGACTGCGAAGGTTTCATTCGCGGTGGGGACCTCGACGTACTTGCTGACGATGCCCTGACGCGCCAGCGCGATGGAGGTGCGCTCTGGCAGTTCCTTCACGCCGTAGAGGCTGCAGCCGTTGACCACCTGCTCCCCGGTCTGGCCGGCAGTGAACTGCTCGATGACGACGCAGACGTCGGCGTAGTTCGGCCCCACGATGAGCTTCGTCGGGTCCTGGTCGATGGTGTTGCCCGTCACCTTCAGGTTGTTGTCGATGGCGACCTTCGCCTTGTTCTGCAGATCGTTGAACACGCTGGCTTGCAGCGCCTGCGAGAGCGAGACATAGACGATGAGGTTGAAGCAGGCGACGATCAGCGCGAACAGCAGCAGGTACCACAGCGCCAGCCGGACCAGGGTGCCCCGGAACATCAGCCCGACAGCCGGTAGCCGACCCCGTAAATGGTCTGGATCAGCTTGGGCGACCGGCCCTCATCGATCTTGTTGCGCAGGTACGAGATGTAGACCGCGACCCGATTGGTCGTGCCCTCGAAGTTGGTGTCCCAGACATGCTCGGCGATCTGCTGCTGGGTCAGGACCTGGTTGGCGTTCCGCATCAGGTATTCGAGGAGGGAGAACTCGCGCGCGGTGAGGTCGATGGCGGCATCGGCGCGCCGCACCTGGTGGGTCTTGAGGTCGATGCTCAGGTCCGCCACCTGGAGACGCGTCCCGTCGCCATTGCGGTCTTCGCGACGCATCACCGCCCGCAGCCGAGCCAGGAGTTCCTCGAACGCGAAGGGTTTGGGCAGGTAGTCGTCGGCGCCGGCGTCCAGCCCGGCGACCCGATCGTGCACCTGGCCGCGGGCCGTCAGCATGATCACCGGGGTCCGCACCTGATTCTGGCGCAGCCAGCGGCAGACCTCGATCCCGTTCTTCTTGGGCAGCATCACGTCCAGGATGATGGCGTCGTAGCGGGAGGTCTCGGCCAGCTCCTGGCCCCGTTCCCCATCTCCGGCCAGGTCGACGGAGTAGCGCTCCTCCTCGAGCAGCTGTTTGAGCAAGACGGCTAGTTTGCGCTCGTCCTCGACCAGGAGCAGGTTCATGGGGATCAGCCTGCTAGAAGTCTAGCCATCCCCTCGCCAAGCCCGGATCCACCGATCGGACGATGCAGATTGGGATGCGGGGTGCGCCGAGCCGGAGGCGGCGACGAGCACGCGACCGCGCAGATCCGTCGATCTGTAAGGGAGCACGCGCAGGAGCCAACGCCCGGAGCCCGGGGCCGCCGGACGGACGAAGCACATTGGGATGCGGGGCGCGCCGAGCCGTAGGAGGCGACGAGCACGCGAGGGAGCGCATCCGTCGATGCGTGACCGACCGCGCGCAGGAGACGACGCCCGGATCGGCCGCTCCGCGCCCAAGATGCGAGTTTGTTCCGGCGGCCTCGGGCTCAGGCCGCCCCGCGCCCAAGACGCGAGTTCGATTCGGTGGATCCGGGCTTCGCGCCGATTCGAACTCAGGCGTCGTCAGGCGAACTCCTGCAGCCCCACGCCGGCCAGCGGCTGGCGCAGCTTGCCCAGGATCTCGGCCACGATCTGCTGGACCCGCTGACGGGTCAGCCCCAGGCGCCGGCCAATCTGTTCCAGCGTCTCCGGTGGCCCGCCGCCCAGACCGAAGCGCCGCCAGATGACCGTGCGCTCCCGTTCGGAGAGGATCTCCAGGGCCCGGAACAGCTCCTCGCGCACCGCGGCCCGCTGCAGCGGCTCGAAGGGGTCGGGCATCTGCGGATCCTCGACGGTGGCGTGCAGGGTCGGCCCATCCGGATCGTCGCCCGGCGTCATCTCGAGGGAGTAGGGCACCTGGGCCCAGGCGATGATGTCGCGCACTCGGTCTTCGGACAGCCCGACCGCCTGCGCGACGTCGGCCACACACGCCTCCCGGCCGAGCTGCGCGGGTAGGGCGGCAAACGCCTTGCGGATCCGGACGTAGGCATCGTGGAGCTGCGCGGGGATGCGGATGGTCCGCGACTGGTCAACCAGCGCCCGCCCGATGCCTTGCCGGATCCACCAGGTCGCGTAGGTTGAGAACCGGACGTTGCGACCCGGGTCGAACCGGGCGGCGGCGCGCATCAACCCCACGTTGCCTTCCTGGATGAGATCCGCCAGCGGCACGCCGTAGCCAGTCGCCCGCCGGGCCAGGGCCACCACCAGCCGCAGGTTGGCGCGCACCAGCTTCTGGTAGGCGTCGGGGCTCCCGGCGACCAGTTCCAGCGCCAGGGCGCGCTCCTCGCTAGCGGTCAACAAGGGACAGGCCGCGATCTCGCGCAGGTACAGCTGGAGGGACTCGGTGCCAAAGTCGGTCCAGTCGCGCAGGTCCCGGCTGCGCCGAGATGGGACCGTCCGATCGTCGGAGAGCAACGCGGGCGCGACGCTCATAACGCCTCCACGTTCAGAAATCCGAACGGGAAGGACCGTAGCAGGGGAATGTTAGAAAGTTGTGAGGGCCGCGAAGGCCCTCACACAAAGCGGGACCGGAGTCGAGCTAATTGATTACGCCGAGCTGTTTGCTACCAGTGCAGCCCATGGATTCGCGCCGAAGTCGGTCCCGCGCAGGCGTGAATTTGCGAAGCCGGTCCTCAGATCCGGCTGAGCAAATTCCCCTGGCCGGGTAGGCGAGTCCAGCTCACCTTTGCTGCGAATGCAGCCAATTATCCAAACGCCGGCTGGCTGAGGACCATCTCCGGCAACAGCGGCTGCTTGCGAGCCGGTCGCCGATTGCTGGCATTGGGGAAGAGCGGCTGGCCCGACCGATCCATGGGAAGCAGATGATTGCCGGAAATCCGGCCGCCGCGATTGACGAAGTTGCGAAGGCTGTCGCGGGCTCGGCGCACGTTCCAGCCCAGCATGTCGCAGTACTCGGCGAACGTCTCGCTGTCAAAGAACTGCTCCGCTTCGCGACGGTACCCGGGCGTGCTCAGGTCGGCTACCGCTTGCCAGATCACCCGGGTTACCAGGGATTGCACGACCTCCAGCGGAACGTCGGGCCCCTTGGGCTGTTGGCCTTTGCCCGCGGTCGCTATCGCCATTCGGTGTCCTCCCCTAGAGCTGTCAGGAACCTGATATTGGGCAAGGGTAACAAGTGGTATCAATAATGTCAATAATCTGAAGGCGGTGGGGCCTATCCGGGATAGCCCAGCAGCCCGGCGGACTTCAGCCGGTGATCGACTCGATGCAGGCCGCGGACGCCAGCCGGACCGAGCAGGGACACGTGATGCCGCCTATCCAGGGCGTCCGCCAGCGGCCACAGGTCCTCCTCGGACGTCCGCCACCCGAGCGCGTCGAAGCGGCGCAGGTCGATGGGGATCCCATAGCCACGCAGGGTCAGCTGCCCAGCCAGGCTGAAGTACGGCTCGAAGTAGGACATGGCGAGCTCGCGCAGGCTCCGGTAAACGGGCGAGCGAAAGCGGAGCCCGGAGAATTTGCTGGTGGCCACCGCCCCCCACAGGCCGCGGCGCTGGAACGGCGCGATGACGTGGTCGTCGTCATCGACGGCCGTCAGATCCATGACCAGGGGACGCCCGCCGGCGGCCTGGAGCGCGGCCGCGGCCAGGAGCGCGCCCTCCATGCAGTGGGCGGTGCCGTCCCGGAGGACACACCGGGGCGAGCGGAGTGTCTCGCCGTGCTTCTCGGTGTTGTAGGGGATGCGGTCCAGGTACTCCTGGATCGTGACCGGGGTGGAGAGCTGGCGCAGCTGGCGTCGCTCGGCCGCGGTCCATCCCGGCCGGCGGGAGGGCTGTGCGGCTGAGAGGACTTGAACCTCCAAGGGCTTGCGCCCACATGGCCCTGAACCATGCGTGTTTACCGATTTCACCACAGCCGCAAAGGCAGCTTTAGATTGTACGGGACTCAAGCCGGATTCGGGCTTAACGGCCGACCTCGACGTACCAGTCGCTCACATGCGTGTAGCGGTCCGAGGGTTCCACGGCGGCATCGAGGCGGACGCCCCGGATCCGCCGGCTGACCGCGAAGCTGAAGTTCGGGCTGTACAGGTAGACGGCCGGCACCTCCTGGGCGAAGACCTGCTGCAGGTCCTTGTAGTCGAGCGCTCGCACCGCCGGGTCCGTGTCGGCCCGCCCCTTCTCGAGGTCGAGGTCGATGAAGACGTTCCGTTTCCCGCCCGCGAAGTTAAAGCCCCCGGGGCGCGCCTCCGACGAATGCCAGAAGGCGTAGACGTCCGGGTCGGGACCGTTATCGAAGGCGGTCAGAGCCAGCTGGAACGTGCGGGGATTGAGGTAGACCCGGATCAGGTCGTCCGCGCTGACCGCCCGGACGTCGACCCCGATCCCGACGACGCCGAGATCGCTGGCCACCTGGCGACCCACCTGCTCGAACGGGGCGACGTCTCGCGCCACCACCAGCGTGACCTGCATCGCCGCCCCGGCCTTGGTGCGCACCCCGTCCTGCACCTTCCAGCCCGCCTGGTCGAGCAATTGGGCGGCAGCAAGCGGATCGTACCCGGGACCCTTGATGGTTGGATCCGTCGCCCAGGTGATGGCGGAGGGAATCGGCCCGTCCGCCAGGCGCGCCTGGCCGCCTGCCAGGGTGTCGATGATGGCCTGCCGATTGATGGCCATGGCGAAGGCGCGCCGCACCTGGGCGTCCTTGAAGTACGGAACGTCCGCGTTGAGGTTGAAGAGCAACTCGAGGTATCGATACGTCGCCGCCTGGTAGATGGCCATCTGGCCCAGGCCACGCGCCCGCGCGACCCCGGCGGCGGAGAGGTTGGCCAGGGCGTCGATCTCGTGCCGGTCCAGCGCGGTCAAAGCGGACGCCTCGTCCGGAAACGTGCGTACCGCGATCCGGTCGAGCCACGGGCGCAGCCGGCTGAAGGGGTTGCGTTCCAGGACCACCCCATCCGGCAGGCGGTCTCGGACCCGGAATGGCCCGGTCCCCACGGGGTGAGTCCCGAACGGGCTGCTGGCAATCTGGCTTACCGGGAGGCCGGTCAGCGCGTGCGCCGGAAGGATATCCAACTGCGCCAGCGTGGCCAGGAAGCTAGCATTCTTGCCGGGCAGCGTGAAGCGCACGTGCTGGGGATCGATGGCGGTGGCCACGATGTCCTTCCAGCTGGTTCCGAGGAACACGCCCGGGTAGTCCGGATCCTGCACCGTGCGAACCGTGAACAGGACATCGTCGGCGGTGACCGGCGCCCCGTCCGACCAGCGGGCATCGGGACGCAACGCGAAGGTATAGCTGCGCTGGTCGGGGCTGATATCCCAACTCCCGGCCAGCACCCGGTCCACCTGCCCGGTCGATTGCAGCCGGACCAGCGGCTCGAAGAGCAGCGCATCCAGGTCGAGGGCGTTCGGCTGGCCCTGGGCAAACAGGGGGTTGAAGGACCCCAACTGGCCCACCACCCCCTCGGTGTACTGGCCGCCCGCCCGCGGCTTCTCGGGCGCCACCAGTTCCAGCCGAAAAATGTAGACGAGGATGGCCGCCACGACCAGGAGGCCGCCCGCCCCCGCGGCGAGCAGCGCCCGCCGGATCACGCTCCCGGCGACACCCGCACGTAGATCAGCGAGACGACGACGAACAGGACCACCAGGCCGATGGTGGTGTAGAAGAGGTTACGCTCCAGCCCGCGCTTGGTCCGGTACCCACCGC
>WNFC01001866.1_pt1 | contig 22412 bp, 22 predicted proteins | sample 5400541 | NCBI WGS metagenome assembly WNFC01 (sample SAMN13153342, study PRJNA577476) | soil metagenome | isolation source: 120 cm saprolite under Douglas fir tree site 2 hole 2 replicate 1 | place: USA:California | collected 2015-04-18
GATATGCATCGCGTCGCCGAGGAAGGGATTGCGGCGCACTGGAAGTACAACGCCTCGGACAATGTGACCGCCAAGGATGAGCAGCGGCTGGCGTGGGTGAGGCAGTTGATGGAATAGCAGCGGGAGATGACCGATCCCAATGAGTTCATGTCGACGCTGAAGATCGATTTGTATCCGGAGGAGGTTTATACCTTCACTCCGAAGGGCAAGGTTGTCGTGCTGCCTAAGGATGCGAGCCCGATTGATTTTGCCTATGCGATTCATACCGAGGTGGGGAATACGACGGTTGGAGCGAAGGTGAATGGGCGGATTGTTCCGCTGCGGACGAAGCTGCGGAATGGCGATATTGTTGAGATTTCGACGCAGGCGGGACATGCTCCGAGCCGCGACTGGCTTAGTTTTACGAAGAGCTCGCGGGCGCGGAACAAGATCAAGCACTGGCTGAATGAGCATCAGCGGGAGCGGGCGATCGAGATCGGCAGAAAGCTGCTGGACCGCGAGGCAAGAAAGTACAAGCTTGCGCTGAGTAAGTTTGGCGAGGCTGACTACGACAGGGTCGCGAGCGACTACGGACTGGGAACGCAGGCGGAGCTGCTGGCTGGGGTGGGGTTTGGGAAGTTTTCGGCGCGGCAGGTGCTTAACAAGCTGGAGCCTGGTTCGACGATGACCGCGGAGCCAACGCCGCCAGAGGGTGGGATCGGTAATACGCTGGGGCAGATGTCGGATGCGGTGAAGCGGGTGTTCTTCGGGAGGGGCTCGGAGTCGCTGCAGGTGGAGGGACAGGATGATCTGCTGGTGTACCGGGCGCGCTGTTGTAACCCGATCCGTGGTGAAGAGATTGTTGGGTACGTGACGCGGGGCAAGGGAGTGGCGGTGCATGCGCGGAGTTGCCCGAATGTGCAGAATTTGCTGTATGAGTCGGACCGGCGGATCCAGGTGGAGTGGTCGCCTTCGCCGACGGAGCCGGGTAGTACGAAGCCGCAGACGTATCCGGTGAAGCTGACGGTGATCTGTGACGATAGGGCTGGGCTGCTGAAGGAATTTACGGCGATCATTGCGGACGATGGGACGAATATTCGGAGCGTGGATACGAAGCCAACACCTGAGGGGACGATGGTGGTGGACTTTGTGGTAGAGACGGTGGATGTGCGCCACTTGAATAAGCTGGTGCAGAATTTGCGGAAGGTTCCCGGAGTGCGGGATGTGCAGCGGGTGCAAAAAATCTGAACGCAGCTTGTAGCCGGATCGATCAATGCGGCGTCTAATCTGATATTGGCTGTTTTCATGTACTACCTGGCTACGTTCAGAGTCTGGTTCGACAAAATTATTCAATCAGGATTTACCGGTTTTCGATTAACTCAAACTAATTTTGGATAGGCCAGAGTATAAGATGACGCCATGGCATTTGCGCAATCCGAGAAAGATGGGGAGTGGACCATCTTGAACGCTGAAGGCGCGAATATCTTCCGCAAAATATGGAGTCGTCATCAGGTTTCGTTGATGGTGCTGGCCGCCTTGATGGTGCGGCTGATGGTTGTGGTCTATGGCTTTCGCGATCAGACCGACCCTTCGGACCATCATGCGGCGTTTGGCTGGGAGATGGGTTGGGTGGCGCGGTCCATCTTTCAGGGGCATGGCTTCAGCTCGCCTTTCTTTCCAATGACCGGATCGACTGCCATGGTTCCTCCGCTGTTTCCGTACCTGGTAGCAGCGATGTTTCACCTGTTCGGGTTGTATACGGCCAAGGCAGCCCTCGCGATCCTGTCGATCAATAGCCTGTTCTCCGCGTTGACCTGTATTCCGCTTTACTTCAGCGCACGCTACGCGCTGGGGGAGAAGGCGGCGGCAATGGCAGGGTGGGGCTGGGTGATCTACCCGTATGCCATTTATTTTTCTGGAGCGCGGGTGTGGGATTATGCGTTGACGGGGCTGCTGTTCACGACCTGCTTCTACTTCGCGCAGCGTTTGCACCGTCAAGAAAGACTTCTGGTCTGGCTGGGGTTTGGGCTGACGTACGGAGTCGCCGCACTGGCGAATCCGTCGGTGCTGACGATGTTTCCCGTGTTTCTTTTGCTCGCCGTGCTGGAGATGCGACGAGGGGATGCGCGGTGGCTGCTGCGGTGTGTGGTTGCTGCTGTTGGGCTCGTCGCCGTCCTAACACCATGGACGATTCACAACTATCGCGCGCTGCACTTTGCGGGGCCGGTGCGAGATAACTTCTGGCTGGAGTGCTGGGCGGGAAATAACGGCGATACCTTCGAGTCCAATGCCGTGTGGGCGCACCCCGCAAGCAATCCCGTGGAGATGCAGCGGTACGACGCGGTTGGGGAGATGGGGTATATCGCGGAGAAGAAGACGCTGGCGCTGAACTTCATTGAGCAGAATCCGATGTTCTTTGCCGGTCTCTCGCTGCGGCGTGCGTTCAGCTACTGGACCGGCTTCTGGAGCTTCAGCCCCGCTTATCTCAATAAAGAGCCGCTCGAGATTGCGGACGTTTTCTTCTGTACAAGCATTACGGTGCTGATGCTGCTGGGAGCGCGAAGATTCTGGCGGCGAGATGCGATCAGTGCCCTGCCCTACCTTGTGCTGATCACTGTGTTTCCGATCACCTATTACGTTACGCACGCAACGCCGGACTACCGTCAGCCGATAGAACCGGAGGTCGTTGTGCTGGTGGCTGTGGGCATTCTGTCGCTGAAGAGAATGACGACGCAGGCTGTGCTGCTCGAGGAGACGATGGAAGAAGAAGCGAGCCAGTTGGCGATGTCGATGTCCGCCATGGGTCAGTCGCTGAACGAAGAGGGGAGTTTTTAGCCGTCTTTGTTGCAGAGCTGCGAGACAGGATGTATCTTGGTAACAAGATGAATTCTCAGTCCAGCCGGTTTTCGTTTATTCTCCGCTATTGGCGCACAATAGCGGCCTCGGCGGAGTAGCTTCATCTGACGGAATTCTGAAAGTTCAGTTGATTCGACATCCATACGAGCCGCGACCCCTACGAGTCGCGGCTTTTGTTTTGTGTGATGCAGGGAGAGAGCGATGATTGCGACGACAAGTTTGCCGACGGCAGTAGCGGGGCGGTTTGGCGCATATGGCGGAAGATATGTTCCGGAGACTTTGATGGCGGCGCTGGAGGAGTTGGAGCAGGCGTATGCGCTTGCGAAAGAAGATCCGGCGTTTCAGGCGGAGTTGGATGACCTGTTGCATAACTACTGCGGGCGGCCTACTCCGCTTTATTTTGCGAAGCGGCTCACGGAGCAGTGCGGCGGGGCGAAGATCTATCTGAAGCGGGAGGACCTGCTACATACCGGGGCGCACAAGATTAACAACGCGCTCGGTCAGGGGCTGCTGGCTCGGCGGATGGGCAAACAGAGGATCATTGCGGAGACCGGCGCGGGGCAGCATGGGGTGGCGACGGCTACGGTTTGCGCGCTATTTGGCCTGGAGTGCGTGATCTACATGGGTGAAGAGGATATGCGGCGGCAGGAGCTCAACGTCTACCGGATGCGGCTGCTGGGGGCCGAGGTGCGCGGGGTTTCGGGTGGGTCGGCGACGCTGAAGGACGCGATCAACGAGGCGATGCGGGATTGGGTGACGAATGTCCGGACCACGTATTACGTTCTTGGGAGCGCGCTGGGAGCGCATCCTTATCCGACGATGGTGCGGGACTTTCATCGCGTGATCGGCCGCGAGGCGAAAGCGCAGATGCTGGAACGGGAGGGCAGGCTGCCGACGGCGATCATTGCGTGTGTGGGCGGCGGATCGAATGCGATTGGGGCGTTCTATGAGTTTCTGTCGGATGAGAATGTCGATTTGATCGGCGTTGAGGCAGGTGGGCGCGGGACGGCGTTGGGCGAGCACGCTGCGCGGTTTCAGAAGGTGGGCGGAGGGGTGCCGGGGGTTCTGCAGGGTACGTACTCCTATGTGTTGCAGGACGAGGCTGGACAGGTGAGTAGGACGCATTCGGTTTCGGCGGGGCTGGACTATGCGAGCGTGGGGCCTGAGCACGCGATGCTGCATGATTCGGGGCGAGCGACGTATGTTTCGTGTTCGGATGATGCAGCGTTGAAGGCGACGGTGACGTTGTCGCGGACGGAAGGGATTCTGCCGGCCCTGGAGAGTGCTCATGCGGTGGCCGAGGCGATTCGACTGGCTCCGACGATGACGAAGAGTGCTGTGCTGATGGTGAATCTGTCGGGAAGAGGCGATAAGGATATGGGCATTCTGGCGCGAGAGTTGGATTTGAAGGGCAGCGAGTCCGCGGGTCAGCAAGTCAGCGGGTCAGCGAAAGGCAAAGGCTAGAGCAATGGCGATTGAGTTTAGAAAGAAGCCGGGGATTGTCGCTTATTTGACTGCAGGCGATCCCGACCTGGGGACGACGCGGGATATCGCTCTGGCGGCGATTGATAACGGCGCTGATGTGATCGAACTGGGAGTGCCGTTCAGCGATCCGCTGGCAGATGGGCCGGTGATTCAACGAGCCAGCGAACGGGCGGTTGCACGGGGGACGCGGCTGACCGACGTTCTGGGGCTCGCGAAGGAGTTGCGGGCGGCAAGACCTGCGGCGGGATTGGTTTTGTTTTCGTATTTGAACCCCGTGGTGCGGATGGGGATGAAGACGTTTTGCGCGCGAGCCGCGGAGGCGGGTGCGGATGGCGTGTTGCTGACAGACATGATTGTGGAGGAGGCGGGGGAGTATCTGGAGGCGATGCGGGAGCATGCGCTGGCTCCGGTGTTTCTGGCTGCGCCGACGAGTCCGGATGCGCGGTTGAAGGCGATCGGGGGGGCTTCGCAGGGGTTTGTGTATGCGATCTCGAGAGTGGGGATAACAGGGACGCAACAGAAGATCGCGGGAGATGCTGCGGAGCTGGTGGCGCGGCTGCGGCAATTTACGACGCTGCCCATCGCAGTGGGTTTTGGGATTTCAAATGCAGAGCATGTGAAAGCTGTCGGTGAGTTTGCGGATGCGGCGGTCATTGGCAGCGCGCTGGTGGCGCTAATCGAGAAGACGCGGCCAGCTGAGGCTGCGATGGCGGTGGGTGAGTTTATCGCGGGGTTGCAGGCATGAGTTTCGACAGAGACAGGGCCGGCGATGTTGGCGCGAAGCGGCGTTTATCATTGAGAGAACAACCTATTCCGCAGCGAGGCGCGCCTGAGAGTACGCCGCTGCATCATGAGGCAAGTGGATGGACATCTCCGACTGGAGAAAAAAGATTAATGAGCTGGATATTGAGATCGTTCGCCTCATCAGCCAGCGTGCTGCGGCTGCGCGCGCGATTGGAGAGCTCAAAAAGACGGCTGATCTTCCCGTGTATGAGCCGCGGCGCGAGCAGGATGTCTTCGACCGTGTGCGCGCGGCGAATCCGGGACCGCTGGACGATGCGGAACTGCTGCACGTGTATGAGCGGATCATGGACGTGATGCGGACGCTGCAGCGGCGTGATATTTAGAGGCCGGATATTGTGATGGAATTAGTTACGTATAGAGAGAGAGTGAAGCGAAGATCATGATAGTTGCGATGGAAGGGCAGGCAACGGAAGAGAACATACAACAGGTGATCGAGCGGATGGTGGAGCTCGGCTTCAATGTTCACCGGACGACGGGCGCGGCGCAGACGATTCTGGCGGGTGTGGGAACGCCGGAACACTTCGAGGTCGCCGAGTTCAAGGTGTTGCCTGGAGTGTATGACGCGTACCGGATTTCGTCGCCGTACAAGCTGGCGGGACGGAACTTTCGACCTGAGGGAACGACGGTAAGATTTCCGAACGGGGTGGTTGTCGGAGGGAAAGAGGTTGTCGTGATGGCCGGGCCTTGCTCGGTGGAGTCGCGGGAGCAGATTCTGACCAGTGCGAAGCTGGTTGCAGCGGCGGGTGGGCAGTTTCTGCGGGGTGGGGCGTTCAAGCCGCGAAGTTCGCCGTACAGCTTCCAGGGCATGGGACTGGATGGACTGAAGCTGCTGCGCGAGGTGGCGGATGAGACGGGGCTGCTCGTGATCACGGAGGTGATGGAGATCTCGCAGATCGAACTGATGCTGCCTTATATCGACTGTTTTCAGGTGGGAGCGCGGAATATGCAGAACTTCAACCTGCTGCGCGAGCTGGGACATGTGCGGACGCCGGTGCTGATGAAGCGCGGGATCTCGGCGACGATTGAAGAGGTGCTGCTGAGCGCGGAGTATATTCTTTCCGGCGGCAACTACAAGCTGCTGTTGTGCGAGCGCGGCGTGCGGACCTTCGAGACGTACACGCGCAACACGATGGATATTTCGGCGATTCCGGTGCTGAAGAAGCTGACGCACCTGCCGGTGCTGGGCGATCCGTCCCATGGTGTCGGGATACGGGACCTGGTGCCGGCGATGGCGCTGGCAAGCGTGGCCGCGGGAGCAGATGGGCTGCTGATGGAGATGCATCCGAACCCTGACAAGGCGATGAGCGATGGAGCGCAGAGTTTGTACCCGGAACAGTTACAGAAGCTGATGGCGCAATTGCGGATGCTGGCTCCAGTTGTTAGCCGGACGATTGCGTAAGGGAGCTGGAGCAAGATGGAACGCGTTTTCATCATCGGGACCGGATTGATCGGAGCTTCGACCGGTCTCGCGTTGCGCGCGGCAGGGTTTGCGGGTCGTATCGACGGGTGGGATGCGAGTTCGCTGGAGATGGCGGCGGCGGTGCAGATGGGCGCCATCGACGGCAGGGCGTCGAATCGCGAAGATGCGCTGGCGCTGGCGCGGCTGGCGGACGTGATTGTGCTGGCGGTGCCTGTGCTTGCGATCAAGGACTGGATGCAGCAGCTGGCGCCGGTGTTGCGCGCGGGACAGCTTGTGACCGATGTGGGGAGCACGAAGGTCGAGATTGTGGAGCTTGCGGAGCAGTTGTTTGTCGAAGCGGAAAGGGCGAGTTTTTTGCCTGGGCATCCGATGGCGGGCAAGGAGTCGGGGGGAGCTTTGCTGGCGGAGGCAGGACTGTTCGATGGAGCTATGTGGCTGTTTACACCGGTCACGCCTGAGATGACCGCGATGGAAAAAGAGTGGCGCGGATGGGTGGGGTGCTTCGGGTCGCGAACGCTGGATATGGACGCGTCACGGCATGATGAGCTGTGCGCGTGGGTGAGCCATCTGCCGCAGATGCTGTCGACCGCGCTGGCGGCGCTGCTTGAGGACCGGTTTGGTGACGCTCCGGAGATTGCGGCGATTGGTGGACGGGCGTTGAAGGAGACGACGCGGCTGGGAGCGAGCCCGTACAGCATGTGGCGTGACGTGGCATTGACCAACACTGGACCGGTTGCGGATACGCTGCTGGCGCTGGAGCAACGGTTGCAGCATGTGCGGGAGAATCTGCGGACTCCGGAGTTGCGGGATGAGTTTGCACTGGCGAACCGGTTTCGCCAGCGGCGTTGAAGGTTGGTTGGTTTAAGCTGAAAGAACGCGCTAAAAATTTAAAGGAACCGACCAGACCCGTGAGTGATTCGATAAACCGTCTTAGTATCAGCCTTGCCGACGTGGTTGCTGCACGGGAGCGGGTGCGTGGATCCATCTACTGCTCGCCATGTCCTCACTCACAGATGCTGTCTGCGCTGACAGGGCAGCAGGTTTATCTAAAGCTTGAGAACCTGCAGATGACGGGCTCGTTTAAAGAGCGGGGCGCGCTGAATCGCATTGCGCTGCTGACACCGGAGCAGGCGGCTCACGGGGTGGTGGCGGCAAGTGCCGGCAATCATGCGCAGGGGGTTGCGTATCACGCGACGAAGCGAGGGATTCGGGCGCTGATCGTGATGCCGCTGGCTACTCCGCTGGTGAAGGTGACGGCGACGCGTGGCTTTGGCGCTGACGTGGTGCTGCATGGGGCGAACTATGACGAGGCCTGCGAGGAGGCGACGCGGCTGTGCGCGGCTGAGGGGATGACGTTTATTCATCCGTTTGACGATGCAGTGGTGATGGCTGGGCAGGGCACGATTGGGCTGGAGTTGCTGGAACAGGTTCCGCAGCTGGAAGCGGTGGTGGTGCCGATTGGCGGTGGTGGATTGATTGGCGGAATTGCGTGTGCGATTAAGGAGTCGCGACCTCAGATCCGGGTGATTGGGGTCCAGACCTCGAGGCTCCCGTCGATGGTAGCGGCTGTAGAGTTGCATCGTCCGGTGACGGTGGAACCTGCGACGACGATTGCCGATGGCATCGCGGTGCGGCGCGCGGGCGATGTGACGCTGCCGGTGGTCGAGCGATATGTCGATGAGATTGTGACTGTGGATGAGGACGAGATTGCGTCTGCGATCCTGGTGTTGCTGGAACGTGAGAAAACGCTGGCCGAGGGTGCGGGTGCTACAGCACTGGCGGCGCTGCTGCAGAAGAAGACGTCGCTGAACGGGGCGCATACGGCGGTGATGGTGTGCGGGGGCAATATCGATGTGACGTTGCTGAGCCGGATTATCGAACGCGGCTTGGTCCAGGATGGAAGAATGATTCGGCTTAGGATTCATCTGCTGGATAAGCCTGGGGCCTTGGCGGAGTTGACGCTGCTGATCGCAAAGTACCGCGCGAACATTGTGGATACGCTATATAACCGGGCGTATTACGGTGTGAACCTCGGCGATACTACGATCGACATTACGATGGAGACCCGTGGACGGGAACAGGTGGAGGAGTTGTTGGCTGCGCTGACGGCGGAGGGGTACAAGCATGACCGGGTGTTGTAGGGTCGTCGGCTGGGTCAGGCTTTTTCGTAGTGGAAGTGGAGTTCCTGTTCGCTGGCTACGGGCTGGCCGTCTCTGGTGGCGGGGTGGAAGGTCCACTGCTGGACCGTGGCGATGATGGTTTCATCGATGCCGTGGCCAAGGCCGCTGGTCATCTTGATGTCGGCGATCTTGCCCGTCGTGTCGATGACGATGTCGAGGATGACGTCGCCTTTGGTGCCGCGGGGGAGGGTGGAGAGGTCAGGCTTTGGTGTGGGAAAGTAGCTGGCGAGTGCGATGTTGATGTTGCCGGAGCCGAGGGAGTCCGCGCCGGTGGTGGAGTCAGGGTTGGGTGAGGCGGGAGAGTTGGTGTTGGGCGAGGCGGTGTTGGTCTTCAGCTTCGGCGTGGGTGGTGTTGGAAGCGGGGTGTCGGCTACGGTTTGTTGCGGGGTGGCTTTCGGGTTGGGTGTCGAAGCCTGGATGGGCGCTCGGCCGGGCAGGTAGGTGACCATGAGATTGGTGCCGTGCTCGTTGCCGGGGAGGCGGATGGGAGCGATCCATGAAGCGTGCTGATGAATCAGAATACCGAGGAGGAGTAGATGCAATACGGCGGACGCAATGGCATACTGCGGGCTGCGCGCGGACGCTTCGACGGGTTTGCCTATGGTGTCTATGCGCTTTCTCCTGATGCCGGTGGGTTCGAGTTTTGTTGAAGCAGGATAGCAGGGGCTTGCGTTTGCAACCGATTCGCGATGCTATTTTAGACGCGGGTGAAGGTGGTCTGTTGCTTTTCGTGGTGGCGTTCGGCGGCGAGAGTGATGAGGCGGTCTATCAATTGTTTGTAGGGGACGCCGGTGGCCTCCCAGAGCTTGGGGTACATGCTGATGCTGGTGAAGCCGGGCATGGTGTTGATTTCGTTGAGGTAGATGCGGGTGGGTTTGGGCTTTTTGTTCTTCCTGGCTTTGACGGCTGGCTCCATGAGGAAATCGACGCGGGCTAGGCCGGCGCAGTCACAGGCGCGGAAGGCGGCGATGGCCATTTTGCGGATCTGTCTGGACTCGGATTCTGAGAGAACCGCGGGGATGATGGGGAGGCTGGCGGCGGAGTGGTATTTGGCGTTGTAGTCGTAGAACTCGGCGCCGGGGACGATTTCTCCTACGACGGAGGCTTCGGGGGAGTCGTTGCCGAGGACAGCTACTTCGAGTTCGCGGGGCTTGGCTCCGGGGCCGCCGACTCCCTGTTCGATGATGAGCTTGCGGTCGAAGCTGGCGGCGAGATCCATCGCGGGGGCGAGTTCGCTGCGGTCGTGGACCTTGCTGATGCCTACGGAAGAGCCTAGATTTGCGGGTTTTACGAAGACCGGGTAGGTGAGATTTTTTTCGATGAGCTTGGTGCAGCGTTTGGGGTCGGCCTTCCATTCGCTCCGCAGGAGGTTGACGTGCGGGGTTTGCGGCAGGCCTGCGGCGGCGAAGAGTTGCTTCATGGCGGACTTGTCCATGCCGGTGGCGGAGCCCAGGACGCCGGAGCCAACATACGCTATATCAGCTAGTTCGAAGAGGCCCTGGATGGTGCCGTCTTCGCCGAAGGTGCCGTGGAGGACGGGGAAGATGACGTCGAGGGACTGGGCGAGAGAGCCGTTTTGTTGGGCGAGGGCGGTATTTTGAAGGGCAACGTCGGCGCTGGCGCTTAGGTCGATGGACTTTGTCTGGGTTTTGGCTTGGGGTGTTTTGAGCAGGACTGGCGCGGGTTTTGTGTTGCCCGTGAGGAGGTGTTGGGCTTCGGTGGAGGTGAGCCACTGGCCTTGTTTGGTGATGCCGATGGGGATTACTTCGTATTTTGTGCGGTCGATGGCATTGAGGATGGAGGCGGCGGAGAGGAGGGAGACCTCGTGCTCGCCGGAGCGGCCGCCGAAGAGGATGCCGACGCGTACTTTCTTTTTTGGTTTCTTCGTCATGGATAGCTACAAGTTTCTACTACTTTGCGGTTTGGACGCGGAAAAAAGTTGGGAGGGGTATCGAGGTGGTTTTTACAGGGGGTTTTGCGGATTTTGGTGTGTTTTGTGGTGGTAAATCGTGGTGAAGTTGTGGTGGATTGCGTGGTAAATCGTGGTGAATTGCATGGTGATTTTCGGGGTCGAAAAACTTGCCATTTTTTCCGGATTTATTTTTGAGGGATTCCCATTTTGGGAATGCGGCCCGCGCCGGCACGCCCAGCCCACGCAGGTTGGCGACTCAGCCTGATGCCATTTCACCTAAAGGGTACCCGGCCCGACTTACAAACGGTCACTCTTCCTTAATTGACTTCTCCATGAATCAATCAAGGACAGGAGGCCGTACGCCAAACCACTGTAAAGAACGATATTTACGGTGTACACGATGACCGTGGAGAAGGGTCCCCAGGGAGGGCCACCCCCTTTCCATGACCAATGGGCGTCGGGTGCAAGCGACCCAACGAGAATCCCAGGTAACATTAGCCTGCCCAATACTGGCGAACCAAGTAGTCGTGCACTAACGACGATGACTAAGCTGATTAGAAGTGCCTTGAATATACTTTGCTTCATAGTGAGGCAACCCGCCGGTGCAAGAATTACTGTACTTGATCAATGATCTCCCTCGAACCTCGACCCTACCAACCGGTGGCGCTAGGCGGCTGAGTTGCCGCAAAATTGCCTGAGGTTGCCATTGCATGGGCGAAGGTGTTGCTATTGGGACCAGGTACGAAGTAGGTAGTCTGTGCCTGCGGCCAATTCCTTGCCGCCGTTTCTAGGGCGTCAACCTGGGTGCAAACAGCTGGAGATGTTCCGCTGTCGAACCAAGTGCCGGCCCCGATCTGATCCTCCGGATAGTGACCGACCGTTCCTGGGGTGACCCAGTCGACCAAATAGCCGCAGTTGATGTAGCAGCCGGCGTTCTGGGGGCCTCCGTCGATTATGTATTGCTTTCCTGCGGAATCCTGTATCCACCAGAACGAATGATTTCCAATCGAAATTCCGAGCGCCGGAGTCACTGCCCGGTATTTTAGTTGTGCGAAGCAGGGCCAAGTCTTAGTAGCTGTAGTGTTCCCGGTATGAATGGTGCTCGGCAGTCGACGTTGCTCGGGACCAGGGCCGAACCATTCATAAGAACCGTCGTACTGCGCAGGGGTACCTTCATACAAGCCAAAGTTATAGGGGTCATAGTACACCCACTGATTCTGGAACCTTGGGCCTAACGTTCCATCGTCGATGTAATCATCCATGATAGCCACAGCCGAATGAGAGGCAGTAGCGGTATAGGTGGCCCCAGGAACTCCAGTAAAAGTAAGGACCACTTGTATATAGCCGTTCCACCCGTCAACGTCACTGTCCGTCCCACTCGCAGCCAGATTGCCGTCGGCGTCCTTTACGGTGCAGTGGACCATAGCCGAATAGTAGTTTTGCGCGTTGGCATCCAAATCGGTCTCGCAGGTGGCTGTCACAATACCTGTGTCAGGGTCTATGTCTAGCTCCGTAGTGCCGTAGACCGTTTGCGCCAAGCTGATTCGACTGCAGCACAGAAAGATAAAGCAGGCGAATACCGTAATCCGCAGATTCTTCACAGGCGTAACCTCCGAGTCTTTCTCTACGTGTCTATTTCGCGGCGGATAGGGGTTGACTGAAGCTTGCCAGTATTTTTGCGTGAACTTTCTGATAATCCTCTTCACGCATGCTGGTGCGCAGCAGATCACGGTAGCGCAAGGTCACCGCGTCGTCTTGTTTCTGCAAATCTGCGAGTTCGGGCGGAGGGCTTTTGTCAGCACCGCTTGGGAAGGTCCTTGAGGGGAACCGTGCCTGAAACTTGCTGATTGCGGCGGTCACCTGTTGATGGATAGGAGCGATCTCCGCCTGATAGGCGAGCGCTAGCCTCAAGAGAGTCGCGCTGTCGGAATCGCTCAATCCGTAACGAGCGGCCAGAATGCGCCTCAGGTGAGGTTTGGGAGTGGGTGTTGTCTCCGCCTGATCGGCAAGCTTCTTGTAGAGAACCGCCTGCCGGAAGAGGGTCCTGTAGCATTGGTATCGGCCTTGTCAGATGACGCGACACTGATGGTCGGCTGTTGACTTACGGCAGAATTGCCAAATCCAAAGAGAACCACCAGAAGGAAGACAATCGGACGGCGCATGGTTGGACGACCTGATCTCAACAATTTGAAGTCGTATCGAAACTACTCCTCGTCCCGTCAACAAACAAGGAGAAAGTTCATGTACTTGCATGAAAGTCTTAGGGCGGCCTCGATCTCAACCGCAGGAAGGTGCGGGCGTCTTATCATCGCAGGAGGACAAGGCGTACCCTAGGCTGAAAAACAAAGCGGCCTCAGCGGCTAAAGCCGCGTTTCGAAGAAGCACTTTTGGCACGGCTGAAGCCGTGCCCTTAAGCAAGACCACCTTTTGGTGGAAGCAAGACCAACTTTTGGCGGGTGAGGATCTTTATGGCGCTTGATTCATTGAAAACTGGTGTGAAGGAGCGCGTGAGGGCGTGTGAGGATTGGTGGTTCGATACGACGCGGCACGTTCAGACTTCGGGGCTGGTTAGGCGGCCGGAGGCTGCGAACATTGTTGGGGAGATTCGAGACAGCCATATGTATGGGCCGGTGCGGGTGGCCAATGCTCATGCGGCGCTGCGGGATCTTCCGCTTGGGGGCGCTCAGGACGGGGGCGCTGGCGGCGGGGACTATTCCCAGTACACGTTTGTCGATGTGGGGTCGGGAAAGGGCCGGGTGCTGTTTGTGGCGGCGGAGTATCCGTTTCGCAAAGTGATCGGGGTCGAGTTTTCGAATGCCCTGCATGACGACGCGCTGGCCAATCTGAAGCGATACAAATACTGGGGTCAGCGATGTGCCGATATTGAGCCGGTGCATGCGGATGCGAGGGAGTTTGAGTTTCCGGATGACAATCTGGTGATCTATCTGTTCAATCCGTTCGGGCCGGAGGTGATGGGGCGCATGCTGGCGAATCTGGAGAGGTCGTTGGAGAGGCATCCCCGGCATGCGATTGTGGTGATGCTGTGGCCGGAACACTCCGATGTGCTTGAGCGGATGGCGATTATGCGGGTGTATCGGAAGACTCGGCGGCATCATATCTTTGAAGCGGGAGTGCGACCGTGAATCTTTGAGGCGGGAGAACGACCGTGAAGGTGATATTGGTTGAGACGCGGAAGAGTCCCTCGGCGGCTGAAGAGCCGGTTTTTGGGCGTGGAGAGATTCCCCCACAAAAACGATAGATCGGGCCTTCAGCCCTCGTTGGCCGGTGTCGGGAATCTTACCCAGGGCGATGCCCTGGGCTGGTATGGGACGCGCCGTTGGCGCTAGCCCCTTCAAAACGACTACTTTTTTTCAAATCCAGATATTGTTCCGCTTGCGGCGCGACCGAAGTCGCGCCCTTTCTAAACAACGACTTTTCCGCAGCCTTTCTTTGGGCCGGCCGCTGGCCGGTGATGTCTGTGGTCTGGATGATGGCGTTTCTATGAGTTTGCACCCACAACGGTGTGGTTCCTGGCTGAAAATAGGCGGAAGAAAGCGTTGGCGGGGATATTCAGGGCATTCGGGCGGGGCGTATACTTTGCCCGTCCGTAGGATTTCGTGGGGGATTTCGGCGGGGCTTTGCGACGGCCAGGAGGCAGCGATGAAGACGACTTTCCGAATGACAGTGATGGCGGCGGCGTTGGGGATGGTGAGCGGGTTGATGGCGGCACAGGAGCAAGGAGCGACGGCAGGCTCTGAGCCGGTCGCGGCGACGACGGCGACGCACGTGGATAACGGCGCGATGCCGGGTGATTCGCACGTGAGGATTGTGCGGCTGAGCGATGTGAAGGGCATGCTTGCTCTCGATCGCAAGACGGGTTTGGGATTTGAACAGACGATGCAGAATATGCCGATCGTCGAAGGCGAGAAGCTGAAGACAGAGGACGGGTACGCTGAGGTGGAGTTTGAAGACAACACCACGATGCGGCTGGCTCCGAACTCGCAGGTGGATTTTTCGCTGCTGGCGCTGCGGAGTTCGGGGGCAAAAGCCTCGACGATGAATGTGGTGAAGGGGACCGTGTATGTGAGCACGGAGAGTACGAAGGGCAATGAGTTTCTGCTGGTGGCGGGAGAGACGAAGATGACGGTGGCGCCTTCGACGCATCTTCGGCTGCAGGTGAATGAGTCGCGGACGGTGGTGTCGGTCTTCAACGGAAGCGTTGAGGTGCAGCGAGGCGGGGAGACGACGCTGGTGAGCAAGAAGGAGTCGTTGACGATAGGGGCGGACCAGATGACGGTTGCGAAGAAGGTCGCTGGCGAGCCGTACGATGCCTGGGATAAGGAGTCGATCGATTACCACAAGCGCTATGCCGCGGCCAATGCCTTTGCGGGCGGGGGAAACACATATGGGCTGAGCGACCTGAATTACTACGGGAGCTTCATCAATGCCGGCGGGTCGTCGTTCTGGCAGCCGTATTTCGTGGGCGCGGGATGGAGTCCTTACGCGAATGGCCTGTGGGCGCTGTATCCCGGGGCTGGCTATTCGTTTGTGTCGCCGTATCCGTGGGGATGGCTGCCGTATCACACGGGAACGTGGTCGTTCTTCCCGGGATATGGATGGGGTTGGCAGCCGGGCGGCTCGTGGAACGGATTGAATAATGTGGGGACGAACGGCGGGACGATAGCGACGGGGACGATGCCGACTGGAACGATGCCGACGGGAACTGTGCCGACGAACGGGCTGGGTAAGAATCCGATGCATTCGCCTTTGCGGTCGGCCGCTCCGCCGCAGCCACCTGTTGCGGGGGCAACGAGGCAGTCGCTGGTGCTGACGAACGAAAAGCCGATGGTCATGTCGCAGCCGGACCGTCAGGGGAACTTCGTGTTTCAGAAGGACTCGGCCGGGCTGGGTGTGCCACGTGGATCGCTGGGAAATCTGAATCACGTTGCGAACGATGTGGGACGGCATGGATCGGCGAGTATGCCGGTGTATGCGGCTGCGCCTAACGGGGCGGAAGGCAACGTCCACGGGGCGACCCGCGGGCCGGCGACACTGCGACCGGGATATGCGGGAGAGGGTTCGCCTGGAGTGCGCGGGAATGAAGCTGCTTCGACGGCGGGACGGCAAGGCGGATATGAAAGAACGGGTGGGGTGCAGGGGGCTTCGCCTTCGTATCACGGCGGCGGAGGCGGTGCTCAGTCGGGGGGCGCAGCGGCTCCGGCGAGCGCACCTGCGGGGAATGCAGGCGCGGGCTCGGGGGGCGGCGCGAGTCGCGGACCGGTAGCTAGTCCGAAGTAGACGGCTGCGGATAGATCGAAAAAGGAAGGTGCCCTCTTGATGTGAGAGGGCACTTCTTTATGTAACTCATTTTGTTACATGCTGGCGATGACTAAGGCGAGCTAGTGTCTGTCTCTAAATTTGACGAAATAATCGCAACGCTAAACATGAGCGCTGACCCAAACAAACAGCAGATCCCTCCACTCCGCTGCGCTCCGGTCGGGATGACGAATCATCTTAACTTCAAAGACAGGACACTAGACGTTGAACTTGAAGAAGAGGATGTCGCCGTCTTTGACGATGTACTCTTTGCCCTCGGAGCGGAGGAGGCCTGCTTCTTTGACGGCTTGTTCGCTGGCGTACTTGAAGAGGTCGGCGGAGGCGTAGCAGTCGGCTTTGATGAAACCTTTTTCGAAGTCGGAGTGGATGACGCCGGCGGCGCCGGGGGCTTTGGTGCCGCGACGGATGGTCCAGGCGCGGACCTCCTGCACCCCGGCGGTGAAGTAGGTGATGAGGTCGAGCAGGCGATAGGCGGAGTGGATGAGGCGGTCGAGGCCAGGCTCTTTGAGGCCGAGTGATTCGAGGAATTCCGTGCGTTCGGCGGGTTCGAGCTGGGCGATTTCGGCTTCGAGTGCGCCGCAGATGCGAACGACCTGACTTCCCTCTTCGGCGGCACGCTCTTCTACGGCTTCGGTGTAGGGGCTGCCGGTGGTGAGGCCGGGCTCGTCGACGTTGGCGACGTAGAGCTGGGGCTTGGCGGTGATGAGGAAGAGCTCGCGGGTGTAGGGTTTTTCTTCGTCGGTGAGTTCGACGGTGCGGGCGGGCTTGCCGGCTTCGAGTGCTTCTTTGAGCTTGGACAGGGCGGCGAACTCGGCCTTGATCTTGTGGTCGGCGTTGGCGGGCTTGTTGAGCTTTTCGACTTTGGTGTGGCGCTTTTCTACGGTTTCGAGGTCGGCGAGGAGGAGCTCGGTGTTGATGATGTCGATGTCGTGGAGGGGGTTGACGTCGCCGGCGACGTGGACGACTTCGGGGTCGTCGAAGCAGCGGACGACGTGGCAGATGGCGTCGGTGGCGCGGATGTGGCCGAGGAATTGATTGCCGAGGCCTTCGCCTTTGGAGGCGCCTTCGACGAGGCCGGCGATGTCGATGAACTCCATGGTGGTGGGGACGAGAGATTTGGGCTTGATGAGTTCGGAGATTTTGGCGAGGCGGGCGTCGGGCACGGTGACGACGCCGGTGTTGGGGTCGATGGTGCAGAAGGGGTAGTTGGCGGCTTGGGCCTTGGCCGAGGTGAGGGCGTTGAAGATCGTGGATTTTCCGACGTTGGGGAGGCCAACGATTCCGCAGTTCAATGGCATTGTGTGCTGTTTCCTTGTTACGAGGCTTGCTTTGGCGTCGTGGGATTGTCTTTAACAGGATAGTGCATTGATGGGATCTAGGTTTGAACCATGGATTTTGCTGTGCGGTCGGTTTTCGTGCGGCCATCGCGCTACAGGCCCGTCTAACCTAAGTGTTCTGTCTCTAAATTAGAGACATAATCGCGACGCGTAACATGATTGCTAACGCACAGAAACAGCAGATCCCTCCACTCCGCTGCGCTCCGGTCGGGATGACATTTATGTCGATAGCGTCAGAGACAGAACACTAGACACAGATGAAAGCCGTGGTCTTCCAATTCGGGGTCCTGGTTGCGGTGTTTAGCGGCGCGGGTTTTGCGCAGACGACACTGCATACGACGACTACGCTTGTGGTTGTGCCGACGCTGGTGCAGACGATGGGCAAGGAACCGGTGTTTTCGTTGACGGCGGCGGACTTTGTTCTGACGGACAATGGCGTTCCGCAAAAGGTGACGCTGGAAGAAGAGACGAAGCGGCCACTTTCGCTGGTCGTGTTGATGCAGACGGGCGGAATCGCCCGGGGTCAGTTTGCGAGCTACGTGAACCTCGAAACGATGCTGGCTTCGCTGCTGGGTGGAGCGCCTAATAAGGTTTCGATTGTGAATTTTGATAGTCGGCCGGAGGCGGCGTCTCCGTTTACGTCCGATGTTGCCGAGTGGCGCGAAGCGATCAATCATCCGGACCAAGGCGACAGCGGCGCTGCCATCTTCGATGGGATTTCGTATGCTCTCGATCTGTTGAAGAAGGAACCGGTCAGCAATCGCCGGGCTATTTTGCTGATCAGCCAAGAGCACGATAGCGGCAGCAAGACTCAGATGAAAGACATTGTCCGGGATTTGGGGGAGACGAATACTGCGATTTACAGCATTACTTTTTCTGCGGAGAAGACGGTGGCTAAGCAGGCGTTCAAGGACCCGGCTCATCTGAACCCGCCGATCGATATCGGCGCCGGTTCGTTTCAGGGTTACTTCAATCTGAGCGCTCCCCTGGCGCTTGTGATTGGGGCGATGCGTAAGAATTTGTCCGCGGAGGTCGCGAATCTTTCGGGTGGTGAATCGATGAGCTTCGATGATCGCGGCGAGTTGGAGCAGGATATGAATGTCCTGAACAATCACATTCGCAACAGCTATATTCTCAGCTTTTCTCCGACATCAGCGGAGCCGGGACTGCATACGATCAAGGTGCGGCTTGCTCATCATCCGGAGATGATCGTTTCGGCGAGAACGAGCTACTGGGCCGCAGATTCAAAATAATGAAGACGAAACTGTTCCGATAGGACTTGTAGCAGGAGCGCGGGGCGGGTAGGCTGGTGGGGATGTTCTGAGGATGTTCAAGGAGAGTGCGATGCGGCGTGTGTGTTTGATGAGTGCAGTGGCGATGTTGGCGATTTCGGGTATGACGTTTGGGCAGGCTCCGATGACGATGCCGATGGGACAGGCTCCGGCCAGCGGCGCTCCAATGGCGACTGGGCCGGCGGCTGAGGTGCAGCGCGCGTATGCGGGGCAGATGAACAACATCTTGAAGGCTGCAGAGAAGATGCCGGCGGACCAGTACCAGTACAAGCCGACGCCGGAGGTGCGGACGTTTGCGCGGGTTGTGAATCATGTGACCGAGGCGCAGGCACGAAGCTGTGGAGTCGCCAACCATACGGCTCCTGCGGATGCGGTGAAGACGCCTTCGGACACAGCCGACAAGGATGCGATTATTGCGGGCCTGAAGGCTTCGTTCGCGGAGTGTGATAAGGCGTTTGCGGCGACGACCGATGCGAACTTTACCGAGATGTTTACTGTGGGGCAGGGGAAGCGGTCGCGCGCGGGACTGATGTGGGGCACTGTTTCGCATGACAATGAACAGTACTCGACCCTGGCGATGTACCTGCGGTTGAAGGGCCTGCTGCCGCCGAGCAGCGAGAAGTAAACGTTGCTGTGCGGCCGTCAGGACTTAAAACTCAGTCTCAGATAAATGCGTCCGATGTTTGTTTGCGTGCGTCTAAGTGAGCAAGTGGCTGCTGGGGGAGGGTGAATCCCGGGCAGCCTGCTTAGATGAAAGGAACGTGAATGGCATCGAGACCTGAGGCTCGTTTTCGAGCTCTTCTCTGGACTGCGGTAGTTTTTATTGTTGTTTTTGTTTGTCTTCAGTTTATTCGTCCTGAGCTGACAAACCCTCCAGTGACGGCGGAGTTGCAGGCGCCTCCTGAGGTGAAGCAGGTTCTGAAGAGCTCTTGCTATAACTGCCATTCGAATAAGACGAAGCTGCCGTGGTTCGATAAGGTGGTGCCTGCGTACTGGGTGGTGAGCAGCGACGTGAATGAGGCAAGGAAGCATCTGAATTTTTCAGAGATTGCGAAGCTTCCTGCGGCGCAGCAGAAGGGCTTCCTGTTTGAAGCGGTGAATATGATTCAGTTGGGCGCGATGCCTCTGCCGGCTTATTTGCGGGTGCATCCCGGAGCGGCGGTCACTCCGGAAGAGCTCGCTGTGTTGAGAAATTACCTGACTGCGCCGCCGCCGGACCAGGATGCGACGAAGGCTGCAGAGGCCGCTAAGACTGCTGCTGATGTGGAGTACGGGAAGTGGATCCGTACAAGTACCGCGACGATGGATGTGAAGCCTGAGTTCAACGGTGTGGCGTATATCCCTGACTACAAGAACTGGAAGGTGATCAGTAGTACGGACCGCTTCGACAATCACACGCTGCGGGAGATTCTTGGCAACGATGTTGCGGTGAAGGCAATTGCGGAGAACCACATCAATCCGTGGCCGGACGGGACGATGTTTGCCAAGGTGGCCTGGGCACAATCGCAACCGGACGAGAACGGTGTGGTGAAGACGGGGGCTTTTGTTCAAGTGGAGTTGATGATCAAGGACGCGAAGAAGTATGCGTCGACCGAGGGTTGGGGATTTGGACGGTGGCGTGGGACCGACCTGAAGCCTTATGGGAAAGATGCAAATTTTCAGAATGAATGCACGAATTGCCACGCTCCGATGGCCAGGAACGATTATGCGTACACGATGCCGATTGGAGGTCAGCAGTGAGAGTGACGACTATTTGTTTGTTTGGCGCGGTGCTGTCCGCGGGTCTGGGTGGTTGCTCGGACAAGACGAATCCGCGGGTGGTGACGAGGCTGAATGATGAGGCGGCGCTGCTGGGCGAGCTGCCTTCGAATCCGCTGAAGGGTAAGGTGATTACGTCGTGGGTCAACAAGCACGACGCGACGATGTCGACGATGTTCGGCAATGACGTTGCAGTGCAGTATGCGCGGACGAATGCGGAGAGGATGTATCCGGCCGGGTCGGTGTTGTCGGTGGCGACCTGGAGCCAGCAGGAAGACCCGCGATGGTTTGGTGGGAGTATTCCGCAGAGGCCTAAGGCAGTGGAATTTGTAACGGTGACTGGGCCGGGGGCTTACTCGTATGAGCGGTATGAGGGGTCTCCATTGAAGAAGGTGACGAGTGGAGAAGGGGCGGATCCGAAGGACCGGGCTGCTTATCTGCTGGCGCAGCGTGCGGCGGTGATGCCCTAGTACCCCCATCCCAGGCATATTCGCGCAAAGTCTTCCAATCATGGGATTTCGTTTTGGACTTTGGCTGATGTAAAGGCAATTTCGACTGACGCATGTGGGGCGTGGGCTTGATGCGCATCTGATCTGGTGCGGTTGTTTGTCAAGTGTGGGCGTTTTTCCGGGGAGGGATAAACGGTGGCGGAGTACGAGGGGAAGGACCGGTACAATCTCGAGCGGTTTGTGGAGGCGCAGGCTGGGGTTATTGACCGGGTTTGCGCGGAGCTGCGGGCGGGGAGGAAGAGGAGCCACTGGATGTGGTTTGTGTTTCCGCAGATTCGCGGGCTGGGGAGTAGCGAGATGGCGGTGAGGTATGCGATCTCGGGGCGGGAGGAGGCTCGGGCTTATTTAGATCATCCTGTTTTGGGGCCGCGGCTGCAGGAGTGTGCGGGGATTGTGGTGGGGGTGGAGGGACGGACGGTAGAGGAGATCTTCGGGTATCCCGATGATCTGAAGTTTCATTCGAGCATGACTCTTTTTGCTGAGGTGGAGGGTCCTTCGGAGCGTGTGTTTCATGAGGCGCTGAAGAGGTACTTTGGCGGGACGACGGATCAGGCGACGCTGACGCGGCTTTAGGAGCTATTGCGGCGGAGTGGATGGCAGCTCGCGGATTTTGATGTTGCGGAAGGAGACTGGGAAGCCGTGATCCTGGAGGAGTATGTAGCCGTCGTTGGCTTCGCCGAAGTGGGGGTAGACGTGGAATTTGCTTTCGGCGACGACCTGGCGGAATTGCGGGGTGGCGCGGTCGTATTCGAGGACTTTGACGCCGTTGAGCCAGTGCTCGCCGTGGGTGCCGCGGATGACGATTCGGGCGGTGTTCCACTCGCCTACGGGTTTGACTGGCTTGTCTTTCGCGGCAGGGATCATGTCGTAGAGGGAGGCTACGGTGCGGTTGCCGTCGCGGCCTTTTTTGGCGTCGGGGTGGAGGGCGTCGTCGAGGATCTGGTACTCGAAGCCGATGGCGGAGCCGTGACCGTCGTGACCTGGGGTCATGTCGAGGTTGACGAAATACTTGATGCCGGAGTTGGCTGCGGGGGTGATGCGGAAGTCGACGAGCAGCTCGAAGTTGGTGTACTTGCGGGTGGTGAGGATGTCGCCGGCGTTGCCGCCCTCTTCGCCTCCGTGCTCGGTGACGGTGAGGAGGCCGTCTTTGACCTCCCAGCCGGTGGCGGGGAAGTCGGGGCCGTGGGTGCTGTGCCAGCCGTCGGTGGTTTTGCCGTCGAAGAGGAGGTGCCAGCCCTGGGCTGCTTCCTGTTTGGAGAGCGTGTTGGGTGCGGTTTGCGCGAGGGTGGGCAGGGTGCTCGCGAGAATTGCTGTTGCTAGAAGAGTCGCTCGGCTGGGCATAGGTTTCCACGATACGCGTGAGGTGTGCGGTTGCATAGGCATTTGGTGTGTGAGGGAAAAGCCCCGCGGTTTGCGCGAGGCGCGAATGCCGACGCATCGCATCCCTACACAGGAGTCAAGAAAGTATCATGCTGGGTCGCTGAATTTCCTGCCACTTCGGATCGGCCAGGACTACGGAGGTTTCGATCTGACGTTCGGGTAC
>WNFC01011738.1_pt1 | contig 22405 bp, 27 predicted proteins | sample 5400541 | NCBI WGS metagenome assembly WNFC01 (sample SAMN13153342, study PRJNA577476) | soil metagenome | isolation source: 120 cm saprolite under Douglas fir tree site 2 hole 2 replicate 1 | place: USA:California | collected 2015-04-18
CCTACTCGCAGACGGTGCAATTCCAGAACACCAACGACATCAACTACGTCCGCAACTCGGTCAAGGTCGTGATCGACGCCTATGAGGGCACCGCGGTTTTCTACGTGTTCGATCCCAAGGATCCGATCATCCAGGCCTACGAGGCGACTTTCCCGACGCTGTTCACGCCGACGGAGGCCATGTCGCCCGGAATGCGGGCCCACATTCGCGTGCCGGTCGACCTGTTCAACGTCCAGGTCGGCATCTACGGCACCTACCACCTGACCGCGTCGCCGCAAGACGCCAAGACATTCTTCGCCCGCGAGGACGTGTGGGACCTCCCGACCTTCCAGGCGGCTCCGGGCAGCACGCCCACGCCGGTGTCGCCCTACTACGTGCTGTTCCGGCTGCCGGGCGAGCAGAACCCGGAATTCCTGCTCATCATGCCGTTCACGCCGCACGGCAAGAACAATCTGGTGTCCTGGATGGCCGTTCGCAACGACGGCGCTCACTACGGCGAGTACGTCTCGTACGTCCTGCCCAAGGACAAAGTGATCTTCGGCCCGCAGCAGATCGCCAACCTCATCAACCAGGACCCCGCCATCTCCCGCGACTTCACGCTTTTCCACGGCACCGGTTCGCAGGTCGAACAGGGCAACCTGCTGGTGGTGCCGATCGGCGACTCATTCCTCTATTTCGAGCCCATCTACCTCAAGGCCACGTCCGGCTCGAGCATCCCCGAGCTGAAGAAGGTGATCCTCGCCGACCAGGACACGGTCGTCTACACCGACACCCTGCAGGAGGCGCTCGACCAGCTGGTCGGGACGTCGAGCGCATCGCCGCCGAGCACCACCACGCCACCGACCACGTTCACGGCGGCGCAGACGGCAGAGATCGCCAGCCTGGTGACGCAGGCGAACATGCACTACCAGGCCGCGTATACCGACCTCAAGAACGGCGACCTTGCCGGCTTTGCCACTGAGATGGCCGAGGTGGGCAAGCTGCTGCAGCAGCTGCAGGCGATCACCGGCACCTCTGCGACCGGTGGAGCGAGCCCTTCGCCGTCGCCCTCGCCGCGTGCGTCGCCGTCGCCCTCGGCTTCACCTTAAGGGCACGAACCGCACCGGGAACAGCGAGCGCGACACGAGCTCGTCGCCATGGCGCTCGTACAGGCGGAGGTCCTGGTGCTCGTCGGACGATCGGCCCAGGGGGATGACGAGGCGTCCTTGGGGCGCCAGCTGCTCGAGGAGGGCGGGTGGTACGTCAGGCGAGGCGGCGGCGACGAGGATGATGTCGTATGGCGCGTATGCGGGCCAACCGTGGCTGCCGTCGGCGACCGCCACCTCGACGTTGGAGAGGCCCAGCCTTTTCAGCGTCTCGGCTGCGTGCTCGGCCAAGGCGGGCTCAAGCTCGAGCGTGATCAGATGCCTCACCAGCCGGCTCAGGACGGCCGCCTGGTAGCCGGAGCCGGTGCCGACCTCGAGCGCCCGCTCATGCGGCTGGGGGTTGAGCGCCTGGGTCATCAGCGCCACGACCAGCGGCTGCGAGATGGTCTGGCCGCATTCGATGGCGAGGGCGCGATTCTCGTAAGCGTGGCGGCGCAGCCGGCCGGACAGGAACTCCTCGCGCGGCACATCTGACATCACCTGGATGACGCGCGGGTCGGTCACGCCGTTGGGCAGCAGCTGCTCGGCGACCATCCTCTGGGCCGGTGTGCTCATTGGGCGGGAGAGTACAATCTCGGCGTTTCCTTGGCGTCGTCGGTCCATCTCTCCGTCCCCCAGAAATGGCGCCGCCCGGTCCGGCAGCGGTCGCGTCTCGTCAGGCGATCGGGCCCGGCGCACTCGAGAATCGAGTTCGCGCATCCGTCTGAGCAAGAGTTCGCGCGCTTCCTCGATTACTACCGCATCCGCTGGGTGTACGAGCCGGTGTCGTTCCCGATCGCATGGGACGGGACGCGCGTGTCGGAGATGTTCACGCCCGACTTCTACCTGCCCGAGCACGACCTCTACCTCGAGCTGACGACGATGAAGCAGTCGCTCGTGACGCCGAAGAACCGCAAGCTGCGGATGCTTCGCGAGACCTACCCGGACGTCAACGTCCGCCTGCTGTACCGGAAGGACTACCAGCAGCTGCTCACCAAGGCCGGCTATGGCGCCCTCGAGGTTCAGCACCTTCGCAAGGAGGACATCGGCCAGATCCTCATCTCGCCGGTTGAGCTCGAGACCCGGGTGAGGGCGCTGGCGCGGAAGATCTCTCGCGACTACCGCGGGCGCACCATCATCCTGGTCGGCGTCCTCAAAGGCGTGACCTTCTTCCTTGCCGACATCGCGCGCCAGATCAAGGTCCCCTTCGTCATCGACTATCTCGACCTCAGGCGTTTCGCCGGCGCGCTGCCTCGCGAGCGCGTGCGCATCGCGCGCGACATCGATTACCCGATCGAAGGCCGCCACGTCGTCCTCGTCGAGGACATCATCAACACCGGACTGACGCTGGACTACGTTCTGTCGAAGCTGCAGGAGCGCAGCCCCGCCTCCGTCGAGGTGGTGACCTTGCTGGACCGCCCCGGCCGGCGGCTGGTCAAGGTTCCCATCCGCTACATCGGCTTTCAGATCCCCAACGACTACGTCGTCGGCTATGGGCTCGACTACAGAGAGCTGTACCGCAACCTTCCTTTCATATGTGCTCTCAAGACGAGCGTGTTCGAGCTCGCCGGCGTGGTCAAAGCCGCGGAATCCGCGGAGGACCCGCGGTAGGGTCCGACCGCACTCCGGGGCAAGCCCTGCTGGGCCTACTGGCCTGGATGGCGGGCCAGGACTTCTCGGTCCTCACCGCCGGCGATCCCAGCCTGCTGCGCCAGGTGGAGCTGATCGTGCTCGACGGCCACCGCCGCCTGTACGAAGCGCAGGGGAGGCCGTGGTCGGAGCCGATCGCCTATCACTGGCTTCGGTACGAAGACCCGATGCCGGTGGCGCGGCTGGCGGATGGGGTCAGGAGACTTTTGCGTACGCGCATAAATCTGGATCCCGAGGCTGTGGACAAAGCGTGCGCGGAAGCGCACAAGTGGGGCTTTCCGAGTTGAGAAGTGGGCTGTGGATGCCCTGGGGAAAAGAGATGCCCCAAGAGACCTTCCTGTTTACCCTGAAGTCCCCTATGCGTTTTTCGGTTTCCAGCCACGGCTTGCGCCGCACCTTTCACCTACTCGACGTTCGGTATCCTCAGGTTTACCGTACTCAGCCGCTTGGGGCGTCGCGAAAGTTAACAGGGGTCTAAGGGCACGTCAACAAATAAAAAAATCGGACAGCCAGGCAACCGCTTGGGGGCTTGACACCACATCTCGTGAAGCATTAGAGGCGGTCGTAGAATCGGCCACACCAAGGCCGTAAGGAGACATCGAAAATGCGCGAAGCAGTGATCGTCGAGGCCGTGCGCACGCCGATAGGGCGTCGCAACGGCAAGCTCAAGGACATCCACCCCGTCGTCCTCGGCTCGCTCGTGTTGAAAGAGATCGTGCAGCGCGCCGGCATCGATCCCGCCCAGGTCGAAGACGTCGTCTTCGGTTGTGTGACCCAGGTGGGCGAGCAGTCTCTGAACGTCGCCCGCAATGCGTGGCTCACCGCAGGTTTTCCAGTGACGACCCCCGGGACCACAGTCGACAGGCAGTGCGGCTCGAGCCAGCAGGCGATTCATTTCGCCACCAACCTCATCCAGTCGGGCGTATGCGACATCACCATCGCCGGCGGCGTGGAATCGATGAGCAGGATCCCGATGGGTTCCAATGCGGTGTCGCCCGGAACGCCGTTTCCGCCGGAATTGATGGAGCTGTACGACCTGGTGCCACAGGGCATCTCCGCCGAGTTGATGGCGCGCAAGTACGGGATCTCGCGCCGCGCGATGGACGAGTTCGGCGTGCGCAGTCACAAGCTCGCGCACGAGGCGACCGAGAAGGGCTACTTCACGAGCCAGATCATGACCGTCGACGTTCCTGTGGAGGGCAACGGCCACACGGACCTCTTCAAGAGGGATGAGGGCATCCGCGCCAACGCGAGCTACGAAGCGACCGCCGCTTTGCAGCCCGCGTTCAACCCCGAGCATTCCATCACCGCCGGAAACTCGAGCCAGATCTCAGATGGCGCCGCGGCGGTCCTGTTGATGTCGTTGGAGAAAGCCAGGCAGCTCGGACTTCGGCCGCGAGCGCGCATCCGTGCGCAGGCGGTCGTGGGTACCGACCCGGTGCTCATGCTCGAAGGACCGATCCCCGGCACCGCCGCGGTGTTGAAGCGCGCCGGCCTCGACCTGAGCAGCATCGACCTCTTCGAGGTCAACGAGGCGTTCGCGTCCGTCGTGCTGGCGTGGCAGAAGGAGACCGGCGCCGACCTGGACAAGACCAACGTCAACGGCGGGGCCATCGCCGTCGGGCATCCGCTCGGAGCGTCGGGCGCGATTCTCATGAACCGCCTCCTGTACGAGCTCGAGCGCCGCGACCTCCGCTACGGTCTCGAGACAATGTGCTGCGGCGGCGGTCTGGGCACCGCGACGATCATCGACCGGGTGGTCGAGTGATGACGTTCGAAGCGATCAGCGACCTGCGTCCGCACCTCATCCGAGACGGAATCGAAGCGCGGGCAGTCGACGGCGAGCGCATCACGATGGCGGTCGTCGACCTCGCGCCGAACGCCCACCTGCCCGAACACCATCACGAGAACGAGCAGCTCGGCTTCATCATCAAGGGGACCCTGGACTTCCGGATCGACACCGAGAGGCGCGTACTGCACGCGGGCGACACGTACGTGATCCACAGCCACGTTCCCCATGAGGCCGTCGCGGGACCGGAGGGCGCGACGGTAGCCGACTGCTTCGCACCGATCCGCGCCGACTGGAAGGACCTCAAGCGCGGCGCGCCGTCAAAGCCCGCTTGGCCCTAGGAACGCTCTTCAGCTTTCGAGATAGATACGGCGAATCCCAGCAGAAGCGTAAGAGCCGCTTCTCCCAGCGTCCGGTGCCCTGGACTCCGATTCGCGGCGTGACGAACAAGCGCCGCGTGGGCGCGCTGTCATCGATCACGTAGAGGTCGGGGGGTCGCAAACTGACCCCATTCAGGGCGCCGTCGATGCGCAACGCGCGCGTCACCAACCCTGGACCGCCGCATCGACCCACACCAGGGCCTGGCTCGAGGGCCCGAACCAGAACCGCCTGCGGAATGCCTTCCTCCCGCGCTACGAAGTTCAGGCACCAGTGCATGCCATAGGTGAAGTAGACATAGGCATGTCCCGGAGGCCCGAACATCACCTCTGTCCGAGGCGTCCGCCGCCCGCCTCGTGAGTGCGCCGCCAGGTCGTCGGGGCCGAGGTACGCCTCGACCTCTACCAGGCGCCCCCATAAGAGGACGCCGTCGATCTGGCGTACGAGCACCTTGCCGAGCAGGTCGCGCGCGACGGTTATGGTGTCGCGGTCGAAGAACTCGGGTCCGAGAACGGTGCCAGGGGCTTCTGAGCGGACGGCCGCGGGTTTAGCCAGATATACGCTGTGCGCGTTCGGCGCCGACCTTCTTGCGCTGCGCGTGGCGGCGCCGCTTGTCGACATAGAGCTGCTTGTCCGCGAGCTGGTACATCGCCTGCCAGTCCATCCCCGGCCGCCAGGCAGCCACTCCGATGCTGAACGCAACCGGCACCGGAGCCTTCCCCAGCCGGTTCAGCTCCTCGAGCGCCGCTCGCACGCGGCCGCCGACCTCGTTGGCGTGGCGCTCGTCAGCGTCGGGCATGGCGACACCGAACTCGTCGCCACCCAGCCGGCCGCATGTGTCGGTCGCGCGGACGGCTCGCTGCAGCTCATGCGCGAGCACGCGGATGGCCTCGTCGCCGATGTGATGGCCGTGCTGGTCGTTGATCTCCTTCAGGTTGTCGAGGTCGATCATCATCAGGACGAGACGCCGCTTGTGGCGCTCGGACGATGCGACCGCCCTGTCGATCGCACGCTCGAACTCGGGCCGATTGGCGAGCCCGGTGAGGTAGTCGGTACGAGCCTCCCTCGTGTGCTGCCGCGCCCGGTCGAGCGCGACCGCGATCTGGTCGGCGACGGCGGCCACGAACTCGAGGTCGCTCGGCTCGAAGGTCCGCGGCAGGCGGGTCGCCACCGTCATCGCTCCCAGGAGCACGCCCTTGGTGCGGAGCTCGGCCCGGATGGCGCTCCACTCGCCGGCGATGCGATCGACGCGCGACTCGGCCGGCCCCGATGCGATTTCCACGACCCTTACCCGCGCTCCCGTGCGCCCAGACTCGAACTCCTCCTCTTCGCCAGGTTGCAGGCCCACCGTTTTGGCCAGCGTCAGCCGTGCGCCTTCGCGGGTCCAAACGGCTCCCGCCTGCAATCGCAGGACCTTGAGCGTCTCCCGGAGGCCAACCTCGGCGATCTCGGTCACGTCGAGAGAGCGCCCGAGGGCGCTCGCAATCTGGTAAAGCCCGTGCAGCTCGCTCTGGCGGGCGCGGTGCCGCGCCTCGGTGAAGTCGAGGTAGCCCCGGATGAAGCTCGAGTTGAGGTGCTCGACCACGTCGCCAAGCCGGCTCTGTGCGAGCAGGAGGACCTCGTCGGCGTAGTCCGTGCCGGCGACCTCCTCGGTGACCCGCGCCATGACCGAGCGGCGGAAGACTGCCAGCCCCTCCATGACCGATTCCAGCGGGATGCCCTTCTCCGCGTACCTCCGCGACGCCTCCCGGGCCAGCGCGTAGTACTGCTGCCAGGGCACCCGGGAGTCCGGCTTCAGCGAACGGAAAAGGATCTCCAGGAACCCGACCGAGGTGCGGACCAGGTCGTCGATGGAGCCGCCGTCCTTCTGCATCTTGAGCAGCTCCGGCTCGAGCGTCCGCATGGATTCGGCCACCACCTGGCCGCTGTCACGTGAGTCGGCGGACAGGCGCACAGCGAGCTCGCCGAGTAGGTCGCTGGCTCGCTCGGTCATGTCGGTGCACTATAGAGTGACGGAAGCGGAACGGCGTACCTGCGACATCCGCAGGTTCGCACTAACCAAATGTGTAAGAGGGACTGATGGCTACTGTCACCAAGGGGTCGTTGAAGCTGGAGGAGATCCTGGGCGGCGAGGCCGCCGACCTCCTCGGCCACAAGTGCGGAACCGTGCCCGCCTCGCAGCTGCACCTGCCCGGGCCGGACTTCGTAGAGCGGGTCTGGAAGGACAGCGACCGGCCGACACGCGTGCTGCGCAGCCTGCAGTCGTTGTTCAGCCACGGCCGGCTTGCCGGCAGCGGCTACCTTTCGATCCTGCCCGTGGACCAGGGCATCGAGCACACCGCCGGTGCATCCTTCGCGGCCAACCCCATCTACTTCGACGGCGGGAAGATCGTCGAGCTGGCCATCGAGGGCGACTGCAACGCGGTCGCGTCGACGTTCGGCGTGCTCGGGTCGGTGGCCCGGCGCTACGCGCACCGCATCCCGTTCATCTGCAAACTCAACCACAATGAGCTGCTCACCTACCCGACAAAGTACGACCAGGTCCTGTTCGGGACGGTCAAGGAGGCCTGGGAGCTCGGCGCCGTGGCGGTCGGCGCGACCGTCTACTTCGGCTCTGCCGAGTCCGACCGGCAGCTCCAGGAGATCGCCGTCGCCTTCCATGCGGCGCATGAGCTGGGTATGGCCACGGTGCTCTGGTGCTACGTCAGGAACTCGAGCTTCAAGAAGGACGGGGTCAACTACGAGACCGCGGCGGATCTCACCGGCCAGGCCAACCACCTCGGTGTGAGCATCGAGGCCGACATCATCAAGCAGAAGCTCGCCGATACCAACCGCGGCTTCGAGGTGTTCAACTTCGGCAAGACAGCACCTGGCATGTACGACAAGCTCGCGACCGACCACCCGATCGACCTGTGCCGGTACCAGGTGGTCAACTGCTACATGGGCCGCGCCGGACTAATCAACTCCGGGGGCGAATCCAAGGGCGCGAGCGACCTCAACGACGCGGTGCGCACCGCCGTCATCAACAAGCGGGCGGGCGGCATGGGGTTGATCAGCGGTCGCAAGTCTTTCCAGCGTCCCATGAAGGAGGGAGTCGAGTTACTACACGCAATCCAGGACGTGTACCTGGACCAGACGGTGACCATCGCCTAACGCTCGCTTTCCTCGGCACGGGTGCCGCTTTCTCCACCGACCGTTACAACGGGGCGGTGGTCGTGAACGGCCGCCTGCTCCTAGACGGCGGCGCTCCTCTGCTTCCGCACATGAAGCGGGTGGGCGTGGACCCTGGAAGCATCGATGCCGTTTTCATCACCCATTTCCACGGTGACCACACGCTGGGCCTTCCGACGTTCGTGCTTCACCGTGTTTTCATCGACAGCCGCCCGCTGACCTTCGTTGGTCCGCCGGGGATCGAGGAGAGGCTCGAGGCGCTCTGGGAGGTGAGCTGGGGGCCTGACTGGAAGACGGTCATGCGACCGAAGTTCAAGGTGACGTACGAGACCGCCAAGCCGAGAGGGAAGGTGGCGGGCTACGAGTACCAGACCATCAAGCTCGACCACGGCACCAGCGGCAGCAACGGATATCGCATCCACATCAACGGCCGCGTCCTCGCATACTCGGGCGATACGGAGCCGACGGCTCCGCTGGACAAGCTCGTGGACGGAGCCGACATCGCCATCGTCGAAGCGACCGGGCCGGGTGACGTGTTCAGCCATATGAGCTGGGAATCGGCGACAGAGCTCAGGCGGCGCCACCCGAATACACGGTTCATGTTCAATCACCTGTACTCCGGCACCGTGGAAGGGGCTGTCGCCGACCTGCAGGTGATCGAGGTCTGAGGGCCGCGAACATTGCCGGCGCCGTGCTTGGAATCATCGCCGGCGCCGTCGTGCTGGCGGGCTTCATCGGGCTCGGCCTCCTGCTCGACAGCCGAGTGGCGAGCGAGCTCCCGGTGATAGTCCTCGCGGTTGCGGGCGCATATGCGGCATGGCTGGTGGGAGTGATCGTGTTCGGAGCGGTCCGAGGAGCGGGCAATGGCAGCAAAACGTCCGAGCATTGATCAAGTCTCGACCCGACCGCTGCTCGACAAACTGGGCGTGCGGCCGGGCTCCAGGGTCGCGATCGTCAACCTCGAAGAACCTGGATTCGTGAAGCAGGTCAAAGAACGGACCAAAGACGTCGTCGCCGGCAAGCCGCGAGAGAAGGTCGACCTCGTCTTCTTGGGCGCCCAGAATGTGGGCGACCTGCGCCGGCTCGATGAGGTCAAGAGCTGGATCGAGCCCAATGGTGCAATCTGGGTTGTGCGCCTCAAGGGCGGCCGAGGCGCGCTGCGAGATACTGACCTCATCGACGCCGGGCTCGCGGCCGGGCTGGTCGACAACAAGATCGCGAGCTTTTCGGAGACGCAAGGCGCCATGCGTTTCGTGTACCGCCTTCGAGACCGACCGAAATGACCGCAGTCATCCGCTCCGCCACGAAGGAAGACGTCCCGGTCATCGCCGAGCTGATCCGCGGCCTGGCCCGGTTCGAGAAGCTGGAGAGCGAGGTGGTGATGACAGAGGAGCTGCTCGCGACGGGACTCTTCGGCAAGCATCCGTACGCGGAGGTGCTGCTTGCGGAGCAAGATGGCCGGCCGGTCGGCTTCGCGTTGTTCTTCCACAACTTCTCGACTTTTCTCGGCCGGCCCGGCCTGTACCTGGAAGACCTCTTCGTCCTCCCCGACCAGCGCGGCGGCGGGATCGGCCGCATGCTGCTCACGCGCCTGGCGCGTATCGCAGTGGAGCGCGGGTGTGGCCGCCTGGAGTGCCGAACTCCGAATGGACCGTCTATCGCCTCACTGGCGAGGCCCTTGCCGGCCTTGCGTGACAATAGTCGGCGCGATGGAAGTCCTACGCCCAAAGCGCCTCGAAACGCACCCCGGCGACGCCGTCCTCCCGTGGGCGCGCCGCCAGCTCGAGATCGCGAGCGACATCCTCGACAACCCCGGCGGCGGCCTTCTTTTCGCGACTCAGACCATCGGGCAGGTGCGCGCGGCCCTGCAGGAGCGCCACGCAGAGCATTGGGCCGAGACCGTGGCGATCCTGGATCGGGCTGAAGACCAGGCAGTCCATCGCGAGTTCGCCGAATCCCGCCGGCTTCTTGGTCAGGCCGTAGAGAACCTTTCCACTAGGTGACGGTCGCGCAGGCGCTGTTCATGGGCCTGCTCCAGGGCGCCACGGAGCTTTTTCCGGTGTCGTCGCTGGGCCATGCGGTTCTCATACCGAGCCTCCTGCACTGGGCTTTCAAGCAATCCGACCCGTCTTTCGTGCCCTTCCTGACCCTCCTCCACATCGGCACGGCAGTCGCATTGCTGGTCATCTACCGACACGAGTGGATCGCGATCATTCGCGGCTTCATCGCGGCCGCGATTCGGGGTCGGATTCAGACCGAACCCGAACGCCTTCAGATCAAGGTGCTGTTCGCCACGCCGAAGGTCGCAGGGGCTTTTCTGATCGTCAACGGTTTCCTGATGCTGGGTGCGGAGCTGCTGCGGCGCCGCTCAGAGCGTCAGGCGGCCCCGACAGGGGTCATGGAGCATGAGCAGGTCGAAGAGCGATTCAGCAGCGCCGAGCAAATCAGCTTCCGGGCCGCCGTCCTGGTCGGAGCGTGCCAGTCGCTTGCGCTCGTCCCGGGCCTCTCACGCTCCGGCGTCACCATCGCCGGCGGCCTGGTCGCCGGCCTGCGCCACGTCGAAGCCGCGCGATTCAGCTTTCTCCTGGCGACGCCGGTCATCCTCGCCGCGGGCGTCATCGAGGTGCCGCAGCTGTTCGCACCCGGGATACCGTTGGGCGAGTACGTGGCGGGCGCGGTGTTGGCCGCCCTGGCGGCATATTTCAGCGCACGTTTTCTGCTGAGGTACTTTCGCTCGGGACGCCTCGATCCGTACGGGATCTACTGCATCGCCGCGGGGGCGGTCAGCCTGGCTTTGTTAACGTTGAAGCCGTGAAGGGAAACACGCTCGCAATCGCGTTGGTGGTCCTGGCCGTCATATTCTTCGTCGTCGCGGCCCTGTACTACGAAGGCGTTTTGCAGATCGCGGTTTCAGATCCGCATGCGGCCCATCACCCGACCCACGCGATCCTCTTCACTGTCCTGGCGTTGGCCAGCCTCGTGGCGGCCAACTTCGCGCGGGCGAAGAAGACAACCTAGCTGCCGGCTGCGATTCGCTCCGGCACCTGGCGGCCGGTGACGTCCTTGTCGCCGACCCGGACATCTTCGTGATAGACCGCATCGGCATTGACCTTCCAGGGGTCGAAGCCGCCGCCCGCCGCGATGTTCCTCGCCACGAGCAGCGCGGTCATCATCGAATGGTCCTGGTTGTTGTACTTGTGCATTCCGTTTCGTCCGGCCAGCTGAAGATTTGAAAGGTGCTCGCGAATGTAGTCGCGAACGACCTCGACTCTCGCCTGGTACACGTCGTCGTAGACCGGGTACGCCTTCCGCTGCCTGACGACGACGCCGTCGAAAATTTCCTCGGGCCTGCAGATTCCGAGCTGTGCCAGCTCGTTGCGCGCGCGCTCGATCAGGGCTTCGTCGGTCGAGGTCCAGAGGCCGTCGCCCTCGAAGCAGAAAAACTCCAGGCCAAGGCACGTCTTGCTCTGGTCGGGGACCATCTCGGGGCTCCAGTTCTTGAAGTTCTGGATGCGGCCGACCTTGACACTCGGGTCGTGGATGTAGATCCAGTTGTCAGGAAACACGTCGGCCCGGTCGATCATCACCGCGACGCTGATGAAGTCGCGGTAGGAAAGGCTGTCGGCGGCGCGGCGGACGCTCTCAGGCGGCGCGGGATCCAGTCGCGAGACGAGCTCCCGAATGGGCATGCTCGATATGAAATCGCTGCCCGCGTGTTCCTCGGTAGTGCCTGAAGGCGTCTTAGTCACCACGGAGGTCACGCGACCGCCGTCGTGCTTGATTCGCTCCACCGTCCGCCCCATGAGTACCGGGCGTCCACGCTGGCGATGCATCTCGGTCACGCGCTCCCACATCTGGCCCGGCCCCAGGCGTGGGTAGCGGAAGCGGTCGATCAGAGTCGTCACCACGTCGCCGCGATTGGTGGGCCGGCGGTGCGGCAGCAGCGCGCTCTTGAGGACCAGCCACAGGTCCAGGCTCTTGATACGCTGTGCCGCCCAGTCGGCGGACAGCTCCTTGGTGCTGATCCCCCAGACCTTCTCGGTGTAGGTCTTGAAGAAGATGTTGTAGAGGCGCCAGCCAAACTGGTTGCGCACCCAGTCCTCGAGGCTGCGCGCATTGCGAACCGGCTTCAGCCGCGCGTACGCGTAGCTGGCAACGCAGCGGAAGGCCTCGAGCGGCCCCAGGTTCCAGAGGGCGTTGGCGGCCTTGATCGGATAGGCGAAGTACCGGCCGCGGTAGTAGATGCGCGACAGCCGGCCCCGAGTCAGCATCTCCGAGCCAAGGATCTCGGTCCACAGCTGCTCGACCTCTTCGTTCTTCGAGAAGAACCTGTGGCCGCCGATGTCGAACCGGTATCCCCTGTGCTCGACCGTGCGGGCAAGGCCGCCCACGTAGGTCGGGTCCATCTCGAGCACGGTGGTCGGGATGTCGCGCTTCATGAGCTCGTAGGCGGCGGTCAGCCCGGCCGGGCCGGCGCCGATTATCACCACGTGCTTATGGCCGTTGCGGGCGTCCAAGTCGCGCACAGTATCAACCGTCCCGACGCCGACCCGGTTCGGAAATTGCTTGTTTCTAGTTGAGGGGGCCCTTCGAGCGCGCCTCGTCGACCTTGACCAGGGCCTCGCGCAGGCCCTGGAGCCAGTCGGATTGATGCATCCCCACCAGCCGGACGCACCAGGCAAGGGCGTCGCTTCGGCTGCGCGCGACTCCGCCCGCCACCAGGGTGTCCAGGACCGCCCTTTCGGGCATCCGCAGGCGAGTCATCACCGGCATGGAAAGGGTGGTGAACACCCTCGTCTCGTCGCCGCATCGAGCTCCCCAGGCGACCTTGCGCCGGAAGCGGCGTTCCGCGTCACGGGCGATCTTGACGCGCTCGTCACGAGTCGTCTCTCGGAACCGGTCGATCCGGGCGACGCGCGCCGCCTCGCGCGCCTCGGCAGAGGTGCCGGCGGCGAGCTCGACATCCGGCAAGTCGCCCAGGACGAGGATCTCCTCGCTGTCCGAGGTGACCTCGGGCGGCCCCGCGAACCAGGTTTTGGGCACCCGGGCGGCGAACCAGGCGCCGATCTCCTCACTCACGGATTACATCATTACGCCCCGGCACCCGACGGCGCAAGGCGCGGGCAGCTCCTCAATGGCCTTTCTAGGCGTGCGGCCGACCGCTACAGGCATGAGGGCGAGCCTCGGTTGCACATGGAGGCGGGACATTCCACTAGATACGCCTAGTGGCACGTTTCGCCCCGATGCGCCGATAACGGCGACGGTCCGCCTGATGACCGGCGAACAGTTCGTGACCGGGCCGATCAGCCCTCCACTTTCCCGGAGACCGCCAGCCTGACTCGGCCCAACTCGGAGCAGTTGTGCCTTGGACCTCGTAAGAAGGCAGCCAGCCCTGGGGTGTGGCTCCGAACGGCGCGGACCGAGGACGTCAAGACCCTGAAGCACGAGCGACCTAGGTCGCAGGAGCCCTTGTCTTGGCCGAGGAAGCGCTAACGAAAGCGATCGGTCAGGGTTAGGGCCCAGGCGTCGCGTTTGCTGGGAGGGCGTCGCGGTAGAACGGCGGGGGGGCGACGGTTTTCTTGACGAAGAAGCCCTGGCCAGTTTCCCGGCCAGGGCCCCCTCTTCCCTGCGTGGGAAGAGACGCTAGTAATACTGGTAGAGCGCGCCGTTGTTGTAGAGCGCGTCTCGCTGATCGCCCCAATAAGCGGGTCCGCAAAACGGTAGACATGCCTGCACGTGGAAGTTCATGCCCGCAACCAATGGGTTCGCGGGATTCGGGCTGGCCCAGCCCGTCCAATCCTTCGTGAATTTGTAAGGCCCGATGAAACTGCCACCGCCGTCAGGTCCCCACCATGCACTGACCAATTGGTTGGTGACCCAGCAGTCGCCGAAGCCGATGTACGTGTAGCCGACGTAGATGTATCCGGCCCAGTAGTAGTTCTGCGAAGGCCACCCCTGCCAGCAACCGTTAGCTGAGGCGGTGATCGAGCCCAGCAGTCGGGATACCATGGCCGCCTCTGGCTGAGTGGTTTGCACTTGATCAGTCGCGAAACAATTGGTATCGGTCGCCACCTGCAGGCCCTGGCGGAACATCGCCACCGTGGGATCGGTCGACCCGGGATGAGCGGCGACAAAATTCCGAGCCCCATCGTTGAGGGCGCGACAGAAAGCCGGGTCAAGTCCATGTCGCGTGGTTACGGTCTGTGAAGTCGCGGCGTTAGCGACCATCCCGACGCCAAAAAGCGAGGCGGCGAGCACGAATGCGGCCAGGAAGCGAAAGGCCCTCATCGTCCCACCACCAAAGTGGCGACGATGCCCACCACCAGCCAGCCAAGGGCAAGACCACTGAGCACGGCCAGCGCGATCCCCAGGGGGCGTCCAAACGGCCAACGTACATTGGGCAAGCGCAAATTAGAGGCCATTCTGAGACACCTCCCACTACGAGGTTGCGGCGGATTCAGTCCGCCTCTGGCGCAGGCAATGTGCGCGCGCTTAACGCCACTGGCAAGGAAAACTTGAACGGCAGATGACAGCTAGGCTGGAACGGAGGGGCGCGGGCTGCGGCCAGTACCCAAGGCACCGGACCCTCCTGACTCCCATATATCCCTTTTCGTCGTCACCTCCTTGAGTAGGGCCGGACGCAGCGACTGAACGTCCGCTTTGACGACCCCTCTGCCAGCCCACGATGCACCCGTGCAGCGCCCATAGCCTCAGCCCAGGTTCAGCAATTCCTCAAGAGTTCCTGAGATTTGGCACGACGCCCTTTTACCATGGGCGGACTACGCTTACCTCGTGGATGAGGGCACCGCTTTTCGACCTTAAGCTCCAACTCTCATACCGGTGCCTGCACGCCTCGCCGACGGGACTCCGAATGGCGTCCGAACTCTTTCCCAGCACTATCACCGCGGCCACGGGTCCACCGCTCATGTACACCTGGAAACGTTGCAAACCAGAAGAGGCGACGGCAAGCCTGGTTCTCTTCCTGAACCTGCAAGTGCAGAACCGCGGTTACGTAGACCACGCCATCACCGAGCTGACCTCCTTGGGGTCGTCTGGGGGGTGAGCATCTCAGCCTCATAGCGGCGTGTTGGCCGAGGAGTTCGAACAGGTGTTGACACCAAGACGGCCATGAGGGGCACAAAGTGCTCGCCGGCCGGACTGATGAGCGAACCATGAACCCACTCGCCTGGGGAGCCTTCGGCCTGGCCGCCTTGGCCTCGGTCGGAGACCTGGTTTCGATCCTGCGTCACGAGAAACGCCTGGAGTACGCGACCAAGCCGGCGGTGATGGTTTTCCTGATCCTCGCGGCCATCCTTCTGCACCCGACCGGCCAGGGCGAACGAGCGTTGTTCGTGGCCGCGCTGGTGCTTGGGCTTGCGGGCGACGTTTTCCTGATGCTGCCGGACACCTACCTGATTCCCGGCATCGCGGCATTCCTCGCCGGCCACCTGGCCTACGCGGGGGGCTTCCGTTTCGGCGGCTTCAATGCGCTCGGTCTGCTGGCCGGGCTGGCCATCGTCGTCGCGACGGCAAGCTTGTTCCTTCACCGAGTCCTTGGAGCGCTGGAGGGTACAAGCCGCGCAAGGCTGCGCAACCCCGTGATTGCCTACGCCATCGTCATTTCACTCATGACGGTGAGCGCGACCGCCAGCGGCAACCTCGTCGCGGCCGCGGGCGGCTTGCTCTTCTTCTATTCCGATGTGATCTTCGCGTGGTATCGCTTCGTCAAGCCGGTGCGGTGGGGACAGCCGGTGAACATCGTCATGTACCAGCTGGGCCAGGCGCTTCTCGTGCTCTCACTTGCCGTGGGCAGCTAGGCCGCGGCCTCCTGCGGCTTGGCGCCTACAAACTGGATCGATTCCAGGATCACCTCGGTGCGGTACATCTTGACGCCAGTCGCGGCGTCGTCCCACGAGCTGGTCTGCAACCGGCCTTCTACATAGAGCTGACGTCCCTTGCGCAGGTATTCGCCGGCAAACTCCGCCAGCTTGCCGAAGGCGACCAGGTTGTGGAACTCCGTTTGCTCCTTGCGATTGCCGGCCTCATCCTTGCCAGAGTATGTGTTGGTGGCCATGCCCATCTTTGCCACATACATGCCCTTTGGCGTTGCTCGCACCTCAGGGTCACCGGTCAGATTGCCTACGAGTATCACCTTGTTGACCATTCCGAACCTCCAGAGAATTTTCGAGCCAAGCGTAGGAGGCGTTGGGCTCGCCGCCAACGCTGGTTGTTAAGAAGCGAGCCAGATCACCGGATCGACTGCGCGGCCGTCGACCTGGACCTCGAAGTGCAGGTGGGCCCCGGTGGCAAGGCCGGTGGAGCCCACCTCGCCGATCACGTCACCGGGAGCCACGGTCTCACCCGCCGCCACGTGCACGCGCCGGAGGTGGCAGTAGAGAACCCGCACGTGCGGATCGACGATCACAAGCACGTAAATGCCCGCCCCGCCGGAATCGAAGCTCGCGAAGGCCACGCCCCCGGCTGCCGCGTGCACGGCGGTGCCGGCAGGCGCCGCAAGGTCGATGCCTGTGTGGATGTGTAGTCCAGGGCACAGCGGGTCGAACGGCTCCAGCTCGAACGGCGTGCAGCCGAACGGCAGCGTCTCCACCGCGCCGGGCACGATGTCGGCCAGGGGCAGCCGTTCGTTGCTGTGGACTCGAGCAGCGGCCACGGTCCAGACCACCAGCGCGGCGAGGCCGATCGCAACCCAAGACGAACAGCTGCATCGGCTGCATGAGCAGGTTCGTCATGAAGAGCGAGCCCCACTGCTTGGCCAGGTGATGCGTTTCCGGCAGCGTGAACAGGAGGCCGGCCAGAGGCGCAGTGATCGCAAGCACGATGAGGATCGTGTAGCGGATGAGGTATGCGATCCCGAGGACGTCGTAGCCCACGATGAGGACGCCCGTCGTGAGGATTTGTAAGAAACCTTCGGTTGGGTCGACCTGCAACTGCTGCCACCAAACGCTCCAGTCGACGGGGATGGTCCCGAAGCCCTCGATTGCGTCGTCAGCTGTATTCGCGGCCTGAACGACGGCCTGGATCAGCGGCAGGGCGAAGTTGATGAGCACGGTCGCCATGAAGAGCCGTGGCAGCAGGATTCGCGCCGTGTACTGGCTGCGAAGGCCGTGCCCCCACATGATCCGGTACGCCGCCCAAATCACAACGAGGGCGAGAGCGGCGTTGGCGATCAGCTGCATTTTGGGCTCGAAGGCCTGGATGGTCGCGTTGGAGGTGAAGTCGCGACCGGTCTCGAAATCCCTTGTATGCAGAATCAGGTTGAACCAGACATTGAGAACCGTCCCCAGGCTGTCCTCGAGGATGGCCTTGATGATGAGGTGCGGGTGAAAGAACGGACGCAACCAACCCATGAGCTGGGCCAGCTGAGCGCCGATGGCCGGAAGCTGATCGAGGCCGGGCATCGTTCAGTGCGCCGGCGGCACCGACTTCGTCAGGATGTCGACCAGCGAGCCGGCGACCTCGACCCCGATCGTCCCGACGACGATGCGCTGGATCCACTGCTTGGCCGCGAGCGCCGATTTCGACTCGGCCGCTGTGATCTTCCACAGGAACGCGAAGATGAACGCGAGAGATCCTATGGATGCGACCAGCACCTGACCGATGTGGATCCAGGTGTTGATCAAATCCTGGAGTTTCGAAACGTCTGGGTCTACCGCGGCCAAGAATTCCATGGGGTGCCTCCTGAGCTTTTGACGCAGGCTACGTACGCCAGACTCGCTTGAGAACCCGGCCTGTTAAGACCGCGCTAACCTGACCGGCGTGACGATGACTGAGCGCCTCCTCGCCGCGATTGCGAGTGATGATTCCCAAGGCGCGACCGAGCAAGAGCTCGATGCTGCCGCCGCCGCGCTTGGAATCGACCTGCCCGAGGACTACCGAGCGGTGATGCGTCGCATTAACGGCGGCGAGTGTGACTTTGGCGAGTCCTGGATAGTCCTCCAGAGCCTCGACGCCGCCATCGAACGCAATGCCACTTTCAAAGAGGCCGGCTTTCCGCCGTTCATATTCTTTGGCAGCGACGGCGGCGGAGATGGCTACGCGTGGGACCTGCGGCCGGAAAGACATTCTCGGTACGTGGTCGTCCCTTTCATCGTCCCGGAAGATGAGGCGGTCATTCCTTGCGGGGACACACTCGAGGAATTTCTGTCGGTACTACACGGCGGGATTCCGTTCTAGCGTCGGGGTGACTAGGACTCCGACATCACCTGACCGCCGCGTTCTGCTCGCCCTTGACGAACAAGACAAGTAGCAACACGAACACGGCAATCGCCGCCAGCAGCGGGACCGCGAGGCGCGCGCCGTGCTGGCGCTTGGGCGATGCGGCAAAATCCCATTGGCGAGTTGCGAGCTCAAGCAACTCGTTCACATCACTCGACCGCCACACCTGCCTCGGGTACAGGTCAAACGCGCCGGGGCCATCCGCGTTCATGAAGCGCGCATACGGGTACCGGCTTCCCCGCATGGACCTGTATTCCACCTCGCCCGCCAGCTGGGAGATTGGAATGCTCTCGCGCACGAGCCCGAACAGGTAGACCTTGCTCACCTGGTTCGAATCCACCTCTATGCGTATGCCGAGAAAGTGGGCCGCGGGAAATGCGCCGGCGAGGATCAAGAACAAGCCGGCCGGAAAACGCACTGCCAGGTCCTTTTCGTGTGTCGCCGAGGCGTCGAAGATGATCGCAAGCCCGAAGATGATGGCCACGGCAGGGAACGAAAGCGCGTACACGTACCCGAGTGGGCGGGGGCGGATCACCCGCACGCGATCTAACTCCAGCCCGCCACTGCGGAGGCGGAGATCGTCTGCAGTGCGGCCTTGCGCCAGGTGAGCTGTAGGTCCAGCCGAACCTCTTTGATCACCGATTCGGGTCGCATTTTAGGCCCCGCTCCCCTGGCCGCCGGCGAGGCAAGGATCGGCGCGCTCGTGAAGAAAGCGGTGAGCTGAGGACGCGCGCCCAACCATCCCCGCCGCGACGCACGCGGCTTTCGACCCCGTCGAGCAAGATATCGAGCGCGGACACCTGCTCTCCGGGCGTCTCCACAGGTACCTCGGCCTTGACCGCCGGGACGGCTTTCGCCTCTGAGTCGAGGGTGACCTGGACGGCGCCACCTTTGATCGCCAGCTGGTACCTGTCGGGCACGGCCGCTGCGCCGTCTGCGCTTTCCCACTGCGAATCGATGACGGCTGCCTTGACTGAGTAGTCGTCGAGCTTGATCCGTACCGCGCCGGTGCTGATGTCGGCGGCCGCCGCGACCCCGCGCGGCCGGTGGATGTTCAAGCCGACCACACCGCCCGACACTTCGATGGGGACGACGCCTCGAGGCCGGGGCAGGGTGATCTCGACCTTGGCCGCGCCGCTGTCCAGCTTGATAGCGCGGACGTCGATACCGCCGACTTCGAGCACCGCGGGGATCGGCCTCGAGGTCCGGCTGAAGAAGGAGGTCTGAAGCATGAACCGCATTCGCAATCACCCGATGGCCGCCCTGGGCGTTCTCGCCCCGCGGCGTGTTCATGGAGGATGTCCCGCTTATCGTGGAATTTCGGAGCGGTCCAGCCGCAGGTAGGGTAGGGCAGCGCCCGACGACGGGCATCGTGGCAAGAGCGACACGGCTCGTCGATTAGGAATGAGTGTTTCGGTGACCCTGTAGTTCGCTTTGACCACGCACCTAGGCCAGGATTGAGTGCGGCCCAGAATCTTGCTGGACTATCCCTTTGCTCGACACGTCAATCCGAGCCTACAATGGCGCCATGACAACGTTCGGGAACGCCATCGGTACGTTCGGCATCGCGATGGGCGCATTCGGCACCGCGATGGGACTTATTGGCCTGGCGATAGCGGCGCTCACACGATCAAGCAGAAGGAGTTAGGCGGACCCGAACCTAGCCCACCTTCCCGAGCGCATAACGGCAGTGGGGATGTACCGCTCGTCGTGGATTTACGGCCGGTCCAGCCGCATGTAGGGTAGCGCAGCGCTCGACGACGGTCATGGTGGCAAGAGCGACACGCCTCGTCCTTGAGGACTGGGTGTTTCGGTGACTCTGAAGGTCGTTTGACGAGGTCGGTCAAAAAGCCAGGGCCTAGGAGTCACCAGGAAGCCCGCAATGAAGCGACCCTGACTCCCAGGACCTCGGCGATTCGATCGACGCGACGGCCAGACGACGGCAGCGGTTTCGATTGGTTCTCGGTAGGACTCAAGTGCGACGTGGAGGAGCTGCAAATCTCGGAATCCATGATTGTGCGCTGGACAGCAGCCGGCATCCTGGGGGCGAGTAGCAGTTCCGGCGCATCAACTGGTCACAAGTTGGACCGGGCCTGGCGAGAGACCGATGCCGACCGCGCCTAACGCGTTCGTGGATGCCATGCACCCGACCCTGGTCCTCCCCATCGTCGTCCTGGTGGCGGCGCCTTTCGCCGCCGCGTTTACCCACGCGCGCAAGCCGGACGCCCTTGCCGTTCACGAAGAGGAGTCGGCGGTGGCCTAACCTTTTGGCATGGCGCGGAAGCTCGCCGAGTACGAGGCCAAGCGTGATTTCAAGAAAACCCCCGAACCCGGCGCCAAGGTGCCCCGAAAGGCCACCAAAGCGCCGCGGTTCGTGGTCCAGGAGCATCATGCCCGGCGCCTGCACTGGGACTTCCGGCTCGAGAAGGATGGCGTGCTCGTCTCCTGGGCCGTGCCCAAGGGCGTGCCGCTGGATCCGAAGACCAACCACCTCGCCGTCCATGTCGAGGATCACCCGCTCGACTACATCGATTTCGCCGGCGAGATCCCCCAGGGAGAGTACGGCGGGGGAACCGTGAAGATCTGGGACAGCGGCACGTACGACACGATCAAGTGGTCCGACCGCGAGGTGATGGTGACCATGCACGGCAAGAAGGTCGAGGGCCGCTACGTGCTGTTCCAGACCGATGGCAAGAACTGGATGATCCACCGCATGGATCCGCCTCAGGATCCGGAGCGCCAGCCGATGCCCAAACGCATCGAGCCCATGCTGGCGAAGGCTGTCCTCAAGCCACCGAGGCCCGATGAAGCGTGGGGATTCGAGTTCAAATGGGACGGTATCCGGGCTCAGGCATACGTCGAGGGCGGCACGGTGCGCCTTTTGAGCCGCCGCGGCGAGATCATCACTCCACGCTATCCCGAGATTCACGCGATGGGTCGTGCCCTCGGCTCCGCCGAAGTCATCCTCGACGGCGAGATCGTGGCCCTTGATGCCAAGGGCCGCCCCAGCTTCGAGGAAATACAGCAGCGCATGGGCCTGACGTCCGAATCGGAAATCCGGCGAAAGATGAGGGATGTGCCGGTCACCTACATGTTGTTCGACGTCATGTGGCAGGACGGGCATTCGCTGCTCAAGCTGGATTACACCGATCGGCGCAAGCGGCTCGAGGCGCTCAAGCTCAGGGGTGCGTCCTGGCAGACACCGCCGTACGAAAAGGGCGGCGGAGCCGCCATGTTGATCGCGAGCCGCAAGGCGGGTCTCGAAGGCATCACCGGCAAGAAGCTCGATTCGCCTTACGAGCCAGCTCGGCGCAGCGGGCTGTGGGTGAAGATCAAGAACCGCATGGGCCAGGAGCTGGTCATCGGCGGCTGGCTCGAAGGCGAGGGCAAGCGCAAGGGCCTGCCCGGCGCGCTGCTTGTCGGCTATTACGACGATGGAGCGCTCGTGTATGCGGGCAAGGTCGGCACCGGCTTCACCGACGCCATGCTCGAGGAGCTCGTCAAGCTGATGACGCCTCTGTCTCGCAAGACCAGCCCGTTCGCTCGCGGGGCGCCGCCCCCGAAAGCCGCCCAGTTCGTCGAGCCAAAACTCGTTGGTGAGTTCGAGTTCGTGGAATGGACGCGCGGTGGACAGCTGCGTGCTCCCGCATTCAAGGGCCTGCGGGACGACAAGGACCCCAAGGAGGTGGCGCGAGAGCTTGGCTAAAGAGACTTCGGTCGAGGTCGAGGGCCGCACCCTCAAGCTCACCAACCTGGAAAAGATCCTCTACCCGGAGGTCGGGTTCACGAAGGCGCAGGTCATCGACTACTACACGCGCATCGCCCCCGCCATCCTTCCCCACACCAAGGACCACCCGCTGACGCTCAAGCGCTACCCCAACGGCGTCGACGCCGAGTTCTTCTACGAGAAAAACTGCCCCAAGCACCGTCCGCCATGGGTCGAGACGGCGACCGTGTGGAGCGGGGGTAACAACCGCGACATGTACTACTGTCTGTGCCAGGACCTGCCGACACTGGTGTGGCTCGCTCAAATCGCGACCCTCGAGTTCCACACATC
>WNFC01001868.1_pt1 | contig 22401 bp, 16 predicted proteins | sample 5400541 | NCBI WGS metagenome assembly WNFC01 (sample SAMN13153342, study PRJNA577476) | soil metagenome | isolation source: 120 cm saprolite under Douglas fir tree site 2 hole 2 replicate 1 | place: USA:California | collected 2015-04-18
CGGGGTCTCCACAAGCTCACCTACTGGCGGCTCCTGCGCGCGATGCGCCGAATGCTGAACGAGTTGGACCGCCTCCCGGCGCGGCGGCTCCATCCCCTGGTGCGACGACGTTTGCAGACCGAGTTTGCCAATCGCCTCGGCCGCATCCGGCGCCGACTCGGGCTGCCCGTCGGGCGCCCCCGCGCCCAGACGTGGTATCGCACGACCGATGCGGCGCGCCTGATCGGCGTGTCGCGGAAGACCCTGGTTCGCTGGGTCGCCGCAGGCCGCGTGCAGTGCGAGCGGGCGGACACCTACAGGCATCCACGCTACTTCAATCGCCGGGAGCTGGCGCGCGTGATTGCCAGTCTCAAGGTCTGATGCCTGGCCCCCACGACGCCGCCCACGGACCAGGCGCGCCGATTGACGCCTGGCTGATTCCTCCGGATAATCCGCCCCAGCGCGTGGCGGACAGACGGAGGCAGCCCATGCGTTTGTCCGCACTCTTTGCGGAGTTCTGTCAGTACTTGCGGGTCGAGAAGGAGGCGGCCCCTCGCAGCATCGAGACGTATCGGTGGTGCTTTGGCGATTTCGAATCGTTCGCGATGCAGGACGTCGGAGGCACGGTGCTCGTGACCCACTTCACCGCGGATCGCTGCCGGGATTATCTATACGCGCTGTCTGCTCGCGGCCTTCAGACAAATTCCATCCGTGTGCGGCTGGCGACCCTCGGCAGCTTCGGTAAGTGGGCGGTGCGCCGCGAGAAGCTCGACAAGAATCCGCTCGATCTCATCACCCGTCCCCGCCGGAAGGCCCGCTTGCCACGGGTCCCGCGCTGGGAGACGGTCCAGCGGCTGCTCGCGGAGCCGTTCAATCTACGAGAGCGGGCGATCGTCGCGCTCATGGCCTGCGGCGGCCTGCGGCGGTCCGAGGTGGTCGCCCTCGACGTCGGCGACTACGCGCCGGAGTTCGGTTTGCGGCGTGTGCGTGGCAAGGGCGGGCACGAGGCGGCCGTACCCCTCCCCGAGATGGCAAAAGTCATTGTGTCCGAATACCTCGCGAAGGAGCGGGTTGGTCGTGGCAGTCAAGACCCGATGTTTGTGGTGCGTTACCGCAGCCGCGGAGGCGACTGGCAGGAGCGTCGTATGGCCGACCACCGGGTGTGGAAGATCATCAAGGCTCTCGGCCGGCGGGCGGGGCTCCCCGAGCTTCACCCGCATGCGTTCCGTCACGGCTGCGGGGTCGAGCTGCATCGGCGTACCGGCGGCAATCTACGCATCGTGCAAGAGCACCTGCGGCACGCGGACATTCAGACGACGACGGTGTACACGCGGGTCACGCAGCACGAGCTACAGCAGGTCGTCAGCGTCTTCGACAAGCCGGGGAGCTAAACGAGGATTCTGATCCCGACACGGCGGGATCAAAATTCGAGTGGGAAAACCGCCTGAGAAATCGGGCTGGTGGCCCCAACGGGATTCGAACCCGTGTTTCAGCCTTGAGAGGGCCGTGTCCTGGGCCTCTAGACGATGGGGCCGGCTGAACGCGACAACGGCGCTACCCGAAAATTAGTTGGCTGGGGGAGGAGGATTCGAACCCCCGCTGCGTGGTCCAGAGCCACGTGTCCTACCACTAGACGATCCCCCACCAACGCACCCAACCTTACCACACCCCCCCAGCGGTCAGCGGATCGCCGTCTTGAGCGTGCGGCTCGGGCGGAAGCGCGGGACCTTGGCCGTCGGAATCTGGATCTCTTTGCCGGTGCGCGGGTCGCGTCCGTTCCGAGCGGCGCGACGGGTGACGACGAACGTGCCGAATCCGGAAATCGTGACGCGGCGACCGCGGCGCAGCGAATCGATGATGCCGCCGACGAACGCGTTCATGGCGCGCTCCGCGGAGGTCTTCGAGCCCCCCGCATGCTTCGCCATGATCGCCACCAGCTCGGCCTTGGTCATCGCGCACCTCGCCCCTCTCTAGCCTGTCAGGGCGACGGTGTCAATCAGGTAGTCACGCGGCGCACCGCATCGAGGAAGAACGCGGGCTGGAAGGGCTTCTCGACGACGAGCACGCCCGCCTCCCGGAGGAACTTGAACGCCTCGCGGTTCGCGGTGTCACCCGTGATGAAGATGAAGCGTTGGTTGAGCGACGGATCGCCCTGCGTCGCGTCGCGATAGAACTCCTCGCCGTCGCCGTCGGGCATGCGGATGTCGGACACGATGAGGTCATAGCGCTGGTGGCGCACGCGCTCGAGCCCCTCGCGCCCGCCCGTGGCGACGTCGACGCGCCAGCCGGTCTGGCTCAAGATCGTCACGATGAGGTCGAGCACGCTCGCCTCATCTTCCACGACGAGCGCCGTGCGGCCTTCGCCCGTGACGATCATGGGCGAGCCCGCCGGCGCCGCGCGCCGCGCGGCCGTGGACAGGGCGACCGGCAGCGCCAGCCTGAAGACCGTCCGGCCCGGGTGACTCTCGACGCCGAGGTGGCCGCCGTGCTCCTCGACGATCCCGTACGAGACCGAGAGGCCGAGGCCCGTGCCGGTGCCGACGGTCTTGGTCGTGAAGAACGGCTCGAAGACGTGCGGGAGCGCGTCCGGCGGGATCCCCGGACCATCGTCGATCACCTCCGCGTACACCGAGCGCCCGTCTCGGTTCACGCCCGTGGTCAGGGTGATGCGCCCGCCGTGCTTGCCTTCCAGTATGGCTTGCTCGGCGTTCAGCAAGAGGTTCAGGAACACCTGTTCGAGCTGGTGCTGGTCGGCCAGCACCGACGGCAGGCCGCGGGTGAACTTCTTCTCGACGGCGATCGCCGAGGTCTGGAGCTGATTGATGCGCAGCGCCAGGGTCTGCTCCAGGACGTCGTTCAGGCTGACCGTGGTGCGCTCGGCCGGACGCTGGCGGGCGAACAGCAGCAAGTTGCGGACGATCTTCGCCATCCGGTCGGCCTGGGCGACCATCAGCTCGATCGGCCGCAGCACCGCCGCCGGCACTTCGCGCGCAAGCAAGAGCTGGCCGTAGCCGACGATCACGCTGAGCGGGTTGTTCAGCTCGTGCGCGACGCCGGAGACGAGCTGGCCGAGCGCCGACATCTTCGCGGCCTGCACGAGCTGGGCCTGCGTCTCGCGCAGCCGCACCAGGCTGTCGCGCGCGCTCGCATAGAGGCGCGCGTTCTCGAAGGCGAGCGCCGCCTGGTCGGCGAGCGCTTCGAGCGTCTGCAGCTCCTCGCGCGAGAACGTGCTGCCGGGGTCGGCGCCGAGGCCGAGGGCGCCGATCACCCGCTCATGCGTGACGAGCGGCACGCCGACGACGGCCCGATAGCCGCTCGCGCGGATCCGCTCGCGGACCCACGACGAGAGCTGGATGGCGGGATCGGCCAGGATGTCGGCGGAGGTGACGATCCGGCGCTCGGCGACGGCGCGGCCCACCGCGCCCTCGCCCGCCTTGAAGACCAGCTCCTGCATGATGTCGGCATCGGCCCCGTGCGTGGCGAGCGCGCGCAGCGCCCCGGCCTCGGGCTCGAGCAGGAAGACGCCCGCGGCCCGCGCGTTGACCAGGTCGGCGGCGCCCCGCGCGAGCAGCTTGGCGATCGGCTCGACCTCCAGGGTGGACGTGAGCTCGCGGGCCAGGCGCGCCAGCACCTCGGCGACGTCGCGCCGCCGCTGCGCCTCGCGGTAGAGGCGGGCGTTCTGGATGGCGATGGCCGCCTGGGCGAGGAACAGATCGATGAGGTCCTGCTTGTCCTTGCCGAAGCGCAGCGGCTCGGAGTGGCCGAGCGCCATGACCGCGAGCAGCTCTTCCCCGGCGAGTACCGGGTACCCGACGAAGCTGCGGATCCCCCACCGCTCCGTCCAGGCGCGATTCACGAGCCGCTCGTCGGCGAGCATGTCGTCGACGACCAGGGGCGTGTGGTGGCGGGCGACCCAGCCGACGCCGCCCTGGTCGTAGGGCATGATCCGCGGCGAGAGCGATTCGATCATCTCGGGAACGGTGCCGCTCGTGAACGAGAGGATGCGGCGCTGCTCGTCGGCCAGCCAGAAGGTCGCCAGGCGCGCGCCGGTGAGCTCGGCGGCCGACTCGGAGATGGCTCGCAGCAGCGCGTCCAGCTCGAGCGCGCTCGAGATGCGACGGTTGACGGTCGTCAGCGCCCGGATGCGGGCGGCCTCGGCGTGCTCGGCCTCGTAGAGCGACGCGTTCCGGATCGCGATGGCCGCCTGCTTGGCCAGGAACTCGAGCGCGGCGATCTCCTCGCTCCCAAAGGTATGCTCGGTCCAGTAGTGGACGACCAGCGCGCCGAGGATCCGATCCTTCACGGCGAGCGGGGCCGCCGCCGTGGCCTTGAAGCCCTCCCGCTCGATGTCGGCGCGGCGGGCGGGCGCCAGCCAGAGCTTCGAGTCGGTCAGGACGTTTCGCGTGGCCACCGTGCGTCCCTCGCGCACCGCCACACTGATGGGGCCGCCGCCGATCGGAATCGTACCGACCACCGCGTATTGCTGACTCAGTCGGCCCGCCGCCCGCATGACGCGGAACTCGCTCGCGGCGGTGTCGCCCAGGACGACCATCGCCGACTCGGCGCCCATGACCTCGAGCGCCTTGCCGACGATGGTGTCGAGCACCTCGTTGAGGTCGAGCGACGAGGTGAGCGACTGGCCGATGGCCTCCATCGCGTGCAGCAGGAGCGCGCGGCGCTGGGGGTCGCTCACGTCGGTGAAAAACGCCGCCGCGCCCGCGACCCGGCCCTCGCCGTCGCGCCACGGGACGCAGCGTGCCTCGAGCCACAGGACCCGGTCGTCGCCGGGTGTCGTGTGCGGCAGCTCGACCGTCCCGGGTGTCTCGCCCGCGAGGGCGCGCCGCACGAGCGGGGCGAGCGCGGGGTCGCGGAACAACGGCAGGATCGACTCGACGTCACGACCGACGGCGGCGGCCCGCATCACCCCGCTCAGGCGCTCCATGGGCAGGTTCCACTCGAGCACCTCGAGCGCGGGATCGAGGACGACGAGCGCCTCGCTGAGGCTGTCAAGGAGGTCCCTGGTAACCTCGTGCTTCTTCGGAACGCTCGACATCTTCCGAGTATGACTGGAGCGCGGGGCCCTATGCAATAATGACGCGCATGCGGTCGCCGTTCGACACCTCGATGCGGGCGTTCGTCCTACCACCGATGGTGGTGACGCTCCTGCTGCCGGGCCTCATTTAGGTGGGGTGAGCTTCACCGACCTCCGGGAGTTCGTCGCGCACCTCGAGAAGCGCGGTCGGCTACGCCGGGTCACGGTCCCCGTCTCGCGCGACCTCGAGATTACCGAGATCACCGACCGCGTGTCGAAAGGCCCGCCCGAGCAGAACGTGGCCCTGCTGTTCGAGCGCGTCCAGGACTTCGACATGCCCGTGCTCGTGAACGCGTTCGGCTCGCAGGACCGGATGAGCGCCGCCCTCGGCATGAGCCACCTCGACGAGCTGGGCGAGCGCGTCGCGAAGCTCCTCGACCTCAAGCTCCCGGGTACGTTCGCCGAGCGGCTCGCGAAGCTCGGCACGCTCTTCGACCTCGTGAAGGCGGGGCCGAGGCACGTCTCCGGGGCGCCCTGCCAGGAGACGGTCGAGACGGCGAACCCCTCGCTCGCCGGGCTGCCGGCGCTCCGCTGCTGGCCCGCCGACGGGGGCCGCTACATCACGCTGCCGGCCGTGTTCACCCGCGATCCGCTCACCGGCCAGCGGAACGTGGGCATGTATCGTCTTCAGGTGTTCGACGACCGAACGCTCGGCATGCACTGGCAGACCCACAAGGGCGGCGCCGAGCACCACCGGGTCGCCGAAGAGCGCCCCGGGCCCTCCGCCCGCATGCCCGTGGCGATCGCGCTCGGCGGCGACCCCGCGATGATCTACGCCGCGTCCGCCCCGCTACCGCCGGGCGTCGACGAGGTCGTCTTCGCCGGCTGGCTCCGCGGCGGCGGCGTCGAGCTGGTGCGCTGCGTGACGAACGATCTCGAGGTGCCCGCGCAAGCCGAGATCGTGCTCGAAGGCTACGTGGACCCGCGCGAGCGCCGGCGCGAGGGGCCGTTCGGTGATCACACCGGCTACTACTCGCTCGCGCGCGACTACCCCGTGTTTCATCTGACGGCGGTGACCCGTCGCGCGCGGCCCATCTACCCGACGACGATCGTGGGCCGCCCGCCGCAGGAAGACTACTGGCTCGGCAAAGCGACCGAGCGGCTCTTCCTGCCCGTCATCCGGCTCCTGCTTCCCGAGGTCGTGGACATGAACATGCCGGCGGAGGGTATCTTTCACAACCTCGTGATCGTCTCGATCAAGAAGCGCTATCCCGGCCACGCCCGGAAGGTCATGACCGCGCTCTGGGGCATGGGGCTCATGATGCTGGCGAAGACCATTGTCGTCGTCAGCGAGCGCGTGAACGTCCACGACCTCTCGGAGGTCGCCTGGCGCGCGACCGGCAACATCGACCCTCGGCGCGACCTGATGATCGTCGAGGGGCCGATGGACGACCTCGATCATGCGGCGCTGCGCCACCGCTACGGCGGCAAGCTCGGTGTCGACGCGACGGAAAAGAGCGCGCTCGACGACGTCGCCCAGCCCTGGCCGGACGAGATCGTGATGACCGCCGAGATGCGCGAGCGGGTCACGCGGCGCTGGAAGGAATACGGGCTCTGAGCAAGCTGGCGCGTGTGCTGGAGGCGATCAAGTTCGAGCACACGGTGTTCGCTCTCCCGTTCGCCTACATCGCCATGGTGCTCGCCGCCGGCGGCTGGCCGGGCTGGCGGACGCTCGGCTGGGTGACGGCCGCAATGGTCGGCGGCCGCACGTGCGCCATGGCGACGAACCGCGTCGTCGACCGCTTCATCGACGCCAGGAATCCCCGGACGGCCGGGCGGCACCTGCCCCGGGGGCTCCTGAGCGTGGGCGAGATGCGCGCGCTGGCGATCGCGGGCGCGCTGCTGATGGTTGTCGCGGCGTGGATGTTGAACCCGCTCTGCTTCATGCTGGCGCCGCTCGCGCTCGTCTTCCTCGTCGGCTACCACTACACGAAGCGCTTCACGTGGCTCTCGCACTGGGTGCTCGGCTTCACCGACGGCATCGCCGGCGCGGCCGGCTGGATCGCCGTGCGCGGCCAGTTCGACCCACCCGCGTTCGTGATCTGGTTCGCGCTCACGACCTGGATCGGCGGCTTCGACCTGATCTACGCATGCCAGGACGTGGAGATCGATCGCGCCCAGGGGCTCCACTCCGTCGCCGCCCGCTTCGGCGTTCGCGCGTCGCTCGTCGCGGCTCGGGTGAACCACGCGCTCACGGCGCTGGCGCTGGCGGTGCTGGGCTGGCAGATGGCGCTCGGCCCCATCTACTGGGTCGGCTGGCTCGCGGTCGTCGCGCTCTTCGCCTACGAGCACTCGCTCGTGAGCCCGCGCGATCTCTCGCGTCTCGACATGGCGTTCTTCAACGTGAATGGCTACATCGCGCTGATCGTCCTCGCCGCCGTGGTGCTCGGCCTGCGATAGTGGCAGCGCCGCCGATGTTCTCACCGGCGAAGGCCGCGGCCGTGCGGGGCATGTTTACGCGCATCGCCCGGCGCTACGACCTCATGAACTCCCTCATGACGGGTGGCCGGCACCACGCCTGGCGGCGCCGCGCGGCGGACGCGGTCGCCGACGCGCCCGCGGGACCCGTGCTGGATCTCGCCACGGGCACGGCCGACCTCGCCATCGCGGTCCGCGCGCGCGACGCCAGACGCTTCGTCGCCGGCGCCGATTTCTCCGAAGGCATGCTGCGTGTCGGTCAGGCGAAACTCGACACCCGCCGTGTGGCGCGCGCCCGGCTCCTGGTCGCGGACGCGCTCGCGCTGCCGTTCCGCGACGGGGCGTTCGCCTGCGTGCTGTCGGCGTTCCTCTTGCGGAACCTGGAAGATCTGGAACGTGGGCTCGCCGAGATGCGCCGCGTGACGATGGGTGGCGGCCGCGTCGTCACGCTCGACATCGTGCGCCCGGCGCTGCCCGTCTGGGGCGCGGTGTTTAGCGCGTACTTCAACCACGTGGTGCCGGCCATCGGCGCCCTCGTGGCCGGCGACCGCCAGGCGTACACCTACCTGCCGCAGTCCGTGGAGCGCTTCGTCACGCCGGACGAGCTGGCGCGGATGATGGAGAAGGCGGGGTTACGCGAGGTGCGCTACGGGCGCTTCGGCCTGGGGACGATCGCGCTCCATATCGGCGTCGCCTAGGGCGTTTGACGAGCTCACCGGCGGGAGCCCCCACGCCGTCGCCGCTCGAGACGCATGACGCGCTGATCCAGCTTTCCGACGGCCGTCTCGGTCCACGCCCGAAACTCGTGGAGTTGACCCTCCAGGCTATGGTGGCCCTCGGCGATAAGCCCGACCATGCTCTCGAGGCGTTCGGCCAAGACACCAAAATAGCGCTTTGATTCCTCGAACTTTTCGTCGATCTTGCGATCTGTCGCGTCGAACCGCTGATCCATCGCGCCGAACCGCTGGTCCATCGTATCGAATCGCTGGTCCATCCTGTCGAATCGCTGGTCCATCGCGTCGAGCCGGCGATCCACCCCATCGAAGCGCTGGTCGACCGCACCGAAGCGCTGATCGATGACGTCGAAGCGGTGGGTTACATCGTCGAAGCGTTCGGTCGTCTCCCGATCCATCCCTCGCATTCCTAGCACGCACACCGGGCGGGCTCAAGACGTATCCCTTCCGCGACGCATCGCGCCGTTGCGTTGCGACGGCGCGCGGCCTATGCTTGGCGACCGTGAGCCGCAGCTTCACGGTCCCCACCTTCAAGCTCGAGAGCGGCCAGGCATTGCCGGAGTTGACGCTCGCCTACGAGACCTACGGGCGGTTGGGCTCGGACGGCCGCAACGTGATCCTCGTGACCCACGGCTTCACCGGCAACCACCGAGCGGCGGGCAAAGACCCGGCCGACCCGACGGCGGGCTGGTGGGACGGCCTCATCGGCCCCGGCAAGGCGATCGACACTGACCGCTACTTCGTCGTGTCGTCCAACATGCTCGGCTCGTCGTTCGGCTCCACGGGGCCGGCGAGTGTCAATCCAGGAACCGGCAAGCCCTACGGACCCGACTTCCCGGACATCACGTTGCGCGACATCATCGGCGCGCAGAAGCTCCTGCTCGACAGCCTCGGCGTCCGGCACCTCGTGGCCGTCGCCGGGCCGTCGTACGGCGGCTACCAGGCCTTCCAGTGGGCGGTGACGTACCCAACCTTCATGCACGGCATCGTGCCGGTCGTCTCCGCGCCGAAGGGGTCCGGGGGCGACGCCGCCGTGAAGACGCTCCAGGATCGCTTCGCGACGGACCCGAACTGGAACGGCGGCTGGCACTACGAGCGTGGCGGGATCTTCCCGACCCTGCTCGAGCTCCGCATCGAGACGCTCACGCGCTACGGCCAGGACGCGGCGCTCGCGCGCACGATCGCCAACCCCGGGCAGCGCGCGGCGCGCCTGCGACAGATCGCCGAGATCTGGACGCGGCGTTTCGATCCCAACTCGATGGTGACGCTGCGGAAGGCGGCCGTGAGGTACGACGCCGAGCGCGACTTCAGCCGGATCTGCGCGAAGGTGCTCTACGTGCTGTCTCGGACCGACAAGCTCTTCCCGCCGTCGATCGCCCCCGCGGTGATGGACAAGCTCGCCAGGGCCGGCGTGGACGCCACATACTTCGAGATCGACACCGAGCTCGGACACTCGGCCAGTGGCCCGGAGTGGGCGACATGGGCGCCGACGCTGAAGGACTTTCTCGCGAAGCTCGAGTCGTAGGCTGAGCGACCCGGCGGAGCGTCCCTCGGAATTCCCCCGCGAGCGCACGTGGCTCTTGCCGGCGCTCCAGCGGGCCCAGCACGCCGAACGCTGGCTCTCGCCCGACACGCTCGAGAAGATCGCCGCGCACCTGCGCGTGCCGAAGAGCGAGGTCTGGGGTGTCGCGAGCCACTATCCCGAGCTGAGGCTCTCGCGGCCGGGGCGCCGGCTCGTCCGCGTCTGCACCGGGGTGAGCTGCCAGGTGCGCGGAGGACGCGCGCTGCTCGCCGCCTGCGAACAGACACTCGGCGTCCGCGCCGGCCAGACGACGGCCGACGGCGCCGTCACGCTCGAAGAGCTGGACTGCGCCTTCGCCTGTTCGATCGCCCCGGTGGTCGAGGTCGATCACGCCTATCGGGGACGCGTCGAGCCCGGCGACATCGATGCGTTGCTCTCGGCGCCGGCTCGCGCCGGACACAGCGTCGCACCGGTCGTTGCCACGCTCCCGGTCGTCTCGGGATCTCCGGCCGAGCGCCTCGCGGCGCTGGTGAGCGGGGCCGGCCGGCGGCGCGCGGGCGCCGGGATCGCCGTGGGCGTCGGCGCCTGCTCGATGGCCGTGGGCGCCGCCGCCACGTTGGAGAGACTCCGCGACGAGGTCGCGCGCCGGACGCTTCCGTTCGCGGTCGTCGCCGCCGGCTGCAACGGGATGTGCTGGGCCGCTCCGACCGTCACCGTCGCGCGAGACGGGCAGCCGCCGCTCGTCGCCGGGCCCGTGAGCGCCGCCGACGTTCCGCGGTTGCTCGATGCCCTGGCGGGGGACGCGCGCGAGGCGCCGCGCAACGTCGCCCCCGAGTTCATGGCGCCCCAGCGCCGCGTACTGCTCGAGCACTGCGGCGTGACCGACCCTGGCGACATCGCCGATGCGCTCCGCCATGGCGCGTATGCGGCATTCGCGCAGGCGCTGAGCGACGGCCGGCGCGAGCGCGTCATTGAGGAGGTTCGGGCCGCGGGGCTCGCGGGACGCGGCGGGGCCTACTTCCAGACGGCAGTGAAGTGGGACGCGTGCCGGGCCGCCCCGGGGGCGCCGAAGTACATCGTCGTGAACGGCGAGGAGGGCGAGCCGGGCATCTTCAAGGACCGCCACTTGATGGAGGGCGATCCGCACCGGCTGCTCGAGGCGACGCTCCTCGCGGCGTTCGCGGCCGGCGCCTCGCGCGGCATCCTTTATATCCATGGCGAGGCCGAGCTCTCGGCCGCGCGCATGGCCGTGGCGCTCACGCAGGCTGGCGCGTGCGGGCTGGTGGGTAGGCGCATTCTCGGCTCGGACTTCTCGCTCGAGGTCGAGACCCGGCGCGGCGCCGGCGGCTTCGTCCTCGGTGAGGAAACAGCGCTGCTCGAGTCGATCGAGGGCCGCCGCGCGATGCCGCGCACGCGCCCGCCGTTTCCGGTCGAGTCGGGGCTCTGGGGCAAGCCGACGGTCATCAACAACGTCGAGACGCTCTGCGCCGTGCCGTCGATCGTCGCGCGGGGCGGCGCATGGTTCGCCGGACTCGGCGGGGGCCGCGGCACGAAGCTCTTCGGCCTTTCCGGGCACGTGAGGCGGCCGGGGATCGTCGAGATGGAGCTCGGCTGCACGCTCCGCACGCTGATCGACACGCTCGGCGGGGGGTCATCGACCGGTCGGCCGATCCGCGCCGCCGTGGTCGGCGGGCCGTCGGGCAGCGTCGTGCCTCCCCGTCATTTCGACGAGCCGCTGATCCCGCGGGGCCCCGTGAATCCCGGCACCGGCGGGGTCGTCGCGCTCGACGAGCGAGCGTCTGTGCGCGACGCGGTGCGGACGCTGCTCGCCTTCAACACGCGCGAGTCATGCGGCAAGTGCACGCCGTGCCGCGAGGGAACGGCGCGGCTCCTCGCGATGCTTGACGCCCCGGTCGATCAGGCAGCCGTGAGATCGCTCAGCGAGGTCATCCAGCTCGCCTCGCTCTGCGGCCTCGGGCAAGCGGCGCCGGTCGCCGTACTCTCCGGGCTCGGCGAGTTCCCGCGCGAGTTCGGCGTATCATAAGACGCCGATGAAGCTCACCATCGACGACCGGATTGTCGAGCTGGCCGAGGGCGCCACCGTTCTCGACGGCGTGAACCGCCTCGGGATCCCGTTGCCGCAACTGTGCAAGGACCCGGACCGGGCGTCCCTCGGCGCCTGCCGGACCTGCCTCGTTCACGTCGAAGGCCAGCGCGGGCTCCCGGCTTCCTGTCACCTGCCCGCCCGCGAGGGCATGGTCGTCTCGACCGAGCACGCCGACGCGCTTCGCGTGCGCACGGCGGTCCTCGATCTCACGCTGTCGATGCTGACACCTCAGAACGGATTCGCCCAGCTCAGCGACGCGGGAGCACGACACGGGTTGCTCGAGCCGCGATGGGCGCCGCTCCATCGTTTCGAGGTGGACGCGAGCAAATCCTTCTTCGTCCTCGACCGCGAGGCGTGCATTCTCTGCGGCCGCTGCACCGTCGCGTGCGACGACGTCCAGCAGATCGGGGCGATCGCGCTCCTGGGCCGGGGCCACGCGACCAAGGTCGGCGTCTTCGGCGACAGCACGATGGCCTCGTCGGTCTGCACCTCGTGCGGCCAGTGCGTGGCGACGTGCCCGACGGGCGCGCTGCGGCCGAAAGAGACGCCCGCCAAGATCGCGCGACGCGTCGAGACGACGTGCCCGTACTGTGGGGTCGGCTGCGGCATCAGCGTGAACGTGCGCGACAACGGCCACCTCGCCGTCATGGCCGACGACGTGCCGTCGAACAAGTCGAGCCTCGGCATGCTGTGCGTCAAGGGGCGCTTCGGCACGGGCTTCATCCACGCGCGCGACCGGATCACGAGCCCGATGATCCGCCGCGACGGGCACTGGGTCGAGGTCGGCTGGGACGAGGCGCTGGACGCTGCAGCCGAGGGGCTCGCGAAGAGCCACGGACGCTTCGGCGCCCTCGCCAGCGCCAAAGCCACCAACGAGGACGGCTACGTCATCCAGAAGTTCTGCCGCGTCGTGATGCAGACCAACGACGTGGATCATTGCACGCGGCTCTGCCATTCGCCCTCGGTCGAGGCGATGCTCGCCTCCATGGGCTCGGGCGCCACGTCGAACTCGTACCAGGACTACGAGGAATCGGGGTGCCTGATGGTCGTCGGGGCCGACGCCTCGGCGAACCACCCGGTCATCGCGATCCGCTTCCGCCGCGCCGTGAGCCGCGGGGCGCGGTTGATCGTCGTCAATCCCAAGCGCGTCGAGCTGTGTGACCAGGCCGACCTCTGGATCCAGCAGCGCCCCGGCACGGACGTCCCGCTCTTCAACGCGATGGCCCGCCTGATCCTCGACGAGGGGCTCGCGGCGCGCGAGTTCATCGAAGGACGCACCGAGGGATTCGACGCCTGGCGCGAGTCGCTGGCGCCGTTCACGCTCGACTACGCGGCGCGCGTCACCGGCGTCCCCGCCCGCGACATCGCGCAAGCAGCGCGCTGGTATGCACGGCCAGCAGGTTCGCAGGGGAGTCGAGAGGGGGGTGGAGATGCACGCCCAGCAGGTGCGCAGGGGAGTCGAGAGGGGGGCGGAGCCCCCTTCTCCCAAAGACCGGGCTCGTGTTTGATCTGGGGCATGGGCATCACCCAGCACGTCAACGGCATCCACAACGCGCATGCGCTCCTGAACCTCTCGCTCGTCGCGGGGCAGATGGGCTTCCCGGGCAGCGGCATCTCGCCCCTCCGCGGCCAGAACAACGTCCAGGGCTGCGGCGACGCCGGCTGCATTCCAACGAACCTCCCCGGTTACCAGAATTACGCTCCCGAGACGCTCGCGAAGTTCGAGGCGGCGTGGGGCGCGAGGCCGCCGGGCCGCGTGGGCCGCGTCGTGACCGAGATCGTCGAAGGCTGCCTCTCCGGCGAGACGCGCGCGATGTACGTCGTAGGCGAGAATCCCCTGCTCTCTGAGCCCGACCTCCATCACGCCGAGAAGGCGATCGGGCAGCTCGACTTCCTCGTCGTCCAGGACCTCTTCCTGCACGAAACCGCCGAGCGCGCCAACGTCTTCTTGCCGGCGGCCGCGTTCGCCGAGAAGGAGGGCACGTTCACCAACTCCGAGCGGCGGGTGCAGCGCGTGCGCCAGGCCCTCCCGCCGCCGGGACGGACGAAGCCCGACTGGTGGATCACGTCCGAGCTGGCCAAGCGGGTCGCCGCGAAGCTCGGCATGAACGTGGCGCGGCAGTTCGACTACGACGGCCCCGCGGCGATCTTCGACGAGATGGCCCGCCTCACGCCGTTTCTCGGCGGGCTCTCACACGCGCGGCTCGATCGCGAGGGCGGTCTGCAGTGGCCATGCCCGACCGCGGAGCACCCGGGCACGCGTTATCTCTACGCGGAGTCCTTCCCGCTCGGCCGGGCGCGCTTCATCGCCGCGCGGGAGACGGTCGAGGCCGCGGAGCTTCCCGACCGCGACTTCCCGTTCATCCTCAACACGGGCCGCCTGCTCTACCACTGGCACGGCGGGACGCTCACCCGGCGCGTGCAGGGCCTGCTCGAGCTGGCGCCGCGCCTGGAGGTGGCGATCCATCCGAGCGATGCGCGGCGGCTCGGCGTGGACACGGGCTCGCGCGTCCGCCTGGCCTCGCGCCGCGGCGAGCTCGACGGCTACGCGCGCGTCACGGAGTCGGTGCGCGCGGGCGCCGTGTTCGTACCGTTCGTGAAGCTCGAAGAATCGGCGGCGAACTTCCTGACCAACTCCGCCAGCGACCCCGTGTCGAAGATCCCCGAATACAAGGTCTGCGCCGTCCGCATCGAGCGCCTGAGGGACTAGGCCTTTGAAGATCACCGAGCTCGAGACCATCCCGCTTCGCCTGCCCTTCGCGCAGCCGTTCAAGATCTCGCAGGGCGGCGACCGCGAGGCCATCGAGACGCTCATCGTGCGAGTGCACACCGACGAGGGGATCGTCGGGATCGGCGAGACCCAGGCGTGGCGTCGGCAGGGCAGCGCGGAGTTGCTCTGGAGCCTCGTCCACACGGTCAAGGACCACTTCGAGCCAATGATCACGGGGCGCTCGCCGTTCGACGTCGCGGGCATCGTGCACGCGCTGAACGAGGCCCTCGACAACACGCTCTACGCGCAGGCCGCCGTGGCGGATGCGCTGTACGACATCGCCGGCAAGGCCGTCGGACTGCCCGTGCACAAGCTCCTCGGCGGCGAGTGCCGGGACCGGGTGCGGATCGCCGGTCTCCTCGCGATGAAGCCGACCGTCGCCGAGCTCCTGGAATCCGCGCAGGCCTTCTACGATCGCGGTTTTCGTCACTTCGGGCTGAAGATCGGCGTCGACCCGCGACAAGACCTGGCGAACGTCGTGGCGCTCCGGAACCACTTCGGGGACCGAATCGTGCTCCGCGTGGACGCGAACGGAGCGCTCTCGTACGATGCCGCGCTCAGCCTGCTCCGGAAGCTCGAGCCCTACGACATCGATGCCGCCGAGCAGCCGATCGCGATCTGGGACCTGGAGGGCCTGGCCGCGCTCTGCCGGGCGACCAGCATTCCGATCATGGCGGACGAGTCGGTCTCGACCGACCACTCGCTGCTCGAGGTGATTCGCCGGCGCGCCGCCACGGTGGTGCAGACGAAGATCGCGAAGAACGGCGGGATGTATCGGGTCTGGCGGCTCTGGGCGCTGGCGAGCGCCGCCGGGATGCGGATCTACCCCGGAAACCACCCGAGCACGAGCGTCGCGACGGCGGCGGTCGCGCAGCTCTGCGCGGCCTGGCCCGGCGCGCTCATGGAGGGCGTGTTCGCGGTCGGCGTCAGCGGAGCGCTGGCGGCCGACGTCGTGACCGATCCCATCGTCCCCGTGAACGGTGAGATCCGAGTCCCGCCCGGGCCGGGGCTTGGCGTCGAGCTGGACCCCGAGGCCATCGACCGCTTCCGCATCGACCGGTAGTCGCGGGCGGCCCGCGGAGCGCTCACTGCGTCGGCATCGACGCCGTCAGAAACTCCTCCAGCGCTCGAACGAATCCGGCGGGGTTGTCGAGCACCAGATGATGGTAGCTCGCCGGAATCTCCGCCAGCGTCGCGCGCCGAATCGCCGCGCGCAGCTTGTCGGCCATGACGCGCGGCAGGACGGGGCTCAGCTCGCCGCGCGCGATCAGGGTCGGCGCGGCGATCCGATCGAGGAGCGACCAGGCGTCGACCGGCCGGCGCCCGCTGTTGCTCGCCGGATCGAAGCGATAGACCCAGGCCCCGTCGCGCTCGACGACCCCCGCGGCCCCGAGGTGCGCGAGGAAGGCCGGATCGGCCGCCGTCTCGCGCGGTAGCAGGCGGAAGGACCGGGCCGCGGCCTCGAGCGTGGGGTACGGCCGCAGCGTGCGCTCGCCGCGCCGGCGTAGCCGGTCCAGCCGATCGGTCGGGATGGCCGGGCGCGAGTCGACGATCACGAGCGCGCTCACGCGGTCCGGGTGCCAGGCCGAGAAGGACATCGCGTTGTGGCCGCCCATCGAGTGGCCGATGAGCGCGATCCGGCGCCAACCGAGCGCGTCGATGACCCCCAGCAGATCGGCCGCGAAGTTTTCGGTCGCGTAGGCCGGCGGCTCCGCCCACTGGCTCTCGCCATGACCGCGCTGATCGAGCGCGATCACGTGAAACCGATCGGCGAACGCGGGCGCGACCAGATCGAACCAGTGGGCGTGGGCCGAGCCGCCGTGCAGAAAACAGAGGACGGGGCGGCCGGCGGCTCCCCACTCGAGGAAGCTCAAGCGCAGACCGTCGATCTCGACGAAACGCCTGCGCGCGATCTCGCATCCGAAGCGTTTGATGGATGACATGCGGGGAATTGTATCCGCAAAAGTTTCGCTTTGACCGCGTTCTCGCGTTCTGTATTGTCGAAAGTACCCATGAGTGATGAACACACGTCGTCGAATCGTCGTCGCAACATCCTGGACGGTGCCTATACGGCCGGGCTTCTCATCGTTGCGATTCTTACCGGCTATGGGCTGCTGGCTCCGGCGGATCTCGCTCGCGCGACGACGCTGGCTCGACCTTATCCAGTGCCAAGTCCCGGTCCAGTCTCTGAATACCTCGGGCGGCCGGTCGAGCGCGCACCGGAGCCACCGCGCGTGAGCTGGCCAAAGACGGTCACTGGTCAGATCCTTGACGCGAGCCGCGCTCCGCTCGAGGGCGCGTCGGTCGTCGTCGGCGGGATCGAGCACCGGACGAACGCCGAGGGCCGATTCAGCGTGGAAGGCCACCCGCGGGATGCGCCGCTCCTGATCAAGCGGCCCGGATTCGCGAGGGCGACCGTGCAGCCGACCCCCGACCCGGTCGAGGTCGTCATGAAGTCGCAACTCGTGAAGGCGGCGTACCTCACGTACTTCGGCGTCGGTGACAAGGGAATCCGCGGGCGCGTCCTCGATCTGGCCGCGCGCACCGAGCTGAACGCGGTCGTGATCGACGTCAAGGGCGACCGCGGCTGGATCGTGTACCGCACCGCGGTCCCGGAGGCGTTGGCGGTCGGCGCGCAGGGGCCCGCCACGCTCAAGGACTTCGACGGGCTGATGGCCGACCTGAAATCGCGTGGCATCTACACGATCGGCCGCATCGTGACCTTCAAGGACAACATCCTCGCCAACGCCCGGCCCGAGCTCGCGATCATCGACACGCGCACCGGCAGGCCCTGGATCGACAACGAGAAGCTCGCCTGGGTCGATCCGTTCCGCGAAGAGGTCTGGAACTACAACATCGCGATCGCGCGTGAGGCCGCCGGTAAGGGATTCGACGAGATCCAGTTCGACTATGTCCGCTTCCCGACCGACGGCCGCCTGGGCGCCGCGAAATACTCCGCGCCCAACAACAAGCAGACGCGGCTGCCCGCGATCGCCGGCTTCCTCGAGCGGGCTCGACGCGAGCTGGGCCCGCTGGGCGTCTACGTGGCCGCCGACGTCTTCGGCTACACCGCGTTCAACGACAACGACACGGACATCGGCCAGCGCATCGAGGAGCTGGCGCCACATCTCGACTATTTCTGCCCGATGGTCTATCCCTCCGGCTATCAGATGGGTATCCCGGGGTTCCGGAACCCCGTCCAGAACCCCTACGAGGTCGTCCGCGAGAGCGTGCGGCTGATCCAGCAGCGCGGCTCCCACACGCGCGTGCGGGTGCGGCCGTGGATCCAGGACTTTCGCGACTATGCGTTCGACCGGCGGATCTTCGGCGTGTCCGAGATCCGCGCGCAGATCAAAGGAGCCGACGACGCCGGGGCAGTCGGCTGGATGCTCTGGAACCCCCGGAACGACTACACCGCCGGCGCGCTACGGCAGAAAGAGGCCTTGGGGACCAAGTGAAACTTTTGCTGGTACTGTCATTAATCCTGACCGCGGCTCTGTTGGTGGTTTCCTTCGCAGGCGCGGCCGAGCTCGCACCCAACGAGCTCGGCCGCGTGATGATCCTCGAGTACCACAAGATCGACTACCCCGAGGAGCGCTGGACGCGGACCCCCGAGAACTTCCGGCGCGACCTCGAGACGCTCTACGCGAAAGGCTACCGGCTGATCAACCTGGGAGATCTGCTGGACCGGCGCATCGCCCTGCCGGCCGGGACGACACCGGTCGTCCTCACGTTCGACGACTCCTCGCCCGGTCAGTTCCGATACATCGAGGCGAACGGGAGCGTCCAGATCGATCCGAAGTCGGCTGTCGGCATCCTCGAGGCGTTCATCGCCGAGAAGCCCGACTTCGGGCGCGGGGGGACATTCTACGTGCTGCCGGGAGCCTCCAAGCCCAACCGGCTCTTCAACCAACCCGAGTTCGAGGGGCGCAAGCTCCAGTACCTGGTGAGTCACGGCTACGAGATCGGCAACCACACGCTCTGGCATGCGAATCTCGCCAAATACCCGGAGGCGACGGTTCGCGCGCAGGTCGCCGAGGCCCAGGTGTGGATCCAGCGCCACGTCCCCGACTATCGGACGCGCACGCTGGCGCTGCCGCACGGCGCGTACCCGGCGGATGTCAGCTGGGTGCTGCGTGGCTCGGCCAAGGGGATGAGCTACAGCCACGACGCCGTGCTGATGGTCGCCGGCGGCGCCGCGCCGTCGCCGTTTTCGCGCACGTTCGATCCGGTGCGCCTGCCCCGCATCCAGGCGGTCGAGCAAGAACTCGCCTACTGGCTCAACTACTTCGACAAGAACCCCGGCGAGCGGTTCGTCAGCGACGGCGACGCGAACGCGGTGACAGTGCCGACGGCGCGCCGCGACCGCCTCCGTGACGAGCTTCCCCACTCCCTACGAGTCGTCGAACGCGGACCCGAACCGCCGGAGTCGCCCGTCGTCACGTTAACGCAAGACTCCAGCGCACGTGGCGCGGGCCGGGCCGGGCGGGTGCGGTAGGGGGCGCTCGGACCCGTTCCCGACAAGCGACGGCGGGAGTGACGCGCCTTGATGGAGCCCAGCCGCAGCGGGGCAGCGAGCGCGTGCCGCGTGGTCCAAGCAAGCGCTCCCTACCGCACCCGCCCGGCCCGGCCCGCGCCACGTGTGGTGACGTGATGCCTAGCGATACATGAGGTACGACGCGCGGCGGGCCAAAAAGCTGGCGCGATCCATTTCCGCCCAGGCAACGACCCGTTCGAGAACTTCTCCTCTGAGGAAAGCCCACATCGTGGACCGGTTGACCAGGAGGTTCTGGATGTTCTCGGGTCTGAACGCGTCGCGGTGACGGTCGCGTAGCGCTCGCGCCAGGGCGAGCGCCACCGTCACCGGGCGAATCGCCTCTCGATCGGTGACCACCAGGCGGACGCCCCCGCAGAGCACGCTCGCGTACACGTCGCCCGTCGGCGTGAACCAGATGGGCTCGAAGCTCACGCCGCGCAGTCCCTGCCGGTTGAGCGCCTCCGCCAGCCCGCGGGGCTCGATCCACGGCGCGCCCACCACCTCGAAGGGCGTGTCCGTCCCGCGGCCCACCGAAAGATTCGTCGCCTCGAGGAGCCCGATGCCCGAGTAGAGGAGCGCCTGGGTGAGCGAGCGGATGTTCGGCGACGGGTTGACCCAGGGCAGGCGGGTCTCGTCGTACCAGCGCTCGCGCTGCCAGCCGACCAGCGGCACCACCGTGAGCGATACGGGGATCTTGCGTTCGGCAGCGGCCAGCCGGGCGAACTCGCCGATCGTGAGCCCCGTCCGCACCGGAATGGGGTGAGGGCTCGTGAACGACTGGAGGTCGGGATCCATCAGCGGCCCCTCGACGACGCGGCCGGTGATCGGATTCGGCCGGTCAAGGACGAGCACCGGGATCCGCTGCTTCGCGGCCTCCTCCATCACGTAGATAAGCGTCGTGAGGTAGGTGTAGTAGCGGACGCCCACGTCCTGGACGTCAAAGACCACGAGCGTGACGTCCTTGAGCATTGCTGGCGTCGGCCGGTTGGTGGCGCCGTAGAGACTCCAGATCGGCCGGCCGGTCGCAGGGTCGAGCCCGTGGGGAACGTCCGTGTCCACCAGGCCGGTCAGTCCGTGTTCGGGGGAGAAGATGGCCTGCAGACGCACCCCCGGCGCTCCGGCGATGAGATCGATCGCACGGCGGCCATGGGAGTCGACGCCGGTCTGGTTGGTGACGAGACCGACCGAATGTCCCGCGATCATCGAAAACTTCTGGTCGGCGAGCACATCGAGCCCGGTCAGGACTCGCTCGGGCGGCAGGGTCGCCTCGCCCGGCAGTCGATTCTCCTGCGCCGACCCGTCGGCGGCCGGCCCGCTCGTGGGACCGGGGTCGGCCACGACGGGCGGCTGGAAGAGCTGGGCGCCGGCCGCCGCCGCGAGCCGGATCCTCAGATCTCGGATCTTCGACGCGCCGCCGCCGTAGGGGTGGACGCGGTTCGATAGGATGATCATGTAGCTCCGGGTCGGCGGGTCGATCCAGAGCGCGGTGCCGGTGAACCCGAGGTGGCCCACGGAGCCCTCGGGGAAGAACGGCGCCATCGTTCGCGAGTACGACGAGGTGACGTCCCAGCCGAGCGTGCGCGTCCCGCGCCCGTCGGGCGCCACCGCCCACATCGTGCGCACCGTGGCGGTGTCGAGGATCCGCTGCCCGTCGAGCATGCCACCGTTCAGCAGCATCCGGCAGATCCGCGCCATGTCGGCGGCCGTCGAGAACATCCCGGCGTGACCAGCGACGCCGCCGAGCAGACGGGCCCGCGGGTCGTGTGCCTCGCCGCGCAGGAGGTGGCCGTTGGCGAACTCCGTCGGCGCGACGCGTGGCATCACGCTCGTCTTGGGATGGAAGGTGGTGTCCTGGAGGCCGAGGGGGCGGAAGAGAATATGCTCCATGTACCGGTCGAGCGGGGCACCGCTGACCCGGCGGACGACCTCGCCGAGGAGGATGAAGCCAGTATCGCTGTACTGGAAGGCCGAGCCGGGGGGATACTCGAGCGGCAGCTTGGCGATCTCACGCATCGCTGCCGGAAAGCCGCCGGCGACGGTGGCGTTCGGGGGGTACGCGCCGAGCCCGGCGCTGTGGGTCAGGAGCCTCCGGATCGTGATCTCGTCGAACTGCTTACCGCTGAATTCCTTGAGATACTGCCCGACGGGAGCCTCGAGCTTGATCGTGCCCCGCTCGACGAGCGCCATCACGGCGAGTGTCGTCCCGATCGGCTTCGTGAGGGAGGCGATGTCGAAGATCGTGTCGACCGTCATCGGGACCGGGCTCGGGAGGAGACGGCGGGACCCGTACGCTCGCTGGAGCAGAATGGCGTCGCCGCGACCGATGAGGACGACCACGCCGGGAATCTCGCCGCTGGCGACGGCCTCCTTCGCGGCCTCGTCGATTCCGGAAAAATCGAGCGGGCCGGGAACGTCACCCGGCCGGGCAATGCCGAGCGCGGGAAGCGCGAGCATGGCGAGCAGCGTTACACCGACGACGCGAGCAACGAGCACGCTAGGATCTTAGCATTGCGAGGCGTGAGATCGTGACGTCTGACTCGTTTTTCGGCACCTCGCTGCGCCGCGACCCGAACCAGCCAGCCGATCTGAGCGCACGCATCGATGCACAGCTCCGCGAGCGCCTCGAGGAGGCGGTGGATTTCGTCTGCCTCGGCGCGCTCGTCCAGCGGCGGCGCGCCCTCGCCTTGCCGCCGCCCAGCGCCGACAACACGCACGACCGCGAGGAGTTCACGCAGAGCGTCCGGGCCTTCCTCGCCGAGCTGCAGGCGGCGATCGTGCCGGCCCTCGACGAGGCGCAGCGACGGAAGGTCGCGGCGGCGGACCGCGCGCCCGGCGAGGAGACACAGCGACTGCTCGGCGTGCACGTCGCGCTGGCAAGGGAGCTGCCGGACTACTGGCAGCGCTTCGAGACGGCCCGCGCCGCCTACACCGCCGCGCGCGTCAGCTCAGGCGGCGAGCGCCGCGGATTGCTCGGCCGGCTCTTCGGCCGCGATTGACCGCCAGGCCCCCAGCGCCCAGAGATTTTCGAGATCCTCCAGCGCGCGGCGCCACCGGCCGTAGCCATCGAGCAAGGACTCGCGCGCGGCCGCCAGCTTCGCATCGGTGTCGTCCAGTCTCGCCTTCAGCGTCGGATTGGCCGCGCGAATGCTGTCGAACCCGCCTTCTGGCAACGACGTCGCAAGACGATCGAGGAGCCCTGTCAGCTCCTGGTGCAACACACGCTCTACCGGGTTCATCGGAGA
>WNFC01002121.1_pt1 | contig 22401 bp, 18 predicted proteins | sample 5400541 | NCBI WGS metagenome assembly WNFC01 (sample SAMN13153342, study PRJNA577476) | soil metagenome | isolation source: 120 cm saprolite under Douglas fir tree site 2 hole 2 replicate 1 | place: USA:California | collected 2015-04-18
CCAGGCGAATCGCGATTCATTCGGCCGCCAATCTTCCGCCGGGCTGGACTGGAAAACTCTGGGCGCTGAACGAAGGCGTTCATGCGGCAGCGAAACAAGGGCCGGAATTCTTTTGGTTCACCGATGCGGATATCGAGCACGCGCCGGATGCGTTGCGCCGTTTGGTCTCTCGCGCCGAAAAAGAATCGCTCGATCTCGCTTCACTGATGGTCCTTCTTCAAGCGAAGACCTTTCCCGAGCGCCTGCTGATTCCGCCGTTCCTCTATTTTTTCCTGATGCTCTATCCTCCGCGCTGGATCGCCGATCCGCAAGCGCGCACTGCGGGTGCGGCGGGTGGTTGCATCTTGTTGCGTCGCGAAGCACTCGAGCGCATTGGGGGAATCGCCGCGATTCGAAGTGAAGTGATTGATGACTGTGCGCTGGCCCGCGCCGTGAAGAAGAGCGGCGGAAAAATCTGGATGGGCCTGACGCGCGCGAACGTCAGCCTCCGCGGCTACGGCAGCTTCGCCGAGATTCGGAACATGATTGCTCGCACCGCCTTTACTCAGCTGATGTCCGTGACGTTCGGTGTCACAGTGCGGTTTTACAACCTCGCCTGGCCCTGGGCTCTTGCACTGCCTCTCGCGGCTGTGTACTACGGTTACGCCACGTGTGTTTCCGCAGCACGCTATTGGCTCGGCTGCGGCGGCCAGTGGAAGGGCCGCGCACAGGCGCCGCGCAGAAACTAATTCGGATCGCCCCGCATCCAAATTTGTAGTCTTGCGCATCGAAATTTGTTATCCTGCGCAGAGGTGAAGTACAGGGCTGTATCCCGTTGGCCGCTTCGCGGCCGCCAGCATTTGGTCAAGGGAACGGCACCGGAGGCCACCATGAGCGTTATTCCCAATTCCGGGAACGGAAAAATCACCGTGCCCGATCTCCTGCAGCGCAAATCTCAGGCTGCAGGCTCCCAATCCAACTTCCAGAAAATCACTTGCCTGACCGCTTACGACTATCCAACCGCGCGCCTGCTCGATGAAGCCGGCGTGGATGTGGTTCTTGTCGGCGATTCGCTCGGCATGGTCGTTCTCGGGCATGAGAGTACGCTGCCGGTGACGATTGACGAGATGCTGCATCATACCCGCGCCGTGCGCCGCGGAACGCGCCGCGCGCTTCTTGTGGCGGACATGCCTTACGGCAGCTATCACACGGAGATGGCGGAGTCGCTGCACAATGCCATGCGCTTCGTGAAGGAAGCGGGCGCCGAGGCTGTGAAGGTGGAAGGCGGAGAACGACGTTTGGAATTGATTTACGCCGCAATCAGTGAATGCACTGGGCGGATACCGGGTGCAAGGGAAAACGCCGGACGCTGCCGAGCAGTTGATTCGCGACGCGCGCGCGGTGGAAGCGGCGGGGGCTTTTGCGGTTGTTCTGGAAGCTGTGCCGCGAGAGCTGGCGGCGCAAATCACGCGCGAATTGCGCATTCCGACCATCGGCATCGGGGCTGGCCCGGACTGCGACGGGCAGATTCTCGTTATTCACGATCTTCTGGGTCTTACGTTTGGCCAGACGCCGAAATTTGCGCGCCAGTATGCCAACGTCGGACAAATCATTTCCAAGGCCGTGCGCGAATACTGCGATGACGTGCGCGAGGGCGGATTTCCATCGGACGCTGAGTCGTATCACGCGCCGCTATCCGCAAAAGATCGCAAGGCCATTTTCGTCGACAGCTGAACAGTCCGCAAATCTGAAAGATCGAAAGAGGAAAGGGACATGACGCCACAAGAGATGCGTGTGCTGTACGACTACAACGCCTGGGCCAATCACCGGTCAGTGGACGCGGCGTCCAGCCTCACGGCGGAGCAGTTTGTGCAGCCGATGGGATCGAGTTTTGGTTCCGTGCGCGATACGCTCGCGCACATTTTCGGGGCCGAGTGGATCTGGCTGGAACGCTTTCAGGGACGCTCGCCGGCATCTCTTCCGGATACAACGCAATTCAAGGATGTTGCGAGTCTCAAAGATCGCTGGAATGAGCACGAAGCGCGGCTTCTTGGTTTTGTACGCGGACTGACGCAGTCCGATTTGGATCGCGTTATTGAATACAGGACCCTGAAATTCGGTGTTTACAGCAATCCTCTTTGGGAATCGATGCAGCACCTGGTCAATCACGGGACGTATCACCGTGGGCAGGTCACAACGCTCTTGCGGCAACTCGCTGCGCAGCCGATCCTTACCGACCTGATGCACTTCTATCGCGAGCGCGCCACTGCAGTGGGCGCGTAGTCCGTGAGCACCATTCCAACTTCGAGCTGACGAGAGCCGGCAAGATGCCGGCGCTGCCACACCTTGGACACCATCCGAACGATTGCATGGATGAAGGAACTAGCGCGGCAAGCGCGCACGGAAAGCCGCATCGTCGGACTGGTGCCGACGATGGGCGCGCTCCACGCGGGGCATTTGTCGCTGATTGAACGGGCCAAGCGGGAGTGCTCGCCGGTGATTGCTTCCATCTTCGTCAATCCGAAGCAATTCGGTCCCAACGAAGACTTCTCAAAATATCCGCGTGCGCTCGATAGCGATACGAAGATGCTGGAGCAGGCGGGGGTGGATTCCGTCTTTGTGCCGGAACCCACGGAGATTTATCCGAATGGATTCTCGACCTACGTCCAGGTCGAGGGGTTGAGCGACAAGCTTGAAGGGCGATCGCGGCCCGGCCACTTCCGCGGCGTCACGACAGTCGTCATGAAGCTGCTGCAAATTGTGCAGCCGAACTTTGCATACTTCGGGCGCAAGGATGCGCAGCAATCGCGGATCATCACGCAAATGGCGCGCGACTTGAATCTAGATACAGAAATCGTCGTTTGCCCGCCGGTCCGCGAATCCGACGGCTTGGCCCTTTCCTCCCGAAACGTTTATTTGAACGCGGATGAACGCAGAGCGGCCACCGTTTTGTATCGCGCGCTGGGAGCGGCGAGAGGCGAGCTTGCCGCCGGAGTTCGCGACGCGCTGCAACTGCAATCCGTGCTCCAACGCACGCTCGGCGCCGAGCGTCACGCGCGTGTGGACTACGCGGAGATCGTTGATGCGGAATCGTTCGAGCCGGTCGTGCGCGTGAGCAAACCTTCCTACATTGTGCTCGCGGTGTTCATCGGTAAGACACGATTGATCGACAATTTGTACATTGAGCTAAAATCGCTGGACTCGGAAGAACTGGTGTTTTATTTCTAGCGCCTTTGCAGCGCTCTCATCGCGCTCTTGCGGCTCCTTCTGCTAGACTTTTCCTACAGCCCCAATCCAAGTCGGAGGTGACGGAGATGAATTCTCGAATTCGCACAATCACTGTTTTTCTGGCGCTGGCCCTCTTCATACCCGCGCTGTCCCAAGCAGAAGGCACGGTTCCACAAGGAACAAAGATTTCGGTGGTGACCGACCAGTCCGTGAGTTCCAAGACGGCGAAGACTGGGCAGACGGTCACAGGCTCGGTCGCCCAGGACGTGACGGCAGGAGGCAAAGTGGTGATTCCTAAGGGATCGCCTGTTAAGCTGACCGTGAGCGGCGTGCAGGCATCGGGCCGCTTGTCCACGCCCGCGAAACTTTATTTGCGGCTGCGCACGGTGACCGTGGGCGGCAAGACCTACACGTTTGCAACAAGTTCCGCGGGAAGAACATTGGGAGGCAAGGGCAAACGGGATGCCGGGTTTATCGGCGGCGGCGCAGCGGGTGGCGCTGTGATTGGAGCGCTGGCAGGCGGCGGCAAGGGCGCGGCGATTGGGGCAGCGGCTGGTGCAGGAGCTGGAACAGCGGGTGCGGCGGCGACCGGGAAGAAAGACATTGAGTTTCCCGCCGAAACTAGGCTGGCCTTCACCACACGGATGGCTGTGGCGATCAACTGAGACTGTAAGTCCATGTCAAGGGGCAAAGCTCTTCTGAACGACACCGCACTACTCAATTCTCAGTGCGCTCATGGGCGAAATGGAGGCCGCGCGGTTTGCGGGAATGATGGCCGCGAAAAATGAACAGATCGCAAGCGCCCCCGCAGCTACACTCAGCGCGAACGGGTCCCAAGAGGAGACGCCGTATAGCTGGGCGGAAATCAACCGCCCAGCGCCAACCGCCAGAGGCAACCCCAGGATCAGCCCAACCAACACGCGCTTGAATGCCCCGCCCAGTATAAGGCGAAGCACCTTGGGGCGGTCCGCGCCAAGGGCCATGCGGATGCCGATTTCGTTGGTTCTCTGAGCAACCGAATAGGCAGTGACACCGTACAACCCGATCGCAGCTAGCACGAGAGCCACAATCCCGAACAAGCCGGCAAGACTGGCCACGGCGCGCTCTTGGTCGAAAGAAAGTTCAATCTGCTGCTGCATGGTCCGGATGCTGTTGAACGTCAAGTTGGGATCCAGTTCCGCCAGAATCCTGGTGAGCAGGGGTTCAAGCGCGCCGGGAGACATGTTGGTCACCAGCATCATTCCGCCGATGAAGTGGGAATGAAGCTCGATTTTCTTCATCAATTCGTCGGGATAATTAACATTTTGGGCTAGCGGCACGTAGAACATGGGACGCGCGGGCCTGCGGAGACCCCAGCCGGCAAACTTGGCGTCGTGCACGACGCCGACGATACGGAAGGTGCCGGCATACTCAGGGACATCGAGGCCAAAGTGCTGATCCAGCGGGTCTTCGCCGCTCTTGAAAAAGCGTTTCACGAAAGCTTCGTTGACGACGGCCACGGGTGCGGTGGTTTCATTGTCCGCCGCCGTAAATCCGCGCCCGCGCAAAATCGGCATGCCAAGATTCTGAAGATAGTTGGCGCTCACGCGGTCCCAAGAGGCGCCTGCTTCCTCGTTGAGCTTGGCCGGAGGATGGCCAGCGACCATGATGAGTTCGCCCCAGTTGTCAGTGAGCGGGTTATAGAGGGCGAGACCGGAGCCCTGAACACCGGGCAGCCGGTTGAGCTGATCTTCAAGCTGGCGATAGAGCGAGGCTAACTGAGGTTGCGTGTAGGTGGCTGGAGGTCTGTTCATGCTCACTTCCACACGGTTTTGAACCTGGTATCCGAAGTCCTGATGCTCGAGCTTGTTGAGGCTGCGCGCCAGCATGGTTGCACCGGCGACCAGAACGACAGACAAGGTGGCCTGCACGACCAGCAGCGCCTTGCGGGCGAAAGAAGAACGATCCTGCGTGCCACGGCCCGATCCTCGCAGCGCCTCGGCTGGGTCGGTCCGGGTAGCCAACCAGGCGGGAGCCGCGCCGAAAATGATTCCCGTCAGCAGCGCCAACCCGAAGGCGAAGGCCAAGACGATGAGCGACGGCGCGGTGCTGATGGGAAGGAAATGGGAGCTGCGGAAGGCGAGGGCAAGCAACAGACGGGCCGCAGCCATAGCCACCAGAAGTCCCACGATGCCGCCGCCAATGGCCAGCAGGACGCTTTCCGTGAGCGCTTGCATGACGATTTGTCTGGGAGTAGCGCCGACGGCTAGTCGCACTGCCGTTTGGCCACGACGCGCCACCCCGCGGGCGAGCAACAGGTTCGCCACGTTGGAGCATGCAATTAGCAGCACCAAGCCGCACACTGACAGCAGGATCTGCAGGCTCCGCCCGTATTCCTCTCTCATCACCGCCACACCCGCTCCGGCAGGTATGACGTCGATCATCTGCTTGGGAAGCATGCGGATGACGTCCGCCATCCAGTTGGCAGGATATCCGGAATCGTTCTGCAACCATTGGCGCAGCACTCCGGTGAGGCGGGGCGCCATTCCGTCAATCGAAGCTCCCGGCCGCAATCGGCCGATCATGCGCAGCCAGGCAGAAACAGGCTGGCGCAGCAGGCTACCTTCGGCATTCATCATGGGTTCCTGTTGAAGGGGAACCCAGATATCAGGAGGGTCACTTTCCAGCGTTTCGCCGAAAAATCCAGCAGGCGTTATGCCGATAACGGTCAGAGGATGGCCCTCGACGACAAATGTTGAACCTACGACCGAAGGATCGGAGGCGTAGGTTGTCTGCCAGACACGGTGACTAAGCACTGCGACGGGCGGAGCAGCCGGCTTGTCGTCATCCGGGGTAAACACGCGTCCGCCGAAGGCACGCACTCCAAGAGTTGAAAAATAACTGCCGGAGACGTACTCCGACCGCAGAGGTCTGGCGGCCGATTCGACGCCCTGGCGCCGCATGCTCAGCCGCCAGCGGCCGGCCTGGAAGGCGGCCACTTCCTCGAACTCCGGCGTTTCTGCCTTCAGCCGCTCGTACAAAGGGAAGGAAAACATTCCCCACCGGTCCTGAGGGCCCCCTTCGACACAACATTCATCCCCTTCGCCGACCCGGTAGAGCCTGCCGGGGTCCGAAACCGGCAAGGAGCGGAGCATGACCGCATGGATCAAGGTAAATATTGCCGTCGTCCCGCCGATACCCAAAGCCAAAGTCAGCACTGCTGCAGCGGTGAAAACAGGTGACAACCGGAACTGTCGCAGGGCGTACCGGAAATTGCCTGGCAGGCTTTGCATGGAACACCTCTCCCTACTTTACGCACTCGAGTCGCGTTAGGTTCCCTGGGCCAGCAACTGGCAGACCTTCGTCCGCAGTCCGACGCAATTCCGCAGAGTGCTGCTCTGTTGACGATTCAGGGAGTCGATTGTCACGGAGCTGCAACGATCGGGAAAATCAGATTCGCGGGGTAATGTCTTATGAATGCGCAATTTGGCGGTGGGAAATCCGGATTAACCATCGCAGTGTTTCTGTTGCAAAACCATTCGGCAAGTTTGGAGGGGTGGGATATGTCAAAGCCGTGGCTCAACGTCTTGTTAACGACCGGCGTGTTGTTTTTGACCGCGGCGCTTACGGCGCCGACGTGCGTTCAGGCCCGGGCGGAAACACCGCAGACGCCCACGATAGCGGAGAAGACGGCGGGGGCGCAGAAGCTTCCGGACCCCCCTATTGGCATGGACGACGGCTGGGATGGCTGGGGCTGATTTTTTCGGCTGGGTAGCACGTGACCAATGGCCTCCTTTGTCGTCTATAGCTGCAGGAGGGCCTCATGCCTCGACGCAGCTTCTTCTTTCTGATTTCGTTTTCTGCTCTGCTCGCCCTAGGCTTTACGAGCGCGCGAGCAAACCGGCATCACCACTCCGTCAGCATTTCCGGCGGCCACAGGCAGCTGGCAACCGATTGCTCCGATCTTCGCATCCGCTTTGACGACCAGGATGCCCTGGTGCGTTCCGAAGAGCGCACCTTGACCAAGGCCGAAGCCGCAGTGCTTCGGGTTCACCCGCACAGCAACGGCGGAGTTCAGGTCGTCGGCTGGGACAAGGAGACCTATTCCGTTACGGCGTGCAAAGCCGCGGCGGGTTCGGGTGATGCAGCAGAGCGAATCCTCTCGCAGATCAGCATGTCCATTGAAAACGGCCGGATTTCGACAAAAGGGCCCGGAGATGAGGAGGCGTGGACGGTTGAATTGCTGATTCGCGCGCCTAAATCCGCGACCATCGACCTGGATACGGTGAACGGTCCCATTTCCATCTACGACGTGGACGGCAAACTCACGGCTCGCGCCAAGAATGGCCCGATCAGCTTGAAGAACTTTTCCGGCGACGCAGAGATTACAGCCGTGAATGGTCCAATCAGTCTCGACGGCAGCAGGGGAAGCGTGCGGATTCACACGGAGAACGGGCCGATCTCGGTGGCACTGGAAGGGAAGACGTGGAGCGGCACGGGCCTGACAGCCGATGCGCATAACGGCCCCTTGACCTTGATGGTCCCCAGCGGCTACCAGTCCAGCTTCGTGGTGGAATCAACGAACTACGCGCCGGTAAGTTGCAAGGCGAGCATTTGCGACAATGCCCGCAAGACCTGGGACGACGAGCACCGCCGCATCGAATATGGCAGCGCACCGGCGATGATCCGGCTTTCCACCGTGAATGGGCCGGTTTCCGTTCAAGAATCGAGAGAGAAACTGTGAGAGGCAATTACTCCGCGTTGATAGACCGTTCGGCGGAATATTTGAGCGATCCAGGATGGACGCACTCCGACTCTTGCAGATAAGATTTGGCGCATGCTGTTGGAAGCACGCGTAGCTCAACCTGTAACGGAAGCGGAAGCGGTTCGCTTGGCGCGCGAACTTTACGGGCTTGAGGCTACCGCGCGGGTGCTGCCGGGGGAATACGACGACAATTTCCACCTGACTAGCACCGACGGACATGCGTTCGTCCTGAAAGTGATGCATCCGGCGCGGGAGCATTCATTCATTGATCTGCAGTGCCGGGCATTGCGGCATTTGGCGCAGCGCGCGCCTCAGTTGCCTTTGCCTCGCGTCACACCCAATCGCAGCGGCGAACTCTTTAGTTCGATCTCCGCAGCGGACGGCTCGACGCGCCTCGTGTGGCTGCTTACGTTTGCGAACGGAAAAGTCCTCGCGGACGTCCGCCCGCACACGCCGGAGCTTCTCGGCGATCTCGGCCGGTTTCTTGGCGAGATGGACGCCGCCCTGCAATCGTTTACGCACCCCGCTGCCCATCGCGAACTGAAATGGGATTCTTCGCGTGCCGGTTGGATCAAGGAGTACCTCCGTGATATCGCGGACACAAAGCGGCGAGCGCTGGTGGAGAAATTTCTCGGGCTGTATGAAGCGGAAGTCGTTCCCAAGTTGCCGCGCTTGCGCCGCAGCGTGATCTACGGCGACGCCAACGACCACAATGTGCTAGTCAGCGATCCCTGGCCACAGCCGCGAAAGATTGCAGGCGTAATTGATTTTGGCGACATGCACGACGGGATCACGGCGTCTGAGCCGGCGATTGCCGCCGCTTACGCCATTCTCGGGAAGGAAGACCCGTTGCAGGCGGCAACTGCGATCGTCGCGGGATATCACGAGGCGTTTCCACTCGATGAGTTGGAGTTGTCCGTTCTGCATGCTTTGATCGGTGCGCGGCTCGCCGTCAGCGTCACTAATTCCGCCCATCGCAAGACTATCAAGCCGGACGATGCGTACGTCACGGTCAGCGAGGAGCCGGCCTGGGAAGCTTTAGAGAGGCTGGAAAAAATCCACCCGCGTTTCGCTCACTATAGTTTTCGTACAGCTTGCGGGCTTCCGGCTATTCCGCGAAGTGAAAAGATCAAAATGTGGCTCGAAGCGAACGCCGGCTCCGCGGCTTCGATTTTGGGTGTTGATTTGCGAACGGTCCCCAGCCTCGTTTTTGATTTGAGTGTTGGGAGTACGTTTCTTGGCACCGAACCTGCGGCCGCGGCAACTCCCGCACTCACCGAGAAAATATTCCACGCTATGAAGCGAGCGAGCGTGTCCGTCGGGGTGGGCCGTTATGATGAGCCGCGCATGCTCTACACTTCTCCACTGTTCGGCGCGAGCAGCAACCCCACGGATGAACGGCGCACAGTGCACCTGGGTATGGACCTATTCGTCGAGCCAGGAGCGTGGTTGCGTGCGCCGCTGGATGGCGTGGTTCACCTCACCGCGAATAATGTTGCTCCGCTCGATTACGGGCCGCTGGTCATCTTGCGGCACGAAATGAGCGACGGCGAGAAATTTTTCACCCTGTACGGCCACTTGACGAAAGAGACGCTTGCTGCGCTGAAACCGGAGCAGCGGGTGGGGCGCGGAGAAGAATTTGCCCGAGTAGGCACGACAGAGGAAAACGGCGGATGGACGCCACACGTTCATTTTCAGATCATCGCTGATCTGCTTGACCTTGGCGCCGATTTTCCGGGCGTCGCTTATGCTTCGCAACGCGCGGTATGGACGGGCCTCTCGCCTGACCCGAATCTGCTGCTCGGAATTCCCGCCGATCGCTTTCCCGCCAAAGAGCCTGATTTCAGCGAGACACTCGCCGCACGCCGCGCCTTGTTGGGGAAAAACCTCAGCGTCTCTTATCAGCGCCCGCTAAAAATTGTTCGCGGGTGGATGCAGTATTTGTATGACGACGCCGGGCGAGCGTACCTCGACGTTTACAACAACGTGCCGCTGGTGGGGCACAGCCACCCTCGCGTGGTACAGGCGGCGCAAGCACAGCTTGCTCTGCTCAACACCAACACGCGCTATCTTCACGACAACGTCAACCATTATGCCGAGCGGCTGACCCGCTTGCTGCCTGCTCCGCTGCGCGTTTGTTTTTTTGTGAACTCCGGCAGCGAGGCCAATGAGCTGGCTTTGCGGCTTGTGCGCGCGCATACGGGACGGGAAGACATCATTGTGCTGGAACACGCCTACCACGGCCATACCAGCACACTCATCGACATTAGTCCCTACAAATTCGACGGCCCCGGAGGCTGCGGCAAAAAGCCCTGGGTGCACGTTGCTCCGCTTCCGGACGATTACCGCGGCGCGTATCGCCGGGGCGACAAGGAAGCCGGCGCAAAATATGCGCGTCACGTTGCCGAAATCCTGGAGCGCACTGGAGCCGAAGGTCATGGCGTCGCCGCGTACATCGCGGAGACTTTGCCAAGCGTGGGCGGGCAAATTGTTTTTCCGCCAGGATATCTGGCAGAAGTGTACTGTCACGTGCGCGGAGCGGGCGCGATCTGCATCGCCGACGAAGTGCAGGTCGGATTCGGACGACTGGGAAAGCATTTCTGGGGATTCGAAACGCAAGGAGTCGTTCCGGACATCGTCGTTCTGGGAAAGCCGATCGGCAATGCCTTTCCGCTCGCGGCGGTTATCACGACGCCGGAGATTGCCAGTTCCTTTAACAATGGAATGGAGTTTTTCAGCACGTTTGGCGGCAATCCTGTCGCTTGCGCGGCGGGTCTCGCTGTTCTGGATGTCCTTGAAGAAGAGAACTTACAGCAAAATGCTTTGCGCATCGGCGCCCATCTCATCGGGGGCTTGAAGGCCTTGCAGAACCGCCACGCATTGATCGGCGATGTGCGTGGCTCGGGACTTTTCCTGGGGGTCGATCTCGTGCTGGACCGTGAAACGCGAGAGGCAGCTCCGTCGCAAGCCTCCTATGTGGTAAATCGCCTTCGCGATTGCGGCATACTCGCTGGCACTGACGGACCGCATCACAACGTCATCAAGCTTCGCCCGCCACTGGTATTTTCTGAAGGTGACGCGGATCTTTTCCTGAAGTTGCTGGACGCCATCTTGGAAGAGGACGCCGCGCAACCCGCCAGCTAATCTGCCGATCTTCTGGGTGTTTACAATTCACGGTGACCTCTAATAGTTCGAGAATTGTCGTTTATGGATTGCACCCCGAGGAAGTACCACCAATTCGCGATTCTTGGCGGCCATCCTATTCGGTGTCGCGGGCGTCTCACGTAGCATTCAAGCGCTTTGGCGGTAGACAGTCTGTCAGCAAAGGGCTATCTTTCGCACAGATAGCCGGTTCGGTCTCAATACTTCAGCCTTGAGGCCCTGCCGAGGTGTAAGGGTCATGATTTTTGTTCGGCGCCTCTCTCTTCTTACACTGCTGATCCGTAGCTGTATTCTGGTGGCATCAGCGCAATCCAATCCTGTCGAAAATCCTCAGCGTCCCATGGTACCCGTGATTCAGGCAACTTGTGACGTCGCGCCGCGCGAAGACGCTCTCGTCTCCCTCTGCACGCCGCCCTCGGACGCCGAAGAAAAGCAGGATGAGGCGGCAAGCATGTCGCCTGCGAAAATCCTCCTCACGATTCCCAGCGGAACGCCGATTCGTCTTGCGCTCGATCAGCGCAAGCGAGTCGGCCGGACGGGTGATCTTGTACACGGCCGAGTGGTCGAGACCGTGTATGCCTTTGACCAGGTTGTAATCCCCGCCGGCAGCATCGCAACAGGTCACTTGACCCAAGTGGCTCCGGTTCCCATCACGAAGCGGGCTCTCGCCTATGCAAACGGGAACTTCTCTCCCTTTCACAAATACGAGCTGACTTTTGACACGCTGACTCTGCCCGATGGCAGACAACTGGCGATCAAGACCACTGTCTCTCCAGGAACGGATCAGGTTGTTCACCTGGTGAGCAATCCGGAAAAAATGAAGCAGAAAAGCGCTGCGGATGCGGTCAAACAGGAGGCCAAGGAGAAGATACAAGAAGCGAAAGAGCAGGCGCACGAATCATGGGAAAAAATAACGGCGCCTGGGCGGCTTGCGCGCATCAAGCAGTTCTTGCTGGCGCAACTGCCATATCGGCGGCAGTACCTCCAGCCGGGCACGCGCTTTGTGGCGGAACTCGACGCTCCTCTGGATTTTGGCGCGACGACACGCGCAGCAGAACAGCTAGCCTTGATCGGGAATGCCCCGATGCCAGACACTACGCTCAAGGCACGGCTTCTTGCAGAAGTCAGTTCTGCAACCGCGACACGTGGCACTCCTGTGACCGCCGTTTTGACGGAGCCAATCTATTCAGCGGAGCACTTTCTGATCCTTCCCGCAGACAGCCGCCTGATCGGTGAAGTTGTCCAAGCGAAACCCGCGCATAAGTTGCACCGCAACGGCGAGCTCCGCGTGGTCTTTGAGCGCATTGAGACTTCTGAGGAAGGCGTTCAGGCGTTGTCACAGGTGCAAGGCCAAACGGAGCATTTTCACGCGAGTTCGCAAGGCATGGTCGGCAACCTGGAAGGCGTTGAAGTGGATCGCAGTGCCCATATGAAGCTGGACGAAGAGGGCGGCGCACGTACGACTGATAGCAAAACCCGGTACCTGTCCACAGGGCTCGCGGTCCTGCTGGCCGCAGCCGCGGCGCATCCTGATGCCGAACACGGCACCACGGATGCAGCGGGTGACCCGGGCGTGCGCACTGCCGCCGGCGGCTCAGGCTTTCGCTTGACAGGCGCGGTGTTGAGCCTGGCGGCCAAGTCCACACCAGTTTCGATTGCGTTCGGCGCCTATGGCGCTTCCGTCTCTATCTACTCGAATTTCCTCTCGCGCGGACATGACGTCGTCCTGCCCAAAGATACGCCGCTGGAAATCGGCTTCGGCAACCCGCACCCGGCGGCGGCATCGCAACCGAAGCCGCAATAGCCCAAGACCTGGCGTCGCCGCTATTTTTCTATTGGTACCACTTGACAATTAGATTACTCCGCACATAGGCTCGTCATGCGATGCAGTCTGACGCCTCCCTCTCGTGGCTTGCGCTGGGGCTCACGCCCGGCCTCGCTTGCCGTTTGTCCGCTCGTGTTCTGCGCCGGTTCGACTCACCGGATGGAGTTTTTCGGGCCACTCTCCCCGATCTCGAATCATGCCACCTTCCAGCTCAAGTCGCCCAAGCCATCGTGAAGAAGGAAGCCTTCAAGCGTGCCGAGAAGGAATTGGCGGGCATTCAGAAGATTGCAGGCTGCATTCTCTTGAACTGGACAGAGCCCGAATATCCGCAGTCGCTTTTACAAATCTACGATCCGCCAGTCCTGCTCTACGTTCGCGGTGATCCGCAAGTTTTGAATCTCCCCAGCATAGGTATCGTGGGCACGCGCCGGCCAACCCTTTATGGCACGCAGATGGCTCAGCGTCTTGGCCGGGAACTTGCGGCGCGGGGGTTGGTCGTCGTCAGCGGACTGGCGCGCGGGATTGATGCCATTGGGCATCAAGGAGCCATGGCCGCCAACGGACGCGCCATCGGAGTTCTCGGAACGGGCATCGACGTCTGCTATCCCAAGGAAAACAAGAAACTCTACGAAAAAGTGCTGGAACGCGGCGCAATCATCAGTGAATTTCCTCTGCGCACGCACCCAGCGCCAGAGAATTTTCCGGTCCGCAACCGGATCGTCGCCGGCATGCCGCTCGGCGTCGTGGTGGTGGAGGGGGCGCAATACAGTGGGTCGCTGATCACCGCGCGCCTAGCCATGGAGTTCGGCAGAGAGGTCTTCGGCGTGCCGGGGAACGCCACCCAGCCCGTGAGTTTCGCGCCAAACCTACTCATCAAGCAGGGCGCCAAGCTCGTCACTTGCGCCGAAGACGTCATCGAAGAGCTCCCCACGCCAGTGCGTGCCGCCCTCGTGCAGGCCGAAAAACCGGAAGCCGAACAGCGGAATCTATTGGCTGCTGCTGCGCTGAACGGCTCGGAGAAGAAACTCTATGAATTGCTCAACGCCGAGGAGCCGGTGCACATTGATGACATCGTGGAGCGCTCCGGGTTGAACTCTTCTGAGGTTCTGGCTACGCTCTTTAATCTGGAGATGAAAGGCATCATTCGGCAGTTGCCGGGCAAGCAGTTCAGCAAAGTCTTGCTGTAGAAGCAGATAGGGGTTTGCATCGTTGGCCCGGGGCTGACGTCCAATCGTAAAGCGCATCCACAAGGGCAACCATCGCATCTAACCGTAGACCCCGTTGGGATTCGGGCCGAGCGCTTTAAGGTAGCGAGAAGGACACACGCCGCTGCGGTCAGCCCTCACTGCAACACATTACGGAGTTACAAAAGCAATATGGCTCGTTCGCTCGTGATTGTCGAATCGCCTGCAAAGGCAAAAACGATTAACAAATATCTGGGGCGGAACTTCACCGTCAAAGCGTCCATCGGCCACGTGATGGACCTGCCCAAGAAAACGATTGGCATTCGTCTGCCTGGCGAAGATCCCTCGGGCCGCAGGAAGAGAAAGAAAAAAAAGGGCGCCAAGAAGGGTGCCCGTACGGAAGAGAAGAACACCAAGAAGCTGATTACGCTGGATGACGACAAGATTTTCGAGCCCACGCTGCAAATCATCGCCGGCAAGGGCAAGGTCATTAATGATCTGAGGAAAGCGGCGCACTCCGCGGAGGCGGTTTATCTCGCGGGCGACCCCGATCGCGAGGGGGAAGCAATTTCGGCGCACCTCGCCCTGGTTCTCTCCAAGCCTGCAAAGTTCATCGAGCAAGAACCCAGCGTTTCGAGATTTAAGAAGAAAGAGGCACCCGAAGAGCCTGCTAAGAAAGAAGGCGAAAGCGACCCCAAAAAAGAACCCGTTGCCATTGACCCGAAAAAGATTTTTCGGGTTACGTTCAATGAGATTACGCCCAAGGCCATTCGCGCGGCTTTCGACAAACCGCGGCAGGTGGATACCAATCTGGTGGATGCGCAGCAGGCGCGCCGCGTACTCGATCGCATCGTGGGCTACAAAGTTTCTCCGATTCTTTGGGACAAAGTTCGCCGCGGGCTGTCTGCCGGGCGGGTCCAGACCGTGGCGCTGCGGCTAATCGTCGAGCGCGAGCAGCAAATTCGGGCGTTCATCCCGCAGGAGTACTGGACGATTCACGCGATGCTGGATGCCGGGCAGCCGCCACTCTTCGAAGCAAAACTCTTCAAATACAAGGGCGAAGATATCGCCGTCTCAAATCAGGAGGCCGCGGAGCAGATCGTCCGAGAGGTGGGCAAGGCGAAGTGGCAAGTGGCGACGGTCACGCAAAAGGAAAAGAAACGCAATCCGCCCCCGCCGTTCACCACGTCGAAATTGCAGCAGGCGGCTTATAACCGGCTGCGGTACACCGCCAAGCGCACCATGTCCCTGGCGCAGAAACTCTACGAAGGCGTGGAGTTGGGCGAAGAAGGATCCGTGGCGCTCATCACCTATATGCGAACGGATTCCGTGCACGTCTCGAATGATGCGCTGGCGCAGGTTCGCGAACTGATTCCCGAGCGGTTCGGAAGCAATTATCTCCCGGAAAAGCCCAACTATTACAAGTCGAAGAAGGATGCGCAGGAAGCCCATGAAGCTGTGCGTCCCACCGACGCCATGCGCGCGCCGGAAGACGTGCGCAAGTATCTCGACGAAGACCTTTTCAAGCTTTATCAGCTGATCTGGCAGCGGTTTGTTGCGTCGCAAATGCTTCCGGCCATCTTCGATCAGACCACCATCGACATTGCTGCGGGCGATTACACCTTTCGGGCTACCGGCTCCGTCCAGAAATTCGACGGTTACCTGCGCGTCTATCAGATGCCCGCGTCGATCGCTGATCGTGAGGATGACGAAAAAGATGATGAAGGCGAAGGCCGCGCTCTTCCCCAGGTTGCGGAAGGGCAAACCCTCCGCCTGGACAAGATTCGCCCCGACCAGCACTTCACGGAACCGCCGCCGCGGTACAACGATGCGACGCTGGTGAAAGAACTCGAAGAAGACGGCATCGGGCGGCCCTCGACTTACGCTTCGATCATTTCAACGATTGTCGAGCGTGAATACGTCACCAAGAACCAGGGGCGTTTCTCGCCCACGATGCTCGGCGAGCGCGTCAGTATGCTGTTGGTCAAGAGCTTCGAAGACATTTTCGATGTCACCTTTACCGCGCGGCTCGAAGAGGAACTCGATGAAATTGAAGAAGGCAAACTGCCCTGGCGCGAGGCCGTCAGAGAGTTCTGGGAAAAATTCGTCATTGACCTCGACAAGGCTGACGACGAGATGCTTTCTTACAAGGCCGGCATTCCCACGGGGAAAAAGTGCGAAAAGTGCGGCCAGGGCGAATTGCTGGAGCGCATCAGCCGCCACGGCTTCTTCCTCGGCTGTTCGCGCTATCCCGAATGCGATTTCATTCAAGACCTGTCCCCTGAGACTCCCGAAGAGACCAGCGGCGAACCCAAGACCGAGTATTGCGACAATTGCGGGAAGGAGATGGCCATCAAGCGCGGGCGCTTCGGCACTTTTCTCGCTTGCACCGGTTACCCGGACTGCAGAACCACGCGGCGCTTAGTCCAAGGCACGCGCATCGCACATCAGCCGGATGAGCCGCTCGATGAAAAATGTACGCTCTGCGGCAACGGGCTGGTGAAAAAGCACGGCCGCTTCGGCGAATTCATCGGCTGCACCGGCTATCCGAAGTGCAAGTACACGCGACCAATCACCTTGGGCATCAAATGCCCGAAATGCAACGAGGGCGAATTCGTCCGCCGCGGCAGCGCCGGTAAAGGCGGACGCGGACGCCCGCGCGTGTTCTACGGCTGCTCCCGTTACCCGGATTGCGATTTCACCTCACCCCATATGCCCATCGCCGAGCCGTGCCCGAAGTGCGGCGCCCCGTTCATCGTCGAGAAGCGCTCCAAGATCGGCACCGTCCACTCCTGCCTCAAAGAGGGCTGCGATTGGGAGAAGCTAGTTCCCGAAGCTCAGCCGCAGGCGCAGCCGGAGGAAGCTCCAGTACCCGTGGCGGCCAAGTCCTGACTCGCTTGCATCTAAAGAAACAACAGGGCCGCGATTTCGCTTTCCGCAGAATTGCGGTCGCCTATACTGTATTTGGGTCTCTCCCCCGGAGCTGTAGCGGCGGATGAAAGAAGCGATTGCGAAGTATCTTGAATACCTTCGGTCGGTGAAGAATTCCTCGCCGCATACAATTCTGAACTACGGCAGGGACCTCGAACAGTTTCTTGTATATCTGTCGCCGCCGCGTGTCCGGCCGCCTGGACTGACTGGCGTCACGCATCCCTTGATTCGTGAATTCGTCGCGCATCTCCACGATCAGGGCCTCCAGAAGAGTTCCATCGCGCGGAAGCTTGCGGCCCTGCGCTCATTCTTCAAGTACTGCGTGCGTGAGGGACATCTGAAGGAGAACCCCGCGCGTCTCGTTCCTACGCCCAAGTTGCCGAAGCGCATTCCTTCTGTGCTCTCTGCCGAAGAGATGAACGGTTTCCTCAATCAGGTCGGCGGGACGGGACAAGCAGCACTTGGCGGCAGGGCGACTTTCAAAAAGGGCCTATTGCTTCCACCAGTATCCGCCGCGAATCTGCAACGTAAGCAGAGCAGTTCCGTGCGAGCTGGAGAAGGCTTGCTCCTTCGCCGCGACCGAGCGCTGCTGGAACTTCTCTACGCCGCAGGCCTGCGCGTCAGCGAACTCACCGGCCTCAATCTTGTCGACATGGAGCAAAAAGAACGCATTCTCCGCGTCCGCGGCAAGGGCAGCAAGGAACGCATCGTTCCTTACGGCGCTAAGGCCCAGGAAGCACTGGAAAAATATTGGCCGGTGCGCGAGCAGCTTCTGGAACAAACCGAGCGGACGAGTAGCAGGCGGGGGCCACACGCTGAAGCCGCCGTCTTCCTCAATTATTCGGGCCGGCGCCTTACGCAGCGCTCCGTAGGGCGCATCGTCAAAAAATACGTTCGCATCGCCAACGTCAACTGGGACCTGCATCCGCATTCGATGCGTCACGCCTTCGCGACGCATCTGCTCGCCGATGGCGCCGATCTTCGCGCGATTCAGGAGCTTCTCGGCCATCAGTCACTTTCCACCACGCAGAAATACACGCACGCCTCCATCCGCCAGCTAATGGACGTCTACGACAAGGCGCACCCGCACGCCTGATTCGTGCATCTATTGCAGTTTGCCGGCCAGCAAGGCTGAGATACGCTGGGGAGCTGTCAAGCATTGAATATGCGGCTGCGGATGGCATTCTCGATCGCGTTATGTGTGCTTGGAAGCGCGGCCTTGCCGCTGGCCGCTAGCGCGCAAGGGAACTACGAAATCCAGGTGTATTCGTACGAGACTGTCGAGCCGCGCCACACTATGGTGGAGTTGCACTCGAACTTTACATTTCAGGGCTCCAAATCCACCGATGACGGCACGCTTCCCACGAACCACCAGTTGCATGAAACCATCGAGATCACCCACGGTTTTAACAACTGGTTCGAGACCGGTTTTTACATTTTTACTTCCGCCAAGAACGGCCAGGGTTGGGATTATGTAGGCAGCCACATTCGTCCCAGGGTGCGCGTTCCTCCCAACTGGCACTGGCCCGTCGGCATCAGCCTCTCGAACGAAATCGGCTGGCAGAGCCGCCGGTACTCCGCGGACACTTGGACGTGGGAAATCCGGCCCATTATCGATAAACAACTCGGCCCGTGGTATCTTTCGTTCAATCCCACGTTTGACAGATCATTCCATGGCCCAGGTGTGAATCAAGGTCTCGTTTTCTCGCCCAACCTCAAGTTCAGCTACGATTTCACCAAGAAAATCGCGGGAGGCATCGAGTATTACGGCTCGCTCGGTTCGGTCGCGGGCTTTGACCCGGTAAGCCAGCAACAACAGCAAATTCTTCCCGCGATTGACTTGAATCTCTCGCCCAAGTGGGAAGTCAATTTTGGGCTGGGTGTGGGCGTGACGCGCGCCACGGATCACTTGCTTGCGAAGATGATTCTCGGCTACCGTTTCGATTTCTGAAGCGTCTTTGGAGAGGAGTCGCCTGGAGTCCGCCATGAACTGTCATCTCGCGCAAATCAATATCGGACGTTTGATTGCCCCGCTTGACGACCCAAAGATAGCCGAATTCGTCGCGCAACTGGCGCCCATCAATGCGCTCGCGGACAAAGCCCCGAGGTTCGTTTGGCGGCTACAGTCGAGCTCTGGGAACGCGACAGACATCGCCTACAATGACGACCCATTCGTGATCGTCAATATGTCCGTCTGGGAATCCATCGAGGCCCTGCGGCATTATGCTTACAAGTCCGATCACGCGAAGGTCTTTCGCGATCGTGCGAAGAGGTTCGAGAAGATGGAAAAGCCAAACTATTGCCTCTGGTGGATTCCAGCTGGCCACATTCCCGCTGTGGCCGAGGGCTGCGAGCGGTTGGAGCATTACCAGATCCATGGCGCCACGCCTTACTCCTTCGGGTTCTCGCAGCAGTTCCCTCAGCCCACGTACGAAGGCGTTTACGCCTAGGGAATTCGCGTTTGTGGGAGAGCGAAAACGAAAACGGCCGGCAGCAGGGCTGCCAGCCGTTCGTGATTTGACTTTTACAATTTCTGGCTGCTAGCGATGCCCGCCTCCGTGGCCTCCACCACCATGGCCACCGCCGCCTCCGTGGAAGCCACCGCCACCGTGAAACCCGCCACCGCCTCCATGAAATCCACCGCCTTGGAAGCCGTCTCCGCCGTGGAAACCACTGTCACCGCGGAAACCTTGGTGCGCAAATCCGCCCCGGCCGCCATAACCATAACCCCCACGACCGTAATAGCCCCTGCCGTAGTAGCCATGCCCATAGCCATAGTAGCCCCGTCCGTAATAGCCCCGGCCATGGAAGCCACGACCGTAGTACCCATGGAACCACGGGCCAGCCCCAATGAAGACTCCGTCTACGAACCAATCTGGGCCGTAATAGCCATAAGGCGCGCAAGCATATGGGTAATAATCATAGTAGCCGTAGCCGCAGACCGGTGCCGGACCAACATACGCGTACGCCGGACCAACTCCAACGCCGACAAATACTCTCTGTGCGTGGGCGAAGGATGCCGAACCTAAACAAATGCCGAGCAAAGCAAGAATCCTTAAATAACGCATGTTTGGACCCCTTCTGAAGTCCATCACTACGACCGGCAAACCTTAAACCTTTTCGATGCTTCAGTTTGAGCTGGGGCACCTATATCATTAAACCCGCCTGTTTGCGGAAAGTTGCATCCAGTTGTACCTCGTGGTGGAATCTACCCATCAACAGGGAAAAGGCCCCTCATCCCGGCCGGAGAATTGCTTTTGGCGCTGCTCAGTGTGAGGATTCTTTCCGCGTCTGATCCTTAGATGAAAACAAAAATCGAACCCTTGCCGCCGATACTTACTGCCCATCTCTTTCCAAAGCTCGATAGCATGCTCGTCGAGCTGCTGCGCTCCCTGGCTCCGGACGATTGGGAAAAACAAACCGTGTCGCCCAGGTCGAAAGTCAAAGACGCCGCCGCGCATCTCTTGGACACGTCCCTCCGCGGGGTTTCCATCGGTCGAGACGGGTATGGGGCCGAAAGTCCAAAGATCAACTCTTCCGCGGATCTGGCAGCCTTCATCAACAGCTTGAATCGGGAAGGCGTCCGCGTCTATCGGCGGCTGAGCCCGGCGGTCTTGATTGCAATCATGGAAGTCGCCTGCCAATTCTTGGCCTCATATCACGCCTCGCGCGACCCGTATGCAATGGCTCCGTACGGCGTTAGCTGGGCCGACGAAGAAAAATCCGCAAACTGGTTCGACACGGCGCGCGAATTCACCGAGCGCTGGCATCACCAACAGCAGATCCGGCTGGCGGTGAACAAGCCCGGCATCATGACGCAGGAGCTTTACTATCCCGTCCTAGATTGCTTCTTGCGGGCGCTGCCATTCAGGTATTGCAATGTGCCCGCGAAGCCGGGAACACTGGTCGAAATCATCGTTGCCGGCGAATGCGGCGGCATCTGGTACCTCTATCGTGCAATGGATTCATGGCAACTCATCGGCGAACCATACGCCGAGGCCGTTTCCGAAGTGACCATTCCTCAGGAGATAGCCTGGCGGATCTTCACAAAAGGCATTGATCCCGAATCCGCACGGGCCCAAGTAACGATTACAGGGGACACCAACCTGGCTCTTCCTGTTCTCGGAATGGTCTCGATCGTCGCCTGAACGTCTAGTTTTGCAACACGCGCATTTTCATTGACCATCCTGAGCGAGAACCCGTATAATTAACGTTTGTCTTAAGCTCTTGGAGGGTCGATGTACGCCGTTATTCAGACCGGGGGAAAGCAGTATCGCGTCGCGCCCGGCGACACCATCCGCATCGAGCGGGTTGATGGCAAAGTAGGTGAAAAAGTGAACTTTGGCTCCGTCTTGGCCGTCCATACGGATGACAAGAAGGTTCTGGTGGGCAGCGATGCCGTCAAAGCGACCGTGACGGGAAAGATTGTCCAGCAGGGGCGGGCGAAGAAGCTCACCGTGCTCAAGTTCAAGAAAACCAATCAGTACAAGATTCAGCGTGGCCACCGGCAGAATTACACGGCCGTGCTAGTCAACGACATCAAGCTCTGACAATTTTGCAGCTGCAGGACCTTGGCGCGGCAGCTTTTCGTGAAAAGGATTACGTTATGGCACATAAGAAGGGCGGCGGCTCCTCAACAAACGGCCGCGATTCACACGGACAGAGGCTGGGAGTCAAGCGCTTCGGCGGACAGCTCGTCAACGCTGGTACGATTCTTGTGCGCCAGCGCGGCACCAAGCACCAGGCCGGAGAAAACGTGGGACAGGGCAAGGATGACACCCTCTTCGCGCTCATTACTGGCTTCGTGAAGTTCGAAGACAAGGGGCGCCACGGCCGCTTCATCAGCATTAAGCCCGCTGAACAAGTCAAGTCCGCCGCGAACTAGCTGAATTTTGCCGCTGGATTCTGTCGCTGCATTTTGTGGGCGCGGACTTCAGTCCGCCCTTTGTCGCTTTTGCGGTCCGGCCCTGCTGGACCGCGCTTTTCCTTTCTGTGCCGCTATTGCCCAGATACACAGGTCAAGGGGCCACCGGGGAAGAATTTCTTGTAAGCGCTGCGGCCGTGCGCCGGAATGATCGCGAGGCCGGGCATTTTTTCGTGTAACTCGTTGAGCCGGCCGACAATTTGATCGGCGAGGATCCTGTCGTTGTCACTGTCCTGCAAGATCAAGGACTTTCCGACGCGTTCTGCGAAACCGCGCTCGTCATCAACCGCGTCGCCGACGTAAAACAACCGCCGCTTGGATGAGAGGTTCACGAAAACGCCCACGCTTCCGGGGGTATGGCCGCGCAGCGGCACGACGACCACGGAGCCGTCTCTGTAAAGATCGGCGCTCTCGTCAAAAGTTT